>OHPV01000049.1_pt1 | contig 91958 bp, 83 predicted proteins | sample 1577781 | NCBI WGS metagenome assembly OHPV01 (sample SAMEA3879518, study PRJEB24766) | human gut metagenome | biome: human-associated habitat; feature: feces | place: USA | collected 1985/1987 | reverse complement strand
ACTGTAAATCTGCTGGCTATGCCTTCGGTGGTTCGAATCCATCACTACCCACTTTCTTTGATAAGCGGAAATAGCTCAGTTGATAGAGCACTAGCCTTCCAAGCTGGGGGTCGCGGGTTTGAGCCCCGTTTTCCGCTCAATTTATTAACTTGCTGTAATAGCTCAGTGGTAGAGCACTTCCTTGGTAAGGAAGAGGTCCTGAGTTCAACTCTCAGTTACAGCTCTATCGTTCTAGATGCTTAGGATGGTAGAGGAACAGATTATTCATTTATATAAATAAAAAGAAAAGCTATGGCTAAAGAAGAATTCGTGCGTACCAAACCGCATGTTAACATTGGTACAATTGGTCATGTTGACCATGGTAAGACTACTCTGACCGCTGCTATCTCTAAGGTATTGAACGAGAAGCTCGGTACAACTGAGGAAGTTAAGTCATTCGATCAGATTGATAATGCTCCTGAGGAGAAAGAGCGTGGTATCACTATCAACTCTGCTCACATCGAGTATGAGACAGAAAAGCGTCACTATGCACACGTTGACTGTCCTGGACATGCTGACTATGTAAAGAACATGGTTACTGGTGCTGCTCAGATGGATGGTGCAATCTTGGTTTGTGCTGCTACTGATGGTCCTATGCCACAGACACGTGAGCACGTACTTCTTGCACGTCAGGTAAACGTACCTCGTTTGGTTGTTTTCTTGAACAAGTGCGATATGGTTGATGATGAGGAGATGCTTGAGCTCGTTGAGATGGAGCTCCGTGAGATCCTCGAGCAGTATGGTTACGAGGAGGATACTCCAATTGTACGTGGTTCTGCTCTCGGTGCTTTGAACGGTGTTGAGAAGTGGGTTAAGTCTGTTGAGACTTTGATGGATACAGTTGATGAGTGGATTCAGGAGCCAGAGCGCGAGATTGATAAGCCATTCTTGATGCCTATCGAGGATGTATTCTCAATTACAGGTCGTGGTACTGTTGCTACAGGTCGTATTGAGACAGGTCGTTGCAAGGTAGGTGACGAAGTTCAGTTGCTCGGTCTTGGTGAGGACAAGAAGTCAGTTATTACTGGTGTTGAGATGTTCCGTAAGATCCTTGCTGAGGGTGAAGCTGGTGATAACGTAGGTTTGCTTCTCCGTGGTATTGATAAGGCTGAGGTTAAGCGTGGTATGGTAGTTGTACACCCAGGTGCTATTACTCCTCACGATCACTTCAAGGCTTCTATCTATGTATTGAAGAAGGAAGAGGGTGGTCGTCACACTCCATTCGGTAACAAGTATCGTCCTCAGTTCTATCTCCGTACTATGGACTGTACAGGTGAAATCAAGCTTCCAGAGGGAGTTGAGATGGTAATGCCTGGTGATAACGTAGAGATTGAAGTAGCGTTGATCTACAAGGTTGCTTTGAACGAGGGTCTTCGTTTCGCTATCCGTGAGGGTGGTCGTACAGTAGGTTCTGGTCAGATTACAACTATTCTCGACGACATCAAGTAATTTAGATTTATCTAATTTGCTATATATATCAGACTCCCCTCCTAAGGGAGTGGGAGTCTTTCTACGGGTTTAGCTCAGTTGGTAGAGCACTGGTCTCCAAAACCAGGTGTCGAGGGTTCGAGCCCTTCAACCCGTGCTAAAGAGAAGATAATATGAATAAAATAGTAAATTATTGCAAGGCATGTTACGATGAACTTGCGCATAAGACTACTTGGCCATCACGTGCCGAACTTACTCATAGTGCAATGGTTGTATTATCTGCTTCCCTAGTCATTGCACTTGTTGTGTTCGCGATGGATTCTATTTTCAAAGCCTTTATGGGTGTAGTTTATCCAGGTTAATTTTTTTAAGGAAATGGCAGACGCAGGAAATAAATGGTATGTGCTTAAAGCCGTAAGTGGTAAAGAGGCTAAGGTGAAAGAATACATCGAAGCTGAAATGAAGCACAATGACTTACTAGCAGCAAATGTTTCTCAGGTGTTGATTCCAGTTGAGAAGCATGCAACTGTGCGTAATGGAAAGAGAGTCGTTAAAGAAAAGGTCTCTCTTCCAGGTTATGTTTTTGTGGAGGCCAAACTGAAGGGTGATGTAGCGCATACGTTGCGTTTCCTCCCTAATGTTTTGGGTTTCCTTGGAGGTTTGGATGAACCAACACCAGTTCCACAGCGCGATATCAATCGTATGCTGGGTTCTGCTGAGGAGACTGAGTTTGAGGAGAATCTTGATTGTCCTTACTTGGTTAATGATACCGTTAAGGTTATGGAAGGTCCATTCAGTGGTTTCAGCGGAATCGTTGAAGAGGTTAATGCTGAAAAGCATAAGCTGAAAGTTACGGTTAAGATCTTCGGACGTAAAACTCCGTTGGAATTAGGTTTTATGCAAGTAGAAAAGGAATAGGATTCTGTTACGAGATTGTTATTCCTTATAAGTTTCAATTTTAAATATTAACAAAGAAATGGCTAAAGAAGTTGCTGGATTAATCAAATTACAGATTAAAGGTGGCGCTGCGAATCCTTCACCTCCAGTAGGACCTGCATTGGGTTCTAAGGGTATTAATATTATGGGATTCTGCAAGGAATTCAACGCCCGTACCCAGGACAAAGCAGGTAAAGTGTTGCCAGTAGTTATTACTTATTATACTGACAAGTCTTTTGATTTTATTATCAAGACTCCACCTGCTGCAGTTCAATTGAAAGAGGCTGCCAAAATCAAGTCAGGTTCTGCTCAGCCTAATCGTCAGAAGGTTGCTTCTCTTACTTGGGATCAGGTAAAGGTAATCGCTGAGGATAAGATGAAGGACTTGAACTGCTTTACTGTAGAATCAGCTATGAAGCTCATCGCTGGTACTGCAAGAAGTATGGGTATTACTGTAAAAGGGGACTTCCCTGGTAAATAATTTAAAACTTCAATTAGAAAAATGAGTAAACTGACAAAAAATCAAAAATCAGTAGCTGATAAGGTTGAAGCAGGGAAGGCATACACATTGAAGGAGGCTTCAGAGTTGGTAAAGGAAATTACCACTACCAAGTTTGATGCATCTCTTGATATTGATGTACGCTTAGGTGTTGATCCACGTAAGGCTAACCAGATGGTTCGTGGCGTTGTTTCATTGCCAAACGGAACAGGCAAGGTTACTCGCGTGCTCGCACTCTGTACTCCTGATCAGGAAGCTGCTGCTAAGGAAGCAGGCGCTGATTATGTAGGTCTTGACGAATACGTTGAGAAGATTAAGGGTGGTTGGACAGATATTGATGTCATCATCACAATGCCTTCTTGTATGGGTAAGATTGGTCCTTTGGGTCGTGTACTCGGTCCTCGTGGTTTGATGCCTAACCCTAAGAGTGGCACTGTAACTATGGATGTTGCTAAGGCAGTAAAGGAAGTTAAGCAAGGTAAGATTGACTTTAAGGTTGATAAGGCTGGTATTATCCATACTTCAATCGGTAAGGTTGGCATGACTCCTGAGCAGATCTATGAAAATGCTAAGGAATTCATCAACACAGTTATCAAGCTGAAGCCTGCTGCTGCTAAAGGTACATATATCAAGAGTATCTTTATTTCTAGCACTATGAGTAAGGGTATCAAGATTGATCCTAAATCAGTTGAATAACTCTAAAAGTTTTGTAAAATGAAGAAAGAAGTTAAAGATACTATTATCGCTGAACTTGGACAGAAGTTGCAGGAGTTTCCTCATTTCTATCTTGTAGATGTTACAGGATTGAATGCAGAGAAGACAAGCGCACTCCGTCGCAAGTGCTTCCAGCGCGAGATTAAGATGGTTGTTGTTAAGAATTCCTTGCTTCACAAGGCGTTCGAGGCTTCAGATATCGATTTCTCTGAGCTCTATGGCTACTTGAAGGGTACTACTGCTGTGTTGTTTGCTAATACAGCTAATGTACCAGCTAAGTTGTTGAAGGAATATGACAAGGAAGATGTTCCAACATTGAAGGCTGCTTATGCAGAGGAAAGTTTCTACGTTGGCGCAGACAAACTTGCAGAGCTTTCAGCTCTCAAGAGCAAGAACGAAGTTATCGCAGAGATTGTTGCTTTGCTCCAGTCACCTGCAAAGAACGTTGTTTCAGCTCTTCAATCAGGAAGCAACACTATTCATGGTGTGCTTAAGACATTGGGCGAGCGTCCTGAGTAATCAATCACAATGTTATCATTAATTATAGTATAAACAAAAATAAAATTTAGAATAAAATGGCAGATATCAAAGCTATTGCAGAAGAGTTAGTAAATCTTACTGTTAAGGAAGTTAATGAGTTGGCAACAGTCCTCAAGGACGAGTATGGTATTGAGCCTGCTGCTGCAGCTGTAGCTGTAGCTGCTGGTCCTGCTGCTGGTGGTGCAGCTGCAGCTGAGGAGAAGTCTACATTCGACGTAGTCCTCGCTGAGGTTGGTGGCGCTAAGCTCCAGGTTGTAAAGGCTGTTAAGGAGGCTTGTGGTCTCGGTTTGAAAGAGGCTAAGGATCTCGTAGACGGTGCTCCTTCTACAATCAAGGAAGGTGTAGCTAAGGACGAGGCTGAGAACCTTAAGAAGGCTATCGAAGAGGCCGGTGCTAAGGTAGAGCTCAAGTAATTAGAGTAATACATTTTTTTATATAAATGGTTAGGATTCTCCAAGTAGGTGAGTCCTAACCTTTTTGTGTCTTTTATTATATTATTAATAAAACCCATTTAATAACTTCTAATGGCTACAAAAATTGTTGATAACAGAGTAAATTTTGCCAGCGTCCATAATCCGTATCCATATCCGGATTTCCTCGATGTGCAGTTAAAGTCTTTCAAGGACTTCTTACAGTTGGATACTCCGCCTGAGGAACGCAAGAATGACGGTTTGTATAAGGTGTTCTCTGAGAACTTCCCTATTACCGATACACGTAACAATTTCGTTCTTGAGTTCTTGGATTACTATATCGACCCTCCTCGCTATTCTATTGATGAGTGTTTGGAGCGTGGTCTTACATATAGTGTACCTTTGAAGGCTAAGATGAAACTGTATTGTACTGATCCTGATCATGAGGATTTCGGTACATTTATTCAGGATGTGTTCCTTGGTACTATCCCATATATGACCGATAATGGTACTTTTGTGATTAACGGTGCTGAGCGTGTTGTTGTTTCTCAGCTTCATCGCTCTCCTGGTGTGTTCTTTAGCCAGGGTGTTCATGCAAATGGTACCATGCTTTATTCTGCTCGCATCATTCCTTTCAAGGGAAGCTGGATTGAATTTGCAACTGACATTAACAATGTAATGTATGCTTATATCGATCGTAAGAAGAAGTTGCCTGTAACCACATTGTTGCGTGCTATTGGTTACGAACAGGATAAGGATATTCTTCAGATTTTTGATCTCGCCGAGGAGGTGAAGGTTAACAAGAAGAATATGAAGGCTGCTATTGGTCGTAAACTTGCTGCTCGTGTTTTGAAGAGTTGGAATGAGGACTTCGTTGATGAGGATACTGGTGAAGTAGTATCTATCGAGCGTAATGAAGTAATCATGGAGCGTGAGACTGAACTTACTGCTGATAATATTGAGGAGATTGTTGAGAGTGGTGCGCAGACTATTCTTCTTCATAAGGATGAGGAAGCTGCCAACAAGTTTACTATTATCTTCAATACTTTGGCAAAGGATCCAAGTAACTCTGAGAAGGAAGCTGTTAACTATATCTATCGCCAGTTGCGTAATGCTGATCCTGCAGATGACGCAAGTGCACGTGAGGTTTTCCAAAACCTGTTCTTCTCCGATAAGCGTTATGATTTGGGTGAGGTAGGTCGTTATCGTATCAATAAGAAATTGAATCTTGATACTGACATTGATGTTCGTGTCTTGACTAAGGAAGATATTATTGAGATCATTAAATATCTTATTCAGCTGATCAACTCTAGTGCAACAGTTGACGATATCGACCACTTGTCTAATCGTCGTGTTCGTACAGTAGGTGAGCAGTTGGCTAACCAGTTCTCTATTGGTTTGGCACGTATGACCCGTACTATCCGTGAACGTATGAATGTTCGCGACAATGAGGTGTTTACTCCAACAGATTTGATTAATGCTAAGACAATCTCTAGTGTTATCAATTCTTTCTTTGGAACTAACCCATTGTCACAGTTCATGGACCAGACTAATCCTCTGGCTGAGGTAACCCATAAGCGTCGTCTTTCTGCCTTAGGTCCTGGTGGTTTGTCTCGTGAGCGTGCTGGTTTCGAGGTTCGTGATGTACATTATACACACTATGGTCGTCTTTGCCCTATTGAGAGTCCTGAAGGTCCAAACATCGGTTTGATTTCTTCTCTCTGTATGTATGCAAAGATAAACGATCTTGGTTTTATTGTAACACCTTATCGTAAGGTGAATGATAGCAAGGTCGATATGGCTAATGAGGATGTTGTATACTTGACTGCTGAAGATGAAGAGTCTAAGATTATCGGTCAGGGTAATGCTCCTTTAACTGTTGATGGTTCTTTCATTCGCGATGTAGTAAAGTGTCGTCAGGATGCAGATTATCCAGTTGTTGGTCCAGACCAAGTTGACTATGTTGACGTTTCTCCACAGCAGATTGCTTCTGTATCCGCTGGTTTGATTCCTTTCTTGGAGCATGATGATGGTCACCGTGCGTTAATGGGATGTAACATGATGCGTCAGGCTGTACCATTGCTTCATAATGATGCTCCAATCGTAGGTACTGGTCTTGAGAAGCAAGTTTGTGAGGATTCACGTACTATGGTTACTGCAGAAGGTGAGGGTGTTATTGAATATGTTGATGCTACAACTATCCGTATCCTTTACGATCGTACAGAAGACGATGAGTTCGTAAGCTTCGAACCTGCTTTGAAGGAGTATCGTATTCCTAAGTTCCGTCGTACAAACCAGAATATGACCATCGACTTGCGTCCTATCTGTAATAAGGGACAGCGTGTAAAGAAGGGTGATATCCTGACAGAGGGTTATGCAACAGAAAAAGGTGAGTTGGCTTTGGGTCGTAACCTGCTTGTTGCTTATATTCCTTGGAAGGGTTACAACTATGAGGATGCTGTTGTTATTTCTGAACGTATGGTTCGTGATGACGTATTGACATCTGTACATGTTGACGAATACTCTCTTGATGTGCGTGAAACTAAGCGTGGCGTAGAGGAATTCACATCTGATATCCCTAATGTCAGCGAGGAAGCTACAAAGGATCTTGACGATAATGGTATCGTGCGTGTTGGCGCAAGAATTGAGCCAGGTGATATCATGATTGGTAAGATTTCGCCTAAGGGTGAAAGTGATCCTTCGCCAGAAGAGAAGTTGCTTCGTGCTATCTTTGGTGATAAGGCTGGTGATGTGAAGGATTCTTCATTGAAGGCAAATCCATCATTGAGCGGTGTAGTTATTGACAAGAAGTTGTTCTCTCGTGCTATCAAGACCCGTGAGTCAAAGAAGCAGGATAAGATTATTCTTGCTAAGATTGATGAGGAGTATGAGGCAAAGGGTAATGACTTGAAGGATATCCTCGTAGACAAGTTGCTTACACTTACAGAAGGTATGACTTCTGAGGGTGTTAAGGATTATACAGGTGCTGAGATTATCACCAAGGGCAGTACCTTTACTGCTACAGCCTTGAAGAATTTGGAGTATGATGGTGTTCAGTCTAATAAGTGGACTAAGGATGAGCATACCAATGGCTTGATTCAGAGACTTATTATGAACTATATCCGCAAGTATAAGCAACTTGATGCTGAATTAAAGCGCCGTAAGTTTGCTATCACTATTGGTGATGAACTTCCATCAGGTATTCTTCAGATGGCTAAGGTATATATTGCAAAGAAGCGTAAGATTCAGGTTGGTGATAAACTTGCCGGTCGTCATGGTAATAAGGGTATTGTGTCTAAGGTCGTTCGTTTGGAGGATATGCCATTTATGGCTGACGGTCGTCCTGTTGATATGGTATTGAACCCATTGGGTGTGCCTTCACGTATGAACCTTGGTCAGATCTTTGAGTGTATCTTGGGTGCTGCAGGTAAAAAGTTGGGTGTAAAGTTTGCTACTCCTATCTTTGATGGTGCTAAATTGGATGATCTCTCTGAATGGACAGATAAGGCAGGCTTGCCACGTTTCTGCTCAACTTACCTTTATGATGGTGAGACTGGAGAGCAGTTTGACCAGCCAGCTACTGTTGGTATGACTTACTTCTTGAAGTTAGGTCATATGGTTGAGGATAAGATGCACGCTCGTTCTATCGGTCCATACTCTTTGATTACACAACAGCCACTTGGTGGTAAAGCACAGTTTGGTGGTCAGCGATTCGGAGAGATGGAGGTCTGGGCTATCGAGGCATTCGGTGCAAGCCACGTTTTGCAGGAGATCCTGACTGTTAAGTCAGATGATGTTGTAGGACGTAGCAAGGCATACGAAGCAATAGTAAAGGGCGATCCAATGCCAACTCCTGGTATTCCTGAGTCACTTAACGTATTGCTCCATGAGCTTCGTGGCCTTGGTTTGAGCATCAAACTTGATTAATTTTGAGAACCCCTAATTTATATATAGAAACATGGCTTTCAAAAAAGATACAAAGGTAAAGAATAATTTTACGAAGATTACCATCGGTCTCGCTTCGCCAGAGGAGATCTTGGAAAATTCGTATGGTGAGGTTACTAAACCGGAAACCATTAATTATCGTACATATAAGCCGGAGCGTGATGGCTTGTTCTGCGAGCGTATTTTTGGTCCTACTAAGGACTATGAATGCGCCTGCGGCAAGTACAAGCGTATCCGTTATAAGGGAATCGTCTGCGACCGATGTGGTGTAGAGGTTACAGAGAAGAAAGTTCGTCGTGAACGCTCTGGTCACATTGAGCTTGTCGTACCTGTTGCTCATATTTGGTATTTCCGTTCTCTTCCAAATAAGATTGGTTACCTTTTGGGTATGCCGACCAAGAAACTTGATGCTGTCATTTACTACGAGAAGTATGTAGTTATCCAGCCTGGTATTCTTGAGGGAAAGACTGATGCTGATGGTCTTGAATTGAACGGTTCTCACAAACTCGATCTCTTGTCAGAAGATGAATATATGGCTCTTCTTGACCAGTATGATCCTAATGGTGACAATGAACTTTTGGATGATACGGACCCTAATAAGTTTATCGCAAAAATGGGTGCTGAAGCAATTTATCAGTTGCTCCAGAATGTAGACCTTGACTCTTTGTCATACGAACTCCGCGATCGCGCAAATAACGATTTAAGTCAGCAGCGTAAAACTGAGGCTCTGAAGCGTCTGCAAGTTGTAGAAGGTTTCCGTGCTAGTAAAGGTATTAACAAGCCAGAATGGATGATCATGAAGATTATTCCTGTTACTCCACCTGAGCTTCGTCCGTTGGTACCATTGGATGGTGGTCGTTTTGCAACATCAGACTTGAATGACCTCTATCGTCGTGTGATTATCCGTAACAACCGTTTGAAGAGATTGGTTGAAATCAAGGCTCCTGAGGTTATTCTCCGTAACGAGAAGCGTATGTTGCAGGAGGCTGTTGACAGCTTGTTCGACAACTCACGCAAGAGTTCTGCTGTAAAGAGTGAGAGCAATCGTCCTTTGAAGTCACTCTCTGACTCTTTAAAGGGTAAGCAGGGTCGTTTCCGTCAGAACTTGCTGGGTAAGCGTGTTGACTATTCTGCCCGTTCTGTAATCGTTGTAGGTCCAGAATTGAAGATGGGTGAGTGTGGTCTTCCAAAACTGATGGCTGCAGAGCTTTACAAACCATTTATCATCCGTAAGTTGATAGAGCGTGGTATCGTTAAGACTGTTAAGAGTGCCAAGAAGATTGTTGATCGTCGCGAGCCAGTTATTTGGGATATTCTTGAGAATGTAATGAAGGGTCATCCGGTTATGTTGAACCGTGCCCCTACGCTTCACCGACTCGGTATCCAGGCATTCCAGCCTAAGATGATTGAAGGTAAGGCTATTCAGTTGCATCCATTGGCATGTACAGCGTTCAACGCCGACTTCGATGGTGACCAGATGGCTGTTCACCTTCCATTGAGCAATGAGGCTGTTTTGGAGGCTCAAATCCTGATGCTTCAGAGTCATAACATTCTTAACCCAGCTAATGGTGCGCCTATCACCGTTCCTTCTCAGGATATGGTGCTTGGTCTTTACTATATTACTAAGATTCGTCCAGGTGCAAAGGGTGAGGGCTTGACATTCTATGGTCCTGAAGAGGCTTTGATTGCTCGTAACGAGGGCCGATGTGATCTTCATGCTTCGATTAAGGTTGTAGTTGACGACTTGGTTGATGGTACAATCCAGAAACGAATGGTAGAAACTTCTGTTGGACGTGTCATCGTTAATGGTATCATTCCTGATGAAGTTGGCTTCTTCAATGATGTGATTTCCAAGAAAACCCTCCGTGGTTTGATTTCTAATGTTATCAAGGCTGTTGGTATGGCTAAGGCTTGTGAATTCCTTGATGGAATCAAGAACTTAGGTTATCGTATGGCTTATGTCGCAGGATTGTCATTCAACCTTGGTGATATTATTATTCCACCAGAGAAGGAAGCTATTGTAGAGCGCGGTCGCAAGGAGGTTGAGGAAATTACCAATAACTATAATATGGGTTTCATCACCAATAAGGAACGATACAACCAGGTTATTGATGCGTGGACTCACGTAAATACAGATTTGGGTAATATCTTGATGAAGGAGATGACCGAAGCTGACCAGGGATTCAACGCCGTATACATGATGCTTGATTCCGGAGCCCGTGGTTCTAAGGATCAGATTAAGCAGTTGTCTGGTATGCGTGGTTTGATGGCTAAACCTCAGAAGGCTGGTGCAGAGGGCGCGCAGATCATCGAGAACCCTATTCTTTCTAACTTTAAGGAGGGTATGTCTGTATTGGAGTACTTTATCGCTTCTCACGGTGCCCGTAAGGGTCTTGCTGATACCGCTATGAAGACTGCCGATGCTGGTTATTTGACTCGTCGTCTTGTAGACGTTTCTCACGATGTTATTATCACCGAAGAGGATTGTGGTACATTGCGTGGCTTGGTTTGTACAGCTTTAAAGAATGGTGATGAGATTATTTCGTCTCTTTATGAGCGTATTTTGGGTCGTGTTTCTGTGCATGATGTTATTCATCCAACAACTGGTGAACTGATTGTCAAATCTGGTGAAGAAATCACCGAGGCTAAGGCAAAGGCTATTGATGAATCTCCTATCGAGAGTGTTGAAATTCGTTCTGTTCTCACATGTGAGAGCAAAAAGGGTGTCTGCATGAAGTGCTATGGCCGTAACTTGGCAACAGCCCGTATGGTACAGTTGGGTGAAGCCGTTGGTGTCATTGCTGCTCAAGCTATCGGTGAGCCAGGTACTCAGTTGACTCTCCGTACATTCCACGCCGGTGGTATTGCATCTAACGCTGCTGCCAATGCTAAGATTGCTGCGAAGAATAAGTCTCGTATTGAGTTTGACGAGTTGAGCACAGTACCATTCGTAGAGGAAGACGAGGAAGGCAACGATATCAAGTGCGAAAAGGTAGTAAGCCACTTGGCTGAAATCCGTTTCGTGGATCCTAATACAAACATCGTTCTTGCAACTTTGAATGTTCCTTACGGTTCTTCATTGTATCACAAGGAGGGTGAAATCGTAGAAAAGGATACTGTTATCGCCCGTTGGGATCCATTCAACGCCGTTATCGTCAGCCAGTATGCCGGTACATTGAAGTTCAATGACGTTCAGAAGGATCAGACTTATCGTGCTGAGGTCGATGAGACTACAGGTTTGGAGGAGAAGATTATCACCGATTCCAAGAATAAGGCTATGGTTCCATCTTGTGATGTTATCGATGCTAATGGTGAAATCCTTGGTACATACAACTTCCCTGTAGGTGGTCACTTGGCTGTTGAGGATGGACAGACAATTAATACCGGTGAGGTTTTGGTTAAGATTCCTCGTGCTGTAGGTGGTGCAGGTGATATCACTGGTGGTCTCCCTCGTGTAACTGAGCTTCTTGAGGCTCGCAACCCTTCTAACCCTGCTGTTGTATCTGAAATCGATGGTGAGGTAACGATGGGTAAGGTAAAGCGTGGTAACCGTGAGATCATCGTAACATCTAAGACTGGCGATCAGAAGAAGTATCTTGTATCTCTTTCTAAGCAGATCTTGGTACAGGAACATGATGCTGTACGTGCTGGTACTCCTCTTTCTGATGGTAGTGTAACTCCTGGCGATATTCTCGCCATCATGGGTCCTACCGCTGTTCAGGAGTATATTGTTAACCAGATCCAGGACGTTTACCGTCTTCAGGGTGTGGCTATTAATGATAAGCATTTTGAGGTTGTGGTACGTCAGATGATGCGTAAGGTTCGTATTGACGATCCAGGTGATACTACCTTCTTGGAGCAAGAGTTGGTTGATAAACTTGACTTTGCAGAAGAGAATGATCGTATCTGGGGTAAGAAGGTTGTTACTGACGCTGGTGATAGTGAAAGTCTCAAACCAGGTCAGATCATAACGGCTCGTAGATTGCGTGATGAGAATTCTGCATTGAAGCGTCGCGACTTGAAACTTGTACAGGTTCGTGATGCCGTATCTGCAACTTCTACACAGATCCTCCAGGGTATTACTCGTGCTGCTCTTGGTACTAAGAGCTTTATGAGTGCAGCATCATTCCAGGAAACTACTAAGGTTTTGAATGAGGCTGCTATCCGTGGTAAGGTTGATTACCTTGAGGGTATGAAGGAGAATGTAATCTGTGGTCACTTGATTCCTGCAGGTACTGGTCTTCGTCAGTGGGATAAGCTCATCGTAGGCTCTAAAGAAGAATATGAGCGTATGCAGGCTAATAAGAAAAATGTGCTTGACTATGCTGATTCTCCAATAGGAGAATAATCGTAGAATAGAGTACTATATATAAAATAGGTATAATGAGGGTGCGTCATAAGTCTATGGCGCACCCTTTTATTATCTGTAACTGATGAAAAAAAGCAAAGAATCAGAATTCCATCTTTTGTTTTCTTATGATGTTTTTTTAAAAATAAGTGGCAGATTATTCGTTTTTTTCAGATATTATGTGTAAATTTGCACTACCATTTAAAGTTTAATCCTATTAACTTAGTAAAATTATGGAAGAAAATAAGAATAATCAACAGCAGCAGAATCAGTTCCAGATGGGCATCAGCCCTGAAGTTGCAGAGGGTACATACTCAAACTTGGCACTGATTACTCATTCTAGTTCAGACTTCATCTTGGATTTTGCATGTGCACTTCCTGGCATGCCTGCACCTCAGATCAAGAGTCGTGTTATCATGGCACCTGAACATGCTAAGCGATTGCTCCAGGCATTGCAGAGCAATATTTATAACTACGAGCAGTCCTTCGGTAAAATTAAGATGTCTGATGAGCAAGAACGTACAATCGCTCCATTCGGCACACCAAAGGGTGAGGCATAATGTACTACAGCATACATACTAAGACTAAATTCTCTGCTAAATACCGCTTTTTCTTTATAATATTTGTTTTTAATAGTTATATAAAGTTAAAACTAGCCTTCGTTTTTCTAAAGTCTCCTTAATATTTAGGTAGTTTGCCGAAAAAATCGTACCTTTGCACCCCGAAAAGGCTCTATAAAGTAGTGGCTTACATCGAAATAAGACAATAAATAAAAATAAATATATAAATTAAAAAGTAAAATTATGCCTACTATTTCACAGTTAGTAAGAAAAGGCAGACGAGTTCTTGTAGACAAGAGCAAGTCACCAGCTTTGGATTCTTGTCCTCAGCGTCGTGGTGTTTGTGTTCGTGTTTATACAACAACTCCTAAGAAGCCTAATTCAGCAATGCGTAAAGTTGCACGTGTACGTTTGACAAACTCAAAGGAAGTAAACTCTTATATTCCAGGAGAGGGTCACAACTTGCAGGAGCACTCAATTGTTTTGGTTCGCGGTGGTCGTGTAAAGGACCTTCCTGGTGTACGTTATCACATTGTCCGTGGTACACTTGATACTGCAGGTGTTGCGAATCGTACACAGCGTCGTTCTAAATACGGAGCTAAGCGTCCTAAGGCAAAGAAGTAATATAGCTTCTTAAATTTTAGACAAAACCGCAGACTCACGGTCGGAGAAGGTCGGGAGTTGGGGTTAAAATATTTAATATAAGTTTTGCTGGAGAAGTAATCAGGTTGAGTAAATGCTCGGGTGCGAGCATTGAAGGACATTATACAGCCCCATGCAGAATTAAAAAAAGTTTTATTTAAAATGAGAAAAGCAAAACCAAAGAAGAGAGTGATCCTTCCAGATCCTGTCTTCAATGACCAGAAGGTCTCAAAGTTCGTAAATCATTTGATGTATGATGGAAAGAAGAATACATCTTATGAGATTTTCTACAATGCACTTGACATTGTAAAGGCTAAGATGTCTAATGAGGAAAAGTCTGCTCTTGAAATCTGGAAGCAGGCACTTGATAATATTACTCCTCAGGTAGAGGTTAAGAGCCGTCGTATCGGTGGTGCAACCTTCCAGGTTCCTACAGAGATTCGTCCTGATCGTAAGGAGAGTATTTCTATGAAGAATCTTATTCTTTTTGCACGTAAGCGCGGTGGTAAGACTATGGCTGATAAGCTTGCAGCAGAGATTATGGATGCTTTTAATAATCAGGGTGGTGCATTTAAGCGTAAGGAGGATATGCATCGTATGGCTGAGGCTAACCGTGCGTTCGCTCACTTTAGATTCTAATTTAATATATAATATAGTTAAAAGAAAATGGCAAATCGCGATTTACATTTGACTCGTAACATCGGTATCATGGCGCATATCGATGCCGGTAAGACAACAACTTCTGAGCGTATTTTGTTCTATACAGGTAAGACTCATAAGATTGGTGAGGTACACGATGGCGCTGCTACAATGGACTGGATGGTTCAGGAGCAGGAGCGTGGTATTACTATCACTTCTGCGGCTACAACTTGTAACTGGAATTATCTCGGTAAGTCTTATAAGATCAACTTGATCGATACTCCGGGACACGTTGACTTCACTGCTGAGGTTGAGCGTTCTCTCCGTGTACTTGATGGTGCTGTTGCTACATATTCTGCAGCTGATGGTGTTCAGCCACAGTCTGAGACAGTATGGCGTCAGGCTGATAAGTATAATGTACCTCGTATCGGTTATGTAAACAAGATGGACCGTTCTGGTGCTAACTTCTTCGAGACAGTTCAGCAGATGAAGGATATCTTGGGCGCTAATCCAATTGCTATTCAGATTCCTATTGGTGCAGAGGAGAACTTCAAGGGTGTAGTTGATCTCATTAAGATGAAGGCTATTCTTTGGCACGATGAGACTATGGGCGCTGAGTATGATGTAGAAGATATCCCTGCAGACTTGGCTGACGAGGCTGCTGAGTGGCGTGATAAGCTCCTTGAGGGTGCTGCAAACTTCGATGATGAGGTTATGGAACTTTATCTCGATGGTAAGGATATTCCAGAAGAAAAGCTTCTTGCTGCTATCCGTAAGGGTTGCTGTGCTATGGAGTGCTGCCCAATGTTGCTCGGTTCTTCATACAAGAACAAGGGTGTTCAGCCATTGCTCGACTATGTATGTGCATTCTTGCCTTCACCAATGGATACTCCAAATATCACCGGTACTAACCCTGATACAGAGGAGGAAGAGGATCGTAAACCATCTGAGGATGAACCAACATCTGCTCTCGCATTTAAGATTGCTACTGACCCATTCATGGGCCGCTTGGTATTCTTCCGCGTTTACTCAGGTAAGGTCGTTGCTGGTTCTTATGTTTACAACCCACGTTCTGGCAAGCGCGAGCGTATCAGCCGTCTGTTCCAGATGAACTCTAAGCAGGAAATCCCAATGGAGTCTATCGATGCTGGTGATATCGGTGCAGGTGTAGGTTTCAAGGATATCCGTACAGGTGATACACTCTGTGATGAGGACCACCCAATCGTATTGGAGTCTATGACATTCCCTGATACTGTGATTTCTATCGCAGTAGAGCCAAAGAGCCAGGCGGACATCGCTAAGTTGGATAATGGTCTCGCTAAGTTGGCTGAGGAGGATCCAACCTTCACAGTTCGTACTGACGAGCAGAGCGGTCAGACAATTATCTCTGGTATGGGTGAGCTTCACTTGGATATCATCATCGACCGTTTGAAGCGTGAGTTCAAGGTTGAGTGTAATCAGGGTAAGCCTCAGGTTAACTACAAGGAGGCTATCACTAAGACTGCTCAGAGCCGTGAAACTTATAAGAAGCAGTCTGGTGGTCGTGGTAAGTTTGCTTGTATCGATGTAACCATCGGTCCTAAGGACGAGGATTACAAGGAAGGCGACTTGCAGTTCATCAACGAGGTTAAGGGTGGTAACGTTCCTAAGGAATTCATCCCATCTGTACAGAAGGGTTTCGCTGATTGCTTGTCAAATGGTGTACTCGGTGGCTTCCCAATGACAGGTTTGAAGGTGACTTTGACCGATGGTAGCTTCCACCCAGTTGACTCTGACCAGTTGTCATTCGAGTTGGTAGCACATCAGGCATTCAAGGTACTTTGCCCTAAGGCTGGTCCTGTTTTGATGGAGCCTATCATGAAGGTAGAGGTTGTTACTCCAGAAGAGAACATGGGTGACGTAATCGGTGACTTGAACAAGCGCCGTGGTCTCGTTCAGGGTATGGAAGAAGGTCGTAGCGGTGCTCGCATCGTAAAGGCAATGGTTCCATTGGCTGAGATGTTCGGTTATGTAACAGCTTTGCGTACTATCACTTCTGGTCGTGCAACAAGTTCTATGGAGTACGATCATCATGCACCTCTTTCTTCAACAATTGCTAAGGCTGTGTTGGAGGAGGTTAAGGGTCACGCAGATCTTCTTTAATAACAAAGAAATAACGGTAAGATGAGGCGCTGCTTAGCGAATGACTCTTAAGCAGCGTACCTCTTCTTCCATTAGACTAAATAATTCATATAATAATAACTTAATTTTAAAAATGAGTCAGAAAATCAGAATTAAGCTGAAGTCTTACGACCACCAGTTGGTTGACAAGTCAGCTGAGAAGATTGTGAAGGCTGTAAAGGCTACAGGCGCTATCGTTAGTGGTCCTATTCCATTGCCAACACACAAGCGTATTTTTACTGTAAACCGCAGTACTTTCGTTAACAAGAAGTCTCGCGAGCAGTTCCAGCTCTCAGATTTCAAGCGTCTCATTGACATCTACAGCTCAACAGCTAAGACTGTTGATGCCTTGATGAAGCTTGAATTGCCAAGTGGTGTAGAAGTAGAAATTAAAGTCTAATTATTTAAATTAAATTGAAATGCCAGGATTAATTGGAAAGAAAATCGGAATGACATCCGTTTTCAGTGCCGACGGTAAGAATATTCCGTGCACTGTTATCGAAGTAGGTCCTTGTGTTGTAACCCAGGTGAAAACTGTAGAAAAGGATGGTTACAAGGCTTATCAGTTAGGTTTCGAAGAGGCAAAGGAGAAGCGTACTTCTCAGCCTATGATGGGAATCTTCAAGAAGGCAGGCACAACACCTAAGAAGCACTTGGCCGAGTTCAAGTTTGATGAGGAGTACAACCTCGGTGACACAATTACAGTTGAAATCTTCAACGATTGCAAGTTCGTTGATGTAATTGGTACATCAAAGGGTAAAGGCTTCCAGGGCGTTGTTAAGCGTCACGGATTCGGTGGTGTAGGTCAGTCTACTCACGGTCAGGATGACCGCGCTCGTAAGCCGGGATCTATTGGTGCTTGTTCTTACCCTGCAAAGGTATTCAAGGGTATGCGCATGGGCGGCCAAATGGGAGGTGACAGAGTTACAACTCAGAACCTTCAGGTGTTAAAGATAATTCCAGAGCAGAATCTTCTTATTGTTAAGGGTTCTTTCGCTGGATGCAAAGGTTCAACTGTTTTAATTGAGAAATAATGGAAGTTAGCGTATTAGATATCAAAGGTCAGGAGACCGGCCGCAAGGTAGCTCTTAATGATGCAGTCTTCGGCATTGAGCCTAACGATCACGTTCTCTATCTTGACGTAAAGCAGTATCTCGCTAACCAGCGTCAGGGTACAGCTAAGTCTAAGGAGAGAAGCGAGATTAGCGGTTCTACTCGTAAGCTTGGTCGTCAGAAGGGCGGCGGCGGTGCTCGCCGTGGTGATATTAACTCACCTGTACTCGTAGGTGGTGCTCGCGTTTTTGGTCCTAAACCACGTGATTACCGCTTCAAGCTCAACAAAAAAGTAAAGATTCTTGCTCGTAAGTCTGCTCTGTCTTATAAGGCACAGGAAAGCGCAATTGTAATGTTGGAAGACTTTACATTTGAGGCTCCAAAGACTAAAGAATTCTTAAGTATTATTAAGAATCTCAAAATTGAGGGCAAAAAAGTGCTCTTTGTTTTGCCAGAATCAAATAAAAACGTATATTTGTCTGCTCGTAACTTGCAGCGTGCTGAAGTTATCCTCGCATCAAACGTCAATTCGTATAAAGTTTTGAATGCTGATGTTGTAGTGATTACAGAAAAGTCGCTCGAGACTATCGACCAAATCTTAACAAAGTAAAAAGGAGATATTAGAATATGGCATTTATTATCAAACCATTGGTTACTGAGAAGATGACCAAGATTACAGACAAGCAGCCTAACCGCTATGGCTTCGTTGTTCGTCCTGAGGCTAATAAGCTCGAGATTAAGAAGGAAGTTGAGAGTCTGTATAATGTTACAGTAGTTGACGTGAACACTATTCGTTACGCAGGCAAGCGCTCTGCCCGTTATACAAAGGCAGGTCTTGTTAAGGGTCAGAAGAATGCGTTCAAGAAGGCAATCGTTACTCTTAAGGAGGGCGATACAATTGATTTTTACAGCAATATTTAAAATAAAAAATGGCAGTACGTAAATTAAAACCGGTTACTCCGGGTCAAAGACACAAAGTTATTGGCACGTTCGAGGATATTACTGCATCCGTGCCAGAGAAGTCTCTCGTTTACGGTAAACGTTCTACCGGCGGTCGAAACAACACCGGTAAGATGACCGTTCGCTACATTGGCGGTGGTCACAAGCAGAAGTATCGTTTAATCGACTTCAAACGTGAGAAAGATGGTGTTCCAGCAGTTGTTAAGACAATCGAGTACGATCCAAACCGTTCGGCTCGTATCGCATTGCTTTACTATGCTGATGGTGAAAAACGTTACATTATTGCTCCTAACGGACTTCAGGTAGGCGCTACTTTGATGTCAGGTGCAGATGCTGCTCCTGAGATTGGTAACTGTCTTCCTTTGGCAAACATCCCTGTAGGTACAGTGATCCACAACATCGAGTTGCGTCCTGGTCAGGGGGCTTTGTTGGTTCGTTCGGCTGGTAATTTTGCTCAGTTGACTTCTCGTGAGGGCAGTTATTGTGTAATTAAGCTCCCTTCTGGTGAAACACGCCAGATTTTGAGTGCTTGTAAAGCTACAGTTGGTAGTGTTGGTAACTCTGATCACGCTCTTGAACAGTCTGGTAAGGCTGGACGTTCTCGCTGGTTGGGTCGTCGTCCACACAACCGTGGTGTTGTTATGAACCCTGTTGATCACCCAATGGGTGGTGGTGAAGGTCGCCAGAGTGGTGGTCACCCACGTTCACGTAAGGGCTTGTACGCTAAGGGTCTTAAGACTCGTGCACCTAAGAAGCTTTCTAACAAGTATATTATCGAAAGAGCTAACAAAAAATAAAGAGTAAATTATGAGTCGTTCACTTAAAAAAGGTCCATATATCAACGTTTCTCTCGAGAAGAAGATTCTCGCTATGAACGAGAGTGGCAAGAAGAATGTTGTTAAGACATGGGCTAGAGCTTCAATGATATCTCCTGATTTCGTAGGACATACTGTTGCAGTTCATAACGGTAACAAATTTATCCCTGTTTATGTTACAGAGAATATGGTTGGCCACAAGCTTGGAGAGTTTGCTCCAACACGTCGCTTTGGCGGTCACTCTGGTAACAGAAAGTAAGCTAAGGGTTAAACCATTTAAAATTTAAGTAAATAATGGGAGCAAGAAAACATATTGCGGCTGAGAAATTGAAAGAAGCCCGTAAAAACTTGTACTTCGCAAAGTTGGTAGGCGTTCCTTCTTCTCCACGTAAGATGCGCTATGTAGTAGACATGATTCGTGGTATGGAGGTTAACCGTGCACTCGGAGTACTTCGCTTCTCTAAGAAGCAGGCATCAGCTGATGTAGAGAAATTACTTCGTTCAGCTATCGCTAACTGGGAAGCTAAGAATAATCGCAAGGCTGAAGACGGTGAGCTTTATATCAGTAAGGTCTTCGTTGACGAAGGCGTTACAATGAAACGTATGAGACCTGCACCACAGGGTCGTGGTTATAGAATTCGTAAGCGTTCTAACCATGTAACTCTTTTTGTTGATGCAAAAACTAATGACGAAAAATAATTAAGTAGAATGGGACAGAAAGTTAATCCGATTAGTAACCGACTTGGTGTTATCCGTGGTTGGGATTCAAATTGGTTCGGTGGTAAGAACTTCGGTGATAACCTCGTTGAGGATCAGAAAATCCGTAAGTATCTTAACGAGCGTCTTGCTAAAGCAAGCATTTCTCGTATTATTATCGAACGTACATTGAAACTTGTTACCATTACTATTTGCACAGCCCGTCCAGGTATTGTCATTGGTAAAGGTGGTCAGGATGTAGATAAGTTGAAGGAAGAGTTGAAGAAGCTTTATAAGAAAGATATTCAGATCAACATCTTCGAGGTTAAAAAGCCTGAACTTGATGCTACTATCGTTGGTAAGAATATTGCGACTCAGATTGAGCACATGATTGCTTATCGTCGCGCTATCAAGATGGCAGTTGCTAACACCATGCGTGCAGGCGCTGAGGGTATCAAGGTACAGATTACAGGTCGTCTGAATGGTGCTGAAATGGCACGTAAAGAAATGTACAAAGAGGGTCGTACTCCTCTTCATACATTCCGCGCAGACATCGACTACTGCCAGTGCGAGGCACTTACAAAGGTAGGTTTGCTTGGTATTAAGGTTTGGATTTGCCGTGGTGAGGTTTATGGTAAGGCTGATCTTACTCCAAACTTCTCACAGGACAATAAGAGCAACAACCGTGGTAACGGTCGCTCTAACAACCGTGGTGGTAATCGTAAAAGAAACAATAACCGTTAAATTTTAGAAAGCTATCATGTTACAGCCAAAAAGAGTTAAATATAGAAGACCTCAAGATGGTCGTGGCAACAAAGGCAACGCTCACAGAGGTACACAATTGGCTTTCGGTTCTTTTGGTATCAAAACTCTTGAATCAAAGTGGATCGATAGTCGTCAGATTGAGGCAGCTCGTGTAGCATTGAACCGCTATATGAACCGTCAAGGTCAGGTCTGGATTAGAATTTTCCCTGATAAGCCAATCACTCGCAAGCCTGCTGATGTCCGTATGGGTAAAGGTAAGGGTGATCCAGCAGGATGGGTTGCACCTGTTACACCAGGTAGAATTCTCTTCGAAGTTGAAGGAGTTAGTTTCGATATTGCAAAAGAAGGTCTTCGCCTTTGCGCTCAGAAACTTCCTGTTAAGACTAAGTTTATTGTTAGACGTGATTACGATAAAAACGCTTAATTATGAAGATTGCAGAAATTAAAAATATCGAGACCAAAGAATTGGTTGAGAAGTTGGAGGCAGCTGTTGATGCTTTGAACAAGAAGAAGATCAATCATAATGTAACTCCACTTGAGAATCCATCAGAGATTAAGGTTGCTCGTCGTGATATTGCACGTATGAAAACTGAACTTCGTCAGAGAGAACTTAACAAATAATAATGGTCCAGATGGAAACAAGAAATTTAAGAAAAGTAAGACAGGGTGTTGTTATTAGCAACAAGATGGATAAAACCATTGTTATTGCAGCTAAGTTCAAGGAGATGCACCCTATTTATGGTAAATTTGTCCAGAAGACAAAGAAGTACCATGCACATGACGAGAATAATGAGGCTAACGTAGGTGATACAGTTATGATCATGGAGACTCGTCCTCTGTCTAAGACAAAGAGATGGAGATTAGTACAAATTGTTGAAAAAGCTAAGTAATTATGATACAGACTGAATCAAGACTTACAGTATGTGATAACAGCGGTGCTCGTGAGGCTCTTTGCATTCGAGTTCTCGGTGGTACAGGCCGTCGTTACGCTAGCGTTGGTGACGTTATTGTTGTTGCAGTCAAGAACGTTATCCCATCAAGTGATTTGAAGAAGGGTGCAGTATCAAAGGCTTTGATTGTTCGCACAAAGAAGGAAATTCGTCGTGCAGATGGTTCTTACATCCGTTTCGATGACAACGCTTGTGTATTGCTTAACAATGCAGGTGAGCTTCGTGGTAGCCGTATCTTCGGTCCTGTTGCTCGTGAGCTTCGTGCAGTAAATATGAAAGTCGTTTCTTTGGCACCTGAGGTTCTTTAATATTTAAAAAGTAAGAAGTAATGAGTAAGTTACATATTAAGAAAGACGATACCGTTATCGTTATTGCCGGTGCAGATAAGGGCAAGACTGGTAAGGTGCTTAAGGTCCTCGTTGAGGAGAACCGTGCTATCGTAGAAGGTGTGCACATGGTTTCTAAGAGCACTAAGCCATCTGCTAAGAATCCTCAGGGAGGTATTGTTAAGCAGGAGGCTCCTATTCATATCTCAAATTTGAGTTTGATTGATCCTAAGAGTGGCAAGGCTACTCGTGTTGCTATCAAGCATGAGGGTAAAAACGTTGTTCGCATCGCAAAAAAGTCAGGGGAGGAAATCAAGTAATGGATACAGCACAGTTAAAGAAAGTATATAAGGAGACAATTGCTCCTGCTCTTCAGAAGCAGTTCAACTACTCTTCTGCTATGGAGATTCCAGTATTGAAGAAGATTGTCATCAATCAGGGTCTTGGTGATGCTACTCAGGACAAGAAAATTGTTGATGTAGCAATCAATGAGATTACTGCTATCACCGGTCAGAAGGCTGTTGCTACATATTCTAAAAAGGATATTGCAAACTTCAAGCTTCGTAAGAAGATGCCTATCGGTGTTATGGTAACATTGCGTCGTGAGCGTATGTACGAGTTCTTGGAGAAGCTCGTTCGTGTTTCTCTTCCTCGTATTCGCGACTTCAAGGGTATTGAGAGCAAGTTTGATGGTCGTGGTAACTATACATTAGGTATCACAGAGCAGATTATCTTCCCTGAGATTAATATCGATGAGGTCGATCGTATTCAGGGTATGAATATAACCTTCGTAACAACAGCCAAGACTGATGAAGAAGGTTTTGCTCTTTTGAAGGCTTTTGGTCTTCCATTCAAGAACGCAAATAAAGATTAAGAGATATGGCAAAAGAATCAATGAAAGCTCGCGAGGTTAAGCGTGCAAAGCTTGTAGCTCGTTACGCTGAAAAGCGCGAAGCACTGAAAAAGATTATTGCAACTTCTAATGATCCAGCCGAAGCATACGAGGCAGCTCGTAAGCTTCAGGCTATCCCTAAGAATGCAAACCCAATCCGTCTTCACAATCGTTGCAAGATTACTGGTCGTCCAAAGGGTTATATCCGTCAGTTCGGTATTTCTCGTATCCAGTTCCGTGAGATGGCTTCTGCTGGTTTGATTCCAGGTGTAAAGAAGGCTAGCTGGTAATCCTTTCAAAGGTAAGAATATTTTTTTATTTAATATTGTCGGGGTAGTCCCGATTAATTAAACATTTATATTTTATGACAGATCCAATAGCAGATTATCTGACAAGACTCAGAAATGCAATCATGGCTCATCACCGTGTTGTAGAAGTTCCTGCGTCTAACTTGAAGAAAGAGATTACTAAGATCCTCTTCGAGAAAGGTTACATCCTCAATTACAAGTTTGTAGAGGATGGTCCTCAGGGCTCAATTAAGGTTGCCTTGAAGTACAACCCAACTACAAAGCAAAACGCTATCAAGTGTTTGAAGCGTGTGTCAACTCCAGGTTTGCGTAAGTATACCGGTTATAAGGACATGCCAAGAGTTATTAACGGATTAGGTATTGCAATCTTATCTACATCCAAAGGTGTAATGACAGACAAAGAAGCTTCTGATCTTAAGATCGGTGGCGAGGTTCTTTGCTATATTTATTAATTGGAGGCTTTTATATGTCTAGAATAGGAAAATTGCCAATTAGTATCCCTGCAGGTGTTACTGTAAATTATGATGAGGCTTCTCATGTTTGTACAGTAAAGGGCCCTAAGGGTGAACTTTCTCAGTGGATTGATCCATCTATCAAGTTTAATAATGCAGATGGTCAGATTAGCTTTGAAATCGATGAAAATAGTCCTGTAAATATTAAGCAGAAGCAGGCTTTCCACGGTTTGTATCGCTCTCTCGTTAACAACATGGTTGTTGGTGTAAGCGCTGGTTATACAAAGGTTTTGGAATTGGTAGGTGTTGGTTATCGTGTTTCTAACCAGGGTAATATCATTGAGTTTGCTTTGGGTTACACTCACCCTATTTTCATCCAGTTGCCTAAGGAGATTAAGGTTGAGACTAAGTCTGAAAGAAACCAGAACCCAATCTTGACATTGGAGTCTTGCGACAAGCAGTTGTTGGGACTCGTTTGTGCAAAAATTCGTTCTTTCCGCAAGCCTGAGCCTTATAAAGGTAAGGGTATTCTCTTTAAGGGTGAAGTTATTCGCAGAAAGTCTGGTAAGAGTGCTTCAGCTAAGTAATTTTAATTATTTACGATTATGACAACAAAGAAAGTAGAAAGACGAATTAAGATAAAGTTCCGCATTCGTAAGAGTGTGAACGGTACAGCTGAGCGTCCACGTCTTAGTGTATTCCGCTCTAACAAGCAGATTTACGCTCAGGTTATTAACGATTTGACAGGCAATACACTTGCATCAGCTTCTTCACTCGGTTTGGAGAAGATGCCTAAGCAGGAGCAGGCAACTAAGGTTGGCGAGCTCATCGCTCAGAAGGCTAAGGCTGCTGGCGTTGAGGCAGTAGTTTTCGATCGTAATGGTTACCTTTACCATGGTCGTGTAAAGCAGTTGGCTGAAGGTGCTCGTAATGGTGGTCTTAAATTTTAAACGATTATGGCAATGGATAAAGTAAAAGTAAATAACGAAGAAGTACTTAAGGATCGCTTGGTTGCTATCAACCGTGTAACTAAGGTTACAAAGGGTGGTCGTACTTTCACATTCGCTGCTATCGTCGTTGTAGGTGACGGTAATGGCGTAATCGGCTACGGCCTTGGTAAGGCAGGTGAGGTTACTGCTGCTATCGCAAAGGGTACTGAAGCTGCTAAGAAGAACTTGGTAAAGGTTCCTGTACTCAAGGGTACTGTTCCTCATGAGGTTGAAACTTCATTTGGTGGTGCTAAGGTTCTTATTAAGCCAGCTGCTGCCGGTACTGGTTTGAAGGCCGGTGGTGCTATGCGTGCAGTACTTGAGAGCGTAGGTATCAAGGATGTCATCGCTAAGTCTAAGGGTTCTTCAAATGCCCATAACCTTGTGAAGGCTACTATTGCTGCTCTTGCAGAGATGCGTGATGCTTATACTGTAGCAGGTGAGCGTGGTATCAGTATGGATAAAGTATTTAACGGTTAATTAGGAAAAATCGAATATGGCAACAATTAAAATCAAGCAGATTAAGAGTAAAATCGGTGCTCCAGTAGATCAGAAGCGTACTCTCGCTTGTCTTGGTCTCCACAAGATTTCTCAGGTTGTTGAGGTAGAGGATACTCCTAGCAACCGTGGTATGATCCGTAAGGTTCATCACCTCGTAAGTGTAGTTGATTAATGAATCTTTTTAAATTAGGAACGATTATGAAATTAAATAATTTGAAACCTGCTGCAGGTTCTACCCATTCACGTCGTCGTATTGGTCGTGGTCCAGGTTCTGGTCTCGGTGGTACTTCTACACGTGGTCATAAGGGTGCCAAGGCTCGTTCTGGTTATAAGAGAAAGATTGGTTTCGAAGGTGGTCAGATGCCATTGCAGCGTCGTGTTCCAAAGGCTGGTTTTAAGAATATCAACCATAAGGAGTACTTCGCAGTAAACCTTTCAACTCTTCAGGCTCTTGCTGAAGCAAAGAACCTTACTAAAATCGGTATTGAGGAACTTAAGGCTGCTGGCCTCACAAACGGTAAGGAGCTTGTAAAGGTTCTCGGTAACGGTGAACTTAAAGCAAAATTGGAAGTTGAAGCTAATGCTTTCTCAAAGACTGCCGAAGAAGCAATCAAGGCAGTAGGTGGTAACGCAACTATAATCTAAGTAAATGAAAAAGTTTATTGAGACACTAAAGAACTGTTGGAAGATAGAGGATCTCCGTCAGAGACTCCTCATTACTCTTCTGTTTACGGCTATTTACCGTTTTGGCTCGTTTGTGGTACTTCCTGGTATCAATCCGGGCATGTTGGAAAAACTTCAGTCGCAGACCTCTGGCGGTCTTATGTCGCTATTGGACATGTTCTCTGGTGGTGCATTTTCCAATGCATCTATCTTTGCACTCGGAATTATGCCTTATATCTCAGCTTCAATCGTTATGCAGCTTCTTGCTGTTGCTGTACCTTATTTCCAGAAGATGCAGCGCGAGGGCGAGAGCGGCCGCAAAAAAATACAATGGTATACTAGAGTCCTGACTGTGGCCATTTTGGTCTTTCAGGCTCCTAGTTACCTTTTGAATTTGAAAATGCAGGCTGCCAATGCTCTAGCCACCGGTATTAGTTGGACGGTATTCATGATACCGGCAACAATTATCTTGGCTGCAGGAAGTATGTTTATCCTTTGGTTAGGTGAGCGTATCACTGACAAGGGAGTAGGTAATGGTATCTCTCTTATTATTATGATTGGTATTATCGCCCGTTTGCCACAGGCTTTCGTTCAGGAGGTAACTTCTCGTTTGCAGGCAATTTCTGGTGGTGGTCTTATTATGTTCATTGTAGAGATTCTTATCCTTTATGCTGTAGTTTGTGCTTCAATACTTTTGGTACAAGGTACACGTAAGATCCCTGTTCAGTATGCTAAACGCTTGGTTGGAAATAAGCAATATGGTGGTGCACGTCAGTACATTCCTTTGAAGCTTTTTGCAGCTAACGTAATGCCTATCATCTTTGCACAGGCTTTAATGTTTATTCCATTGGCGATAGTTCGCTATCAGTCTGAAAATGCTAGTAGTGTTGTTCAGCAGTTGATGGATAATCGTAGTTTGCTATATAATGTTGTTTATGTAATCTTGGTTATTGCATTTACTTATTTCTATACAGCTATTACATTGAATCCTACTCAGATGGCTGAGGATATGAAACGTAACAATGGTTTTATTCCTGGCGTAAAACCAGGAAAGGATACAGCTGAGTACATTGATACCGTAATGTCTCGTATTACTTTACCAGGTTCGTTATTTATTGCGTTTATTGCAATCATGCCTGCATTAGCAGGACTTCTCGATGTACAGCAAGCTTTCTCTCAATTCTTTGGAGGTACATCTCTATTGATTTTGGTTGGTGTTGTCATTGACACATTACAACAAATCGAGAGTCATTTGCTTATGCGCCACTATGATGGTCTTTTGAATTCAGGCCATACGCGTCAGGGTGGTGTTGCTGCATATTAATCTTTTTCTTTTGAAATGAGAAATTTCTGAAGACAGAAGATGAAATTATTCAGAGTGCGTTTTACTTCATCTTCAAGTAAAGCTGACTTGAATTTACTATATTATGTGAGACGACTCTCCATTTGGATAGGTAATTCCTCATCCACTTGGAGAGCCTTTTCCCGCTAATATGTCATCTAATTATGATTTTTATCTGATAGTGATGGCACAAAGTTGCTCGAAAAGATAAAGCACAATTTTATCTTCATTCGTAGAAGTTTAACATTAAGAAGGACAAATATTTATATTATGGCAAAACAAGCCGCTATTGAGCAAGATGGAACAATTGTAGAAGCATTGTCAAATGCGATGTTCCGAGTAGAATTAGAGAATGGAGTTGACATCACAGCTCATATCTCTGGTAAGATGAGAATGCATTACATCAAGATTTTACCTGGTGATAAGGTAAAGGTGGAGATGAGTCCATATGACCTTACCAAAGGTAGAATTGTTTTTAGATACAAATAATAATCATATATAAGGTTATGAAGACAAGAGCATCATTAAAGAAGCGTTCAGCTGACTGTAAGATCGTTCGTCGTAAAGGTCGTCTGTTCGTTATCAACAAGAAGAACCCTAAGATGAAATTACGTCAGGGCTAATGTTAAAGTATTGTAAAAGTACCGTTATTTCAAAAAATAGTTGTACTTTTGCACCGCTTTAAACGAAAGGTATTAATTTTTTAATTATTTATTTAAACAATGGCAATAAGAATTGTTGGAGTAGATTTGCCCCAGAATAAGCGTGGCGAAATCGCATTGACCTATATCTACGGTATTGGTCGAAGTAGTTCAGCAAAGATATTGGATAAGGCCGGTGTAAACCGTGACCTGAAGGTTAGCGAGTGGTCTGATGACCAGGCAGCTAAGATCCGTGAAATTATCGGCGCTGAGTTCAAAGTTGAAGGTGATCTCCGTTCAGAGATCCAGATGAACATTAAGCGACTGATGGATATTGGTTGCTATCGTGGAGTTAGACATCGTAATGGTCTTCCAGTTCGCGGTCAGAGCACAAAGAATAATGCTCGTACACGTAAGGGTAAGAAGAAGACTGTTGCTAATAAGAAGAAGGCTACTAAGTAATTCTGAAGGAGGAAATTAATTATGGCAAAGCAAAAAGCAACATCTAAGAAGAGAAATGTACGCGTTGACGCTATCGGTCAGCTTCACGTTCATAGCTCATTCAATAACATTATTGTATCTCTTGCTAACAATGAGGGTCAGATTATTTCTTGGTCTTCTGCTGGTAAGATGGGTTTCCGTGGTTCTAAGAAGAACACTCCTTATGCTGCTCAGATGGCTGCTGAGGATTGTGCAAAGGTCGCTTTTGATCTTGGTCTTCGTAAGGTTAAGGCTTATGTTAAGGGTCCAGGTAATGGTCGTGAGTCTGCTATCCGTGCTATTCACGGTGCAGGTATCGAGGTTACTGAAATCATTGACGTAACTCCATTACCACACAATGGTTGCCGTCCTCCAAAGCGTCGTCGTGTTTAACGCTTGAGGTTAGCATTATTAATTAAGATACAAACAATATAGCATTTATATAATATTATGGCTAGATATATAGGTCCGAAATCTAAAATTGCGCGTCGTTTTGGTGAGCCAATCTTCGGCGCTGACAAAGTTTTGTCCAAGAGAAACTTCCCTCCTGGACAGCATGGCAACAACCGTCGTCGTAAGATGTCTGAGTACGGTGTCATGTTGGCAGAGAAGCAGAAAGCTAAGTACACTTATGGTGTATTAGAGCGTCAGTTCCGTAATATGTTTGATAAGGCTGCTAAGGCTGATGGCATTACTGGTGAGGTTCTTCTTCAGAATCTCGAGTGCCGTCTTGATAACGTTGTATTCCGTCTTGGTATCGCTCCAACACGTGCTGCTGCGCGTCAGTTGGTTGGTCACAAGCACATCGTTGTTGATGGTAAGGTAGTTAATATCCCTTCATTCGCAGTTAAGCCTGGTATGGTTGTTGGTGTTCGTGAGAAGTCTAAGTCTCTCGAGGTTATCGAAGCAGCTCTTGCAGGTTTCAATCATAGCAAGTACCCATGGATTGAGTGGGACGATAATTCAAAGAGCGGTAAGTTCTTGCACAAGCCAGAGCGTGCCGACATTCCTGAGAATATTAAGGAGCAGTTAATCGTTGAGTTGTACTCTAAATAAATCATTACATTAATGGCGATATTAGCATTTCAAAAACCTGATAAAGTAGTAATGTTAGAGGCTGATAACAAGTTCGGAAAGTTTGAATTCCGTCCTTTGGAGCCTGGCTTCGGTGTTACCATTGGTAACGCCTTGCGCCGCATTCTCCTTTCATCATTGGAGGGTTATGCTGTTAACACGATCCGCATTGCGGGTGTTGAGCATGAGTTCTCTTCAGTTCCTGGTGTAAAGGAAGATGTTACTAACATTATCTTGAATCTCAAACAAGTTCGATTCAAGCAAGTAGTAGAAGAATTCGAGAATGAGAAAGTTAGTATCACCGTTGAGAATTCTACAGAATTCAAAGCAGGTGATATCGGTAAGTATCTGACTGGATTTGAAGTGTTAAACCCTGATTTGGTGATTTGTCATTTAGATGCCAAAGCTTCGATGCAGATCGATTTGACTATTAATAAGGGACGCGGTTATGTTCCTGCTGATGAGAATCGTCAATTCTGCACTGACGTTAACGTTCTCCCAATCGATTCCATCTACACCCCTATTCGTAATGTAAAGTACGCTGTAGAACCATATCGTGTTGAGCAAAAGACCGACTATGATAAGCTCGTACTTGAAATTACAACAGATGGTTCCATTAGTCCAAAGGATGCACTGAAAGAGGCTGCGAAGATCCTTATTTATCACTTCATGCTCTTCTCTGATGAGAAGATTACTCTTGAGACTCAGGATCAGGAGAGCAATCAGGAGTTTGATGAAGAGGTTCTTCATATGCGCCAGTTGCTTAAGACTCGTCTCGTAGACATGAATCTTAGTGTTCGTGCCCTCAACTGCTTGAAGGCAGCTGATGTTGAGACTCTTGGTGATTTGGTTCAGTTTAACAAGACTGACCTCTTGAAGTTCCGCAACTTTGGTAAGAAATCGCTCTCAGAGCTTGATGATTTGCTCGAGAGTCTGAATCTGTCTTTTGGAACTGATATTTCAAAGTATAAATTAGACAAGGAATCTTAAAGGTTCGTAGTCCAAAAAGCAAAAACAAAAAATGAGACATAATAAGAAATTCAACCATTTAGGTCGTACTGCTTCTCATCGTAACGCGATGTTGGCTAACATGGCTTCATCACTTATCTTGAGCGAGCACAAAAGAATCACTACGACCCTCGCAAAGGCAAAGGCTCTCAAGAAGTATGTTGAGCCATTGATTACTCGTTCTAAGAACGATACAACAACTTCACGTCGTGTAGTTTTCCGTTATCTTCAGAATAAGTATGCTGTTAAGGCTCTCTTCGGTGAGGTAGCTGAGAAGGTAGCTAACCGTCCAGGTGGTTACACTCGCGTAATCAAGTTGGGTACCCGTCAGGGTGATGCAGCTGAGATTGCTTTCATCGAGCTCGTTGACTTTGATGAGAATATGGCTAAGACTCAGAAGGCTGCTAAGAAGACTCGTCGTAGTCGTAAGGCAACAAAGGCTGAAGAGGCTCCTGTAGCTGAGACTGAGGCTCCTGCAACTGAGGAGGCTCCAAAGGCTGAATAATTTTCAATCATCTCAGATAAATTTAGCGTCCTTGTCTTGACAAGGGCGCTTTTTTTGTCCCCTTTTCAAAACTATCTGCTCTTTTAGGGTTTTTCCTAATCATTATTAGGGATTTTTTTGCTTTTGTTCTTTTAGTTCTTTGTATCTTTGCAGCAGAAATTTAAAGCTTAATGAAGATGAAAAAGATTATGCTTTTTGTAGCTTGCTCTTCTTTGCTGTTGAGTAGCTGCGATACTTATACGGGAAGTGGTGCTTATGCTGGTGCCACATTTGGTTCTATTCTTGGTTCTGCTATCGGTGGTTTGTCTGGTGGTCCTAGAGGTTCAGATATGGGTACTATTATTGGCATGGCTGGAGGTGCTGCAGTTGGAGCGGCAATTGGTAGTCAGGCTGACCAGAAATCCCAGCAGCAAAGAGAATCTGTTTATCGGGATAGATCACACCGTGATCATCATTCTCATCAGGATGGAGTTTATCAGCAATCTTCACCTGTTTATTCCAATGACGAAATCTTTGATTCAACTAATTCGGGGGATGATAGGATTTATGATGAAGAACTGGGTCAGAATTATGCTTATTCATCCTCTTTGGAAATAATGAATGCTCGTTTTGTCGATTCAAATGAGGACAATACTTTGAATCGGAATGAAACAGCCAAGGTTATTTTTGAAATCCGAAATAACGGAGCTCACACGTTGTATGATGTAGTTCCAACCGTTATTGAGACTACCGGCAATAAGCATATTTTCATATCTCCAAGTGTTCATGTAGAAAGTATTGCTCCTGGCCATGTGATTCGATATACGGCAATGGTCAAGGCTGATAACCGTTTGAAGAATGGTACTGCTTGTTTCTGTGTCTCAGTGATACAAGGCAGTAAGACGATTTCCAAGGTTAATCAGTTTGATATTCCGACAAAATCCAGATAAGATTCCGGTAAGTTCATGAATTTGTATGATATTATCTTATTGTAGGATTCTGTTATATATAAAAAGGTAAAGGCGAGAAACAATGATGATTCTCGCCTTTACTGTTTGCTATATCTGTATTGTGCTTTTTTAGATCTGCCTTGGTTACTCTTTGCTTTTATGGTGCTCTGTTATATTTATTACCTTTGAAGTAATTTTATTTGTTTCTTTTTTACTGCTGTGATGTTTTACCTTTTTCCTGTCAGTAGTTCCCCATTTGTTAGGAAATTCATATTCGGTTTCGGCCACTTCGAAATCAATCTTAGGCCATTTTGTGTCCTCTGGCTTGTAAGGAATCGGGTTTTCCACCATTTTCAACTTTTACAGACGCTATGCCTTGTGCAATCATACCAATTTCTTTTGCAGCCTTCCATGATAGGTCGATGATTCTACCTCTTCCAAACGGCCCTCTGTCGATGACTTTTACGATAGTACTCTTGCCATTGCTAAGGTTTGTAACCCTGAGGTGCGTTCCGAAGGTATAAAACCGATCATATCTTCATATTTTATGGCACAAATATAAAAAAAATGCTGAATGATGCAAGTAAATCTCAGAAAATAAGTATCTTTGCACAAACTTTAACTTCATTTATGGAAAATAATATACCTCAGGAGTGGAATAAATTCTACTTGAAAGACGTATCGTTTGTGAATCTGATGATGCGCCGTATCTACAATGTACTGATTGTAGCCAATCCTTACGATGCGTTCATGCTTGAAGATGATGGACGTATCGAAGAGAAGATATATAATGAATATATGGAGCTGGGTCTCCGCTATCCGCCAACCTTTACTCAAGTTTCTACTACCGAAGAGGCTGCTGCTGTGCTGCGTTCTACCGTCATTGATCTGGTGATTTGCATGCCTGGCAATGCTGATAATGATGCCTTCGACGTAGCGCGCGACATCAAGGGTAAGTTTCCCAATATCCATTGTGTTGTTCTTACGCCTTTCTCTCATGGTATTACCAAGCGTATGCAGAATGAAGACTTGAGTATCTTCGATTATGTCTTCTGCTGGCTTGGCAACACCAATCTTATTCTTTCAATCATCAAGCTGATAGAGGATAAGATGAATCTTGAACATGACATACAGGAAGCAGGCGTACAGATGATTCTCCTGGTAGAAGATTCTATCCGTTTCTATAGTTCTATATTGCCTAATCTCTATAATTATATATTGGAGCAGAGCAAGAACTTTTCTCAGGAGGCTCTGAACCGGCATGCGGCTACCATGCGTATGCGTGGCCGTCCTAAGGTGGTCTTGGCTCGTACTTACGAGGAAGCCCAGAAACTGTATGATAAGTATTCTGATAACACGTTGGGTGTAATCAGCGATGCACGTTTCCCGTTAAAGAGTGCTGCCAAAGCTTTTGGTAATGAGGTGATGCCTGAAGTAAAGCCTAAGCATCGTACAGATACTTTCGGTCGCGAGAAATGTCCTGATGCAGGTTTACAACTCTTCCGTTATATCAGGAAGAACGATCCTTTCGTTCCGCTTATCATCGAAAGTTCTGAAAGTGAGAACCGTGCGAAGGCAGAGGCAGAAGGTTTCCGCTTTGTTGACAAAAACTCGAAGAAGATGAGCGTAGATCTTCGCCGTCTGATGGAAGAGCACATGGGCTTTGGCGATTTCATATTCCGTGATCCTAAGACTCATGAGGAGATTATGCGCATTCATAGTTTGAAGGAATTGCAGGATAACATCTTCAATATTCCTAACGATTCCATGCTCTATCATATCAGCCGCAACCATATGAGCCGTTGGCTTTGTGCTCGTGCCATCTTCCCTGTATCAGCTTTCCTGAAGCATGTTACCTGGGAGAAATTACAGGATGTAGATGCTCACCGACAGATTATCTTCGATGCCATCGTGCAGTATCGTCACATGAAAAACATCGGTGTAGTGGCTGTTTTCGACCGCATGAAGTTTGACAAGTATGCCCACTTTGCCCGTATCGGAGAAGGCTCCCTGGGCGGAAAGGGTAGAGGACTAGCCTTCCTCGACAACATCATCAAGCGCCATCCTGAGTTCAACCAGTATGAGAATGCCACCGTGCAGATTCCGAAGACCGTGGTGCTCTGTACCGATATCTTCGACGAGTTCATGATGAGCAACAATCTCTATCCGATAGCTTTGAGTGATGCTAGCGACGATGAGATTCTGAAGCACTTCCTGCATGCCCAGCTGCCCGATTCGCTGATAGCCGACTTCTTCACCTTTTTTGAGGCAACCAGGAGTCCTATCGCAATCCGTTCAAGTTCGCTGCTCGAAGATGCCCACTATCAGCCGTTTGCCGGTATCTATTCTACCTATATGATTCCGTATCTGGAAGATAAGTATCAGATGCTGCAGATGCTGGCCTGTGCCATCAAGGGTGTCTATGCTTCTGTGTTCTATCGCGACTCGAAGGCTTACATGACCGCAACGAGCAATGTCATCGATCAGGAAAAGATGGCTGTTATCTTGCAGCAGGTTGTGGGCAAAGACTATGGTACAAGGTTTTATCCTACCATGAGTGGTGTGCTCCGTTCGCTCAATTATTATCCGATAGGTGATGAAGAGGCTGAAGAGGGTATAGCCAGTCTTGCCTTGGGCTTGGGTAAATATATCGTAGATGGAGGTCAGACCCTTCGAGTTTGTCCTTACCATCCGAATCAGGTGCTCCAGACATCGGAAACCGAGCTGGCTCTGCGCGACACCCAGACCCAGTTCTATGCGCTGGATATGAAGCATGTGGGCAATGATTTCAAGGTGGATGATGGTTTTAATATTCTTAAACTCCGGGTGAAGGATGCCGTAGAAGACCAGAGCCTTACCTATATCGCATCTACTTTCGATCCATACGATCAGGTCATCAATGATGGAGTCTATGAGAATGGCCGCAAACTGATAACCTTCTCAAGTGTGCTCCAGCATGGAGTAGTGCCTTTGCCAGAGATACTGCAGATGTCGATGAAGTATGGAGCAGGGGCTATGCGCAGACCTGTGGAGATAGAGTTTGCCTGCAATATCAATAATGACAGGACTTGCGAATTCTATCTTCTTCAGATTCGTCCTATCGTTGATGCCAAGGAGATGCTTGATGAAGATGTGAAGGCTATCCCTGATTCCGACTGCCTGTTGCGTTCGCACAATTCGCTGGGTCATGGCATCAGCGAAGATGTGGTTGATGTGGTTTATGTGAAGTATGATGACCATTTCTCTGCGATGAATAATTTTTATGTAGCCGATGATATAGAACGAATCAACCGTAAGTTCCTTGCTGACGGCAAGAACTATGTGCTGATAGGTCCTGGCCGTTGGGGCTCCAGTGACCATTATCTGGGTGTACCTGTAAAGTGGCCGCATATCAGCGCTGCCCGGGTTATCGTAGAGGTGGCTCTGAAGAATTACAATATCGATCCTAGTCAGGGTACTCACTTCTTCCAGAACCTCACCTCTTTTGGCGTGGGATATTTTACAGTAGATACAAATACCGGTGAAGGCGGCTTTGTAAATAAGGAAATCCTGGATGCCATGCCGGCTGTAGAGGAGACGCAATATGTCCGTCATGTACGCTTTGAGCACCCGATGAGAATTCTGATGGATGGAAAGAAGCAGGAAGGAGCCGTCTTGATTCCGAAGGAATGACGGGAAGAGTTGTCTCTGAATAGACATCAGAAACATTCTATTTCTAGTTAAAGATGTATTTACAGTAGAATAAAATCTTCGTTCATCGACGCTGAATGTCCGTTCAGCGACGTTGAACCGCCGTTCAAAGACGTTGAACCGCCGTTCAACGTCGATGAACGGAGATTTCACCTGACTGTAAAGACAATTTTATTTGATATAAACAACAAATAATCCTGGGAAAGTTTGGAATTTCCATCGAAAAGCCTTACCTTTGTTCCCAGCTAAAATGAATGCCTTATGAATATGTTAACAGAACAACAGACAGATACAAATCAGACAACCGACAGGAAATATCTTGTCCCGTTCATTCTCATTACGTCGCTCTTCTTTTTGTGGGGCTTCGCTCGTGCCATTCTGGATGTGCTCAACAAGCACTTCCAGAATGCTCTGCACATCAGTATTACTCATTCCGCCCTTATTCAGGTTACCACCTATCTGGGTTATTTCCTGATGGCAATACCTGCTGGCTTTTTTATCAACCGGTATGGTTATCGCCGTGGAGTAGTCTTCGGTCTGCTCCTCTTTGGTATTGGCGCTTTGCTCTTTATCCCGGGTGCTACGGTGGGCAGTTTCTCAGCATTCCTGCTCTGCCTTTTCATTATTGGGTGCGGTTTGGTGTTTCTGGAAACAGCCGCCAATCCCTATGTTACCGAACTGGGTGCCAAGGAAACAGCTACCAGCCGACTGAACTTATCGCAGTCGTTTAATGGATTGGGTGGCATTTTCGCCACACTTTGCATCGGTCAGTTCCTCTTCAACCAGACCGAAGAGGGCGGCAATGTGGTGGTGCCTTATACCATTCTGGGTATTCTGGTTTTGGTGATAGCTCTGGTTTTCTCACGTGTAGATTTACCGGAAATCAGACATGTGGCTACAGCAGAAGATGAGGCAGCCGGTTCTAATATCAGCAAACTCTTTTCCCATCACAAGATGTTTGTGTTTGGACTTCTGGCTTTGCTGAGCTATGAAGTGGCAGAGATTTCAATCAATTCCTACTTCATCAATTTCGTTACGGGCATGAAATGGATGGACGACCGCACGGCTTCCGTAGCCCTGACTTGTGCGCTGGCATTCTTTATGGTAGGCAGATTTCTCGGCTCCTGGATTATGCGCCGAATCAAGGCAACAACGATGTTGCTGATCTGCGCTGTGGGGTGTGTTGTCTGTATACTTTTAGTCCTGTCAAATCTGGGTAAGCTATCGCTGGTAGCCCTGCTTTGCAACTATATGTTCGAGGCCATCATGTTCCCTACCATCTTCAGTATCGCCCTTACGGGTTTGGGCAACCTTACCAAGACAGCCTCTTCGCTTCTGATGATGACGCCAATCGGAGGTTGCGGTTTCCTGTTGATGGGGCTCATCGCTGACCGTACTCATTTCACGCTTCCTTTCCTGGTACCGCTCGTAGGATTTGTCATCGTTCTGGCTTATGCGTCTCGTGAATATAAACTTGCCAAGAAGTAACTGGCGGTTGGGTAGAAAGATGTAAATATAAAGATGTTAAATTGCTAACTGCGTTTAGCAAAAGCTTTGTGTTATGTAGGATATTGGTGCGGAATTAACTTTTTTAACTCGATTGCAACACGAAAAATCGAATTATCATTTTGTTGTCTCAAAAGAAAAAGGTAAATTTGCACTCGGTAAGGAAAGAGCCTCATAAGTTCTACACCTTATTATATATAAGAAAAAAGAATGTTTCATTAAACAATAAATTAAGTAAAATTATGGCAGTAGATTACAAGAAAATCGGTCTTGTGAACACTAAGGACATGTTCGCAAGAGCTATCAAGGGCGGTTGGGCCGTTCCTGCTTTCAACTTCAATAACTTGGAGCAGCTCCAGGCTATCATCCAGGCTTCTTCAAACTTGAAGTCACCAGTTATCCTTCAGGTATCTAAGGGTGCTCGTAAGTATGCTAACCCTACATTGCTCCGCTACATGGCAGAGGGTGCTGTAGAGTATGCAAAGGAGTTGGGTTGCAACCATCCTGAGATCGTTCTTCACCTCGATCACGGTGATAGCTTCGAGACATGTAAAGACTGTGTAGATTTCGGTTTCTCTTCTGTAATGATCGATGGTTCTGCACTTCCATACGAGGAGAACATTGCATTGACAAAGAAGGTTGTTGATTACGCTCATCAGTTCGGTGTAACTGTAGAGGGTGAGCTCGGTGTCCTCGCTGGTGTTGAGGATGACGTAGTAGCTGAGGAGTCTCACTATACAAAGCCTGAGGAGGTTGTAGATTTCGCTACACGTACAGGTGTTGATTCATTGGCTATCTCTATCGGTACTTCTCACGGTGCTTACAAGTTCAAGCCAGAGCAGTGCACACGTGACCCTAAGACTGGTCACCTCGTTCCTCCTCCATTGGCATTCGACGTATTGGCAGCAGTTGAGGAGCAGCTTCCTGGTTTCCCTATCGTTCTCCACGGTTCTTCTTCAGTTCCTCAGGAGTATGTTGAGATCATCAACAAGTTCGGTGGTAAGTTGCCAGACGCAGTTGGTATCCCAGAGGAGCAGTTGACTAAGGCTTCTGAGAGCGCTGTTTGCAAAATCAACATCGACTCTGACTCTCGTCTTGCTTTCACAGCAGGTGTTCGTGAGACATTGGCTCTTCACCCAGAGTACTTCGACCCACGTCAGTACTGCGGTAAGGCTCGTGAGTACATGGTTGACCTCTATAGCCACAAGATCAAGGATGTTCTTCATTCTGATAACAAGTTGGCTAACCTCGACTAATCTTCGAGATTTTACAACACAAGATATGAGCGGGAATCCGAAAGGGTTCCCGCTTTTGTTTTATCCCCTTTTTTCTCGCAATCATACAATCTGTCAGCATGTAATGCATATTGTGCACGATAACAAGAAAATCTTTACATGATTTAACTAAGAAAACTTGCATCCTATTGCCTTTTTTCCTATATTTGCAATGTTCAAACGAAAGAACAGGACATGTAAGAGGGGTATAAGCCCTATAGTAAATGATAACCAATAGTAAATGATAAGCAATGGTAATTGATAACCAATAGTAAATGATATCACTCCTCCCAACATATCATTTGTGTAATTGTAAAAGATGATTTAAACCGAAAGGTGTTTGTTTTTAAAAGCATCGGATGGTAATGGCCGAAAGGCTGGAATCTGAAGATGACAGGGTTAAATGATAATGAAAACAATTAGTAAATGGTATAACTATGAAGAAGTATTTTATGATGGTCATCGCTATGACTATGATGACAATAGGATTTGTAAGTTGCAGTGCATCTGACGATGAAATGGGTGAAACAGTTAGTCGCGTTACCACCGATGAGTCAGGTTTCTCTTTGCTCAGCTATTCCATGACTGCGGGCTCTGCCGTAAGCGAGGAGTCTAACAGTAAGGCTGAGAATGATGAGAAGTTGGTTTGCAAGGTTCTTCCGGGTGGTCAGTTGATGCTGACTCATAAGAATGTAATCTTCGACCAAGGTACAAATATCAAGTTTGCAACTCAGTTGGTTGGCAAGAAGTTAATCATTACCGAAACAGGTGATTATGGAAAGTCTGGTCAGTATGGTTATTATACGCTTGTTGCCAAGGTAGGAACAGTTAAGGATGGTGACTATGTGATTGTTGTAATGCGCAATGATCATGCCCGTGAGGAGTTCAAGTTGAAGTATGACTCTTCCCGAGCTAATTAAGATACATATAAATAGTAAAATGCAATTCAGATATATAATAAATGATATGAAGTTACAATTATAATGAATGGTATGTTGATGTATAATATACGAAGTTAAGACAAATGATAGTAAATGATATGTTTATTTAATAAAAGATGTCGCTTCTTTCGACCAGTCTAGTTTTACTTTCTGTTTTCATTTCCCCGTAATGCTTCCATGAGCTGTTCTGGTGTACAGTCTTTTAATATCACCTTATTCTCTTTATCCAACAGGTAAATGGTTGGCATGGCTTTGAGCCCGTAAATCGTGCTCAAGCGGTTATCTGCTACGATGCGGAGCAGACTGAAGCCGGCTGGTATTGTCTGTTTGTCGAGCCATGCAGATATCTTGTGGCAGTTCTCGCAGTCAGGATCGTAGAAATATAAGATAACCTTCTTTTCCCGGTAATCGCTCAACTGATGAGTCTTGCCGTCTTCCAGCATAAAACTGATGTTGGTAGCCTGTGTGCCAGGCAAGTTCTTTCTTGCCTGTTTCAGTTTAAATCCTATTCTTTCTTTCTCGGTTACATCGAAGTATGGCGATTTAGCCATGTCTTCCAGAAATAGGGCATATACCCTGTCGTTGCGCATGGGCGACTCAGGGTTCTCATAATAATGCTCGATGAGGCTTTCAAACTTCTCTTTAGATGGCTTCTGCTCGTAAGCTTTGGCTGTAAAGGCTGCAATACCCTTCTGGGCTATTTCCTGGTCGAAACGTGCCAGAATATCGATGAAGTTGACAAAGCCCTGTTCTGCCATCTCCTTGTTTGCCAGTTCCAGGGTATCGGAAAAGTTGAAGTTGTCCCAATAGTGCTCACTCAGGTATGTTGCGCGTTGCTCTACGCTGCGCAGACTGTCTGGCAGAGCAGGGTATGGGAAACTGTTCTGAGCCTTGGTTGGGGCTAAGGCTCCAACCAGCATGAAGAAACTGAGGAATATGAATCTTGCCATCATCTTTATATTGGAATTAATGATATTACTAACGGGTGCAAAATTACAAAATAAAATTGAAAGTGGCAAGGTTTTTTATATAAAAAAAAGCCGCGGAACTATAGAAGGTGAGATCACCTCGGCAACTACAGTTCCAACGACCAGTCTAGTTTTATTTATTGGTTCCCGCATACTATTTGTATAGTAAATGATAATTATTTTATTACCTATTTCATTGATATTTGGGGGCATTTAAATTTTGAAACGATATGCGCCCCGATACAGATATATGAACTAAACTTTTCTTAAACTTACTTATTGATAGGTGAATTCAAACTTCTTGGCCTTTCCTTGGTTGAAGTTATCAGCCTTCAGCCAGAAGTATCCCTTTTCACCTTTTTGGGCATTCTTGCGTACATTCCTCAACTTAAAGGTATATGTATACTTTCTTTTTCCCTTCTCCTCCAGAAGGGATACCGGATCTCTCTTGATTACTTCTGCCTTATAGGTAAACCAGCTGTTTGTTTTGCAGTCGTCATTCGTTTCGGCTCCAGTATCACCTATTTCTACCTTCCAGTCTTCTGGATTGATATCATTGGATGCGATTTTGAAATTCACAGGCACCAGTCCGTCAGGATAATCATTAGGAATGGTGATGGTGAAATCTCCTACACTGTTCAATGCTGCGCCAATATTGTCTCTGTTCTGGAAGTCATAATTAGCCTCACTCACACTATAGAGATGGATGTTTCTATTGAGTCCATGCACTTTGTCGGTGAGGTAGATGATGCCTTCTCGCCAGGTCTTGTCTACTTTGTCCAGCTTGTACTTAATGGTACCGGTACCGGTATTTGTTGCTTTGTCATAAGTATAGCTGGTAACCTCTGGTGCAGCTGCAGTTGCGTATGCCAGATTCTGGGTCCATATAGCCTCAAAATCGGTAGGAAGTTTTGTAGCGGCATCTCTACCCTTATAAGTGAACTGTACAGTCTGTTCTTTCTTTTCACCTGTATTTACAGTCTTATAAGTACCTCCGACGATAGCCAGTTCGTAATTTCCATCAGAAACTCCCGGTACAATCTGTTCCACTCTAATCCAAGGATTATTGACAGGTGCACCTTTTATCGCTTCCTCAGAACTTCCTTTGCCATAGCTTTCGTCCAGTTTGTCTATGATGATTCTGTATTCATAGTTACGCTTGATGGCGTATGGCTTGTTGTTTTTATCCTGAAGGTATATGAAATAGAATCTACCATTATACTTTATTGTAACCTTAGCAGGGTCAGTTGGCAAGTTACTTTCTTCAAAGGCTGCTGTCGGATTGTACATTTGCCCATTGCTACCTTTCAGTCTCTTAGTGCTTACGGCTGGTGTTATATATGTAGCATTCCATGTCCAATCTTTGCCTCCTGTAGTATCATCGAACTTCAGACTGTCTCGATTGAATGGTGCTATAGTTCCGTATTGTACACCATTGAAAACAGATATTCCGAAATCGCTGCTTTTAAGGTTCGGGTTTGCTTTTTTTGCCGCGTCGCTCCAAACGGCAGAAATCTTCGCTCTGTCTCTTATAAGATGGATGATGTAGTCTTTTTGTTTGTCTGTATTGGTAAGATACTCCTTCAGTTGATTAGGGGAGTCTCTTTTGATGTATCCCCAATAGCGAGTCATCACATGTTGCAGTTCTGTATGATTTGTCTCGAAAGTTGTCATAAGCATGTTTTCATGCATTCCTACCCATTTCCATTGAACGTCATGCCCATCTTCATCTTTATCTTTAAGGGAATTATATTGAGCAGTAGCGTTAGCTACTAAGTGGATACGAGAAGTCTTGTTTGGGATTTCTGCCTTGAAATCTCTAAGTACTGAACTTCCGTCCCCATTTATGTCACCTCCTGATACAGCGGTACTGTCTTGCTCAGCTTTTTTCTCACTTGTGATCCAGTAATTACCATCATTGTCTCTATAAAACCCTTTGATGGGGTTGAACTGATCTTTAATATTTCCAAAACCAACAAATTGGCCTTCGTTGTCGAAGCAGAATAGTTTTAAATCATCTTTACTTCTAATACCTTCGTTCATGTAAACAGTACTTCTTGTAGCTGTTTGCTCCTCGAAGCTAGGTATGGCTATATTGAAGTGAGCGGTATAGTAACCATCTTCAGCCTCGTTGCTTGAAGTCTCGTTGTCTACTATACAATCGGTGCAGGCTGTCAACATAAATGTTAACAGCACTGCTATCATACCAATATGTAATCTTATTTGTTTCATATCATTAACCTTCTTTATTCTATACCTTGATCCTCTATTTTCTCGATTTCATCTGGTGTCAAGTCATGTACGCAACGAACATAGGCTCCCTTGTAATAAGCGTTACTTTGTTTTTCAGACTTATCGCCATCGAATGTCCAGTAGGATTCACCTTGTAACAGATCATTAGGAATAGCGTTATTGCCTGATTGTAAACTAATAATTTTTTTAACCTCTTCTTTTGTAGGCAAACGCCAACCGCTTAGATCAAGGTCCTCGCCTTTCTCTATCTTAGCCTTTTCTTTGTACTGTTCACAGTATTTCTTGGCTTCGTCGTTGCTGCCTATTGATTGCAACTTACTATTGATGGTTGAGGCAATGATGAAAGCAGGTGATACCGTATTGTCATTTTTATCTGATGGCTTTGCCACGCTATAGGTGTTACTACTCTTTGTCACTGAGTGTTGAATCGTGTATAGGCGTTTATTTTGCCATGGATTCAATGTACCCATACTTCCTACATTGAGTGAGTAGATACTAGGGTATTTTTTTACAATGATTTTTTGTTTCTTGTTTGATCCGTTTACACAGAGATTGAAAGTGCAGTATACAACGGTGTTGTGCGCTGGATACCCAGCGCTGATTTTTATGTAGCCGCAATTTCCGTCACCAGTCTCAGTGTTTTTTCGTAATTCTGCACCTCCTGGTTGGTTGATATTGTTCTCATTTTTGTGTATTGTTCCGTTTGAGTCGAACGAATAGTATACGTAATCTTGTATATTACATTCTGCTGATGCCATCCATCTTATACTTTCATCTATCTGGCTGTCGTTGTCGTCCATTCCTTTCATACTGATTGTGGTAGGATAAACTATCAGATAGTCAGCCTTGTCGCCTTTTACCTTAGTTTCTTCTCCTTGCGTCCATTTCGTAATTTGCCACTTGAGATAACCAAGGTCGTCATCGTAATCAATATCTGTCTTGGTATCCAGATACTTGATGACGGCATTGACGGTATAGATATAGTTGCGGTCTAACCTCTTGTCACCCTGAGGGTCACGAACTGGTATCTTCAATTCCTTCGGAATATCAGGTTTAGAGTTGTCCTTATATTTAAAGTTGACCTTTGCTACAATCTGTGGCATTGTTTCCTGAGTTTCCCATTGGGTGGAATAACTGTAGGTGGTTACCGTGAAGACATTATTCCCCTTCTCATCTTCTGCAGATGCTGCCGGGCTCCAGGTATTGTTGTCTGATATGATAGATGGAGTTGCGGTTTGATCAGCAAAGATGGTAGTATTGGTATTGTAATTGATGAGTTTCCACTGAACGTCTGAAATATGGTAATCCTTCACCGTAGAAGAGATGTTGAGCTTGATCTTGGCTGCAGCTCTTACCAGTTCTACCGGGATATCCTGTTCTGCCTTTTCTGTAATCTTGTATGAACCATGACTGCTCATCAGAAACAGCTTCTTGCTGTTGTCTGTAGAGTAAGGCATCCAGATGTCATCATCCTTCTGGGTAGCATTCTTAAGTTCATCCAGGCTTTTGCCTTGCAGGCTCTGCTTGGTGTTGGCTGCTGCATAGAATGCATAACTTTGACCTTGCTGGAGGTTCAGGCTCTCCTTCCAGTTGCCCGAAGCCAGTTCCTTTGCTTTGTGCTCTTCTACAGGGGCGTCGAACTGACGGTCTATTTTGAGTTCGCTGGATGTCGGTTCGAACATCTTAAAGTCAAGAGAAGACAGAGTTTTTTCATGAAGATTCTCTTCTTCCTTCACTCTTGTGGTCTGCAGGTCGTTGATCATGGGAGTCATGCTCAGCTGTTGTGTAGCCGAACCGTTTCCCAGTTCGTCTTCAGCTGAACATCCTGCCATGAGCCATCCTGCCGTAAGAGCCAAGAGGCATTTTGCGAATCTTATGTCTATATATAACTTCTTCATGATGAATGTTATTTTCTGTTGTCTTTATAATACTTGTTCAAAGTGAATATCCTTACCGGCGAATTTGCCCTTCTTACATCCATTATATTTGAAACCTGGATTCAGGACAAACTTATCGTTTGGATATGTCGTCAGGAAAACCTGCGCCTTTACATTGTGTGGCTTTGCCAGATCCAGTCTGTTCTTTGGCACGACATAGAAGTAGAGCGTCTTCTTCTCACCACTTTTATTGATGATGAAATCATCTATATGATAAGTATATCCAATAACATTGTCTCCATTGTTTTTGTCTGTAATGATTGGATCGTAAACTTTATCTTTATGATCATCATAGTTGCCATTTTCGTCGCATTCTACGAATCCGAACATCGGGTTGTCTGTCTGGAGAATCCAAGGCTTACCATTGGTATCGATATCCTTGAGCGTAATCATCGGTCCGCGTTTAGGGAAACCGTAATATACCTTGTAGCCAAAGTCGGTCTGTTCTCCGCCAGGGATAACCACGTTGGTTGAGGCATCGATGTAATCATACGTTCCTCCATCTTGCCATTCCTGAATGGTAGGAGTAACGGTGAGCTTGCCCATCTGTCCGTTGAGGAAATAACCATAAACTACCAGTTCTCTGTTTCTGATGGCATTTCCTTCAGAAGGAACATTGAAGGTCTCGTGCTTCTCGGTTGCTCCGCCATCTAATGAATAGTAGATGGTGCCTTTGATGGCTTTGGTGGTTTCACGGAGATAACAGAGATTGTGAGAACCAATGCTTGCCTGTTTAAAAGCATCCAGATATTGCTGGGCAGACTGATTACTCTTTTTGATGAAACTCTTAGGATCCTCCACTGCCTTGATATCCTTGTTCTCTACACCTGCCAGTTTCAGAGTCGTTGGTACGTAATCTGTACCTGCGTTGTCGTATTTCTGACTGGTTATGTCCTGGTTGTAACCTTTCTCGTTATATATCGCTTCGTCGGGAAAAACATAGCTGGCGGTAGGAATGGTGTTGCCTTCTACCTCTATTCTTGTTACCTTTACCTGACTGGTATTGGCATCAGTACCCGTTTTGCGGGCAAAGTAAAAATGGAGTTTCGAAACAGCGCGAACCAGAGGAATCTTGATGCCTTTGGTCTCTGCCTCTGCTTCGGTTGTTCCAACATGTTTCTCTACAGAAATGTTGGTGATGGTACGAGAGATAGGGAGACCTGTTTCAGGAACTTCTGTGTTCTGTGGATTACCATTTTCCTGAATGCCAAAAGTAGAGTCAAAGCGGATATTCTGCAACTCCTTGCGGGTGATGCTGCTGAAATCCTTACCGCTCAACTTGCTTTCTATATTGGTACTTTCTGAATTAGCCAGGATATAGAGGTCGATATTTTCTACATCTTTTCCTGCTATCTTTCTTAAGAAACGTAGCTGCAAATTGTAGCTGCCATTAATATCTTTCAATGCTTCTTCCTTATATGCGATAGGATTGGCATCTTCGTTTGTGCCAGATTGAAACACCCATACCTTGATGCTGTGAATGTCGCTCTCTGAGTTTGGGTCAGCTTTACTTTCATTATTTGCGAGCGCATCTTCCGTATGGCTTTCTCCGGCTCTGGTACTGTTTCCGGTGCCGGTAGAGAAACTGAGGCTCAGATAGGCATTGTCGCTTAGAGCTGTTTCTGTATTTTCGTTCTCTGAACAGGATGCCATTGCGCCTACCATGAGCAAAGCAGCGAGTGCCATACACACTGGGCGTGTCATCTTGGTCAGAGTAGATTGATAGCGTTTCATGTTTTCTTTCTTTTACTTATACTTCTTTCTTTTCTTATTTTCCCAGGTCGGCATTCTGAAGATTCAGAACCCAGTTGTTTACCTTGATTCTTGCATCCATGCTGTAGGTAGAACTTGGAGCTGGCACGTAGAATACCAGAGTGTAATGATCCTGACGGTCCAGATACTGCTGGTCGCTCCAGTCTTTGCCGTAGCGGTCGCTGGCACAGAGTGAGAGGAACCAAGGCAGGGAGTGGTTGAAGATGACCTTGTTGATGCGCTTGTCTGTGATGACGATGCGCTTGTCATCATATTGGCTGGATCCGTCGGCAGCGTGACTCTTGTTGTCATCTTTGGTTTCGAACATACGTGATGATGACAGGTCGTAAACCAGCGCCTTTTCTACGTCTTCGCCTTCTACCTCGGTCTTGCCGCTGTGGTTTTCTACCAGTTTCTTCTCATAAGGAAGATAGGTGATTGCCTTTGGCTTTACCTTGTCGCCCTTATAGTCGAGTAGGGCAGCGGAACCTTTGATTTCTACATCGAAGTTTTCGGCTGTGAATCCTTCCTGGTCGGGTTCGAATGGAAGCATCACCACGCGGTATGTCTTGGTACACTTCATCAGACTCAATTTCCCCTGCACATCGTTTTCTCCATCAAAGTTGAGGGAGTCCTGTGCAGTATAGAGGGCGGTGAAGTGCTTGTCGTTAACGGATTCTTCTTCGTTTTTTTTGCCCATTTCCTCTTGCAGGTCGTTGATGGTAGAGATACCTGGGGTAAGTTTAGTAAAGCTAAACTCGGTCTCATCATCACCTTCGGCTCTTGTTCCCATTGCGGCAGGCTGCTTGTCACGAGCCAGGCAGACGAAGGTATACTTGCCTGCTTGCAGGTCTGTGATTTCCATCTTATGACCTGTTTCAAACTTGTCAGCCGACTCGGTATAGTTATCTACGAACTTACCGTTCTTGTCGAATACATAAACGTTGAGGTTCTTCACCTCAGCAGAGAAAGCATCAGCCTCTTTCACATTATAAGTATAGTCGAATTTGAGCGACAACTTAGCTGTAGGGCAGCTCGTGATATCATCTTTCATGCAAGATGAAAGAGAAGTGAGTGCGATGGCTGAGATGCAAACCAGCTTGCAACATTTGTTGTTGAGGAAATGTGCCATATTCTTTATCTTTTATAATCTTTTACTTTTACTTATTTTATATAGAGAGTGCCGTAGGTAGCGAATATCTTTGCTTCATCAGCTCTCTGTTTCGTTGCCTTCGGCATCGTTATTATCTAAGGATGAAAAGTGCCAGTCTTTCGGGTTGGGGGTATGACGGCACGTCTTTGTATCTCCCGCCTTTTATACATGGGCGGCAATGTTAGTTATCTTTTAAGAATGTTTTCGTTCTTTTCAGAACGAACGTTTGATTGATAAACTCTCGGAGGAGGATTGCTCCCCCGAGAGTATTGGTATATATATAAGTATTTATATTTTATCTGTCTGGTTTGACGGAATATTACTGCAAGTCAACGTCCTGGTTGTTGAGAACCCAAGGGTTAACAGTAACAGTAACGTTGAGATAGTAGAATTTATTCTCCTCTGTTGGCTTACCATTAGGAACCTGAGCACCTACGTTGAAGATGTTGTTAACCTTGAGACGATAGATGCTGTTACGCTGGATAGCGTTAGCATAACCGATGTGATTATCCTTGATAACCTGCTTGTAGTATGTCTTACCTCCCTTGAATACTTCAATCTTGTTATCCTCACGGAACTTTGCCAACTCTGCTTCGTTACCGATGACCTTCTTCAATTCTGCCGTCATCTTTTTAGCATCCATGTCTTTGCCGAAGAGGTTTGGTACATCCTTGTAATCTTCGAAGATCTTAGCGAAAGAGGTGTAGATTACGTTGTTGTAACGATAGAATGTACCATCCTCGAAATCAGCACCATTGTAGTCTTTCAAAGTAACCTTGTACTCGAAGTACATAGATGTTGGATTTTCTGTTGAATTGTTCTCGAATACGTAATTTACTTTAGTTGCTGTAGTAGTGAAACCGCCATTCTGGTAATCGTAATCTCCACCGAAAGCTGTTTTTGGCTGGATGTAGCTGAAGCCATCTTTGGCACTAGGAATGACAAGTGCAGAAGATTCCCAAGTCTGCATTACGTAAGACTTGTTGGCCAAGTTAGAAATAGCATAGTTTGTCAACTCAAACGAAGCTACCTTGTCTCTAGCATCCTTCAAAGCTACCTTCAAAGCCTCTGAAGCACCAGCTGGATCGGCTGTACTAATTGCAGATGTGCTAGTTGGAGCATCGATACGAGCTACTACACGCTCAACCTTGATAGGAGCATTAGTTGTTGTAGATTTTCCATCTTTTGTATAATTAACCTTTGCAGGGTTCTGCTTGTTATTGTTTGCCTGGATGAAGGTTACAGAATAACCATTTCCATTCACATCTGCATCGTTCTGGTTGAACATAGCAAAGTCGTTGTCGTCTGCAAATGGAGATGCAAAGCTCTTTGTAGCAGTGAAGAAGTTGTTGGTGGTAGCTGCGAAGTTCATATCACCTGCAGGCTTGTGGCTACCAGCCAGGAAATATACACGGTATGTCTGACCTGCTACAACTGCAGGAACCTTGATTTCGAAAGTCTTGGTACCGTCCTTCTTTTTAGAAGCATCACCTTTAACATCTCCAGACCAATCCAACCCAGATAAGTCTTCATGGAAAGCAATGTTGTTTTGGTCATCTACCAAATACAAAGTACCATTTGTGATAGCTGCTTCACCTTCTGTAGCATTCTCAGTAGGATCAACAACTGATGTTCTAGTGCCGCTAGCATTTGGAGACTGTACGGTCAAAGTCATGTAGAAACCATCTGCCTTAGCCTGACCTGCGTTGTCATTAGCCAAATCCTCACTGTCGCTGCAGCTAGTGAAAGACAAAGCTGCGGCTGAAACCAAGCTCATTACGAGCAAATTCATTTTTTTCATAATCTTTTTACTTAATACAAAAAAAGTTATACAATATATTTAATTAATTCTTATTCTCAAAATTAAGTTTCGCACATATTGGCACAATCCGCTGAAAACAGATCGTATTTTACATCATCTTTTATCTTATACTTATATAAATAGAAAGTAAATAGTTACTTTAAAGTGCCTGGTTTACTTTATCCAGGTTTTCCTGCGCCTCCTTCAAACCACCGGCAATAGCTTTCTCAAAGTATTGCTTGGCTGTCTGATAGTCTTCCTTCATGGAAGCCAGACAACCGCGGGCATTGTTTGCCTCGGCGCTGTCGCCAGCTTTCAGGAGATATTTCTCTGCACTCACCTTGTCGCCACGTTCGATGGCTGCTGAGGCTGCATTGAGATTGGCAAGTTTATCTTCAGGGAACATTCTTACAGCTATGTCGAAAACATTGTTGAATTCGGCGCTACCCTTAGGATAAGTCTGGGCTACCAGATACATCTCCTGGAGAGAGAGCTTCTGAGGACGGGTCTTGATAACCTCTTTAGCCTTTTCTACATTGAATGCCTGAACATCATATTCTATCGTATAGTCGGTACGGCGAAGTGATGGCCATACATTCTGCAGGAGATAGCGATAAGCCTGAGGAGCCTTCTTGAGCAATGCTTTCTCTTTGGCATCTGGCTGCATGTTGCTGTTGATGATCTCAAGTGCAGCTTCCTTCTGAGGAATCTCATTCTCATTTACATACTTGATAGTTCCCTGCCAGTCTTCTGCTGTAGCTGTGGCCGCAAACAGTTTTGAAGAAATTGGATAGGTCTTCAGAATATGCTTCAAAAGCGCCTGTGTACGGTTATGCGACAACTTGTTGTTGTTGGCATATCCGCCATCTGGAGATGCATAGCCGTGGAGGGTTATCTTGGTGATGGTAACATCCGAATCGTTCTTCACGAGATCGAGTGTCTTGCGGATATTATCCAGTTCGCTGGCATTGTTGCCCAAATCATACAGGATATCCCACTTGTTCACCTTGAAGTTCAAACGGGCAGAACCATTCTCCTTTCTTGCCTTTACGGCTTCTGCCTTAGGCTGAACATAAGCATTGAAGAGATTCTTCGGAGTAGAGAATGCACGTCCTTCCGGATTCAGAATACCTTCGTCGAGAAGTTGCTGGTTGCAACCGCAGGCATCATTGCTGATGGCGAAGTTTGAGTTCTTCATCCAGTCGCTGAACGGAGCGGCGTATTCATAATGAAGCGTCTGTGCAGTCTTGTTCTTACGGAGTGCCACGATGAGTGGGTTTGCCGTAGCCGTTTTCTGGTTACGCTGATAGTAAATATATCTCTTTTTACCCATCACCTCAACGCTCGGCATGAAGAGTGTATCCTTTTCGTTGAGGATCATTGGGGTATAGATGAGACCTTTGTTGCTGGCAAGCTGAATTTGGTCGAGGTTCAAGTCCATAGCCACTTTCACCTGGTTGCCAACCTTTCTGATTGCCTTATTCTGGATTTTCAGATTCTTGTAAGCCTGCTGGGTATTATCGGCTGATATAGGAAGAGCGATAAGCATGGCTCCGAACATACTACCTATTATATTATATGTATTCATCACTGATTCTTTTTAAAAAACATACACTAAGTTGAGGGCTGCTTTCGTCGGGCCCACATAGTTGTGTGCCTTGTCATCTTCAAGTTTATCTCCGCATTGAGCACAGTTAAACTTATCTGCCTTAGAGTAGATATAGCCTACACCAAGTTCAGCTTCCAGATTCCAATGTTTCGAGAGAGCCCAAGCGTAGCCGTAAGCTACACCAGCACCGATAAACCATCCTTCATACCGATAGTCTTTCAGCTTAGAGAAATCAGTGCCCAGGAACTTGAAGTCAAGATCCATCCCACCGATGTTGTGAGATCCACCCAAGGCATGGAAGCCGATGAATGAACCCATCATTTTGTTACAGAACCAGTATCTGGCCTCTGGCTGAACGAGCCAGTGTTTCCATTTCTTGTTCTTTGAAAACGTCCAAGGATTGTAGTTTCCGGATACATCAAGTGTCCATTTTGGAGAAAGACCGAATTCAACACCCAAGTTCATGGTTGTCGTTGCATCATACAGCAAGTTGGTCTTTACCGCAGCTTCCTGCGCTAGAGCAGGACAGATTAGGCTGCCGAGTGCTACTAACGCAATTAAAATCCTTTTCTTCATACCTCAATTAAACTTTTCTTTTTTTTAAAATACATTGAGCGATTTTGAATCACCTTTTACTTTCGTATACTTTTATATTTATAATGATCACCAATACCTGAATCTACTGAGAACTCATGTTTCCTGAAGTTTACTTTCAACTGTTCTTTTTCTCCTTTCAGTTTACTTTCAACTTACTTTTTAGTTCGTCTGTATCTCATATCGTTGGATTTCGGGTGCAAAAGTAGAACGAATATTGGATACAGCCAAATTTTTTAGCACTGAAAAATACTGAAAAATGCTATTTTTAGCAAAATAGTACACTGATTTATGCTTAAAATCGTTAAATTTGTACGATTTTCGGATAATTGAACAAGGTTTTCTGATATTATTTGTATTTTTGCAGCTGGAATCAATAATTCCCTAAAAGAATGGCAATTTCCAAGAAAAAGAGCCGTTTGACTTACGAATGTATACATAAGATTTAAGAAAATAACCAATACGAAATGAAACTGAAGAATGACATTGTAAAACTGATTGTGAGGGTAGAGCATCATTTATGCCCTCAATATTGTGGTGTGGTAGACCGCCGACGCGTTATCGCCTTTCTACTTCTGACGATAAGCGAGCTGATTATCATACCTTATCATATTATGCTCTTTCTGCTGGTGAAAGAACCTTATGGTTTAAGCCTCTGTGGCTTGCATACATTCGTGTTCTGCCTCCTGCAGTTCCTGGTCTGGAAACGGAAGATAGCTTTCGTGAAAGGTATTTCTTCTCTTTATCTTCTGATGTTCGCCAAACTGGCTCTTGATAGCGTATTTTGCATCAATTTCGGTTTTGCTAATGATGATTTGAGCGTTATCTGCAACCTGTTTGTCGTCTTTATCCTGGCTATTACAGCGTTGAGCCAAGCTTTGTATAAGACTTGCGCCATCATCACGGTAGGTATGATACCTATGTTGCTGATATACCTGTTCTGCACTCCGCTTATGCCAGCTCTTTTCAGTATGAAGGCTGTTTTCCTGAGTTTCATGATGCTGGTTTATGTGGCAGTATATAATATGAGTATTGTAACCAAGGGGTTGCGCCCGCCGAAACGGATGACTCGGGTTGAAAACAAGGCGTTGAATATGCTTGCCGATTTGAAGGATAATGAACCGGAAGCAGCAGAAAGCCTGATGAAGCGTCTGACTCCTGATGTCCGGCAGAAGATTATTACCCATGCTTCTGAACATCTGTTTAATGAAGAATTGAATAGAGTGGCATGGGATCAGGTTTGTGATGGTCTTACGTTCAGCGAAAAGGAAATATGCAAGCTGATTCTTCAGGGGCATACTTTAAAGGAAATTTGTGCAGAACTCAATAAGAGTGAATCAAATATCACCAGCCAGCGTTGCCATATCCGCAAAAAGTTGAATATGGACCGTCGCGATGATTTGAGGAGAACCTTGGAAGTAAGGTTCTACGATGCGCAGAAACAAGTAAAAAAGTCAGAAGCCGAGAACTCCTGACTTTTATGGATATTCTTATTCCCTGATAATTCAAGTTCAGAAGTTAAAGGAGTTATCGCTCCCTACGGTCGCTGAGGAGTTAAGACAACAGTCTTTTTGGCGTAGTTTTTTAAGCAGCAAGACATACGTCTTAACTCCTTAACTTCCTTAACTCCTTTAACTTCCTGATATGCGAAAGTTCAGTTGATCATTATTCTTCCAATCTGAGAAATGCTTTCGGAAGATACTGGATAATGTCGCTGGCGATGAGGCTCTCTTTACCCAGATCTTTAGCTGCAAGATCGCCAGCCAGACCATGAAGATGCATACCCAGGCGACAGGCATCTTCCTGTTGGTATCCTCTTGCCAGAAGACCGGTGATGATACCTGTCAACACATCACCGCTGCCTGCTGTAGCCATACCGCTGTTGCCCGTACTGCAGAAATCAATCTTTCCGTCAGGGTGGCAGAGTGCAGAATAATGTCCCTTTAATATAATGTATGCCTGGAGTCGTTCTGCCAGTTCGCTTGCCTTCATCAGTCTTTCGGTACAGCTGCTGCTCGCATTTCCGGCAAGCCGGTCGAACTCCTTCGGATGAGGTGTCATGATGATATTCTTTGGCAACTGCTGCATCCACGCCCTGTGGCTGGAAAGAATATTGAGCGCATCGGCATCAATGACGAGCGGACAGGTAGCACGGCGCAGTTGGGCGATGAGGGCGATGGCTGTTGTCTCGTTCTGTCCCAATCCGGGACCTACGCCTAGCGCATCGAACATCTCTGTATCTACCGGTTCGCTGAATATGGTTTCTTCAGCATCCATCTGCAGTACCGCTTCAGGTACCGAAATCTGCATGATTTCATAATTCCGTTTTGGGGTATGGGCTGTTACCTTGCCCGCACCGGTTCTCAGACAAGCCTTGGTGGCTAATACCGAAGCGCCGCTCATGCCGTAACTTCCCGCTATGAGCAGCGCATTACCCATGCTGCCTTTATGGGCAAAGTCGCTGCGCGATTTCAGGAGCGGACGGATGTCGTTCTCTTCGAGTATGCGGCACTGGCACTCCGTATTCTGGATGAATTCCTGGGAAAGTCGGATGTCGAGAACGCGCAGTCTGCCCAGGTACTGCTGGTTATCCGCCATCAGCATCGACAGTTTCTTCTGCTGCAGGGTAAGGGTCAGACTGGCACGGATGATGTTGGCATGGATATTATAGGAATTGTCCTCGGTCATCAGTCCCGAAGGGATATCGATGCTTACAACCTTGGCAGGACTCTGGTTGATATATTTCACCATCGCGGCGAATCCGCCAGCCAATGGTTTGTTGAGTCCGCTTCCAAAGAGTCCGTCCACCACCAGCGTTTCTGCATTGAGCTTAGGAGGGTCCAGGTTGGTGGTAATCTCAGTAAATTTCACTCTCTTTGCATCCAGCAGACGCTTCTTGTTGGCAAGACAGTCTGCCGACAGCTTATTCTGTACATTAAAGAGGTATACACTTACATCATATCCATCCTCGCTGAGCATTCTCGCTACAGCAAGCGCATCGCCGCCGTTATTACCCGGACCGGCGAAGACAACTACTGGAGTGCGGTTAGACCATTCCTCTTCTATGGCGCGTGTCAGCGCTTTGGCTGCACGTTCCATCAGGTTGAGCGAACTGATAGGTTCGTGCTCAATGGTGTATTTATCCAACTCATGAATCTGAGCGCTTGTGAAAATCTTCATATTATCTGATAATCTTAGTATTATCTGCGCGAACTGTCGTGATAATTTGTCAACTCATGCAGATAAACGGTTATTTTCATGCAAAAGTACAAAAAATAGTTGATGAAAGCACGAAGTTTCATGTTTTTTTCGTAATTTTGCAGAAAATATTATTATAGAACAGACTATGAGCATAGTAAAGATCAAGGATAAGAGCTTCAAGACATCGATTCCTGAGGCTGAGATTCTGAAGAAAGTACAGGTCGTAGCAGACCGTCTGAACAAGGACTATGAAGGCAAGACCCCTGTGTTCTTGGCAGTATTGAACGGCGCATTTATCTTTGCAGCCGACTTGATGCGAATGATTACCGTGCCAAGCGAGATTTCATTCGTGAAGTATGCTTCTTACGAGGGTACCTCCTCTACGGGCAGCATGAAGACCCTGATGGGTTTGAACCAGGATTTGGCAGGCCGCCACGTGGTTATCGTAGAGGACATCGTAGATTCCGGTTTCACCATGGCTCACATGATTGAAGACCTGAAGAAGATGAACCCAGCTAGCGTTGAGGTTTGTTCCCTCCTTGTGAAACCAGGCAACTTGAAGGTTGATCTTGATATCAACTATGCTGTTATGAAAATCCCTAACGATTTCATCGTGGGATATGGATTGGATTATGACCAAGAAGGCAGAAACCTCCGCGACATCTACACTATTGTAGAAGAATAGGAGGTGAAGCATGTGGGAGAAACTGAGTGATTATTTTCTTGATATCTCCAAATATCTTATAACAGCTACGTTTATTACGACTTTTGTTGGAGATATGGGGGAAGAACTGCATTGGCTTATTTATCTGGTCAGTTTTATCTTGGCAGCGGGACTTTTCGGGTTCGCTCTGTATTTTGATAAGAAAGGTAAGAAAGAAAAAGAAGCAAAGCGTAAAAAATATAATAAGTTTAATAATAAAAATAGGAGGATGTAAGTATGAACACTTTAATTTTTTTAGGCATGTTTGCCGTTTTCTTTGGTGTTACTATAGCTATACTTTTGTCTCCTTGGGGACAGAAATGGATGAATGAATATTAGTTTCTGACACAACATAAATATTTTATATATATATATATTAAGGTAAAAATGAAAAATATCGTAATTTTCGGCGCTCCAGGTGCAGGTAAAGGCACACAGAGCGACAAGATGATCGAGAAGTATGGTCTCGGTCACATTTCTACAGGTGATGTACTTCGTAACGAAATCAAGAACGGTACAGAACTTGGTAAGACAGCTAAGGGTTATATCGACAATGGTCAGTTGATTCCAGACGAGTTGATGATTGACATCCTCGCAAACGTATACGATAGCTTCGGTAAGGATCACGCTGGTGTAATCTTCGACGGTTTCCCACGTACCACTCCACAGGCTGAGGCTCTGAAGAAGATGCTTTCTGAGCGTGGTCATAAGATTGCTGCAATGATTGAGTTGGCTGTTCCTGAGGATGAGCTGATGGCTCGCCTGATTAACCGCGGTAAGGAAAGCGGCCGTTCTGATGATAACGAGGAGACTATCAAGAAGCGTCTCAATGTTTATCATACACAGACCGCTCCGCTCATCGACTGGTATGAGAAGGAAGGCATTCATCACCACATCGAGGGTCTCGGTACTGTAGATGAGATCTTCGCTCGTGTTTGCAATGTAATCGACAATCTCTAATTAGTATTTAGTATAATGTTAAGTGTTAAATGTTAAATGTTAAGTTGGGCGTACGCCTTTCGGGGAAAACCTAGCCTGATGTTGAAACGGAATATTCCTTTCGGGATAATTTAACACTTAACATTTAACATTTAACATTACAATATAAAAATGGCTGAATCCAATTTCGTAGACTACGTAAAGATACAATGCCGCTCTGGTAAGGGTGGCAAGGGCTCCATGCACCTGCGCCACGTAAAGTACCAGCCTAACGGCGGTCCTGACGGTGGCGACGGCGGACGTGGAGGAAGCATCTATCTCCGCGGCAACCATAACTACTGGACGTTGCTGCACCTCAAGTATCAGCGCCACTTCTTTGCCGAGCATGGTGGAAATGGTGGCCGTGATAAGTGTCATGGAACCGATGGCAAGGATATTTATATCGATGTGCCTTGCGGTACCGTGGTATATAATGCCGAAACAGGCAAGTTTGTATGCGATGTGGCTTATGACGGACAGGAAGTTCTGCTCCTCAAGGGCGGTCGTGGCGGATTGGGCAACTTCCAGTTCCGTACCTCTACCAACCAGGCTCCTCGCTATGCACAGCCGGGAGAACCTATGCAGGAGATGACCATCATCATGGAGCTCAAGCTCCTTGCCGATGTAGGTCTGGTAGGTTTCCCTAATGCCGGTAAGTCAACTTTGCTGAGTGCCGTATCAAGTGCCCGTCCTAAGATTGCAAACTATCCGTTTACTACGCTCGAACCATCGCTGGGTATCGTAGATTATCGCGATCACCAGAGTTTTGTCATGGCTGATATTCCTGGCATCATCGAGGGCGCGAGCGAAGGAAAAGGTTTGGGCTTGCGATTCCTCCGCCATATTGAGCGCAACTCTCTGCTGCTCTTCATGGTTCCGGGCGATACTGACGACATCAAGAAAGAATATGAAGTATTGCTGGGCGAACTGAAGAACTTCAATCCAGAGATGCTCGACAAGCATCGCGTGCTGGCTATCACCAAGTGCGATCTGCTCGATGAAGAACTGATTGAAATGCTCAAGGAAACTTTGCCTACCGATCTTCCGGTGGTCTTCATCTCGTCTGTTACCGGACAGGGTATCCAGGAACTGAAGGACGTGCTCTGGAAGGAACTCAATTCTGAGAGCAACAAGCTTCAGGAGATTACTGCCGAAGATACGCTTGTTCACCGTGACAAGGATATGTCTCGCTTCCAGCAGGAACTGGCTGCAGAGGGCGAGGATGTAGTAGAATATATTGATGAGGATGAAATCGAGGATGTTGACGACCTCGATGATTTCGAATACGAATAAATGTTATGATCAAAGAATATCAGGTAGCTTCTGGTGTCAAGGCTTTCTCTACTACCCGTAAGGGAGGAGTGAGCCAGGGCAACTATGGCGAATTTAATATCAATGAGTTTTGCGGTGACAATGCAGAACATGTGGCTGAAAACCGCAAGCGTCTTGCCACAGAGTTGGGTATTGATACAGCCCATATCATCATGCCCCATCAGGTGCATGGAGTAGAGGTGCGCAATATTGCCGGTGAGTTTCTCACCATGCCTGAGAATATCCGCAAGATGGTGCTCGAAGGTGTAGATGCCGTGATGACAGACCAGAAAGGTGTATGTATCGGTGTTTCTACTGCCGATTGCATCCCTGTGCTTCTTTATGATGAGGAGCATCATGCTGTGGCTGCCATCCATGCCGGCTGGCGTGGCACGCTGGCTCGCATCGTGCATAAAACCATTCAGGAGATGGCGTTTACCTATCATACCGACCCGAAGAAGTTGAAGGCGGTGATAGGTCCGGGCATTTCGCTCGACCATTTCGAGGTGGGCGATGAAGTTTACGAGGCGTTCGAGCAGGCAGCTTTTCCAATGGAAGAGATTGCCGAGCAGCGTCCTAATGCCGCCTTCTCGGTTGATCCTGCTGAGCGTGAGCGCCTGGCTGCTGAGGGTAATATTGTGCAGCCGCTGAAATGGCATCTCAATCTTCCGCTCTGCAACAGACAGATTCTTCTGCATTGTGGAGTGGCCGAAGAGAATATCCAGGATTGTGGCATCTGTACCTTTGCCCATAGCGATGAGTACTTCTCTGCCAGAAAGCTGGGTATTGAGAGTGGCAGAATCTATACAGGCATCTTGTTGAAGTAAAAGCCTGGTAGCAGGTAAGTATCAGATTAATGAAAAGAATGAAAAAAGGATTGCGTCTATTGGCTGTGGCAGGACTCATGGTGTTCTCGCTGAGCAGTTTTATGCCCGCTAAAAATGTATTCACGGCAGCCGAACAGCAGCAGGTGAGTATTGCAACACCCGGTCTCTTTGCCCAGAGTCAGGCATTTAATGTAGACTTTGAGATATTCCGTGCTAAGGAATATTCCTTCCCGCTTCCTGTGGGCAAAGCAACCCTTCTGAACAATCATGTGTTGCGTATCTCTACCTCTAAAGGCGATGCTGTCAAGGCGATGCTCGAAGGTTATGTGCGACTTTCCAGAAAGTCGGAATCAATGGGTAATGTCATCGTGGTGCGCCACGATTGCGGTCTGGAAACCGTTTATGCCAACAATGCCGAGAACCTGGTTAAGGTAGGACAGCATGTGGATGCCGGACAGACGATTGCCATTGTAGGCTCTAAGGAGGGTGAAACTTATTGCGACTTCTCTATCATGGTGAATGGCGGTAGGTTGAATCCGGAAACTTTCATAGAGTTGAAATCGCATAAGTTGCGCCGCCAGACCGTGCAGTTCCGCAAGCATGGTACCCGTGTCATCGCTTCGGTTATCGGTGGCAAGGATTCTTCTGTAGGAAGAAATGCTGAGGCTGACAAGGAGGCATCTGGCAAGAAAAAGGGTAGAATAGGAGATGGAATGACGCTCGATCCTGATGAGGTTTATGATCCGTTTACCATTACCAATACTTTCGAACTTGATTTGGAGAAGATAGAAAAGACAGCCTGGGCTTATCCTTTGCCGGGTGCCAAGGTAATCAGTCCTTATGGTGGCAAGCGCCGCCATTCGGGTGTGGATCTCAAGACGCGCCCGAATGATGAGATTGTGGCTGCATTTGACGGTACGGTTGTAGCATCAGGACCCTACTATGGTTACGGCAACTGCATCCGTATCAGGCATGCTTATGGTTTCGAGACGCTCTACAGCCATCAGAGTAGGAACAAGGTGAAGAAGGGCGATAAGGTAAAGGCTGGTCAGGTAATCGGTTTGACGGGCCGTACCGGTAGGGCAACCACAGAGCACCTCCATTTCGAGGTTAGCTTTGATGGTAGACGACTGGACCCAGCCATCATTTATGACCACGGCAAGCATCAATTGAAGCCTGTAACCCTTCATCTAACGAAGGGCAGGGGCGTTAAGAGTGTAAAGAAGCAGTAACTAAGAAGAACAGCCCACTGGCAATACGCTTGCTAGTGGGCTGTCTTACTGATACCAGTATCCTGTCTTTCGCTTGCCAGCACTCTATTCATGTTTTCCATTATCAGAAAACAGTTCGCCCGTGCGCTGTTATCATACAGCACTCGGGCGAAACATATATTTATGATAGAGAAGTATTATTTCTTCTTCTGGGATTTACGATTGGCTCTCTGCTGGCGATACTTTGCCTTCTGACGGGCAGAGCCACTACCGTGAGCACCCGTTATGTACTTTTTCTTCTTGGCTTTGGTCTTCACCTTGTCGTCGTCATCCTTCTTAGGACCACCGCCGCCTTTGAAGACCATACCGCCCATGATAATATCGTCAATGTCACTCATACCTTAATTATATAATAAATTAGTGATGGAAGAGGCGAACGTGAGTAAACGCCATAGCGATGCCGTACTTGTCGCAGGTATCAATAACGTTATCGTCACGGATACTACCACCTGCTTCTGCTATGTATTCAACACCACTCTTGTGAGCACGCTCAATATTGTCGCCGAATGGGAAGAAAGCATCACTACCTACAGATACACCCTTGTTCTGGGCAATCCAAGCCTTCTTCTCCTCGCGGGTCAATGGCTCAGGCTTCTCCGTAAAGAACTGCTCCCAAACGCCGTCCTGCAATACATCCTCCCACTCATCAGAGATATAGACATTGATGGTATTGTCGCGGTCGGCACGACGGATCTTCTCCTTGAAAGGCAGGTTCATCACCTTAGGACACTGGCGCAACCACCACTCATCAGCCTTAGAACCAGCCAGACGGGTACAGTGGATACGGCTCTGCTGACCGGCACCGATACCGATAGCCTGACCATCCTTTACGTAGCATACAGAGTTACTCTGAGTATACTTCAGGGTGATGAGCGAGATAATCAGATCGCGCTTAGCCTCAGGAGTGAAAGTCTTGTTCTTGGTAGGAACATCCTCGAAGAGAGCAGGATCATCAAGCTTCACCTCGTTGCGTCCCTGTTCGAAGGTAACACCGAACACCTGCTTGCGCTCGATAGGAGCTGGCACATAGTCAGGATCAATCTTGATAACGCAGTAGGTACCCTTGCGCTTTTCCTTCAGAACCTCGATAGCCTCAGGAGTATAGCCTGGAGCAATGACACCATCGCTTACCTCACGCTTGATGAGGAGGGCTGTAGCCTCGTCGCATACATCGCTCAGCGCAACAAAGTCGCCATAAGAGCACATGCGGTCAGCGCCACGCGCACGAGCATAGGCACAAGCCAATGGAGAGAGCTCAAACTTGACATCATCAACGAAGTAAATCTTCTTCAATGTGTCGCTCAGAGGCAAGCCGATAGCTGCACCGGCAGGAGAAACGTGTTTGAAACTAGCGGCAGCAGGCATTCCTGTAGCAGCCTTGAGCTCCTTGACCAATTGCCAGGAATTGAAGGCATCCAGGAAGTTGATGTAGCCAGGACGGCCGTTGATCACTTCGATAGGAAGCTCCCTTCCGTCATCCATATAGATGCGAGAAGGTTTCTGATTTGGATTACATCCGTACTTAAGTGCTAATTCTTTCATCTTCTAAGAAATGTATTTTGGAATTTGGCGCAAAGTTACAAAAAATGATTGAGATATTGGACTTCTGTTTCGTAAAAAGCCCTAAAAAACAGCATTTTTATGATATAAAGCATTTTTTTTACCCCAAAACATAAAAAAGTCGGGAAAAATGTACTCTGTTTCATTCTTTTTCAGTACTTTTGCTCCCAGTTAGTAAATATGAGAGGATTGTTATGAAACAGGATTTGAAAGTCCTTGCTGAACACATAGAAAAGAAGGTTGGCAAGGCACATGTTTTCTACAAAATGTGGGATGTTTTGAAAGGGAAGGAGAAGCCTTCCCGCCAGACTTTGGACAAGCTGGCGCTGCTTGCCGGATTCCAGAGTTGGAATGATTTCCAAGGTGCTTTACACGGCACGGAGGATGGGCTCGTGAATTATGATGCGGGCGAAAAATAAAAGAATGGAGCATGGTTGGTTTAGTAGGCTGCCATGATTTATTTAATGGTAAAGATAGTTGTTTTTCGGTTAAGATTATTAAAATAAAAAGGGAACCCGGTCGTGAGACTAGATTCCCTTTATTTTTTTCTGATTAGGTCTCCTAAGAAAAATTATTCTTCACCCTTAGCTACAGTCTTCTTCTCAGCGATACGAGCCTTCTTACCAGTAAGCTTACGCAAGTAATACAACTTAGCGCGACGAACCTTACCACGCTTGTTCACCTCGATAGAATCGATAGCTGGTGACTCGATAGGGAAGATACGCTCAACACCTACAGTACCAGACATCTTGCGAACTGTGAAACGCTTCTTGTCACCATGACCAGAGATCTTGATAACAACACCACGATAGAGCTGGATACGCTCCTTAGTACCCTCGACGATTTTGTAAGCGACTGTGATAGTATCACCTGCCTTGAACTCAGGGAACTTCTTGCCGGTTGCAAATGCTTCTTCAGCAACTTTAATCAAATCCATTTTTTTGTATAAAATTAAAAATTGTTTGTCGTTCCAACGCAACATGGACTTGGACAACACTTCTGCCCAGACAACAGCGGTTACGCCGAAAAGCGGGTGCAAAGTTACTACTTTTTCTTGTATCTCGCAAATTTTCAGACACTTTCTTCACTTTTTCCCTTTATTTTTTTGTTTTCTTTACTTCTGCAATGGAATTTTCTTCCCGATTTTGCCGATTTCGTAGATTTATTTTGTATCTTTGCGCTCTAAAAGTATTTAGTGTATTCAGTATGAAGAAAAAAAATAGAATCAAGATTTACCTTGCTTCGGCAGTCATGCTGCTGATGGCAAGTCCGGCTTTCGCTCAGAAATACAAGGTGGCAAAGGTGGAGAGAACCCGAATATTGGTTGATCAGAAATGGGATGCACAGCCTGATGCTGAGGCTGCCAGGTTTATCGCTCCTTATAAGAGTAAGGTAGACAGTATCATGGGTCCTGTTGTGGGTCATATTGCTCATGATATGACCTGTCACCGTCCGGAGAGCGAACTCAGTAACTTGCTCTGTGACATCCTTGTATGGGGTGGCAAGCAGTTTGAAGAACAGCCTGTTTTCGCTGTTTACAATTTGGGTGGCATCCGTTCTAATCTTGCCAAGGGTAAGGTTACTGTAGGCGATGTGAACGATATGGCTCCTTTCGAGAACAAAATCTGTTTCCTGACCCTGAAGGGCGATAAGGTTCTGGAGCTTTTCCAGCAGATAGCTCATCGTGGCGGCGAAGGCTTGAGCCATGCTGTAAAAATGGTTATCACCAAGGATGGCAAGCTGAAGAGCGTTACGCTGAACGGTGAACCAGTTGTTCCGGAGAAGAGTTACCGCGTTGCAACCCTCGATTATCTTGCCGAAGGTAATGACCAGCTCGTAGCCTTCAAGAGCGGAACCGAGGTCTTTGCTCCTAAGCAGAAAGAGAACAATGTGCGCTACATCATCATGAATTATTTCCGTGAGATGCAGGCACAGGGCAAGATGGTGGAATCTAAGATTGAAGGTCGCTGCGTGGTAGAATAGTTGATAGTTAATAGTTTATAGTTGATCATTCTGATGAAACATACATTATTATATATAGGTCTGGTTCTGGCATCCTTCATGATGCAGCCGGCAGCCGTTCAGGCTAAAGCTAAGAAAGAGGCAAAGGTGGTAAAGCAACTCGTAGTGCTCCATACCAACGATACGCATTCATGCGTGATGCCCATCAATCCGAATCTCGCAGATACCGCAACAGCCAATCGTGGCGGTTTTCTCCGTAGGGTAGCGATGATCAGTCAGGAACGTAAGGCGAATCCCGACTTGCTGCTCTTTGACAGTGGCGATTTCTCACAGGGTTCACCTTATTATTCTCTCTTCAAGGGAGATGTGGAAGTAGGACTGATGAACGAGATGAAATATGATGCTGCTACCATCGGAAACCATGAGTTCGATTTCGGCATCGACAACATGGTGCGCATCTTCAAGATGGCAAAGTTTCCTATCGTCTGCTCCAACTATGATTTCACCGGTACCGAACTGGCAAATGTCGTAAAGCCTTATACCATTATCAAGCGCAAGGGACTGAAGATTGGCGTTTTCGGCTTGTGTCCGGAACTTGCCGGCTTGGTAACCGAAGCCAACTATGGCTGCATCAAGTATCTCGATCCTATCGCCAAGGCAAATGAAATGACTGAGATATTGAAGAAGAAAGAGAAGTGTGATGTCATCATCTGTATCTCCCACCTGGGCTGGAAGATAGATGGCATTGACGATTCCGAGGTAGCCCCAGCCACCCGCGACATCGACCTGATACTGGGCGGTCATAGCCATACCTACTTCAAGCAGTTGGAGTATCTGAACAATCTCGATGGCAAACCGGTGCCAATCGACCAGAACGGCAAGAGCGCCATCTGGGTAGGAAAAATGACATTGGATATTGTGAAGAATAAATAAAAGAAGAAGGTTGATACCAGGCAAAACGCGAGGTATCAACCTTTTCTTTAATTATCTATTCCTAAAATGTTCATCTTTGCTCAAATCCTTATTCCTTGTTGGAAGAAGCATAGAGACCGATGCAGGCACCGAGGAAGCCACCGCTCTTCTGGGTGCTCAGGTTAGAGGCATCTACACCCTTGGCAAGAAGCTGCCAGCTGCCGCCTTCTTCAGCATAATAGAAATCATAATATCTGTTATGACCTTCTACCTTCAGCTTCAGCTTACCTCCCTTGATAGGAGCAGAGGCGATAGTAACGTTGTTCTTCTCGGCACGGGTCAGGGTAATCATCAGCTTGCCATTCTTCATGGTCTTACCCAATACGAAGTTGTGGTCTTCCTTCTGGAGAAGTGCCAAGCCTGCGATATCCTTGTCGTTGCGAGGAGTAAAGTTGATTTCTGTCTCAGCTGTGAAGGTGCCGTGCTGCTGACGTGCCCAGATGGCAGACATCGGTTCACGCTTGTAGATATTGCCTGGCAGGAGATTGAACTTCAATTTGCCGTTTTCTACCTTGTAACAGTCAACGAAGTCGCGGAGGAACATCCAGCGTGGATTCAACTCTTTCAGACCCGCCTTATTGTTATCTGCTTCGAAGTTATCCACATAAGAGAAGTTGCCTGAGAACTCATTCTTTGCGGCAGGCTTCAAACCAGCCTTCTCTCCAACGGTAGAGATAGGAGTATTCTTGGCAAGAATCTCTGGCCATCCATTCTTCCAGGTTACAGGCAGGAGATAAGTATCGCGACCTGTGTTATACATATCCTCTTCGTATGGGCGGCAAGCCAGGAATACAGCCCACCAGTTACCCTTGCCATCTTCTACGATGTCGGCATGACCGGCACTTGATACTGGGTCCTTGCGGTTAGGGTCGAGACCGGTACGCTGAGTAAGAATAGGGTTGTTAGGGCATTCCTCCCATGGTCCCATCGGATTCTTGGCACGCAGGATAACCTCGCTGTGCCATCCGCCTGTACCACCTTCTGCGCACATCAGATAATAGAACTTGCCCTTCTTGAAGAGGTGAGGACCCTCAATCCAGATAGGACGCGCCTCTACATGGGTTCCGCCACGCAGAATCTCCTTGAAGTCTCCCTTGATGCTGTCGCCCTTCACGTCGAATTCGAAGCAGCGGATAGCACGCTGACCCTCATAGTCGGCACCGCCAACTACCGGACCGTTATGCACGATATATCCCTTTCCGTTGTCATCGAAGAAGAAGCTAGGGTCGATGCCGTCAATCTTCTTCAGATAGATAGGCTCGCTCCAGCCTTTGGAAGGATCTTTTGATTTCACAAAGAAGTTGCCGGCTCCCACATTGGTGGTAATCATATAGAAGGTCTTGTTCTTCTTGTTATAGCTGATGGCTGGTGCGAAGATACCGGCTGATACCTGCTGGCCCTTCAATGGAACCTGTGATGTGCGGTCGAGGACATGACCGGCAGGCTGCCAGTTGACCAGGTCTTTACTGGTTGAGAGAGGCACACCTGGGAAGAAGGTAAACGAAGAGTTTACCAGATAGTAGGTGTCGCCTACGCGACAGAGTGATGGGTCTGGATAGAAACCAGCCAGTACCGGGTTGTAATACTGGTGAGTCTTGTCGATTTCAATATTGAAGCGAGCGTCATTGCCCGCATACTTGAAATAGTCAAACTCAGCTGTCTGCGCCTGTGCAGCGGCTGCAAGCGTCAGGGAAAGCGATAAGATTGCAATTTTCTTCATTTTATTATTGGGTTTAAAATTACAGAATGAGTATCTGAACTCATGGCTGAAACATGTATTCAGAATTCTGCTGCAAAGTTACCGCTTTCCTTTTAAATATACCCCCACAGAATGTTACCAACACTTTGCGAGGAGTATCATAAACATCTCTATTTGTAACAAATACTTTATTTTGGGAAACATCTGGCCTTTTCTGCAGTGAAAAGGCTAGATTTTCCGGTGTGCCTGCATATAATCGCGAGGCGAAGAGCCATAAAAGTTCTTGAACATGGTGCTGAAGCTGGCTGGGTTGGAGAAACCGCAGCTAAACATGATGTCTGATATCGTCTTGTTAGAGTGGCTCAGCAACTTTTCGGCATATTGCAGACGGGTATTGCGGATGAAGGCATGTGGTGTCTGGTTGGTCAGTTCCTTCATTCGGCGGTGCAGATGCACACGGCTCAGTCCTACTTCGCGGGCAATCATATCCACACTCAGGTCCTCATTACCGATGTTATCATTGATTATCTTCATCACCTGTTCCATCAGCTGGTCTTTTGGCGACAGGGCTTTTTCTATCTCAATCTGCCTGTCGCTCTGTCTCTCGTTGCCCATAAACTTGTTTTTCAAAGTACGGCGCACGTTGAGCAGGTTGATGATGGTGCGGCGCAGAATGTCCATATTGAACGGCTTCACCACATAGGCATCGGCACCCGACTGCAAACCGGTCAGCTGGTCTTCCTCTCTGCTAATCGCTGTAAGCAGAATCACCGGAATGTGGTTGGTGTTCACATTGTTCTTGATCTTGGTACAGAGCGTATTGCCGTTCATCTCTGGCATCATGATGTCTGAGATAACGAGGCTTGGCTTCTGCTTGATAATCTCTGGCAGTGCCTCCTTTCCGTTGCAGAAGGTAAGGATATTGTAGGTTTCCTGTAGTTGGGTCTTCAGGAAATTACGTATTGCCTCATCGTCTTCTACCACAGCGATGGTGCTCTTTGCCTTGCTCTTGAAATCTTCTTCGGCGTCATTGGCTGTATCGGCAGCATTCTCTTCGTTTCCTTCCTCCATGTTTTCTTCCAGTTCCTTGATGTCTTCAGCAGTCTGTGGCTCCGGTGCATCTATCATTTCTTCCGGTTTCAGATGCTCGTTGCCCAGAGGCAGCGTGATGAGGAATTGGCTTCCTTCCTTCCAGTCGGCTTCATCAAGTGTCTTGTTGTTGGCGGCTGTAATGGTTCCGTAGTGCAGTTCCACGAGCGAGCGTGTCAGGTCGAGACCGATTCCCGTACCTACATTCCGGTCATTAGAAGTGGTGGTACTCTGATAGAAGCGCTGGAAAATCGTTTCGAGCTTTTCCTCCTGAATGCCCTTGCCGCTGTCCTTGATGGCGATGCGGACATGATGAGGCGAGTGGGAGAGGGTGATACGGATTCTGCCGCCTGCAGGAGTAAACTTGAAGGCGTTTGACAGGACATTCATCAATACCTTGTCAAAGTTGTCGCGGTCTATCCATACCGGGAGAGTTTCGTCTTCGTGCTCAAAGGTGAATTGGATGCTCTTGGCTATCGCCTGCTGGCAGAAGAGTTTGTATTCATCGCCAATAAAGGCAACCATATCGGTTTCGCTCATGTGCATCACCATCTGTCCCTTGTCAATCTTTCTCAGGTCCATCATCTGGTTAATCAGGTGCAGGATTCGTTCCGAGTTCTTGCGCATCATATCGTAGATGCCCTGTCGGTGAGCGTCTTTGTCTTCCTTAATCAGCGTGAACAGCGGAGTGAGGATAAGGGTCAATGGGGTACGGATTTCGTGGCTGATGTTCATGAAGAACTTCAGTTTTGCTTCGCCCATCTCTTCCGCATGGATATGCTGCTGCAATATGAGCTGGTCTTCCATCTTGCGTTTGCGGTGCTTGATATAGCGCAGACAGAGCCCCAGGAAGGCAAGCAGATAGCAGATTCTTGCCCAGATGCTGGCGTACCAGGCTGGGTGAACGATGATGGAGAACTCCTTGACAGGGGTTTCGTATCCGTTGCAGATGGCCTTGACACGGAACTTATAGGTACCTGTTGGCATATGTGAGAATGACAGCTCGTTCATGCCAGACTGTATGGTTCGCCAATCCTCACCATTTATGCTGTAGGCGTAACTGATCTGCTCTACATTATTATATGTAAGAGTAGACAGGTGGATGGTGAAGGTGTTGTCTTCATGAGATAAGGAGAACTTGTCGCTGTTATATACCCCTTTATCTGTAATGGTGTAGATGCCCGATTCCATATCCGGGTATACAGGTTGGTTGCCCAAAAAAAGTCCTGATATGGTAACTTTTGCCTGCCAAGGATGCTGTTTCACCTTGTCTGTATCAAACCAGTTGATACCGCCGGTTCCGCCCATCACCAGCATCTTTCCTCCCCAGAGCGTGCAGGCTGCTGCATCGCTGAACTCATTGCTCTGCAAGCCATTGTCCGAGAAGTACTTGTTGATGGTACCTTTTTCTGTATCTATCTGGTTTAAACCACAGGTAGTTCCTATCCAGATTCTACCCTTGTAATCTTCTATGATGCTGGCTACGCTGTTGTCAGAAAGTCCAAGTTCTGTGTTATATATCTTCGGATGAGCATATCCCTTCTTCGGATCATAGCAGATTGCGCCGTCTTCAGTGCCAAACCATACGCGGTTCTTGCTGTCAGAATAAACGCAATGAGAGAAACTGCCCTTGTTCAGACAGTTGGCGCCACCGAAAGTGGAAGTCCAGCTGTTTTTTTGCTGGTCATAGCAAGCCAGACCCACAGAAGTGGCTACGAAAACCCGCTTACCATCTTTTGAGATGCTAAGTTTTATGAGGTAATTATTAGGAATACAGTTCTTTTTCAGGTTGTTGTCGGCACCATCTTGTGTTCTCCATTGCTTGATGCTTCCATCAGGAGAAAGGCGGAATAGTCCTTTGCCCATGGTAGCAAACCATACATTGCCCTGCGGGTCTTCCTGGATATCGAAGATGCCCGTCTCGTTGCCAATGCCTAGGCTGAATGGATGGAAAAATCCCCCCGCATCAATCAACCCGACGCCGTTACTATAGGTTCCTACCCATGTTCTGCCTTTCTTGTCTTTGCAGAGTGCCAGTACCGTGGTGTTGCTTAATAAATGGCTCTTGATGCTACCGGTTTTTATGTCAAAGAGGTAAAGACCATCCTTGTCGGTGCCCACCCAGACTTGATCGCCCTGGTTGGCACACAGACTTGTGATGCAGTTTTCGCCTATCACGTTGCGGCTGTCCAAACGGTAGCCCATATAGTTGAAATCGCATTGAGCCTGCGACTGCATGAATACGCCCTTCTGGAGCATACTCACCCAGATGTTTCCCGTAAAATCTTCTATAATGCTGGTAATCTTGCTCTTGGCAATATTTACTTCATGGCAGAACAGAGGATTATTTTGCAAGAATCCTGTTACAGGATTATACACGAAGATACCCATACCATCGCAACCGATAAACAAGCGCTGGTCGCGGCTGATATAGATGTTGTCAATAGGAAGATTGCCTATGCCGGCTATCTTGGTGAAGGCGGTTGAACCTGCCTTGAGAAGGTAAACACCATCATTCTTGGTAGCAAGATAAATGTTGCCCTTGTCGTCTTGCCTGATATCTTGTGTGTTAAGTTGCTCTGTTCCCATGATGCGTGAAACAAGCTTACCGTTCTTTTCTTTCCGTAACAGCTTTCCGTTTTCCAGGATAATCCAGAGCCTTTCTTGTTTGTCTTCCAGAATCTTATGTATGTATTTCAGGTTCTCCACTTCTCCTTTCATGGTGTAACAGGCGTTTGCATCTATTTTCTTGGTCATGATGCCGTAACCGGAGGTAGCGACAGCAATATCGCCATTGTGCAAACGGCTTACCTGGGTAACGTAAGTGTTTATAGGCTTATTTCTTGAATCGAGCATAGGTACGTTGCAGTACCTATTACCATTAAGTATAAGTAGCGACTTGTTTGTTCCCAGCACAATACGCCCCTTTTCATCCTGTGTTATGCAGTTGATATAGTTGCTGTTGAGCCCGTTACTGTTGCCGTAGGTTTTTCTGATGACTATAAAGTTATAGCCATCATAGATATTCAAGCCGTTACGGGTGGCAATCCAAATGAAACCATTTGAATCCTGGAACACCTGAGTGGCAAGGTTGCTCGAAAGCTGGTTGTCTGAATTGAAAAGTTTTCCTCGCTGCGCCATCATGTTCTGCGCAGTGAGACAGAAGATAAACATCAGTAAAAGACCGATGTATCTCATTGTTCTGAGGTTTGATTTCATGGAAATCATCATGATTCTTGGTTTCATTGTCTTTTGGCTTTTTTATATTCGTTTGCAAAAATACAAAATTTATGGGGAAAAATGCACGGAAATGTATGTTTTTTATAGATTTGTGCTAAAAAGATGTTAAAATGTTACATAGAGTAAAGATAATGTTACATGTGGTACGAGAGGAAAACTATTGGTTACTTATTATAAAGTATATATGATAGATTAGGAGTATCTTTGCATTGGTTTTTAAAGTTGTATATTTCAGAATATTTAGGTTAGTTAGGTTTATACATAATAGTTAGTAGAATAGGTTTAGAATTTCTAAAAGATTTTGATATTATGGTTTTTATATAGAATCATGATTAATTGGTTTTCGGGAATGGTGCGTAGTGATTACGCGCCATTCTATTTGAAAAGACCAGCATCCTTTTCTGTAAACTGGAACCTGACAATCCTTCATAATATAATAAGTTGACTGACAATAAATGATAAATCTAAAAATAATTGTAACAATGAACAGAAAGAAAATGTTAATATCACTCGCTATGGCTATGCTGTCAATGGCGGGGCTGGCTGCCGATAATCTGCCGGCACTCCGTGTGCAGGGTAAGAACCTGGTGGATGCCAATGGTAAGACTGTTGTCTTGCATGGCGTAATGGATACGCCAAACCGCTACTTCAACGGTTGGAGATGGCAACAGTGGAAGGCTGATTATTCTGAAGTCGACATTAAGCCTTGCTTGGATTATTTCTCTAAGCAGTTCTCGGCTATTACCGACAAGAAGCAGGGTGCTTACTGCACCGTGTTCCGATTGCACATGGATCCATGCTGGACCAACGATCCATCGATGAAGGCAGAAAACGAGGCAGATATCACGGCGTTCAGAATGGCGCGCTACAGCCTCTATCTCCAGAAGCTCTACATTCCTCTCATCAAGGATGCTATAGCACATGGACTATACGTCATCGTACGTCCGCCGGGTGTATGCCCTGGCGATATCAGTGTTGGCGACAAGTACAACCGCTATCTGAAGGCGATCTGGAAGACCTTTGCTGCCGATGAATACATCCAGCAGAATTCGGGCATCATCTCCATCGAACTTGCCAACGAGCCGGTGAGGGTTCATCTGAGTGATGGTTCTAATTCGGATAAAGCACTGCATGATTTCTTCCAGCCGGTAGTGGATGTGATTCGCGAGCAGGGCTTCAAGGGAATCATCTGGGTTCCGGGTGCAGGTTATCAGAGCCAGTATCAGGATTACGTCAAGTATCCTATCACCGATAGCGAGGACAACTTCTCTTATGCAGTACATGTTTATTCCGGATGGTATGGAAATATGACCGATAAGAATTACGATCACGATACTTTCATCCGCAACTTCAAAAATCAAGTGCCTATGGTTACCAGTAAACCTATCATGGTAACGGAGATAGACTGGAGTCCGGAAGATCCTGACAAGGCGAGCGAAGGTCACTGGAATGAGTGGGGACAGTGGACACAGCCTAACCTGGGAAGCTGGGCAACAGCATCTACCTCGAAATGGGGATTGGCATGGAAGGCAGTTCACGACCACTTTGGCAATATCGGTATGACCCTTACCCATCCGCAGGAATATTACGATATTGATGAGTACTTGAAGAGCGGAATTGTGCAGCCGGGTTTCCAGAATGCCAAGAAACACGGATTGTTCAAAGAATGTTGCGGCTATGCCTGTATGAAATGGTATAAAGAGTGGTATTTGAAACAAAATACAACAGGAATTAAACAATTAGAAACCCAGGCAGACGTGGTTTCCACCTTATATTATAATATAGAAGGAAAAGAAGTTGAAAAGCCAACTGCTGGTGTTTATATAATAAAACAACTGTTAAGTAATGGAAAAATACGTTCTCGCAAGATTTTTCTAAAATGATAAACTTTCTGTTACACCACGCAAAGTATGTTTCGAAAGAAATCCATACCTTTGCCGCCGTGAATAAACAATTTAGTACACGCCTAAATTTTTAAAGCATAAATCAAAAATGAATAGAACATGATTGAACAAGTGTTAACAATGAAACGGACAGCAGCCTTATGCTTGGTCGGAGCTTTCTGCAGCCTGAATGCTCAGGCTCAGAAGATCCAGGTCAAGGGTAATCTTGTTGACGGTACAGGTGAGCCTCTGATAGGTGCCACTGTAAAAGTGAAAGGTAATGCCAGCGTCGGTGCGGTCACCGACTTTGATGGTAATTTCAGTATCAGTGTTCCTTCAGAGAATTCTATCCTCGTATTTACATACGTAGGTATGAAGACCAAGGAAGTAAAGATTGGTACGAAGAGAGAGTTCAAACTTACTCTTGAAGACGACAACGCCATCGGCGAAGTTGTAGTTGTTGGTTATGGTCAGCAGAAGAAGGCATCTGTCGTAGGTGCCATCACCCAGACCACAGGAAAAACGCTGGAGCGTGCTGCGGGTATCAGTGATATCGGAGCAGCTCTGACTGGTAACCTTCCGGGTGTTGTTACCACTGCATCCAGTGGTATGCCAGGTGAAGAGGAACCTCAGATTCAGATTCGTGGTGCTTCTTCCTGGAACAACTCTTCTCCTCTCGTTTTGGTGGATGGTATTGAGCGACCAATGTCAAGTGTTGATATGCAGTCTGTGGCTACCATCTCTGTATTGAAGGATGCTTCTGCCACCGCCGTTTATGGTGTGAAGGGTGCGAATGGTGTCATCCTGATTACCACCAAGCGTGGTTCTGAAGGCAAGGCTCAGATTAGCGTTACTGCCAATGCAGTAATGAAGATTCCTTCAAAGTTGCCTGATAAATATGATTCCTACGATGCGCTTATTGCCCGCAACAAGGCTATCGAACATGAGTTGAATCTCAAACCAGAAAGTTTCGATAAGATGAAACCGATGAGTTTTATCGAGAACTATCGCAACCAGACTACACTGGAGCAGCGTGAGCGTTATCCGAACGTAGATTGGCAGGATGTACTCTTCAAGGATTATACCATGTCTTACAATGCCAATGTGAATGTATCGGGTGGTACCAAGTTTGTGAAGTACTTTGCAGGTGTAGATTTCGTGAACGAGGGTGACCTTTATAAGGATTTCGGCAATGGTCGCAACTATAGTACAGGTTATAGCTATAATCGTGTGAATGTTCGTTCTAACCTCGATTTCAATATCACCAAGTCAACCTTATTCAAGATGAACCTTGCTGGTTCTAATGGCGTGAGAAAAGCTCCTTGGAGCAATATGTATGGTACGGGCGACTGGGGTGTTTCTCAACAGTGGGCAGGTGCTTATAACATTTCGCCTGATGCTTTCTTGCCAAAGTACAGTGATGGCTGTTGGGGATATTTGCCAGGTTCAACGAACGTGTCCAACTCTGCCCGATTGGTTTCCTTGGGTGGTACAATGAACTTGACCACAACTCGCATCACAACCGACTTCGTGTTGGAACAGAAACTTGATTTTATTACCAAGGGACTTTCTGCACGAGGATTGATTTCATGGGATAATACCTTTGTGGAGATTAATCGTGGTGTCAATGATATGTATAATGATCCACAATCCAAATGGATTGATCCAGAGACAGGAAACGTGAGTTATGATAAGCCTTTTGAAAAGAACGATCATTTCGACTATTCTGCGGGTAACAAATGGACGGTCAAAGGTGGCGAGGTTGATAACAACCAGACCATGCGCAGTCTCAATTATCAGTTGCAACTCAACTGGGCTCGTTCTTTTGGTAAGCATAGTGTGAGTGGTATGGGACTCTTTGGTCGTCAGGAGAATGCTACTGGTTATATGATTCCTGCTTATCGTGAGGATTGGGTGTTCCGTGCTACATACGACTGGAATTCTCGCTACTTCTTCGAGTACAATGGTGCTTATAACGGTTCCGAGAAATTCTCTCCAGACAATCGTTTCGCCTTCTTTAGTTCAGGTGCTATCGGCTGGATGATTTCGGAAGAACCTTTCATGAAGTACTTGCGTGAACACAAGATTCTGGATATGATGAAGATTCGTGCCTCATATGGTGAAATTGGTGATGACAACGTGGGCGACCGTTTCCTCTATATGTCGCAGTGGGCTTATGGTGGCAATGCACAGATGGATGTCAACCATGGTGATTCTCCATACACTTGGTACAAGGAAACTTCTGTTGGTAATGCAAACGTACACTGGGAAAAGGTGAAGAAAGTGAACATCGGTGTGGATTATGGTTTCTTGGGTGGCTTGTTCACCGGTGCCGTAGATTTCTTCCACGATACTCGTACCGATATCCTTGTGAAAGGCTCGGAACGTTCGGTTCCTTCTTACTTCGGTCAGACTCCTCCTACTGCCAACTTAGGTAAGGTAACTACGAGTGGTTATGAGTTGGAAGTAAGGTTCAACAAGGTCTTTGCCAATAAGATGCGCCTATGGGCTAACTTTAATATGACTCATGCTGTTAACAAGATCAAGGTGAAGGACGATCCAGAACTTCTTCCTTCTTATCGTAAGGCGGCAGGTCATTCCATCGGTCAGACCTATACCTTCCTTGATAAGGGTATCCTTCAGAACTATGATGACGTATATGGTTCTCCAAAGATGGATTCCAACGATGGCCAGCGTCTTCCTGGTGACTACTACATCGTAGATTTCAATGGCGACGGTAAGGTGGATAATGTGAACGACTGGATACCATACGGATATACACGTTCTCCTCAGAACACCTATAATGCCACCATCGGTTATGAGTACAAGGGCTTCAGCTGCTTCGCTCAGTTCTATGGTGTAACAAACGTGACCCGTGATGTAACCATGGTCAGCCTGTCAGACCCAAGTCTTACCAATGTTTACGATCAGGGAACCTGGTGGAGCGACAATCACAACAACTGCGATGTCATCACTCCACGCTTCAACTCCAAACCAATGTCTAATGCGGCTTATTATGGTACTCAGTATCTTTGCGATGGTTCTTACATTCGCTTGAAGAACGTAGAGATAGCCTATACTTGGAACGGCGGTTGGATCAAGAAACTCGGTTTGAATAACCTCAAGGTTTACGTAAGTGGCAACAACCTCTGGCTCTGGACCCGAATGCCAGATGACCGTGAGTCAAACTTCTCTAGTGATGGTGGAGCTTATGGAGCTTACCCTACGATGAAGCGTGTAAACTTCGGTGTCAAGTTTAATCTTTAAACAAGTATAACAAATGAAACAAAATATAGTAAAACTTTTTTGTGCGCTGAGCCTCACTTGTGGTTTCGCCTCTTGTACCGATTACTTGGACAAGAGTCCTGACACGACTGTGAGTGCGGAGCAAGCGTTCAAGAATTTCACCAACTTCCAGGGATATATTGAGGAGGTTTACAACTGCATTCCTAACAAGGAGTCCAACTATTGGTGTGTAAGCTTCAACTGGGGTGAAGATGAAATCATGAATACAGGAGCTGGCGATACTCATGTAACAGCCCACTTTGACTTGGGCGACTACCGTAACTGGTATAGCAATGAGCAAAGCTTTTTGCATACGAGCACCTTGAATCCTGCCAACGACGGCGGTACTCCAAACTTCAACCATTCTTTGGAACACGCTTGGTATTGCATTCGTAAGTGCAACATCGGTCTTGCCAATCTTGACCTGATGACCGACTGTACCCAGGAAGAGAAGAACTTCATCAAGGGACAGTTGTTGTTCTTCCGTGCATGGTGGCACGAGGAGTTGATAGCTTTCTTTGGCGGTATGCCATACGTAGATACCGTGCTGGATGGCTCTCAGGTATTAACCTTGCCACGCCTCTCTTATCAGGAGTGCGCATTGAAATGTGCCGAAGACTTCCGCGCTGCTGCCGATCTTCTTCCAAACGACTGGGATAAGACTACCATCGGTAAGAAAACTTTGGGCAAGAATGATTTCCGAATCACCAAGGTTTGTGCTTTGGGCTATCTTGGCAAGGTGCTCTTGTGGGCTGCGTCTCCATTGAATAATTTGGGTAAGGCAGAAATTGGTGCTTCCAAGAATGGTGATACCTATAAATATAATGTAGATTTGGCTGCCAAGGCTGCTGATGCTTTGGCTGAGGCTATCAGTGAAGTGAACGCTGGCAAAACTCCATACGCTTTGGCTGAATATGATTATGATAATATCTACGACCATAAGGCTTCTGCCAGTTCAAGCACCAATTTCTCTGATATATTCCGTGATACAGGACATGGCTTTAGAATGCCGGGTTCCACAGAGGCGATATTGCGAGGCCCTTATGTAGGTGCTGTAGATTGTTCAGCATGGCAATTTGCTCATACTTATGGGCCTAAGGCTGCAGGCTTGATAGAGGGTGATAACGTGATTCATCAGCCTACGGCTAACTATGTGAACTATTATGGAATGGCAAATGGTCTTCCTCTGGATGACCCAGATTCTGGCTTTGACCCTACTCATCCATTCAAGGGTCGTGACCCTCGTTTCTATCATGACATTATGTTTGATGGATTCCAGTTTATTAGTACTTCTCCTAAAGAAGAACATAAGCCTTATAAATATCTGGAATTATATACAGGTGGTAATCTTCGATTGTCAGATGTTGGTTCTCGCACAGGTTATTTTTGCCAGAAATTAGTGCCTCATCAGTGTAATAAGGAAGATAACATGGATAATTATTCTTCATCCTTGCGTCTGTATTTGCCTTATTTGCGTCTTGCAGACATCTATTTGATGTATGCTGAGGCAGGTGCGGCTGCTGGAGGTGCCAACTATAAGAGTTCTAAGGGTAATCTTACGGCTGTCGATGCCATTAATGTACTTCGCGACCGTGTGGGTGCTGGTCATGTGGCAGATAAGTTTGTGGGTAATCAGAACAAGTTTATGGACGAGGTTCGCCGCGAGCGTGCCGTAGAGCTTGCCTTTGAGGGCTTCCGCTGGAATGACTTGCAGCGCTGGTTGCTTCTCACCGAATATCCATACAATATCAAGACATCACAGGAATTCAAGCGTGTCGGTAATTTCGATTTTACCAAGAACGATCCACGTGATGCCGAGGTGACAGGATGGAGCGAGAAGACCATCGTGACCCGCGACTTCTCAGAGAAACACTATCTCTTGCCACTCAAGGAAAGCGATGTTTATCTGTATCCTGAGTTCGGTCAGAATCCTGGATGGTAATCACCCGGTGATGTGATATATAAAAAGCATAAACTTAGAAATAATCATATTATATATGAAAAATAATAAGAAAACAATATACTCTGCTCTGACAGTGGTTACTGCACTTCTGGCACAGTTGCCTGCTTCGGCTCAGGAATCTGCTGATAGCGCAATGGTTAACGTTGCGTTCAAGAAGGCGTACCAGAGCGATGTGCTCGGTGGTGTGAGCACCGTCAACGTCAGAGAATTGACAGAGAAAAACTATAATACCTACAGCCTTGACAATATGCAGGGTTATGTATCCGGTTATAATGGCAGTGGTATGTGGGGTTATTCCAATGCACTCGTCCTCATCGACGGTGTGCCACGTGAAGCCAGTAATGTTCGCCCCGACGAGATTGAGGATATCTCTTTCCTGAAGGGTGCCCAGGCCACAGTACTCTATGGCAGCAAGGCTGCCAATGGCGTGGTTCTCATTACCACCAAGCGTGGCAAGGTTAGCGATGGCTTGTCTGTTAAGGTGAATGCCAATACGGGCTGGAACGTAGCCAAGGCTTTTCCTGAGTATCTCGGTTCGGCTGAGTACATGACTCTCTACAACGAAGCTTTCCTCAATGATGGCGGTGCCGAAAACAACCTGCCATATTCTGCAGAGACCATCTACAACTATGCATCCGGCAAGAATCCATATCGCTATCCTAGCGTAGACTTCTATTCTTCTGATTACATCAAGAAGGCGTTCAACCGCTCGGAGGTTTCTGCCGAAATAGAAGGCGGCAACCAGAAGGCGCGCTTCTATGCCAACGTGAGTTACTATCGCAACGGTGACAACTTGAACTTCGGCGAGGCTAAGAAGAACTATACCGACCGATTCAATGTAAGAGGTAATGTGGATTTCGTCTTGAGCAGCACCATCAATGCCTACGTAAATGCGAATGCCACCTTCTACGGGGCTAAGTCGGCTAACACTAACAATAGCAGCTACTGGGAGCAGGCCCGCACCTTCCGCCCTAACCGTGTGGCTCCGCTGATTCCTGTGGAAATGATTGACCCTAATGCCAAGTCGGCGCTGACTATGATTGGGGCTACCAGCAACATCATCGATGGCAAGTACTTCCTGGGTGGTTCTACTTCCGACCTCACCAACGTGTTCGGCGATATCTACGCTTCGGGTACCAATGTCTATCACAGCCGTCAGTTCCAGTTTGATGCAGGTTTGAATTTCGACCTCTCTTCTGTTCTCAAGGGCTTGAGCTTCCACACGATGGTGGCCATTGACTATGCTACGGCATACTCAACATCGTTCAACAATACCTACGCTACCTTCCAGCCTACATGGGCTAACTACAACGGCAAGGATGTTATCGTAAGTTTGAACAACAACGGTACGGTGGACAAGAAATCGGGTGCTCAGAATATCTCTGGTTCTACCGATAACCAGACCATCGCATTCAATGCGCACTTCGATTACAACCGCACCTTCAACGATGTGCACAACGTAAGCGCCATGCTGGTGGCCAACGGTTATCAGCAGAGTAAGTCAGGAGAGTATCATAAGGTGAGCAACGCCAACATGGGCCTGCAGCTCTCTTATAACTATGATCATAAGTATTATGCCGATTTCGCTCTGGCTACACCTTGGTCTGCCAAGTTGCCATCAGCCAAGCGATTGGGTGTATCTCCATCCGTTACATTGGGATGGCGCTTGTCTAAAGAGAAGTTCTTGGAAAATTCCATCTTCGATGACTTAACTTTGAGTGCAAGCTATACCGATATGAAGACCGATCTGGGCATTGATAACTATTATATGTATCTCGGAACCTATCAGAGCGGTGGCTGGTGGGATTGGAATGGTGGCGCCGGTCACTCAGCTATGCAGTCTAAGCGTGGTAGCAACAACGAACTCAGCTACCTGCACCGCAAGGAAATTTCTGCTACGGTTCATGCAGAGGTGCTCAACAAGGCTTTGAGTTTCGATGCATCTTACTTCTTCTCTAAGTGGACCAACGGAATTCTGGAGGCTCGCAATCAGGTTCCTAGCTATCTGTTCAGCTACTATCCTGAGTCTTCTTTTGTTCCTTACATTAATTTTAATGAGGACAAGCGCAGTGGTTTCGACTTTGCTGTGAACTACAAGAAGCAGTTTGGTGATTTCGGTTTCGGCGTAGGAGCCAATGTAACTTACTACACCACCGAGGCAACCAAGCGAGATGATTCGCAGTATGCTGATACCTATCAGTATCGCCAGGGTCAGCCACTCGATGCTATCTGGGGTTATGAGTGCCTGGGCTTCTTCCAGGATGAGAATGATATTAAGAACTCTCCAACTCAGATTATCGGCGGAACCATCCGTCCGGGTGACCTGAAGTACAAGGACCAGAATGGTGATAACGTTATCGATAGCAAGGACCAGGTTTACCTGGGCAAGGGTGGCTGGTATGGAACTCCTACCACTATCGGTATGAACCTCACTCTGAAATATAAGGGCTTCACCCTCTTCATGCTCGGCACAGGAAACTTCGGTGCTCATGACGTGAAGAATTCCACCTACTTCTGGGTGGGCGGTAGTGCCAAATATACAGCAGAGATGCGCGGCAGATGGACCAAGGAGACTGCAGCCACAGCCACCTTCCCACGTCTGACCACTGAGGCAGGTACGAACAACTATCAGACATCAGACTTCTGGATGTACTCTACCGACCGCATCGACCTTCAGAAGGTGCAGTTGAGCTACGACTTCCCTAAGGCGATGTTCATGAAGAGTTTCGTACGCGGACTTCAGCTCTTTGTCAACGGCAACAGTCTGCTCACCATAGCCAAGGAGCGCAAACTCATGGATATGAATGTTAACAATTCAGGTTCGGCACCATTGAACCGCTTCTATAGCATCGGTGCTAAGGTTTCATTCTAGAATTAATTAAAGAATTAAAATTATGAAATTATCAAGATTATTATTGATAAGTGCAGTCTTTGTTTCGCTCACTTCTTGTGACGATCTGTTTGAGCCTGCCTTGGAAAATAACCAAGATATCAGCCAGATGTACAAAGACCCAACTTTTGCACGTGGTCTTCTTGACAATGCTTACTTGGCTTTGCCGTATAGTGAGAGTCCATCTTCAGATGTCGCCACTGATGATGCAGTTATCAACCAGACCGGTGATGATTACAAGAAGATGGCTACTGGTTCTTGGGCTGCGAATATGAACCCGGTTTCACAGTGGGATGGACGTTATCATGCCATCCAGTACTGTAACCTGATGTTGGAAAACTGCGATAAGGTAGAGTGGGCTTACTCTAGTAAAGTACTCAACCAAATGTTTTGTGACAATTACAAAGGTAATGCTTATGCACTTCGTGGCTTGCACATGATGTACTTGCTCCGTGCTCATGCCGGAATGGTAGATGGACAGTTGATGGGTGTGCCTATCCATCTCTCATCTGAGGATTCAAAGTCTGATTTCAACTTGCCTCGTAATACTTTTAAGGAGTGTGTCGATCAGATTATGTCTGATTTTGATGAGGCTTTGAAGTATCTTCCTGAGCAATATGTGAATGTTGATGAAAATGGTGTGCCTGCTAAGTATGTACAGCAGGGCGCAACCAATAATACTTACAATCATGCCATGGGTTCAATCCATCGTGGTAAGATTGATGGTCGCATCATCTCAGCTTTCAAGGCTCAGCTCGCCATTATGGCAGCTTCACCTGCATACGCCTCAGCCCATGTGATGAATTATGAGGATGCTGCTAAATATGCAGCCGACTGCTTACAGAAGTTCGGCGGTTTGGATGCCATTGACCCTAATGGATGGAAATGGTTTGCCAATACCAAGATGATAGATAACTTAGGGGCAGCTTCTGACAACCCTAAGGAAATCATTTGGCGTGCTAATGTTACTAAAAGTCATTCTTTAGAGAGTGATAACTTTCCTCCTTCGCTCTTTGGTAGTGGTAAAATCAATCCTACCCAAAATCTGGTGGATGCTTTCCCTATGGCTAATGGTTATCCTATCAGTGATCCAAATTCAGAATATGATGCTAAAGATCCATACGCTAATCGAGATCCTCGTCTGAAGGCTTATATCCTCTGCAATGGCGACAAAATTGGTGCAACGGATGGTGTGGTTAACACTGCTGCGGACTCTAAGACTATTGATGGATTGAATAGGGAGAATGGTAAGTCTACCAAGACGGGTTACTATATGCGTAAGTTGCTTCGCTCTGATGTCAACCTGAATCCTTCTAGTACAACCGATATGATGCATTTAACAGCTCGTATCCGTACTACGGAAATCTTGCTCGACTATGCTGAGGCTGCCAATGAGGCTCAGGGACCAAAGGCTAATGTAGGTGGAGCCAACTATTCTGCTTACGATGTCATCAAGGCAATCCGTAAGCGTGCAGGCATTGGTGAGTATGGTGAAGACCCATACTTGGAAGAGTGCGCACAGGACCAGGGCAAGATGCGTGAGTTGATTCGCAATGAGCGTCGCTTGGAACTCTGCTTCGAGAATCATCGTTTCTGGGACTTGCGCCGCTGGAAGGTTGAACTCCCTAAACTCAATGAGGCTGCCAAGGGTATCAATATCACGACTGATGCCACAACAGGCAAATACATCTACAAGACTTTCGATGCTGAGGAACGCAACTATTCAGACTATATGTACTATGGTCCTATCCCATACTCTGAGATTCTGAAATACAGCAACCTCAAGCAGAACGATGGTTGGAAATAATAAACGGCTAATATTATAAATAAAGACTAATGATTATGAAACGATATATCAAAATGGTGGCAGCCCTTCTGGCACTGATGGCTTCTTTCACGGCATGTGAGAATGGAGACCAGGCTTTTGATGATTACGAGGGTGGAACCACTGCCATGTTCGTTTATCAGAGTCCGGTTCGTACCATCGTCTTGGGCGATGATGAATACGATACCTCTCTCGATAAGGAGCATAAATGCAAGATCAAGGCAACTTTTGCCGGCTCTTACAATGGAAGAAAAGGTTATGTGAACGTAGCTGTGGATAACAGTCTGTGCGATCATCTTACTTTTGCCGATGGTACTCCTGTCAAGGCAATGCCTGATGATTATTACTCTCTTTCTACCAACAAACTCGATTTCAAGGGTGGAATGACGGGTGAGACAGTAGTGCAGCTGACTGGTGCTTTCTTCAAGGACCCTGATGCCGTGAAGAATACCTACGTGATTCCTCTGGTGATGACCGATCAGCAGGGCTTCGACAGAATCTCTGCCGGTACTCTGAAAGAAGGTGCTTCAGGCTCCCGTACCAATGCAGCCATCTGGGAAACAGCTCCTAAGGATTACGTGATGTACTGCGTGAAGTATCAGAACAAGTATAGTGGCTGGTGGTTGACCAATCACAATACAAGTACCGATAATATTGAGAAGGCTTCACCGGTTCAGATTACTACCCGCACCCTGAACAGCTCTGTTTATACTGTAGAGTTCCAGGAGGGCAGTACCATCTACAAGGCAGACCTCCTGCTCACCTTCGATGCCAACGAAAAGTGTACCATCACTTCGCTTACCGATGGTGTTACGGCTACAGGATCAGGCTCTTGGGCTGACGATGGTATCCATTCGTGGAATAACAAGGATCGTGACCTGATGGAACTCAACGCCGAAATCACCTTTGCCGGTGGTGTAAAGAAGAGTTTGAACGAGAAACTCGTCTGGTGGCGTAGTGGAGTAACTTTAGAGGAGTTCTCTTATACCTATAATAATTAATGATCGCATAAGTTATGAATAAACAAATATTAGTATCTGCACTCGGGGCCATGCTTTTGGCCTCTTGTGCAGACCACTTCGACCAGAATTTCGAGACCGTACGTCCTGATAAGGAAGAGCAGTATGGTTATCTGGAGCAATATGATGCCTTGAAGGAATACATCAAGGACCGTCCAAACTTCCACCTCGGAATCGGAACTGCTGTAGATGAATATAACAAGAAGGAACTGGTGTATGCTTTGACCAACAGCAACTTTAACGAGACTGTAGCCGGCAACGCCATGAAGATGGCTTCTTGTGTTGCTGATGATGGTAGCATGAATTTTGAGAAAGTAAGTGAATATGTTAAGAATGCTACCGATGCAGGCCTTTCTGTTTATGGCCATACCTTGGCTTGGCATGCTCAGCAGCCTAACAAGTATCTGAATCGACTGATTGCAGATAAGGAGTTACCTCCTGCTGGGGATAATCCTGGTCTTATCATTACAAGTGGCGAGCCTAAGGCCAATACCTGGGATTATGAAATCTACTATGATTTGGATGAGCCTCTTAAAGCTGGTAAAACTTACGAGATTTCACTTAATGTAAGGGGAACTAATCCTGGAACGATTGATTTCTGGCCTGGTAAGAAAGATGGTTCTGCTACACAGTATGGAGCAGGTTCATTTACTGTAGCTGAAAGTGCTGTTGACAATAAAGTCACTTTCACGCCAAATGCAGATATTGACCGTATGCGTTTCTGTTTCGGAAAGGTTGGCGGAACACTTTATTTTGATAATTTTGTATTGAAAGAAAAGGGCTCTGACCATAATATTGCAGTCAACTCTACCTTTGATGAAGATGATATTTCGCATTGGACAAAAGTGGCTTGGGTTGAAATTTCATATAAAGTCGGTAATGTTGCTGGTGCAGCTGCTATAGATATAGAAAATGAAGTTCATGAGCGAACCTATACAGATGGACCTTTCCCATTCTTTGCTATGGGATGCGAACCACCTGTTGTGAATGGTGCTATCCATTTTGTTCCAACAGGTGATTGGTCTCAGTTCTTTATTATGCCAGCTGGCGAAAATAAGCTTTCTGAGGGTAATTATGTGGTTTATTTGGATATAACTTCTTCCAAGGATGCTAGTGAATTGCAATTGGTAATGCGAAATGGTTGGGAAAATGATTCTGATGTAAAGGAGCTCAAACATCTCTCAACCAAGGAAGGACGCCATACTTATAGGTACGCGATGCCTAATTGTGCTGGTGGAAATTACGATATCATTCTGCAACCACAGACAGCAGATGTTACTTTGGATGTACATTCTGTTAAGGTTTGTCAGGTCAAAAAATCCAATACTAAACCTTTGACTCCTGATGAAAAGAAGGAAGCACTTACTCCTGTTTTGCAGAATTGGATTTACGGCATGATGGAAGCTACCGAGGGCAAGGTGAAGGCTTGGGATGTTGTAAACGAGGCTATCTCTGGTAAAGATGGTAGCGAATTCTACCCTCTCCAGTCTGCCACACGTGGTACAGTTGCTGACGATGATGCCAAGAACAATTTCTACTGGCAGGATTACCTGGGTGACATTGAGTATGTTCGCACTGCTGTAGCTGCAGCTCGCAAGGGCTTTGTTGATGCTGGTGGAAAGCCTGAGGAGTTGAAACTCTTCATCAATGATTATAACCTCGAAACTGCTTACGACCAGAACAAGAAGCTCAAGAGCTTGATTCACTGGATTGAGGAGTGGGAGAAGGACGGCGTTACCGTGATTGATGGTATTGGCAGTCAGATGCACGTTTCATGCAGCATGGATGATGCTGAGCAGAAAAGAAGAGAGGATGCTTACGTGAACATGCTCAACCTGATGGTTCGTTCAGGTAAGTTGGTTCGTATCTCTGAGTTGGATATGGGCTTGGAGGATAAGAACGGCAACCAAATAAAGACTACTGATATGACCGAGGAACAGCACGAGAAAATGCGTGCTTACTACGAGTTTATCGTCAAGAAGTATCTTGAGATTGTTCCTGAGAATCAGCAGTGGGGTATCTGCCAGTGGTGTGCTACTGACAGTCCTGCCAATAGTGGTTGGCGTGCTGGTTTGCCAGTAGGCCTTTGGGATTTGGATTATTATCGCAAGCACACCTATGGTGGCTTTGCAGCAGGTCTTGGTGCTCCAGAATATTGGAACAACGCCAAGTAATTACTCTAAAAGACATTAGTTTTAGGTTTATCATACAAAGATTAACCGAAAAAAGATGTTAGTCGTTAAGGTTGGCTGTGTTGTGATGACACGGTCAACCTTTTTGCGTTTTTTTTATGATGAAAATATTCTCTTTCTCCTATGTGTCATTCTTGAAAGAGATTGTCTAGTGTGACTTCGCTGTTTACTATACTTGAATGGATGCCATTGGCAACACCAAATGTTGTGACAAAGGTATTTACCAATGATTTTGTGCAATGGGTTCGGTCTCTGAATAATTCCATCCTATTGCGCAGCTTTATCTCATAATCTGCTGAAATTTTGTATTGGGCTTGACTAAATTTCATCTCGCAGAGGTTGATAACTCGGTCGGCACGCTCTATGATGAGATCTATTTGGGCTCCTCTCTGATTCTTGGTTTTGTCAGCCTTGTCAAACCAAATGTAAGCCTCGCTAGCCACGCCACCAATATTCAATGCCGTGCGTATTTGGCTGATATGGAACAAACAGAGTAATTCGAAAGTTAAACCTTGCCATGCCTCAACACTGTGAGAGAGATAATGCTTGCTCCACCATTGCTCATCAAAGGAGTCAATATTGGGCTCTATATACTTTAAATAAAATAAGGTATAAAAGTCTGTCAACTTATATAGGCGGTTTTGCGTCTTCTTGCCATAATATCTGAACTTCATGATGAAGTCACATCTCTCTAGATTCTTTAATATCTGGCACAACTTCTTTCCGTCCAGTTCGGCTGCTTTAGCAATTTCTGCATTTGTCATGCCGCCTTTATGATTAGCCAAGAGCCTGACCACCTTGATGTAATTGTCGGCATGAGTAAATAAGGCTCCATATAATTCGTCAAATTCTTGTCTTAGTGCCCCTCCCTTGTTAAAGCACAGGGCATCAACATTCTGTACAAGGCTCAGACTTGGATCTATTAAACTCAGATAAAAAGGAATGCCTCCAAAGAACATATAGCATTGGGCTATCTGGAAGCGATCCCAAGAGCATCCCCGCGATTTTAGGTATAGTTCTGTTTCATACAAAGTAAATGGGCGTAAATATATCTGGCAAGTGATGCGAGCATGCAGACCTCCTTGGTTTTCTATGAGCTTGTCTACCATCCATGATGTGGCAGAACCGCTAGCGATGAAAACTATATCGCGACGACGGGCTGCCCATCCATTCCAAAAGTTTTCAAATGCTGGGGTGAAGTCGGAACGCAAGGAATCTATCCAAGGCATTTCGTCTACAAAGATTATCTTTTTGCGGTCTTCTGGCAAGGATGACAGATATTCTTCCAAAACATCAAAGGCATCAAACCAATCTGATAATTTGCGAGCTGATGTCTCGCCCATGGCTTGTTTTAATGCTTTGGCAAAACTGCGCAATTGGGTTCGTTGTGGGAGATTGTGTCCTCCAACGAAAGTGAAGTCGTACTTCCGACCAAAGAATTCATCTACTAGATAAGTCTTGCCGACACGTCTTCTACCATAAACGGTAACAAGTTCAGAGCGGTCTGAGTCTATACAACGTTGAAGGTCTGCTTTTTCTTTATCTCGTCCGATTATTAAATCTGCTTTCATACTTCTAATGTTTTGGTTCGACTGCAAAATTACGATATTTTTCCTTAAAATGGCACGAAAACGCACTTTTTCTCACTTTTTTTTCGAGAAAAAGTGCGTTTTCGTGCCAAAATCTTTCATTTGGCTTCCCAGATCTGTATATTTTTCCTCTGTTTTGACCAAACATTTGGGGAATCTGGAATATTTTGGGTAAAAACATTTGGGGAATCTGGAATATTTTGTTTATTTGACTTTTCCTGATTTCCTCTTCAAATAGGTTTGATGGGGTATCATTTTCGTTATAATGTTGGCTATCAAACCTATTTGGTACTTTTTACAAAGTATTTGTTACACCCCGCAAAGTCTTTTTCAGCCTTTTCTGTTACCTTTGCCAACAGATTTGAGAAATTCTCAATTTTATAACATGATTTATTAACTTAATAACAAATTGTAAAGCGTATGAAAAAGTTATTTACTTTGATTGTAGCAGCTTTCATGGCTGTAAGTGTGAATGCTCAGACAGAGCAGAACTTATTTTTTGGTGGTGCGGGTACAAATGCAACTATCAAAACTCATGATGGTTCTAGCCTCCCTGAACTTTTCACATGTACCAATGAGTATGGTGCCATTAATTTGCTCGGCGGAAAGCCTTCTATTTCTGGGGATGAATACAAGGGACTGAAGGTTGTCTTTTCCGATTTAAAGGCTGTTGGTGATAAAGGTGTGAATATCAAAGTTGGTGTGAAAAAGTCTGATTATAATACCACATACGAGTGTGATCCCGAGCAGTATGCAGGTCTTTCAGGTGAAGGTGAAATGGATGTTACATTTGATGAAGCTTTTAAGGGAAAGAATATAGATTTACTTGATATTCAGGGATTAGCCCCAGGAGTTGAGGTTAGTCTGAAGAAGGTTTATCTTATCAAGAACGATGACTCTCAAGAAGAAGTGCCCTTTGCTATTTCCTGGGGATGGAATAAGTCTGTCGTAGGTAAGGCTGCTTATGCTGATCCTATTATCGTATTTCCTAGTCTGTGGAGTATGATTACTGTTTCTACAGATGAAAACGGAACTTTGGCTACTTTTGACGTTAATTCTGGTGAAAAACAGGAGTATATTGTAGAGTTTGAAGAACCTACAACTGCTGGTCTTAATCTCGGTTGTAATACTGATGTAAAGGATGAAACTGTTACATATGACGCTAAGATAGCTCTTTATTTCCCAGTAGAGCCTGGATCCAGCAAAGCTTCTTGCGTGATTTCTAAGGATAATGTCTTGGCTAAAACAGATAAGGCAACCAAAGTTATCAGTGTGTTCCTACAGAATACAGACTCTAATGCCCAAACCGTAAAAATCAAAAGTATCAAGCGTGTAACTACTACAGCTACCGGCATTTCTAAGGTAGAGAATCTGAAGGTTGCCCAGGATGGCAAGAGTTTCAACTTGGCTGGTCAGCAGGTAGGTAAGAACTATAAGGGCGTTGTCATCAAGAATGGTAAAAAGATGGTTATCAAGTAACAGATGAAGCGACTTTCAATGCTCGCATCTCTCCTCATGGTTCTGTGCCTACAAATGGCGGCACAGACCTGGGAAGATGTAAAAGTGGGGACTTCTACTCGCAAGACCCTCACTTATGTACCAAAGAATGTAGAGAAAGCACCGGCTCTGGTGATTTCTCTGCATGGTATGAACCAGGACCCTGAGTATCAGCAGAATCAGACGCAATGGAATGCGCTGGCTGATACCCAGGGTTTTATTGTTACTTATCCGCTGGGTAATAACAAGATGTGGGACACTCACGGTATGGGTGATGTGGAGTTTGTGGATGCTGTCATCCAAGAAATGATAAACCAGCACCATGTAGACAAGAACCGCATCTATCTCTCGGGTTTCTCTATGGGTAGCTGGCTGGGTTATCATTGTCTGGAAACGCTTGGCTATCAGATTGCCGCCTTCGGACCTGTGAGCGGTGTGGATATCGGTAAGCAGCCTAGAGCTAACCGCATGGTGCCTATCATGCATATTCACGGAACCGCTGATGATGTGTTCAAATATACGGGCGATCCTTATCACATGGCTGGCGGTTATCCTAGCATTGAGGAATATGTAAAGAAGTGGGCTGCCTACGAAGGTTGCGAAACAAGCAATCCGCAGGTAATCCGTCCTTATCCTGCCGGCAGCACAGGTCCCAAAGCTACACGTACTATATATAATAATGTGAACGAAGGAGTAGAGGTGAACCTGATTGCCATCGACGGCAAGGGACATTGGCATTCCAACGAAGCAAACGGGGTAAATTCTACCCAGGAACTGTGGAACTTCTTCAAGCGTCATCAGTTGAACCAGCCTTCGGTGCCTGTGGAAAACCGCAACTATTTCATCCGTTACGAGAGTACTGTGGGCGAGAACCCCTGGGATCGTCAGGCTGTCTACACCTTGCCAAAGGCTTTGGAGAAGGATGCCAAGTATACGCTGAACATGAAGATGAGAACTTCAGCAGATTGCGCTGAGTTGGGATTCTGGCCTATCTGGAATGCAAGCGATAACAGGAACCAGTGGGGTGGAAGCGATGATGTGCAGTATCTGGCAGCCTATTCTGTAGAGGCTGGCGACTGGAAGACGCTGACCTGGGATTTCACAGCCAACTTCACCTTGGATACTTTCCAGTTTGTATTTGGCAAATACGGTGGTACACTCGATATTGACGATATGGTGTTGGTGAAGGAAGGAACATCAGAGAATCTGATAGCCAACGCCGATTTCTCAGCCCGCAATATTAAGGGCTGGAGCGCCAACGGGAATGGTCCAAGCTATTTTATTGCCAACGAAGCCTATGCTTCAACAGGCATCGAGAAGCCAGCTGTGGCAACCATGATGAAATCTGCGGATAAGGCATACTACACTCTTCAAGGTATGAAGGTTATTCGTCCTACCAAGGGTATTAATATCCATGGTGGTAAGAAAATCGTGATTAAATAACAAACAGAAGTTTCGCATGTGGTTCAAGTACGGGCTGAAGGCCCAAAAGCCTCAGAAGCAGCACGCCCTGAAAGGGCAGAAGCTCCTAGCCCAGGGCATCGCCCTGGGTATAATGACAATCAGCAAGGCGCCCTGTAAGGGCAAAAGCTTTATTAATGGTCTGGTATTTTAAAGCTTTTGCCCTTACAGGGCGACAGGTTTGCGACCGTAAGAACCCAGGGCGATGCCCTGGGCTAGGAGCTTCTGCCCTTTCAGGGCGTGTAGGGCAAAACTTGAGAAACCCGGAGATACGCAAGTCCGCTAGGCGTTCCGGAGATACGCAAGTGGTTCAGTCAGCTACTCCAGATGGTTCTGTCAGCGAGTCAAGACGTCTCGATAAATCGACGGATACGACTCCGTTAGCCTACGTTGTCGAATCCTTAACCCGATGCAGTCGAATCCTTAACCTTGTCCAGCCGTCTGCGTAACCCAGTGCAGCCATATCCTTAACCCGACGCAGCCGCTTCAGTTGGTAAACGGAAGTACATCATTTTTTCACCTCATTCGAGCGCTCAATGACTACCAGAGAGAATTAGCTTTTGACTGTTACCATCAGAGCGAATAATAGTTACCATCAGAGCGAATCATGTTTCTTCAGAATATGCCCGAATGACTACTAGAGCGAATCTTAAAAATGTAAGATATTGAATATCAGACAGTTAAATATGAAATTTTCTTCCCTACACTATACCAAGTATATTATATATATACTTTTACATCAATTACACTATACGTAATACGGGAGGAAAGAACTTTTTTTTTCAACAAATCAGCCACTAAAATGCATTTTTCTCTTCAAAAAATTTGCATAAGTCTGAAATAAATATTACTTTTGCATCATGAAAGCGCGGAGAATGCGATTCTCCTCCCGATGAAGGACACTGGGAATTGCTTTCGGTTAAGGATTAGAACATAGCTCATTGAGTAGGACTTTCCACCCTGAAAAGTGAGTGACCAAAAGGTAATCCTTACAGGGCATTCTATGCCTGATAAATTTGATAATGATTTATCGGCATGGATGCGTAGTAAGGTTCTTTTGGTAGCAAGAACGATGGTGGAAAACTTTCCTTTGTGATTGTTCATTTATCTTGTTATGTTATCCTTACTCCAATTCCATGCCGGTTTTCAATAAACTATAACCAAGACTTGCCCCAATCGGTAGGTCTCTAACGATTTTAACAGAAAACGGAAATGGAACAATTTAATCAACAGCCTCCGGGCGGGCAGCAGTCCTTCCCTCAGACAAATCAACAAGAGAAACAACTGATAGCCATCCTTGGCGTACAGGGATTGTCTTACCAGAACTATTCGGTGGCAGAACTCAAAATCGTTCTACAGATTATCAGGCATGCCCAGAAAGTTATTCTGGACTATGTAGTCCCTTACCACACAACTTCACAGACTTTTAATGGCTTCACCTCAGAGCAGAGAGCAGCAGGCCACACGGATGTCGTCATGAAACTGTCTGAGTTTAAATTTGGAGCTGGACATTATCCGCAATTGCGCGATGCCATCCAGCGTATAGAATCCAAACCCATCCTGCTGCCGTTCAAGCAGGGCGACCAGACATACTACAGGAAGTTTTCATGCCTGTTTAAGAGTGAGATATACCAGAACCGGCACAAGAACTGGATGGTAAAATTCCGCTTCGACAACAACGTAATACGGTTTTTCTACAATTGCGACAAGGGAGTCAGCCGTATCGACCTCAATGCCATCAACCAATGCCGTGGCGCATCGAGCATCAAGTTATATATCATCATGAACTGCTGGGCGGCAAAGGGATTCACCATCAGCAAAACGGCGCATATCCAGCAACTGATGCATGGCAGG
>OHPV01000020.1_pt1 | contig 125867 bp, 119 predicted proteins | sample 1577781 | NCBI WGS metagenome assembly OHPV01 (sample SAMEA3879518, study PRJEB24766) | human gut metagenome | biome: human-associated habitat; feature: feces | place: USA | collected 1985/1987 | reverse complement strand
AAATACATTTTATATGCTAATATAGAATACGTATTAAAATTTAATTTGGAGTATTGTATTTTTATGTAAAAATACGGAGGTAAAAATGGATACATATAATGAAATTTGGAATGCCGTGCTTTCATATTGCGAGCAAAGGGTTACGGAAACGGCTTTCAATTTATGGATAAAAAAGACTGAATTTGTCAGCTTTGAAGCGGCAACAATTACTTTAAGACTTCCCAGTGCCATGTATATGGACGTTGTTATTTCGCAATACGGCACAATGTTTAGTGAGGCTTTTGCGGCAGTAATGGGATTTGAAGTTAAAATTAAATACGTTTGTGCCGAGGATAATGACAGAGAGGAACATAAATTTTATCAGGATAAGCAGCACCTTGAGGATTATAAAAACGAGCAATACACGTTTGAAAATTTTATTGTCGGCTCAAGCAACCGATTTGCTTATGTTGCGGCTAAGGCTGTTGCAAGCGACCCGGGGCTTAATCTTACCAAAAATTCAAAAATGAGAAACTATAATCCTCTTTTTATTTACGGTAATTCGGGGCTTGGCAAAACTCACCTGTTAAATGCTATTTGCTATGAAGTTAAAAAGAAATTTCCCGATATGAATATTCTTTACATTCGTGCAGAGCAATTTGTAAATGAATTTATGCAGGCACTTCAATATAAAACAACAGATGAATTTCACGATAAGTTTAGAAACAGCATTGATTTGCTTTTAATTGACGATATTCAGTTTATTGCCGGTAAGCAACAAACGATTGAGGAATTTTTCCATACGTTTGACACTCTTGTTTTTGCAGGCAAGCAGGTTGTAATTACTTCTGATAGGCCGCCGAGGGAAATTCAATCTATTACCGACAGGCTTAAATCCCGATTTGAGGATGGGCTTCTTGCCGATATTCAGCCACCTGAGTATGAAACAAGATGTGAAATAATCAAGCGCAAAGCAATGATGCTTAATTTTGAAATTCCCGACCCTGTTATTGATTACATTGCTGACAAAGTTAAATCAAATATCCGTCAGCTTGAGGGCGTTACAAAGAAACTTTACGCTTATTGTGACATTAATCAAAACACACCTACCATAGCGCTGGCGCAAAATTTTGTTAAGGTTGTTATGGAGGATACACAGCCGCTTCCCGTTACAATTCAAAAAATTGTTGAGGAAGTCAGCAGAACAACAGGTGTATCTGTTGAGGATATTTACGGCGGTCAAAGAAAGAAAACTATTTCAGACGCACGAAAGATTACCTTTTATGTTATAAGAAAAGTAACAAATATGAGTTATGAGGATATAGGCGCAGAATTTAAAAAGCATCATTCAACGGTTATGTATAACATTGACCAAATTGAAAAGGATATTGAAACTGATACAAAGCTTGCAAGGCAAATTAACGACATAATTTCCAATGCAAAAAGTATTCAATAGTTTCCACAAAATTTTCAACATTTTTTACGTTTTAATTAACAATGGATGCGGAAAACTTATTTTTTGCACAATTTAATAAATCTTTCAACAATTGAGATATTAAAAAAATTGCATTAAATTTCCTTTATTATCAATGATTGTAAAAGATTTCAACAATTTCCGCAGCCTATACTACATACTACTACAATTAGACTATATAGATAGACGGAGGGTATTAAAAAATGAAATTTACCTGTAATACAAAAGAATTAAGCGAAGCTTGTTCAAATGTTATGAGAGCGGTAAGCACAAAGGTAACTATTCCCACAATTGAGGGTATACTTATGGAATGTGGCTCTGATACATTAAGCCTTACCGGTTATGATTTTGAATTCGGAATTAATACAACACTTCAGGCAAGCGTTGTAGAGCCGGGTGCAATCGTAATTAATGCAAAAGTAATAAGCGATATTATCAGAAAATTACCTGACGGTAAGGTTACATTTGAAATCAGCGGTACATCCGTTTCAATTATCAGCGGTGCGGCACAATATAACATTTCAGGTATTGACGCAGACGATTATCCGGAGCTTCCGTCCGTATCGGGAGGATATCCTTTATTTTTAAATGAGGGTGTTCTTCAAAATATGGTTTCACAAACTCTTTTTGCCGTTGCTGACAGTGAGGCTTCAAAGCCGGTACATACAGGCCTTAAATTTGAACTTACTCAAAATCAATTAAGGCTTATAGGTGTTGACGGATACAGGCTTGCAATAAGAACGGAAACGGTTAAATATGACGGCGAAGATATCAGCTTTATTGTTCCTAAAAAAACAATAAGAGAGCTTATTAAGCTTTTCAGTGCCGAGAATGATAAAGATATTTCAATCAGTGTAGGAAAAAGGCATATTGTTTTTGACGTTGATAATTACAGTATTATCAGCCGTTTGCTTGACGGTGATTTTCTTGATTATAACGCTGCTGTTCCTAAAACTTGCAACACAACTGTTTTAATTAATACAGACGATGCAATTAACTGTATTGAAAGAACACTTCCGGTTATTGAAAATGATAAGAAAAACCCAATCAGATGCTTATTTGATGCTGACGAGATGAGAGTTTCAACTGTTTCAAGCATAGGCAGAGTTGTAAACTATACTCACGCAAATGTAAGTGGTGACAGAGTTGAAATAGGATTTAATTCAAAATATGTGCTTGACGCTCTTCACGCCGCAGATACAGACCAAGTAAGAATTGAACTCGGAGGTGCGGTAAGCCCGGTTAAAGTTTTGCCGATTAATGATGATTCCTTTTTATTTTTAGTATTACCAATGAGGCTTAAAAATGAAAATTAAAGCAAAAGCAACACCGAGAAAAAATGAAAATGTAAAAATAACCACCGAATTTATCAGGCTTGACGCTTTTTTGAAATTTAAAGGAATTGCCGAAACAGGCGGTCAGGCTAAAACATTTATTCAAGACGGAATAGTTAAAGTAAACGGTGAAGTGTGCACGGCAAGGGGCAAAAAAATCCATGCAGGTGACACGGTTTCAATTTTTTCGGTTGACTATAAGATTATTACAGATGAAAATTAATTCAATAGAAATTGAAAATTTCAGAAATATAGAAAAGCTAAAACTCAATTTTGAAGATGTAAACATAATTTGGGGTGAAAATGCACAAGGCAAAACGAATTTGATTGAAGCAATTTATCTTTTTACAGGAAGTAAAAGTTTCAGAGGTGTAAGGGATAAGGAACTTGTCAAATTCGGCGAGAAAAAGGCAGAACTTAAAATTGATTTTGAAAATAAATCAAGAAAGCAAAATGCCGAACTGTCAATTATGGGCAGGAGAACGGCTAAGTTAAATGAAATTGAAAAAAAGAGTGCAACTGCCCTGGGTGATGAATTAAAAGCAGTTATTTTTTCACCGGTTCATCTTTCTATGGTTAAAGACGGGCCGATTGAAAGAAGAAAATTTATTGATAATTCACTTTGCCAACTTAAATCAAATTACAGAAGCGTATTAAAAGAATATAACCGTTGCCTTGCACAGAGAAATATGCTTTTAAAGGATATAAAAAATAATTTCAACCTTGAGGATATGCTTTATATTTGGGATAAAAACCTTGCAAAAAGCGGTGCCAAGATTATTTATCAAAGGGAAAAATATGTTGAGGCATTGCTCCCATTTGCGACGGAAATTTTTGACGGTCTTTCAAAAGGACGTGAAAAAATTGATTTAAGGCTTAACTGTGGCTTTGAATGTAAAAATTTAACTGTGGCTGAAATTGAAAATGAGTTTGCAAAGCAGCTTATTTCAAACAGAAACAATGATTTAATTAATAAAATAACAACCGTAGGTTCGCATAGGGACGATATGGAAATTCTTATCAACGGCAAAAGCGCACGTCTTTACGGCTCGCAGGGTCAGCAAAGAAGTTGTGTGCTTGCGCTTAAGCTTGCAGAGGCAAGTTTGCTTAAGGAAATGACTGACGATGAGCCGCTTGCGCTGTTAGATGACGTTATGAGTGAGCTTGACGAGTCAAGGCAGGATTATATACTCAATCACATTAAAAATTGGCAGGTATTTATTACGTGCTGTGATGCCAACACGGTTTTAAGGCTTAAAAAGGGCAAAACCTTTCATATTGAAAACGGCAGGTGTATAGGCTGATGTATATATATTTAGGCGGAAACACCGTTATAAGTACAAACGATATACTCGGTATTTTTGATATGGATACGTCAACGGTTAATAAGGCTACACGTGACTATTTATCAAATGCCGAAAAAAATAAAAAAACAGTTTATGTAAACTTTGAACTTCCAAAAAGCTTTGTAGTTTGCAGGGACAAAATATATATTTGCCCTCTAAATACCTCAACGCTTATTAAAAGAGTGCAGGCAGGGCAAAAAGGATAATGTAATTTATTTACCAAGTTAAATATAAAAGGAGATTTAATTCAATATGAGCGAAGAAAACAAGATTGAACTTGAAGAAGCTGACATTGATACAAAAGTAACCGAGGAATATTCGGCAAAGGATATTCAGGTGCTTGAGGGACTTGAGGCTGTTCGTAAAAGGCCGGGTATGTATATCGGCTCAACGGGACCGAGAGGACTTCACCACCTTGTTTATGAAATTGTGGATAACTCTATTGACGAGGCACTTGCAGGAGTATGTACTCACATTGAATGTAACATTTTGCCGGGTGATGTCATAGAGGTTAAGGATAACGGACGTGGTATTCCTACAGGCATTAATGAAAAAACAGGGCTTCCGGCAGTAACGGTTGTGCTTACCGTGCTTCACGCAGGCGGTAAATTCGGCGGTTCTGGCTATAAGGTATCGGGCGGTTTGCACGGTGTAGGTTCGTCTGTTGTTAATGCGCTTTCAGAATGGCTTGAGGTTGAGGTTACGCAAAACGGCCACGTTTACAGCCAAAAATTTGAAAGAGGCAAGCCTGTTAATGATTTGCATATTATTGCAGACCACGACGGCCACGGAACTACAATAAGATTTAAGGCTGATGCAGAAATTTTCCAGGAAACCACAGTTTACGATTATGAAATTCTTGCAAGACGTTTAAGAGAGCAGGCATTTCTTAACGCAGGTCTTTCAATCACTCTTACCGATAAAAGAGGAGATGAGGACAGCGGCGAAGAATTTTGCTACGTCGGCGGTATCAAATCTTTTGTTGAATATATCAACACAAGCCGTGGACTTAATCCTATTCAGGATGAGGTTATTCACCTTTCAACAACAAAGGGTGACAGAAGTGCGGAGGTTGCGCTTTGCTATACAGACTCATATAACGAAACGCTTTTATCGTTTGCTAATAATATCAACACTATCGACGGCGGTACTCACGAAACAGGATTTAAAACTGCGCTTACAAGAGTATTTAACGATTACGGCAAAAAATTCGGTATTCTTAAGGACAGCGACAAGAAATTTACCGGTGATGACGTTCGTGAGGGTATAACGGCAGTTATAAGCGTTAAGCTTACAGAGGCTCAGTTTGAGGGACAAACTAAGGGCAAACTCGGCAACACGGATATAACAGGTCTTGTTTCAACAATGCTTTATGAAAAGCTTATGACTTATTTTGAAGAAAATCCGAATGTTGCAAAAACTTTACTTAATAAATCACTTGACGCTTCCCGTGCAAGAGAGGCGGCAAGACGTGCAAGGGAAAATGCAAGAAGAAAATCTCCGCTTGAAAGCAATTCACTTCCGGGCAAGCTTGCAGACTGTATCAGCAACGACCCTGAAAAATGCGAAATTTATATCGTCGAGGGTGATTCGGCAGGCGGCTCTGCAAAAGAGGGCAGAGATAAGCAACACATGGCAATTCTCCCACTTTGGGGTAAAATGCTTAATGTTGAAAAGGCAAGAGTGGACAAGGTTATTACTAACGAAAAGCTTGTTCCTGTTGTTATGGCACTCGGAACAGGTATCGGCGAGGATTTTGATATCAATAAATTGAGATATCACAAAATCATTATTATGGCGGATGCCGATGTCGACGGTGCTCATATCAGAACGCTTCTTTTAACATTTTTCTTCAGATATATGCCGCAGATTATTGAGGACGGTTATGTTTATCTTGCTCAACCGCCTCTCTTTAAGGTATCGAAAGGTAAAAAGAGCAGCTACGCTTTCTCTGACGAGGAAAGAGACGCTAAGATTGCAGAATTTGGCGGAGATTGTGACATTCAGCGATACAAAGGTCTTGGTGAAATGGACCCTGAACAGCTTTGGGAAACCACTATGGACCCTGAGTTTAGAACTATGCTTCGTGTAACGATTGAGGATGCACAAAGAGCAAGCGAAAACTTTTCTATTCTTATGGGCGACAATGTTGAGCCGAGAAGAGAATTTATTGAAAAGAACGCAAAATTTGTTCAAAATTTGGATGTATAAAATATGAAATTAACTTATAAAATGACAGCCGATGAATTTTATAAGGGCTATAATTATAAAATTCAAAAAATAGGCTTGAATAATATGGCAGAAATTGTAAGTCTAGTCGTTATAATGATTGCGTCAATAATCGTTTCCGTGCTGGGCATTGTTAATGCAATGGTTATTTTGCCTTTTGCGATTTTGCTTTGCATACTTTTTGTTTATAAACAAATTTCGGCAAAAAACAGCATTACAATCGAATTTCAGCGCTCAATTATATTGAATGACGAAAATACGCTTAGACTTTATGATGAAGGATTGGAAATTTTTTCAAGTTTTGAAAAGGTTTATGCCCCGTGGCAAAGCATTTATGCGATTAAGGAAACTAAAAGTGAACTTATAATTTTACCTACCCTCAGCCGTGGCATTGCGGTTATCAGTAAACAAAGATACGGCAAGGAACTTGATGAAATAATCAAGGTGCTTAAAAGTAAGGGGGTAATGAAATAATGGATTATAAATTCAATTATTCTCTTGATAAAAATGATTTAATTAATTTTGAACTTTTTAAGCTTAAAAGCAGCAAGTTTATGAGCATGATATATATTACGGTACTTATTATGCTTGTAATGAACACATATTATGCTTTCAGCGAAAAAAATTATGCGTATTTGCTTATTCCTGCGCTCTATATTGTTGCAATAGGAATTTATCTTTTTTATATAAAAAAGATAAGACCTGATATAAGGGTCAAGCGCTGTATTAAAGCCGATGTTACATACAGTGAGCCAAGAGAGGTTACGATAAGCGAGAAAAGCATTGAATTTAAAACTTTGCCTAAAAATGAAGGCGAGCCGATGCTTATCGGATTTTACCCTTATTTGACGCTCGGCGCAATAATCGAAACAAAGGAATATCTTTATTTTATTGCGACAACGGGTACAAACATTGTGCCTAAATCAATTATTCCGCAAGAAATAAAAGAAAATGTATTAAAAATTATTAAGAAAAATCCGAATTATTTATTTTTTAACAAAAATTAAAAGTATTTAGGCAGAAAAATCCCTGCCATACCGTAAAAAAGTAGAATTAACTCTGTTTTGGAGGTTAGATAATGGATAGTAATGAAATTCGTTACGACAATCAAAAAATTAAAGATGTAGAAATCAGTGATGAGATAAGAAAGGCATTCCTTGATTATTCAATGAGTGTTATTGTTCAGCGTGCGCTTCCCGATGTACGTGACGGTTTAAAGCCTGTTCACAGAAGAATACTTTACGCTATGTATACTAACAATCTTTATCCTGACAGGCCTTACCGTAAATGCGCAACCACCGTCGGTGAAGTGCTCGGTCACTATCACCCTCACGGCGACGCATCTGTTTATGACGCTATGGTTAGGCTTGCACAGCCGTTTTCAATGAGGCACATTCTTGTTGACGGTCACGGTAACTTCGGTTCTGTTGACGGCGACCCTGCCGCTGCTTACCGTTATACAGAAAGCAGAATGAGCAAAATCGCTATGAAAATGCTTGAGGATATCAAGAAAGATACTGTTGATTTTGTTCCTAACTTTGACGATAACAGCAAGGAGCCTACCGTTTTACCGTCACGTTATCCCAATTTGCTTGTAAACGGTTCGTCGGGTATCGCAGTAGGTATGGCTACAAATATTCCGCCTCATAATATGAACGAGGTTGTTGAGGGTATGTGTTGCCTTATCGACAATCCCGACGCATCGCTTGAGGAAATTATGCAATATATAAAGGGACCCGACTTCCCTACTGCCGGCATTATTATGGGCACAAGAGGAATTAAAGAGGCTTATGCAACAGGCAGAGGCAAGATTTATCTTCGTGCAAGAGCAGAAATTATTGAAACTAAGGGCGACAGATACAAAATTGTTGTAACTGAAATTCCTTACGGTGTAAACAAGGCAAGGCTTATTACACGTATTGCCGATTTGGTTAAGGAAAAAAGGCTTGAGGGCGTAGCCGATGTTCAGGACTATTCAGACAGAAAGGGTATGCACATTGAGGTTACTGTTAAGCGTGATGCAAATGCGCAAGTTGTGCTTAACAATCTTTACAAAATGACAGATATGCAGGTAACATTTGGTGCGATTATGCTTGCCCTTGTTGACGGCGTTCCTAAAGTATTAACCCTTAAGGAAATTTTACAGCAGTATATTGATTTCCAAAGAAATGTAATTTCAAGAAGAACACGCTTTGACCTTAAAAAGGCGCAGGACAGAGCGCATATTTTGGAAGGTCTTGCAAAGGCTATAGATATTGTTGACGAGGTTATTGCAACAATTCGTGCCTGTAAGGGCGGACAAGCCGAGGCAAAGCAAGCTATTATGGACAAGTTTGGCTTTGATGACCCGCAGGCGAGCGCAATTGTGGCTTATCGTTTGGGTCAGTTGGCAGGTCTTGAAATTGAAAAGATAATGAATGAACTCGAAGAACTTCACGAAAGAATTAAGGATTTGACTGACATTCTTGAGCATAGCGAGAGAGTTGACGAGATTATAAAAACCGAAACAAGAGAAATAGCCGCTAAATTCGGCGATGAGAGAAGAACAGAGATTTCTGCCGCAGTCGGCGACGTTGAGGACGAGGACCTTATCCCTGTTGAGGACTGTATTCTCACTCTTACCGAAAAGGGATATATGAAGCGCCAAACTGTTGACACCTATAAGGCTCAAAACAGAGGCGGACGAGGTGTTTCGGGTATGAGCAGAAGAGAAGAGGACGTTGCAAAAACAATGTTTGCCTGCTCTACTCACGATTTTATTATGCTTTTCACCAACAAGGGTAAAGTATTTAAAATGAAAGGATATGAAATTCCGGAATCGTCAAGAACAGGTAAGGGTATGAATGTTGTAAACATTCTTCCTATTGAACAAGGCGAGCAGATTACCGCCATGGTTAGAGTGCCTAAGGACGAGGAGCGTTCATTCCTTTGTATGATGACTAAAAACGGCATTATCAAGAGGACTGCTCTTGACCAATATGACCATATCAGGAAAAACGGCATTATTGCTATCAATCTTGACGAGGGCGATGAGCTTTGCTGGGTTGATATTACAGACGGAAACAGAAAGCTTGTTGCCGCAACTCACGACGGAATGAGCATTTGCTTTGAGGAAAGCGATGCAAGGCTTATCGGCAGAACGGCAAGAGGTGTTAAGGCAATCACATTAAGTGATGGCGACTATGTTGTGGGCTTTGTTGCAGAGCACGAGGGAGTTAAACTTCTTACTGTATCTGAAACGGGATACGGACGTAAGAGTGAATTTTCCGATTACCGTGTTCAGTCAAGAGGCGGTAAGGGACTTCTTAACTACAGGGTTGAAAAGTTCGGCAAGGTTGCTAATATTGCCGCTGTTACGGAAGAAAACGATGTTGTTATGATTTCCACCGACGGAATTATTATTCGTATGCCTGTTGACCAAATTTCTACATTCCAAAGACCTGCAAAGGGTGTTAAGGTAATGAGAGTAAACGAGGGCGAAAAGCTTGCTACAATCAGTGTTGTTGACCGCTTTGAGGAAGACGAAATTGAGACAGAGGATGCCGAAAATGTCGAAAACGCAGGCGAAGAACAGGAAAATGGCGACGAATAATAGATAATCATATCTAAATATGTCTATTAAAAGTGCAAAAAATCAATTTTTACAATTTAGCTATAGTATTTTAATAAGATATGATATATAATGTCAAAAGTTTTTAGTTTGAAAAAGAGGAGTGAATGCGTTGGAGAAAGAATCCTACAGTATTGACGATATACTCTCTGAAGTCAAAAGGCGCAGAGAGAGCGAAAACAGAGAGCAGGCCAATACCGAGGCGCAAGTCTCAGCTCAAACATACAAGCAGGCAGAGCCTGAAAAGAAAATCGAGGCAGAGCCAAAGCTTAAAGATGATATAAAAGTGCAACAGCCTGAGGTTAAGGTAAGCGTTGCCGAGGACAAGCCTACAAAAACTGAGGTTTTCATTGAAAAAGAGGAAAACACCGCAAAGGGTGACACGGCTGATATTGTTATTCCTACCATTGAGGAGGAAAAAAACGGTTTTACCGATACCGATGAGGTTGAGGAAAACGAAAGTGTTGCATCAATCAATCATTCGCAAGCCGAGCCGCAGGAAAATAACGGTATGGTTGACCTTTTTTCCCTTGCAGGCGGAGAAGCAATCTTGCCGCAAAAGGCAGAAGAGCCTAAAAAAGAGGAAAAGGTTAAATTTTCCAAGACAAAAAAGGGCAAGGCAATAATTTCAATTATAGTAGTTCTTCTTGTAATGATTGTTGCGGCAGGTGTGTTTGCGATTTTTTATGCAAATAATATGCTTAATAAGGTTACGGACGATAAAAAAGGCGGAACCGATTATGAAATGAGCACCTACTATAACGGTATGGACTTTCTTAAAGAGAACTTCCCTACTATTGAGGAGGCAAGTGCAGGCGACGTATACAGCTATAAGGAATACCTCAAGCAATGGTATCAAAACGGCGACCCTGTAAGCTCAACTCACGTTCTCAACATTCTTCTTATCGGCGAGGATACAAGGGATGAAAAGATAACCGATACTTCCCGTGCAGACTCGGCAATTATTGCAAGCATTAACGTTGATACTAAGGAAATTCATCTCACCTCTGTTTTGCGTGACCTTTATGTTTATTTTGAGGTTGACGGAAAAGGTCAGTACGGCAAAATCAATGCTGCGGCATCAATGGGCGGTATGAAATGCTATATCAACACTATTGAAAGATATTATAAAATCGCTATTAATAACTATGCGGTTGTAAACTTCAATTCATTCCCTAAGATTATTGATGCACTCGGCGGTGTACCAATCAAGATTACCTCTGCCGAGATTAATGAAATTAACAATCATCCGAGAGTTTACGGCAATGTTACTATCAAGCAGACGTTTGACGGAACTGAGGGAACAATGAAGTTAAACGGTAAGCAGGCACTTGCATATTGCAGAATCAGGCATATTGACTCTGACGGCGCAAGGGCAAACAGGCAAAAGACCGTTCTCAACGCAATTCTTAATAAAGTGAAAAAGAGTGGCACGGTTGATACGGTTAAAACCGTTAATCAGCTTGCAGGCTACGTATATACGGGCTACAATAAAAAGGAACTTATCTCTATCGGCAATACGGCGCTTAGGGATGGCTGGCTTGATTACGAAATGAAAACCAAGAATGTTCCTGCTGTTGAAAACTGTAAGGGCGGTTCAAGATTTTCAGCCGCTCCGGGCAATTGGATTTGGCTTGCCGATATTCCAAAGGACGCATACGAGCTTCAAATGGAAATTTACGGAAAATCAAATATTAAATTAAGCGAGAACAGGCCTGCATATATCGAAATGGGCAGATAATTTTACGGTTGTGAATAAGCAGCCATAGCGTCGAAAGAAATTCCGTGTTTGAATAAATTTCTGCGAAATTTATAATAAACACATTAGTTATCACTTGCTACGAAACAGTACACTGTACTGTTTCTCCCAAATTCACAAGCGAATTTGGAGCCACGTGTCTCTTGTGCTTCGCACAATTCACTCTTCAACAGTTTTATTTGAAAAAAGCAAGCTGATGCACCAAATGGCGGCAAGTCCTACAAGGCTGTATATAATTCTTGCAAAAACGGAATCCTGTCCGCCGCATATCCAGGCAACTAAATCAAATCTGAAAAGACCCACAAGCCCCCAGTTTATGCCGCCTATTATATTTAAAATAAGTGCAACAATATTTACAATTTTCATATTTATCACTCCAAAAATAAAAGTCATTAGTAGTATGATACCGCTAATGACTTTTATTCATTAATTTTGAAATTTTTAAATATTAGTTACAATGATTTCGCACTTGCCGCAAATTTCATATTTGCCAAAACCTGCCGGAATAAAGAAGCTGTCACCCTTTTTGAGTGCTTTGCCGTTTATTTTTCCTTCGCCGTCAATTACAAGCACGTGGTTAAAGGACTTTTCATCTGCCTCAAGAGTAAGGCTTTTTTCAACGTCGTAATGATTAACGGTGAATAAATCGCATTTTGTAAGAAGCGTTGAATCAAAGCCGTCGCCGATAACCTTGTCGCCCATAGGCTTGATATCATATTTCGGCGGCTCGGTAACAGATACGTCAACTGCTTTTTTAATATGAAGCTCTCTCGGCTTTCCGTCTTTTCCTATTCTGCCGTAGTCGTAAACCCTGTAAGTCGAGTTTGAATTTTGCTGAATTTCAGCAATTAAAACACCTTTGCCGATAGCGTGAACGGTTCCGGCTTCAATAAAGAATAAATCACCCTTTTTAACATTAACCGTATTTAATACGTCAAGTAAAGTGTTTTCTTCAATTGCTTTTTTAAACTCTTCCTTGCTGATTTTTTCCTTAAAGCCGTAAACAAGCTGAGCGTCAGGCGTTGCATCAATAACATACCAAATTTCGGTTTTGCCGAACTCGTGCTCAACTCTTTTTGCGTATTCGTTGTCAGGGTGAACCTGAATTGATAAATTATCCTTAGCGTCAATAAGTTTGATAAGAACAGGGAAGTAAGGAAAATCTAAACTCCTTGTGCCGACAAGCTTTTCTTTGCCCTCTTTTTCAATGACTTCTTCAAGCGTTTGACCGTCAAATTCACCGCCGTCAATTGTATTCATTCCGTCCTTATGGCACGAAAGCATCCATCCCTCAGCCAAAATGTCCAAATCACTTTTAAAACCAAAATCGGTTTTGAGCCTTGTGCCGCCCCAAATATAATCTTTGAATACGGGCTTAAGCTTTAAAATATCCATTTTATTTACCTCGAAAATATCTATAATACACATAGATTTTAATTATATTTATATAATATCAAAAAATCACTATACTTTCAATCAAAAATAGTGTAGAATATAAACATTAATTTCGGAGATTTGATTATGAATGTTTTGGATGTTCAAAATTTAACACTTTCTTTTGGTGAAAATACGCTTTTTTCCGACCTCTCGTTTGACATTCAGGATAAGGAAAAGGTCGGCTTTGTCGGCGTCAACGGCGCAGGCAAAACTTCACTTTTTAAGATTATTACAGGCGAGTATAAAGCTGACAGCGGCAATTGCTTTATTTCTAAAAATGCAAGGCTCGGTTATATGGAACAGCATACCTGCTCAAATGATAAAACAATTTGGGCGGAACTTGTTAGTGTATATGACGATTTAATTCAAATGGAAATTGAGCTTGATAGTATTAATGAAAAGCTTAAAACCAATCATTCAAAGGAACTTATTGACCGGCAGGAATATTTGAACGACGAGTTTACCCGAAACGGTGGGCTTACTTATAAATCTATGACTCGCTCGGCTCTTTTGGGCTTGGGCTTTAGCGAGGACGATTTTGATAAGCCTACTTCTAAGCTTTCAGGCGGTCAAAAATCTAAACTTATCCTTGCAAAACTTTTGCTTTCAAAGGCTGATTTTTTACTTCTTGATGAGCCTACAAACCATCTTGATATCAGTGCTATTGCGTGGTTAGAGGATTTTCTTAAAAATTTTAACGGCGCTTGCCTTATTATCAGCCACGACAGATATTTTCTTGACCGTGTAACGGATAAAACTATTGAGCTTGAAAATAAAAAGATGCGCTCATACAAGGGCAATTATTCCGAATTTCTTGTTAAAAAAGCGGCTGAGCAAAAAGCAATTGAAGAAAAATATGAGAATGATATGAAAGAGATTGAACGTCTTGAAGGTATCATTGCTCAGCAAAGGCAGTGGAACAGAGAAAAGAATATCAAAACTGCCGAGAGTAAGGAAAAGGTTGTTGAAAAAATTAAGGCTCAACTTGTAATTCCCGATAAAAAGCTTGAAAAAATCAGGTTTGATTTTACGCCTAAATGTGTATCGGGTGAGGACGTTTTAGAGGTTGACGGTCTTAAGAAATCTTTTGGCGACCATATTGTTTTTCAAAACGCAAGCTTTAATGTTAAAAGGGGAGAACGAGTTTTCCTTTTGGGCGATAACGGCTGCGGCAAAACCACTCTTTTAAAAATTCTTATGGGCGATTTAAGCCGAGATGACGGAACGTTTAAATTCGGCGCAAGTCTTATGACGGGATATTTCGACCAAGTTCAGGCTAAGCTTGACTTGAGCAAGACCGTGCTTGACGAGGTTTGGAGCGCATATCCGTTTATGACCGAAACTAAGGTCAGAAACGCACTTGCCGCCTTCCTCTTTAAAGGGGAAGAAGTTTACAGAAAACTTGATGTTTGTTCGGGCGGTGAGCGTGCAAGAGTTGCGCTTTTGAAACTTATGCTCGGCGGGTATAATTTTCTTTTGCTTGATGAGCCGACAAATCATCTTGATGCTTTTTCACGTGAGGAACTTGAAAATACACTTCTAAATTACAGCGGAACTATGCTTATTGTATCTCACGACAGATATTTTATTAATAAGCTTGCTACACGCATTGTTGAGCTTACTCCAAACGGCTGCAACAATTTCCTTGGAAATTATGATGATTACAGCGAGCACAGATATGTAAGCGAGGTTAAAAAAGAAGAAAAGCAAAAGCCTAAGGTTAATGATTATAAGCTTAAAAAAGAAAGGCAGAGTAATTTAAGAAAGCTTAATACTCTTTTAAAGCGTCTTGAGGAGAAAATTGATGAAACCGAAAATGAAATCGGCAAATACGAGTCAGAACTTTCGGGCGCAGAGTATGAAAAGCTTATGGAATATACTTCTAAAATCGACGAACTTTCAAAAAAGCGTGATGTGCTTTATGAAAAATGGGAGAATGCCTCTCTTGAACTTGCACAATTAGAGGAAGAATAGCTATGTCAAAAATTGTAGTTGTCGGCGGCGGAGCGGCAGGGCTTTTGTGTGCGGCTAAAAGTGCCGAAAAGGGCAACGATGTTATTATAATAGAAAAAATGAATAGATGCGGCAGAAAGCTTATGATTACAGGCAAGGGCAGATGCAATGTCACAAATGCAAGCTTTGAGCTCGACGATTTGATATCAAATGTGCCTACAAACCCACGTTTTCTTTATTCTGCATTTTCAAATTTTATGCCGTATGATACTATGGCTTTGTTTGAAGAACTCGGCGTGCCGCTTAAAATAGAGAGGGGGAACCGTGTTTTTCCTCAAAGCGATAAAGCTGTTGATATTGTTGATGCACTTGTGAATTACGCTAAACAAAGCGGTGTTAAAATAATTCAAGGAAAAGTAAAGGCGTTTGAACTTGACGGTAATGCGATTAAAACGCTTATTCTTGATGATAAAACTAAAATTGAATGTGATAAGGTTTGCCTTTGCACGGGCGGTAAAAGCTATCCGCTTACAGGCTCAACAGGCGATGGATATACTCTTGCAAGGTCGGTAGGTCATACGATTACACCGTTAAAGCCAAGCCTTGTTCCTCTTGTTTGTCCTAATAATTTTATACCGAGGCTTCAGGGCTTGTCGCTTAAAAATATCGAAATCACTCTGTTTGAGGAAGAAAAAGCGATTTATTCTGATTTCGGAGAAATGATATTTACTCATTACGGTGTGTCCGGTCCTGTTATTTTGTCTGCTTCAAGCCATATTAAAAATATGGGTAAAAAGTCATATAAAATTAAGATAGACTTAAAACCTGCGCTTGATTTTCATACCCTTGATAAGCGTGTTTGCCGTGACTTTGAAGAATTTGCAAATAAAGATTTTGTTAATTCTCTTTCAAAACTCTTGCCGAATAAGCTTATTCCTGTTATAGTTTCATTAAGCGGTATTAAGTCCGGTGAAAAGGTTAATCAAATCACAAGAGAACAAAGGCTCAAACTTGTTGATTTGATTAAAAATTTCTATGTCACTGTAAGTGATTTTCGTCCTATTGATGAGGCGATTGTAACCTCAGGCGGAGTAAATGTTAAGGAAATCAATCCTAAAACAATGTGTTCAAAAATAATTGATAATTTGTATTTCGCAGGAGAAATTATAGATGTGGACGCATATACGGGCGGTTTTAATTTGCAAATTGCATTTTCAACTGCTGTTTTGTGCGCCGATAATATGTAAATAAATTAAAGAGGTAATTAGTGTGAAAAATCACACTAATTACACTATATTATATTGCTTTCAAAATTTGTCTGCGGCATAATTTTGAAATGGCTGAAATCACCATTTACGCCTGTTCAGGCAACGCAGGTCAATCAGGTGATTTTTAATAAACTATTTGTTGCCTGAAAGGCTATGGTGATTTTGATGAATGTTGCAATTGACGGCCCTGCAGGTGCAGGCAAATCCACAATAAGCAAGGGTGCGGCGGGGAAACTCGGCTTTATCTATGTTGATACGGGTGCTTTGTACCGTACAATCGCACTTAATGCCATAAGACGTGGTGTTATAGATAATGAAGATGAAGTTATTAAAATGCTTGATGATACCGATGTCAAGCTCGGTTTTGAAAACGGCACGCAATGCGTTTATCTGAACGGTGAGGAGGTTTCTGCCTTTATCCGCACTCCTGAAATTTCTATGGGCGCTTCCAAGGTGTCAGCTATTCCTAAGGTTAGGGAATATCTTCTTGACCTTCAAAGAGATATTGCTAAAAAGAATAACGTTATTATGGACGGCAGGGATATAGGTACAGTCGTTTTGCCTAATGCCGAGTGCAAAATTTTTCTTACCGCTTCTCCCCAGTGTCGTGCTCAAAGAAGATATAAGGAACTTATTGAAAAAGGCGAGAACGTTAAGTATGAGGACGTGTTAAATGACGTCAATGAGCGTGACTATAACGATTCTCACAGAAAAATTGCACCGCTTAAACCGAGTGAGGAGTCTGTTATTGCCGATACTTCAAAGCTGTCGCTTGACGAGTCAATTGCACTCATTGTAAAAATTATAAAGGAGCATATGTAAATTGAAAGAATTTGATTTTACCCAAATTAAACATTATAAGCTTTATAATTTTATTAAAGCTGTTTTTCGTCCTCTTGTTAAGCTTGTTTTTAAAGCAAAGTTTAAAGGACTTGAAAATGTGCCCCAAGACAAGGGCACTAAATACATAGTTGCCATTAACCATACCAGTGCGATTGACCCTATAATTGTTGCGTGTCCTAAGGCGCTTCCTCCGCTTCACTTTATGGCTAAGGTTGAACTTTTTAAAAATCCTTTTGGCGCTTGGTTTTTAACCCATATGTATGCTTTTCCCGTTAAAAGGGGAAAGGGTGATACTTCCGCTATAGAATACGGTGAAAAAATTCTTAATGAGGGTCATGTAATGGCTATTTGCCCTGAGGGTAAGAGAATTAAGGATAAAGGCGGTGTTCCGCAAAAGGCTAAAGCGGGAGTTGCCATTATTGCTAAGGCTACGGGCGCCGATGTTCTTCCCGTTGCAATTTGCTGCGACGGTAAAATTAAAGCCGGTAAGCAGGTTACTGTTTCTTACGGTAAACTTATCAAAAACAGTGAGCTTGGACTTGACGGAGAAAATGTTGCACCGAGTGATATTAAAGCGGCAGCTAATATGGTAATGGGCAGAATTACCGAGCTTTGGGAGGCTGAACGCAATGCAGGTTAATCTTGCAAAAACAGCGGGCTTTTGCTTTGGAGTTGACAGGGCAGTTAATCTTGTTTATGATTTGCTTCAAAAGGGTGAGAAGGTTTGCACTCTCGGTCCGATTATTCACAATCAGCAGCTTGTTGATGATTTAAAAAGCAAAGGCGTTAAAATTATTGATGACGTTTGCGATTGCCCCAAGGGGTATACTGTTGTAATAAGAACTCACGGAGTTGAAAAAGAGGTTATCGATAAGGCTGAGGGCAGTAATATTAATTTCATTAATGCAACATGCCCTTTTGTTTTGAAAATTCATAAAATCGTGTCAGAACAGCCTGACGGTACGGTTACTCTTATTGCAGGGGACGAAAATCATCCTGAGGTTTTGGGTATTCGCTCCTACTGCAAGGGTGAAAGCTTCGTCTTTAAAAACGAAGATGAACTTCAAATGATTCTTGAAAATCTCCAAAATTCAGCCGAAAAATCGGTAATTTGCGTTTCTCAAACAACTTTTTCGCTAAAAGAATGGAAAAAATGCGAAAAAATAATAAAAAAACTATATACAAATTGCAAAATTTATAGTACAATATGTAATGCTACAGCCGATAGGCAGGAAGAAGCGGCACTGCTTTCAAAAAAAGCAGACGCTATGATTGTAATTGGCGGTAGGCATTCATCAAATACCTGTAAGCTCAGGGATGTTTGCAAGTCAAATGCCGATACGTTTCTTATTGAAACTGCGCAGGAACTTAAAAACATTGATTTGAGCAAATACAGTTATGTTGGTGTTACTGCCGGGGCTTCGACACCCTCGGTAATTATCAAGGAGGTACTAAAAACCATGTCCGAAGAAAAAATTGAAAAGGAAGTTGAAGTAGCTGCAACAGCTGCGGAGACAGCAGAAACCGCTGATAAGGCCGCTAAGGCTGCTGTCAAAGCATCTGCTGATGGTGAAGCAACCTTCGAAGAAATGCTTGAAGAATCATTCAGAGAAGATGAAAACAGCAAGGTCGTAACAGGTACTGTTGTCAACATTACTCCTACAGAGGTATTTGTAGACGTTGACGGTAGAAAGCAGACAGGCGTTATCGCACTTGATGATCTTTCCGCTGAACCTATCAGCAATCCAAGCCAAGCAGTTTCAATCGGTGACAAGCTTAGTCTTGTTATTATGAAAACTGATGACAGCGAGGGCGTTCTTAAGCTTTCTAAGAAGCTTGTGGATGCTTTTCAGGGATGGGAAGAAATCGTTAAGGCAAAGGAAAACGATGAAATTCTTGAAGGTGTTGTATCAGCAGTTGTTAAGGGCGGTGTAGTTGCCGTAACTAACGGTAGCAGAGTATTTATCCCTGCTTCTCAAACAGGTGTTCCGAGAAATCAGGAACTTGATGTTCTTAAGGGTACAACAGTTCGTTTTAGAATTATTGATATTAACCCTGCAAGACGTCGTGCAGTAGGCTCAATCAAGGTTGTTGCTAACGAGGAAAGAAAGGCACAGCAGGATGCATTATGGGCAACTCTCGAAGAGGGTCAGAAGCTCACAGGTACTGTTAAGTCATTAACAAGCTATGGTGCATTTGTTGATATCGGCGGTATGGACGGTATGATTCATATCAGCGAGCTTTCATGGAACAGAATCAAGCATCCGTCAGAGGTTGTTAATGTCGGCGATACTGTTGAGGTTACAATTAAGAAGCTTGACCCTGAAACAAGAAAGATTTCTCTCGGCTTTAAGAAGCTTGAGGACAACCCATGGGAAATCCTTAAGAGAGATTATCCTGTAGGCACTGATTGCAAAGCTAAGATTGTTGGTCTTGCATCATTTGGCGCATTTGCTAATATCCTTCCGGGTATTGACGGTCTTATCCACATCAGCCAGATTTCTTGGGAAAGAATTAACACTCCTGCCGATGTACTTAAGGTTGGCGATGAAGTTGACGTTAGAATTACTGAGGTTGACTTTGATAAGAAGAGAGTTTCTCTTTCAATGAAGGAACTTCTTCCTAAGCCAAACGCTGACGAGGCAGAGGCTGACGACGCAGACGACGCTGAATAATCTTACTTATTCAATATTTTACGGCTTCACGCATTTGCGTGAAGCCGTTTTTATATGCTTATCAAAAAAACGGTATTGCCAGATTTGCAATACCGTTTTTGCTTATTTAATATTCAATTTCACCTTTATATACAAGGTTGCAGTCGCCTGTTAAGGTGACGCCGGTATCTGAATAATTAACTATCAAATCGCCGCCTTTAACCTTTACGGTGATATCTTCGTCTTTATTGCAATATCCGTTTTCAACCGCTGCAATAACTGCCGCACAAGCACCTGTGCCGCAAGCCTGCGTCTCGCCGTTTCCACGCTCCCATACACGCATTTTAAGCGTTTTTGAATTAACTACTCTGACAAACTCGGTATTAACTCTTTCAGGGAAAATAGGCGCTGTTTCAAACTGAGGGCCGACGCTTTCAATATCAATCCTGTCTACATTGTCAACAAATACTACGCAGTGCGGATTGCCGACGGCACAGCAGGTGATATTGTACTGCTTTGAGCCTATTTCAGCAGGATAGTTGATAGCCTTTTCGCTGTCAATCAAAACAGGAATTTTAGCCGTATTAAGCTCAGCTTTGCCCATTGATACCTTGACTGACGATACCTTTCCGTCACGTGTAAATAGGCGAAGAACTTTTACGCCCGAAGCTGTTTCTATAGTGATTTTATCTTTTTTGACGATATCGTTATCATAAAGGAATTTGCCTACACACCTTATCGAGTTGCCTGCCATCTTGCCCTCACTGCCGTCAAGATTAAAGACACGCATTTTAGCGTTTGCAATCTTGCTTTCTTCAATAAGAACTATTCCGTCGCCGCCGATACCCTTGTGCCTGTCGCAAAATTCAATTGCAAAACTTTCAGGGCAGGTGATAATACCGCATTGATTGTTAAAGAAAATGTAGTCGTCGCCGGTGCCTTGCATTTTGGAAAATTTAAGTATTCCTTTTTCTTTACGCATAAAGTTGATATCAACAAGCTCGGTGTTCGTTTCCTTGTAACGTGATGCAATGATATCCGCAACGGCATTGGCAGTATCGAGGGAAGTGATTGTAGCAATGCCAAGCTGATTTGCTCTGTTGTGAAGTTTGATGTAATCGGCAATTGATTTTTTGTCGCTTTTGCCTGTATATACAATGTAATCAAGCTGACCCGATTCAACAAGGTCCATAATGGAGTTGTCCTCTCTGAGCTTGTTTACAACATTAACCTTAATGCCCAAGCTTTCAATCGCCTTAGCCGTTTCGGGAGTAGCCCAAATCTTTGCACCGAGGTCGTCAAGCTTTTTTGCAAGACCGACTATTTCAAATCTGTCCTGCTTGGTGACTGTTATAAGTACACCGTGCTCGTCTTTAGAATGGAAATCAGTTTTAAATCCTGCCGATACAAGTCCTTTAAACAATGCTTCCACAAGATTTTTGCCAACGCCTAAAACTTCGCCGGTTGACTTCATTTCAGGTCCTAACTTAGAGTTTACGTCGTTAAGCTTTTCAAAGCTGAAAACAGGTACTTTAACTGCAACATAGGGCGGTGTTTTGTAAAGCCCGGTGCCGAAGCCGAGGTCTTTAAGCTTTTGACCCACCATAATTTTAGTCGCAAGTTCAACCATAGGAACGCCTGTTACCTTGCTGATATAAGGTATTGTTCTTGACGCTCTCGGATTAACCTCAATAACGTATAGTTCATTGTGATAAATAAGATATTGAATGTTTACAAGACCTTGTGTGCCAAGCTCAAGGGCAAGCTTTTGCGAAACGTCACAAATCTTTTCAAGCATCATATCGTTAAGATTGTAAGGGGGATAAACGGCAATTGAGTCGCCCGAATGAACACCCGCTCTTTCAATATGCTCCATAATACCCGGTATAAGAACGTCCTCACCGTCGGAAATACAATCAACCTCAAGCTCCGTTCCCATCATATATTTATCAACAAGTACGGGATTTTCAATTCCCTGCGCAAGTATGATTGCCATATACTGCTTAACGTCATCATCTGTGTACGCAATAGTCATATTTTGACCGCCGATAACGTATGACGGACGTAAAAGAACAGGATATTCAAGCCTTTCAGCCGCCGTCAAAGCCTCGTCAAGAGTCATAACGCTTTCGCCCTTCGGTCTGAATATTCCGTATTTTTCCAAAAGCTCGTCAAAACGTTCTCTGTCCTCGGCAATGTCGATTGATTCAGCGCTTGTTCCGAGAATTTTAATACCTTTTTTATCAAGGAATTTGGTGAGTTTGATAGCGGTCTGCCCGCCGAATGCAACAACAACGCCGATAGGATTTTCAGCCTTGATAACGTTCATAACGTCCTCGTTTGTAAGCGGCTCAAAATAAAGCCTGTCGCCCGTGTCAAAGTCGGTAGAAACCGTTTCAGGGTTGTTGTTTATAATGATAACCTCGTATCCAAGCTCTTTAAGAGTCCATACGCAGTGAACGCAGGAGTAGTCAAATTCAATACCCTGACCGATACGTATAGGCCCTGAGCCTAATACGATTATTTTTTTCTTATCGCTCTTGTCAAGCTCTCTTGCCTCGCAATGCTCGTCGTAAGTTGAGTAAAAATAAGGCGTTTCAGCCTTGAACTCCGCACCGCAGGTGTCAACCATTTTATAAACGCAGTCCTTGTGATATGTAAGGCTGCCGCCGCTGATTTTTTCAAGCGCCTTGTCGGGATAGCCTAATTTTTTGCCTTTTAAATATTGCTCCTTTGAAAGCGGTTTGCCCTCAATTTCAAGCTCATATCTTGCAAGATTTTCAAGCTTTGCCAAAAACCATTCGTCAATCATAGTGATTTCGTGAATTTCGGCAATGCTCACACCTTCCTTGAACGCTTTGAATACGGTAAATAATCTTATATCGTCTTGGTCGTGCAGTTTTTGCTTAATGTCATCGCCGTTTAACGCCTTGTTATTAAGCGTATCAAGCCCAATCTCAGCACCTCTGACTGCTTTCATAATTGCCTGCTCAAAGCTCGGCGCAATGCTCATAACCTCGCCGGTAGCTTTCATTTGAGTACCAAGCTTACGGGAAGCGTTTACAAACTTGTCAAACGGCCATTTCGGAAGTTTAACAACAACATAGTCAAGCGTAGGCTCAAAGCAAGCGCACGTTTTGCCCGTGATATCATTCTTAATTTCATCAAGAGTGTAGCCAAGTGCAATTTTGGTAGTTACTTTAGCAATAGGGTAACCCGTAGCCTTAGAAGCAAGCGCAGAAGAACGTGAAACTCTCGGATTAACCTCAATAACAGAATATTCAAAGCTCTCCGGATTTAATGCAAATTGACAGTTGCAACCGCCCTCAATTCCAAGCTCGGTAATAATGTCAAGAGATGCGCTTCTGAGCATTTGAAGTTCCTTGTCAGCAAGCGTTACGGCAGGGGCGATAACAATGCTGTCGCCTGTATGAACACCAACCGGGTCAAAGTTTTCCATTGAGCAAACTGCAATAACATTACCTACGCTGTCACGCATTACTTCAAATTCAATCTCTTTCCAGCCTGCGATGTATCTTTCAACAAGTACCTGAGTAATAGGTGAGAGCATTAAGCCGTTTTTGGCAATAACCTCAAGTTCATGCTCGTTGTATGCAACGCCGCCGCCTGCACCGCCCAATGTAAAGGCAGGGCGAATAATAACAGGATAGCCGATATCGCTTGCAATTTCCTTTGCGTGGTCAACAGTGTATGCAATGTCGCTCGGCACAACAGGCTGATTAATTTTAATCATTGTGTCACGGAACATTTGCCTGTCCTCAGCCTTGTCTATAGCCTCGGCGTCCGTTCCCAAAAGCTTGACTCCCATTTCGTCAAGGTATCCGTCTTTTGCAAGCTGCATACCGATTGTAAGACCTGTTTGACCGCCAAGACCGCAAAGTATGGAATCGGGGTGCTCTTTTTCAATAATTCTTTTAACCGTTTCTTCCGTAAGCGGCTCAAGATATATGTGGTCGGCAAGCGCCTTGTCAGTCATAATGGTCGCAGGGTTTGAGTTTACAAGTACAACCTCAATGCCTTCATCCTTAAGCACACGGCAAGCTTGAGCACCTGCATAGTCAAATTCTGCGGCTTGACCTATAACAATAGGGCCTGAGCCGATAACAAGTACCTTTTTTATGTCTTTATTAAGAGGCATTATTTGCTACCTCCCATCATTTCAATAAATTTGTCGAATATAAATCTTGTGTCGTGCGGACCTGAGCAAGCTTCGGGGTGAAATTGCACCGAAAAGGCTTTTTTATCGGGATAATCAACACCTTCGCACGTGCCGTCATTTGCATTAATGTAGCTAACTTTAGCTCCGACCTTTTCAATTTCCTCATTCACAACGGCATAGCCGTGGTTTTGCGAGGAAATATAAGTTCTGCCTGTTTCAAGATTTTTTACCGGTTGGTTTACGCCTCTGTGGCCGTATTTTAACTTGGTTGTGTCACCGCCCTGGCTGAGCGCCAAAAGCTGATGACCGAGGCATATTGCAAAAATAGGAACTTTTCCGACAAGCTTTTTAAGCTGCTCAATTGCTTCAACGTTTTCCTTTGGGTCACCGGGACCGTTTGAAAGCATAATTCCGTCAGGGTTTAATGATAAAATGTCGTCTGCTTTTGTGTCATAAGGCATAACGGCAACATTGCAACCCCTCTTGTTAAGCTCTCTTATAATGTTTTTCTTTGTGCCGTAGTCGATTAAAACTACATTGTATTTGTGCTCATCTGACGCACTCATATATGGCCTTTTGCAAGATACGCTTTTAACTGCATCCTTAATCTTGTATGCTTTTAATTTGCCATAATCAACAGTTGCAGGGTTTGATGTGATAATCGCATTCATAACGCCTGCTTCTCTGATAGTTTTAGTTATTTCTCTTGTGTCAACGCCGTACACGCCGATGATATTATTTTCTTTAAGGTAATCGTCAAGCGTTTTTTCACACCTAAAGTTTGACGGCTCTTCGCACCACTCACGTACTATGTAAGCCGAAACGTAGGATTTTTCGCTTTCCTTGTCCTCGTCAATAAAGCCGTAGTTGCCGATAAGAGGAAAGGTTTGCATAACAATTTGCCCAAAGTAACTGGGGTCTGTAAGTGTTTCAATATATCCGCCCATACCTGTGGTAAATACAAGCTCACCGGTTACTTCGCCGTTAGCGCCGAATCTTTTTCCTTCAAAAACATCACCGTTTGCAAGGCATATATAAATCTTGTTTTCTTCCATATTTTCTTCCTAATGTTTTTATTCTAAAACCGTAGGGGCGAACATTGTTCGCCCACAGACTGTCGATAAAGCAGCTAAACCGCGCCGAATAATATAAAATCAAACCTATTTGCCTCCCTTGCAAAGGGAGGTGGGTGCAACTTGTTGCACCCAGAGGGATTGTAAAAATGCCAAGGACATCGAGTCCTTGCCATTTTTGGCGCTTTCCGTCTTTTGCTCGGGGGCAGTACCCATGTACAGCACCCGCTCGCAAAATACGAAATTTATCTTGCTTTCTCAAAGTCTGTTATTATCAATATTATCCTAACAATTTAACGAGAACTGCCTTTTGAGCGTGAAGTCTGTTTTCTGCTTCGTCAAAGATTTCGTTTGCGTGTTCTTCAAATACTTTGGCTGTGATTTCCTCTTCTCTGTGAGCAGGAAGGCAGTGAAGCACCATGGCGTCGTCCTTGGCAACTTCCATAACCTCATCATTAATTTGGTAATCCTTAAATACCTTTTCTCTTTCTGCCTTTTCTTCTTCTTGACCCATTGAAGCCCAAACGTCGGTGTAAAGAATATCTGCGTCTTTTGCACATTCAAGAATGTTGCTTGAACACATAAAGTTGCCGTTTTCCTCAGCCCATTTCATAATTTCAGCGTCAGGCTTGTATTCGTCAGGGCAGGCGATAGCACAGCTCATACCCATTGTGATTGCACCTACAATAAGGCTGTTTGCCATATTGTTGCCGTCGCCTATAAAGCAGAATTTAAGTCCGTCAAAGCTCTTTTTGTATTCACGAATTGTCATAAGGTCTGCAAGCACCTGGCAAGGATGGCAATAGTCAGTCAAGCCGTTAATGATAGGAATTGAGCCGTATTTTGCAAGGTCCTCAACCTCTTTTTGCTCAAAAGTTCTTATCATAATGCCGTCAAGGTAACGTGAAAGAACTCTTGCAGTATCTTCAACAGGTTCACCTCTGCCGATTTGCAAGTCCCTGTTTGAAAGGAAAAGCGCCTGTCCGCCAAGCTGATACATACCTGTTTCAAAACTTACTCTTGTTCTTGTAGAGCTTTTTTGAAAAATCATACCGAGTGTCTTGCCCTTAAGGTGATGATGCTCAATGCCGTGCTTAGTTTCATATTTGAGTTGGTCTGCAAGATTTAAAATATCTAATATCTCATGCTGGTCTAAATCTTTAAGCTTTAATAAATGTTTCATTTTTCAATTACCTCTTTCAATATTTTTAAACCTCTGTCAAGCTCAAGATAGCTTATGTTAAGAGCAGGAAGAAGTCTTATTTTTGTTTTTGCCGTTAATACGAGAAGTCCGTTTTCAAGGCATTCGCTTGCAATTTGCTTAGCATCCTTTTCAATTTCAACGCCGAGCATAAGACCCATACCTGATACAGATTTAACGCCTTTAATATTCATTAAAAAGCTTTTGATATATTCGCTTTTTTCTCTTACTGATTTTAAAAATTCGTCATCAATTCTTGAAACGATTGAAATTGCACCTGCCGCACAAACAGGATTGCCGCCGAAAGTTGAGCCGTGAGAGCCGGGAGTGACTGTATCTTTAACCTTTTCGCCGAAAAGAACAGCACCCATGGGAAGTCCGCCTGCAAGCCCTTTTGCCGTTGAAACAATATCAGGCTTAATGTCGAAGTTTTCGTAAGCAAAATATCTGCCTGTTCTGCCGTTGCCGGTCTGCACTTCGTCAACAACCATAAGTATATCCTTTTCTTTTGCAAGCTTTTCAATGGCTTTTACAAAGTTATAGTCAAGATTATTTACGCCGCCTTCGCCTTGAATGCACTCAAACATAATTGCGCAAACATCATCAGTTGCCATTTCGTTAAGCTTTTCAATGTCATTTGCGGGGCAGTATTTAAAGCCGGGTGTAAACGGACCGAATACAGTATGGAAACTATCCTGTCCAGTAGCCGCAAGCGTTGTTATCGTTCTGCCGTGGAAAGAGTTTACAAGCGTAATAATCGTGCTTCTGCCCTCGCCGTACTTGTCGTATGAATATTTTCTTGCAAATTTGATTGCGCCTTCGTTTGCTTCTGCTCCCGAATTGCCGAAAAATACTTTTTTCATACCTGTTTTGTCGCAAAGCATTTTTGCAAGCTTTGCACAAGGCTCTGTATAGTAAAGATTGCTGACGTGCTGCATCTTGTCAAGTTGCGTTTCAACTGCCGCTTTCCATTCATCATCGCAAATTCCGAACGCCGTTACTCCTATTCCGGAACCGAAATCTATGTATTGCTTTCCGTTGTCATCGCTTATTGTTGAGCCTTTGCCGTTGTTTAATGTTACGTTAAATCTGCCGTAAGCGTGAGCAACGTAATCATTGTCTAATTCTTTAGTTTCCATATTGTACCTCTTTATCTGCTTCTGAACATTGTTCCCATACCTTCATCGGTAAGAAGCTCCATAAGAATAGAGTGGGGAACACGTCCGTCGATAATAAATGCTTTTTTTACACCTTCCCTGAGCGCCTGAGTCATTGAATCAATTTTCGGTATCATTCCGCCGCTGATTATTCCCTCTGCAATAAGCGCAGGCGTGTCTGAAATATATACTTTGTGAATAAGAGTTGAATCGTCATCCTTATCTCTTAAAAGGCCGACTATATCAGTCATTGAAACAAGAGCCTCCGCTTTGAGTGCACCTGCAACAGCCGCCGCAGCAGTATCCGCATTAATGTTGTAGCAGTTGCCTTTTTCGTCATATCCGATTGTTGAAATAACAGGAATAAAATTGTGGTTGAGTACTTCTTCAATAACTTCGGTGTTTACTTCTTGAATTTCACCTACAAAGCCGTGACTGTCATCAAGCGCTTTGCACTTAATCATATTTCCGTCCATACCTGAAAGACCGATTGCGTGACCGCCCATATTGCCGATTTGGCAAACGAGGTCTTTATTAACCTTTCCCGCAAGCACCATTTGAACAACGTCTACCGTGTCCTTGTCGGTCACTCTCAGTCCGTTTTCAAACTTGCTTTCAATATGCATTTTTTCAAGCGTTTTGTTAATTGCAGGTCCGCCGCCGTGAACAAGCACAACTTTAATTCCGACAGTTGTTAAAAGCACGAGGTCACGCATAACAGCCTCTTTCAATTCGTCGTTTATCATAGCGTTTCCGCCGTATTTAACAACTACTGTTTTCTTTCTGTATTTTTGAATGTGCGGCAGAGCGTGTGCAATTATTTCCGCTTTCTGCGCATTGTTAATGTTGTTATCCATAGTATGTAATCCTTATTCTTAATTTCGTAGGGGCGACCATTGCTCGCCCGATTGTGTTGTGATTTGACTTGATAGTGCTACTGTTATAATAACGTTTATCAAGTACGATAATCTCCGTTAATCTTTACGTAATCATAAGTCGTCTAATCTCATTTGCTACGAAACAGTCCCCCGGACTGTTTCTCCCAAATTTGTTGCTCGCTTTGCTCGCCAAATTTGGAGCCACTTGTTGTGATTTGACTTAGTGACACTACTGTTTAAATTGTGAATATCAAGTACGATAATCTCCGTTAATCTTTACGTAATCATAAGTCAAATCACAACCCCAAGCGGTTGCGTTTTCATTGCCTTGATTAAGATTAATATCAATATAAATTTCGTCGCTTGAAAGGACTTTTGCTGCCTTTTCCTCACTGAACTCGATACCCGAGCCGTTTTTGCAAACCTCAACCGTGCCGTATTTGCTTCTTAAATCAACGTCAACCTTGTTAATGTCAAATTCTGCGTCGGCATATCCGATTGCGCAAAGCACACGTCCCCAGTTAGCGTCCTCGCCGAACATTGCGGCTTTGAAAAGAGAAGAGCAAACAACACTTTTTGCAACAGTAATTGCCGTATCCTTGTCAGGAGCACCGTCGCAAAAACATTCAAGAAGCTTGCTTGCGCCTTCGCCGTCCTTTGCAAGCATTCTTGTGAGATTTGCCATAACTTCGTAAAGTGCATTTTTAAACGTGTCAAATTCTTCGCCCTCACAGGTGATTTCCTCATTTCCTGCAAGCCCATTTGCCATAAGGCTTACCATATCGTTGGTTGAGGTGTCGCCGTCAACCGAAAGGCAATTGTAAGTAACCTTTACTATTTCGCTAAGCGCCTTTTGAAGCATATTGGATGAAACAGCGCAGTCACTTGTAATAAAGTTGAGCGTCGTTGCCATATTGGGATGAATCATACCTGAGCCTTTAGCCATACCGCCGAGCGTGCACTTAACACCGCCGATTTCAAATTCAACAGCATATTCCTTTTTAATTGTATCAGTTGTCATAATGGCAGTCGAAGCTTCCTCGTTCTTGCCGTAATCAAGCTCTTTCACAAGAACAGGAACCGCCTTTTCAATCGGCTCAATCGGAAGCACCTGACCTATAACACCTGTTGAAGCAACAATAACCTGCTCCTTAGGAATGTTAAGCTCGTTTGCCACAAGCTCGCACATTTTGTCTGCCTTTTCAACACCGTCGGCGTTGCAAGTGTTGGCATTTTTTGAGTTAGCGATAACTGCAATCGCTTTGTTTCCGCTTTTTTCCAAGTTCGCTTTTGTTACAAGGATAGGTGCGCCTTTAACCTTGTTTTGAGTATAAACTGCCGCCGCATTGCAAAGCACATCACTTGTAAAAAGGCAAATGTCGTTTTTATGCTTGATTTTTGGGTCAAAGTTTTCAACATTAGGCTTTTTTATTCCGCAATATGTGCCGCTTGCTTTAAAGCCTTTTGCTGCACATATTCCGCCGTCAATATATTTCATAATTATCATTCTCCTATATTAAGACCTGTTTTTTCGTCAATCCCCATTGCAATGTTAAGGCATTGAATGGCTGCGCCCGAAGCGCCTTTGCCCAAATTGTCAAATCGGGATGTGATGATAATTCTGTCATCGTTTCCGTTAATTTCAATTTCCATATCGTCACGGTTTGCAAAATTATTTGAACCAATCATATTCTCGCTGTAGCCGAGAGGTCTGACCTTGACAATGTCACTGCCGTTATAATGCTCGGCAAACATTTCATAAATATCCTCTTTAGTATATTTTTTGCTCATCTTGTCCGTATAAAGAGGGATGTTTACAAGCATACCTTGCGGATAGTCACAAATAATCGGTGTAAAAATAGGCTCTTTTGAAAGATTTGAAATTGCCTTCATTTCCTTAAGATGCTTGTGCTGTTGCGTAAGTGCATAAATTCTCGGCGAATCAAGCTCCTTATCTCTGTTTTTGTTCTCATATTGCGCAATGCCCTTTTTGCCTGCGCCTGTGTAGCCACTCATTGCAAAGCAAACAATGTCATAGTCGTTTGAAATAAATCCGCTTTTTACAAGTGGATAAACTATAGAATTAAATCCGCTTGCATAGCAGCCGGGAACAGCAATTCGATTGCTTGTTTCAATCTTATTTCTAAACTCTTCAGAAAGTTCCGCAAAGCCGTAAGCCCAATCAAAAAGTGTTCTGTGTGCTGTTGAGGTGTCAATGATTTTTACCTTGTCATTTTCAACAAGCTCAACCGCCTCAATTGAAGCCGCATCGGGAAGGCAAAGGAAAGTAATATCACTTTCGTTTATCATTTTTGCTCGCTCTTTTGCATCTTTTCTCTTTTCGGGGTCAATAAGTAAAAGCTCGATATCATTTCTGTTTTCAAATCTTTGATAAATTTTAAGACCTGTTGTTCCGTCTTTACCGTCAATGAATATTCGTTTCATTTTTATACATTATCTCCGTTAATTATTTTCTATTGTTTTCTATTATACACAGTGATTTTGTAATGTCAATAGTTATAGAAAAATTGTTATAAATATACATAAAATTGAATAAATATTCGTATAAAACGTATATCGCAAAATTTTTTTAAAAAAGAGAATTTTTTTGTACTGTCACTTGAAAAAGATGAAAAATCGTATAATATTGATAAATTAACAGGTATATCCTGTGCCACCCGAAGTCCACCCAAATATAATATAAAGAAAGGATAATTTTTATCAGCAAGGATATTTTGATTTCCTTGGTTTCAATGCTCGGTACGGTCATAGGCACATTTGGAGGTATTTTAACCTCATCTAAGCTTACATCTTTTAGAATTGAACAGCTTGAAAAAAAGGTTGATAAGCATAATAATTTCGCAAGCCGAATGCCCGTTATCGAAGAACAAATTAAGGTTATAAATCATAGAATAGACGACTTGGAAAGGGAGGCAAAAAATTATGAAAATCACTAAACAAACATTAAACAGAGCTTTAAGAACGTTTATCCAAACTGTTATAGGCTATGCGGCAATTAACATTGTGACAATTGATTTTTCTGCATCAAAGCAGGTGCTTAAATCGGCGCTTATCGGTCTTGGTGTTGCGTCTGTTTCGGCAGGCATTTCTGCAGTAATGAACTTGGAAAAGAGGTGCGGCAATGACGTTTGATTCTTTTGTTAAAAGATATATCGGTAAGGCGGTCGATTACGACGGCGTTGCGGGAGTGCAATGTGTCGACCTTGTTAAGCTTTATCTTTATAATGTTTTCGGCATACGTGCAGGTGCGTGGGGAAATGCAAGAGATTATTGGCTTGATTTTTCATCACACCCAACTATGACCGCAAATTTTATCAAAATAAAAAATACACCCTCTTTCATTCCGAAAAAGGGCGATATAGTTGTTTTTAGCGGAGATATTTCAACCAAAAATAATTACGGCCATATTGCAATTGCAACAGGGGAGGGAGATACTAATACATTTTATTCTTACGATTCAAATTGGAATAAAAAAGAAATGCAAAAGGTAAAGCATACCTATTATGCACTTTACGGCGTTCTTCGTCCTAAAAGCACAAGAGTGCTTTCCAATCCTCCTGATATTGCGCTTGGCGACTATTCGCTTACAAATGTTCGTGGAATTTATAAAGGCGCAGGGGCTAAAACAGGAAGGAAAAAAGTTAAAGAAATAACTAAAAATGCAAAAAAATCAGCAACATCAAAGAAAAAAGATGATGCTGCATATCTTAAAGCGGGAACTGCCGTTTCAATTCTCGAAACAAAACTTATTTCAACAGGTAATCTCTGGGCACGTATCCCCAGCGGCTGGCTTTGTGTTTGGGAATATGAAAAAGATAAGCTGTTTATAAAATAAAAACGCAAGATTTCAATTTTACACACTTTTTACACACTTTGGCGGAGTGTAAAGGGGTTTCAAAGGGATTTTGTCTAATTGTAAATAATAAAGAAAAAGCCCCGAAATGCGCATAAATATATGCGTTTTCGGGGTTTTATGGTGGAGCTGATAACCGGACTTTTAAAGTACCCACTTGCTACGAAACAGTACACTGTACTGTTTCTCCCAAATTCATAAATGAATTTGGAGCCACGTGTCACCGGTTCAAGTCCTTTTTTCATTTTTGGGCATAAAAAAAGACAGAGGTGTTCGAGCATCTCTGTCCTTGGAGCTGATAACCGGACTTGAACCGGTGACCTCATCCTTACCAAGGATGTGCTCTACCACCTGAGCCATATCAGCAAAAATGGCGACCCGGAACGGGTTCGAACCGTCGACCTCTAGCGTGACAGGCTAGCGTTCTAACCAACTGAACTACCGGGCCATTTGTGGTGGGAACAACAGGGCTCGAACCTGTGACCCTCTGCTTGTAAGGCAGATGCTCTCCCAGCTGAGCTATGCTCCCCACTCGAAATCGCTTCGGCGAACGACAAGGGTTATTATACAGAATAACCCCTGCCGTGTCAACCATATTTTTTGATTTTTTCAAAAAAATTTCGAAAGGGGAAATGCCTTACTTCCCGCGCGCTTTGAGATCGGCGATCATGGCGCGCAATTCGTCTGCGGTGAAGGTCTGCACCTTGTCGCAGAATTGGCAGGAAAGCTCTGCGCCGCCCTGCTCCTCTACGATCTGCTCAAGATCTTTCGAACCGAGGGAGAGCAGCGCGCGCTCCGTGCGCTCGCGCGAGCAGTAGCAGCGGTATTCGATCGGGTCAACGGAGAGGATCTCCATGTCAAAGTCGGACAGCACCATTTTGAGCATGGCCGCGGGGTCGGGATTTTCTTTGAGAATGTTCGTCACGCTCGGCGCTGCATAGATGCCGCCTTCAACCTTGGTGATCACGTCCTCGCCCGCGCCGGGGAGGAGCTGGATGAGATAGCCGCCCGCGGTGAGCACGCTGCGGTCGCGGTCGATGAGCACACCGAGGCCGCAGGCCGACGGGATCTGCTCGGATTCGACATAGTAGGCCGCCACGTCCTCGGCGATCTCGCCGCCGAGCAGGTCGATCGTGCCGACGTAGGGCTCGCGCATGTTGAGATCCTTGATGACCGTGAGCGTGCCGCTGTGACCGACGGCGGTGCCGACGTCCAGCTTGCCGTCCTCGCGCAGGGCAAGATCGACGGCGGGGTTGTGCACGTAGCCGCGCACGTTGCCCTCAGAGTCGGAAACGGTCAGGATGGCGCCGAGCGGGCCGTCGCCCTTGATCTGCATTGTGACACTCGCGCCGCTGTCCTTGAGGGCGTTGCCCATCATCGAGCAGGCCGCGAGCGCGCGGCCGAGCGCCGCGGTCGCAACGGGGGAGGTGTGGTGAATCTGGCGGGCGCGCTCGGTCAGAGCGCGTGTATAGACCGCGACGGCGTTGACCATGCCGTCTTTCGAGATGGCGCGAACCAGACAATCTTGATAGGCTTCCATATAGGGTTTCTCACTTTCTGATACAACTGAAATAAATGCGGCCGTCTCGCTCATTTGCGCACCGCAGCTTGAGCTCGCCGTGCGTGCGGATGGCCGTGAAACCGGCTTCCTCGAGCCAGGCGCGCAGTTCCTCAACGGAATAGGCGCGCTGGTGGTGCTCTTCAAAGTCGCGCTCCCACGCGCCGTCCGGCTGGAGACGGAAGAGATCGACCTCATAGTCGAGCATTCTGATATGTTTGCGGTAGCGCGTGCGCCAGAGACAGAAAACATTCTCGCGCTCGTCGAGCAGCACTTCGCCGTCGAGTTTTTCCATCTTGGAAACGGCGTGCACGTCGAACACGAGCGAGCCGCCGGGGGCGATGGTGTCGTACAGGCGGGCAAAGGTGCGCTGCACGTCGCGTGCTCGCGTCAGGTAATTGATGCTGTCCAAGCAGCAGATGGCGGCGTCGACGGGCTCGAGAAGACTCAGCTGCGGCATCGACTGGCACAAAAGCAGCGGCGGCGGATCGAACGCGGCAAGCTTTTGCTGCGCCTGGGAGAGCATCTCGGGCGAATAGTCGACGCCCGTGACCGCATAGCCGCGGCGGGCGAAGAGCGCGCTCATCGTGCCTGTGCCGCAGGCAAGGTCAAGCAGCGACTTCACGGGGCGCTTTGCGCGCAGAAAGAGCTTTTCAACAAAATCGGCGCGCTTTTCGTATGCCACGTCCTCCGTCAGCTCGTCGTAGGATGCGGCCAGCGCTTCGTAGCTTTCCATGTGTCGCTGCCTCCGTTTCCTGCAAGGATTCTTTATAGTTTAGCAGAGTGCGCGGGATTAGTAAAGTGCTGCGCCCGTTTTTTCTTGCGAGCACCGCGCAGGGCGCGGCGGCATACACTGATTCAAACGGGGAAGAGGGAGAGAGGGCATGAAGGATCGTCTGGTTTTAACATTGGGGGAAGATCTTGCGGAGGAAAAGGAGTGGCAGTGGGATGGCATTGCCGTTCTCACCGCCCACCTTTTGCTGCCGCAGACGGGCGGGGAGAGCCGCCGGGAAAAACGCTTTGACCGCTACTACCGGGAACTTGCGCAGACCTTTATTGCCCGCTGCGAGCAGAAGAACTTTTCGCGTGCGGCGGCGTCCTGCCGCGAGGCGATGGCGCGCTCCGCACCGTGGCAAAAGACGGCGCTCACGCTTACCTACTGCGTGAGCACGCAGACAGAGGAGGTGCTCATTCTTGCCTTTGCGGTGAAAGACGGGGAAGAGGTGCTGCGGCACTGGGAAGAAGGATGGGAACGCAGCGCGTTCCTGCCGCTTTTCAAAAGCGAAATGTGAAGGGGGGGGTTCTCTCATGCGAGAGAATCCCCCCTTTGAAAACCAAAGAGAACGCAGGAGCAGCGTGTCCTTGACTCTGTACGGCAGGATTACTGCTCCGTGGGCTCGAGCTTTGAGAGCATGTCGATCGCCATGGTGTAGCTCTCGAAGCCGTGGCCGCGGATCTGCGCGATGCAGGCGGGCGCGGTGACGGACAGATGGCGGAACTCTTCGCGCTTCTGAATATCGGACATGTGGACTTCAACAGCGGGAATGCGCACGGCCTTGAGCGCGTCGTGAATGGCGTAGCTGTAATGCGTGTACGCGCCGGGATTGATGACGATGCCGTCGAAGGTCGTGTCGGCGTCCTGAATGGCGTCGATGATCGCGCCCTCGTGGTTGGACTGGAAGCACTCCACGGCAAGACCGCGGTTCTGGGCATGCTCATAGATGCGCGCGCAGAGGGCGGCATAGTCCTCTTTTCCGTAAATGTCCGGCTCGCGGCGGCCGAGCATGTTCATGTTGGCGCCGTTGATGACTAAAATTTTCATGCGGGTATTCCTCCTGTGACAGCTTACGCCTGCTTTGCAGCGTGGGCGCGGTATTCCTCGCTCTTTTCAAGGTAGAGCTTGGCGTTGGCAAGAATGCTCTCGCGCTCTTTTTCCGTCAGCTCGCGCACGACCTTAGCCGGGGAGCCAAGGATCATCGAGCCGTCGGGGGCGTTCATCTTGCCCGTGACGAGCGCGCCGGCGCCGACGATGCAGTCATTTCCGATCACAGCGCCGTCGAGGATCGTTGCGCCCATACCGACGATGACGCGGTTGCCGATCGTCGCACCGTGGACGATGGCGCTGTGGCCGACGGACACATCGTCGCCGATCGTGACCTTGTTGTGAATGAGGGCAAGATCCTGAATGTTGCAGCGCTTGCCGATGCGCACGCTCTGCAATTCGCCGCGGCAGACGCTGTTGTACCAGAACGCCGTGCCCTCGCCCGCGACAACATCGCCGAGCACCTGCGCGCCCTCCATGATGAGCACCTTGTCGTTGCTCTCAATGCGGTTAAAGTTCATAGCCATAATAGTTCTCCTTATCAAGCGGGCGCGGCTTGCCGCGGCCCGAAATCTCTTTTTTACAGGGCGAAGTTGCCGTTTACGAACACCGGCACCTCGCGCCCGTCCTTCGTTGTGCCGATGATGGAAAGATCGCTCGTTCCGATCATGAAGTCAACGTGCGTGTTGGAGTCGTTCAGCCCGGCGGCCTTGCGCTCTTCCTTGCTCATGGCTTCACCGCCCTCCACGCACTCGGGATACGCTTCGCCGAAGGCAAGGTGGCAGGCGGCATTTTCGTCAAAGAGCGTGTTGTAGAAGAGAATTTTCTGGTTGGAGATGGGACTGTCGTAGGGCACGAGCGCGACCTCGCCAAAATACGACGCGCCCTCGTCCTCGGCGATGGCGGCGCGAAGGATGTCCTCGCCCTTCTCGGCGTGCACGTCGACGATCTTGCCGTCCTTGATGACAAAGTGGAAATTTTCAATGATGTTGCCGTTGTGGACGAGCGGCATGGCGGAATAGACCACGCCGTCGATGCCCTCTCTGAGCGGGGCAGTGAAGACCTCCTCGGTCGGCATATTGGCAACGAACGGGAAGCCCGCGCGGCAGAGATTGCTGCCGCCGGACCAGACGTGCTTTTCGGGCAGGCGGATGTTGAGGCGCGTGCCGAGGGAGTTTTCGTAGTAGAGCGACTCGAAGTGCAGCTCGTTGAGCTTATCGACGCGGCTTCTCAGCAGCGCCGTGTGCTCGCGCCAGCGTGCAACCGCGTCGCCGTCGCCGCCGATGCGGACGGAGGTGAAGATCGCGTCCCAGAGCTTAGTCATCGCCTCTTCCTCGGAGACATCGGGGAAGACCTTCTTCGCCCAGCTCGGAATGGGGACGGAGGCGACGCACCAGGGGCATCCGTTAGACATCACAGCGTTTACATAGGGCTGGATGGCCGTTTCGCTGCGGCTCGCGCGCGTCAGGCGGTCGGGGTCCACGCCGCGCAGCGCCTCGGGATCACAGGCGGAGATATTGAGGAATGCTGCGCCCTCGTCAGCATAGCCGTTGAGCATTTCTGCCTGCCAGACGGGGAAAACGTCGAACACGGAGTCGTCCGCGCGCAGAAAGCGCTCACGGTTCATGTAGTCGTCCGTCCAGCGCATCACGACCTCGCGGCAGCCGACGTCGTAGGCGGCGGAGGCGCACAGGCGCGCAAAAAATGCGCACTCGACCGGGCAGCGGATTACGACGGTCTGGCCCTTTTGAACGTTCAGACCCACTTCAATGAGCAGCTTTGCGTATTCTCTGAGTTTATTTTCCATGGAAACTCCTCCTGAAAAAAAGAAGAGGCGGCTGTGTCTGGCATAGCCGCCTCTTTGAATATCGTACAATGCCATACAACATGCATCATAACACAGTTCATGCGCGATTGAAAAGAGTTTTTCGTATTTTTATCAGATTCCGAGAAGAAGCGAGGCAAAATTAAAGTAGATCATCAGCGAGATCGCGTCTACGACCGTTGTGATGAAGGGAGAGGCCATGACCGCGGGGTCGAAGCCGATCTTCTTGGCGAGCAGCGGCAGCGTGCAGCCGACGACCTTGGCCGCGAACACCGTGACCACGAGCGTCAGGCAGATGACTGCTGCGACGGAAACGGTGATGGGGTTGCCGAAGAGCATCTTGTCGACGAGCATGAGCTTTGCAAAGTTTGCCGCCGCGAGCGTCGCGCCGCAGATGACCGCCACGCGGATCTCCTTCCAGATGACGCGGAAAAGATCGGAAAATTCGATCTCGTCGAGCGAGATACCGCGAATGACCGTAACGCTTGCCTGCGAGCCGCAGTTGCCGCCCGTGTCCATCAGCATGGGAATGTAAGCCGTCAGGATAGCAAAGGCACTCAGCGCATCTTCAAAGCGCGCGATGATCTGACCGGTGAAGGTGGCGGAGACCATTAAGAGCAGCAGCCAGGGAATGCGGGACTTGAAGGTATCCCAGACGCTCGTTTTGAGATAGGGCTTGTCCGTCGGCAGCATGGCCGCCATCTTTTCGATATCCTCGGTCGTTTCCGCTTCCATGACGTCAATGGCGTCGTCAACGGTGATGATGCCGACGAGGCGGTCTTCCTTGTCAACGACCGGAAGCGCGATGAAGTCGTATTTTGAGAAGGTCTGCGCAACGTCTTCTTTGTCCTCAAGCGTCGTCACGGAGATGACGTGCGTCTCCATGATCTCCTCGATCACATCGTCCTCCTCGGCAAGGAGAATGGTGCGCAGCGAAACGATGCCCTGCAGCTTGCGCGCGGGGTCGACAACGTAACAGATGTTGATGGTCTCTTTGTCCGTACCGGTGCGGCGAATGCGCTTTAAGGCGTCTTCAACGGTCATGTCGCGCTTTAAGTCGACAAACTCCGTCGTCATCAGCGCGCCCGCGCTGTCGTCAGGGTATTTGAGAATTTCGTTGATGCTCTTGCGCGTGTCGGGGTCTGCGTGCTTTAAGATGCGCTTGACGACGTTTGCGGGCATTTCCTCCACGATGTCGACCGCGTCGTCGAGGTACAGCTCGTCCAGGACTTCTTTCAGCTCAGTGTTCGAAAAGCCGCGGATCAGCATCTCCTGCGCATCGGGATCGAGTTCGACGAACACCTCCGCCGCGGGCTCTTTGGGAAGGAGACGGAAGAGGAGTGGAATGCTGTCCTCGTCCAGATCTTCAAAAAGCGAGGCAATATCCGCCGGAGCGAGGTCAGAGAGCAGATCGCGCAGCGCGGTGTATTGTTTTCGCTTGAGCAAATCCTCAATTCTTTCCATCAGTTCGCCGCGCATTTCTTCAAAGCCGACCATAGCCATCTCCTCCTTTCCGAAGATAGTGCAAAATAAAATAGATCCACGCGGAACGGGGGTAAAAAAATCCCCCATATCCTGCGTCCGGCGACGCGGCTATGGGAGCGATGATGCCGAAACACTGCCCCTTGTGCAGCATTTCCTTACCGTTCAAGCTTTAGCATCACAAGGCAGTGAAACTGCATTAGATGGCACCTTGTTTTCGATGCAACCTGTTCAAACCCTCTCATAGTGTCTCCACTACTCCGCGGCAGCAGTCCGTATCCTTGTGGTAGCCTTACCTACCGGACGATATATGAACTTAACACCCTTATATTATGCACATTTTTCCGCTGTGTCAACCCCTTTTCTGCCTTTATTTCGGGGAAACTTTGCACGCTTTCGCTTTTTCGCTTCCCTTTCGAAAAATGCTGTGTTATACTATAAGGATTAAAGAGAAATCATTTTTTGAGGAGGTGGGCATTGCCCTTGCAGCAGTATCTTGACCGACACCGTTTTTTAAAAGGCGCTTACCTGATGGGAAGACGCTATTTTGACCATCATGTCGGCCGCGACAGTGCGGCGCTTACCTATTATCTCCTCTTTGCACTTTTTCCGCTGCTGATCTTCCTGAGCAACCTGGTCGGCATCATGTCGGTGGACATCAGCGGTTTTTTGCATGAGATCCGCGCGTTCATTCCACAGGAGGCGCTCGACATCATCGAGCAGTACCTTATTTATGTCGGCCGCGATTCAAGCCCGAGGCTGCTGTGGTTCTCGCTGGTGTTTTCCGTTTACTTCCCTTACCGCGCGGCGGGATCGCTGATGGTCTCGGTGCGCCGGGCCTACGGCGAGCATAAGCCGACACAGTTTGTGCGCCATCAGCTCAAGCTCCTGCTCTACACGCTGAGCCTGATCCTGATGATCGTGCTGTCCATCGGCCTTTCGGTCGTCGGCGGGCGGGTGCTGAATTTCTGCTCGGAGCATCTGTCCGGTTACATTGCCCTGAGCGATGGATTTATCAGCCTGTGGTCGGGGCTGCGCTTTGCTATCCTCGGCGGGATCGTGTTCTTCCCGACTGCAATGATGTACGGTCTTGCGCAGGAGTCGCGCAAGATGAACCGCATCTGGCCGGGCGCGGTCTTTTCGCTTGTGATGTGGCTCGTGCTGTCATTCCTCTTTTCGTACTATGTGGAAAAAGTCGCGCGCTATTCCGTCATTTATGGGACGCTTGGCGCAGTGATCGTGTTGTTGTTGTGGCTGTATCTCGCCTCGGTCATGCTTATCATGGGGGCGGAGTTCAACAGCGTTTTGATGGTGCTGCGCAAGCAGCGCACACCGGAAGAAAATTTAGGAGAATCGCAATTATGAAAATCATCATTGTCGGTATCGGTAAGGTCGGCTATGCCATTGCCGAGCAGATGACAGGCGAGAATCACGATCTGGTCGTCATTGACCGCGACAGCGCCGTGCTCGACCATGTGGACTCCATGCTCGATGTGATGTGCGTGGAGGGCAACGGCGCGAGTGCGAGCGTTCTGCTGGAGGCGGGCGTGCGCGAGGCGGATCTGCTCATCGCCGTTTCGGAAAACGATGAGGTGAACCTCATCTGCTGCCTGATGGCGAAAAAGCTTGGCGCAAAGCACACGGTTGCCCGCGTGCGCAATCCGGAATACTTCCGAGATGCGCCGATCCTGCGCCGCGAGATCGGACTCGATATGATCATCAACCCCGAGCATGCCGCCGCGCAGGAGGTCTCGCGCATTCTGCGCGTGCCGTCGGCGTTCAGCGTGGAGACGTTTGCCCGCGGCCTTGTCGAGCTCATCGGCTTTCAGACCGAGGCAAACGACACCCTGGTCGGCAAATCCCTCATCGACTTCAACCGCGAAAACCCCAACAGTATTCTCATGTGCGCCGCCAAGCGCGGCGATGAGGTCATCGTGCCGAACGGCTCGTTCGTCCCGCAGGCAGGGGATCGCGTGTATGTCATCGGTACGCCCGCGGAAACGACGCGCGTGCTGCGCTCAATGGGGCGCGCAATGTCGCCGATCCGGCGCGTGAGCATTCTCGGCGGCGGGCGCATCTCGCAGTATCTTGCCTGGCTGCTGGCAGACCTCGGCACGCATGTGACCATCGTGGAAAAGGACGAAAACAAGTGTCTTGCCCTTGCAGAAAAGCTGCCGAAGGCGACCATCATTCACGGCGACGGCACAGACCACGACCTGCTCGAATCCGAGGGGATCTTCCACTGCGACGCGTTCATCGCCGTGACCGACCGCGACGAGGAGAATCTCCTCATGGCGCTCACAGCCAAGCGCTACGGCGTGAAGAAGGTCGTGCCCAAGATGTCGCGCATGGGCTATCTCGACATTGTGAATCTCACGGGACTCGACACGGTGATCTCCCCTAAGGCGGTCATCGCAGGGCAGATCTCGAGCTATGTGCGCGGCCTTGCCAACTCGCAGGGCAGCGCCGTGGAGAGCCTGCACTATATCCTCGGCGGCGCGATCGAAGCGGTCGAGTTTACGGCGACGCCCGCCACGCATTTCCTTGACCGGCCGCTGAGCGACCTTGCCTTCCGCAAGGGGCTGCTCGTTGCCGCCATCGTACACGAGGGCAAAATGCAGATCCCGAACGGTCAGTCGCAGATCCGCGCGGGCGACCGTGTGATCGTGATGGCGCAGGAGCTCTTTTTGCAGGATCTCAACGATATTCTCGGCTGAATGACCGGGTCTGACAGCGAGGAATGTTTACTATGAACCAAAGTCTTATCCTAAAAATCGTCGGCGTGATCCTCTGCATCGAGGCGTTGTGCATGGCGCCGTCGCTGCTGCTCTCTGTGGCGTGCGGCGGCGTGGATCAGCGTGCGTTTTTGTATGCGCTGCTCATCTGCGGCGGCGTGGGTGTGCTGCTTTCGCTCATCCGCGCGCGCAACACCCGTTTGCAGACACGCGACGGCTTTGTCTGCGTGGCGCTGTGCTGGATCGTGCTGAGCGTGTTCGGCGCGCTGCCGTACTTTCTCAGCGGCAGCTGCGGATTTGTCGACGCTATTTTTGAAACGGTCTCCGGCCTGACGACGACCGGCGCGTCGATCTTCTCTTCTCCCTCGTCGCTGCCGCGCGGCCTTCAGCTCTGGCGCGCACTCACGCAGTGGATGGGCGGCATGGGCATCCTTGTGCTGATGCTGGCGCTGCTGCCCAAGCTCAGCGAGGGCAGCGTGAACCTGATGAAGGCGGAATCCCCCGGCCCCATCAGCACGAAGCTCCGCCCCCGCACGGGTGAAACGGCGCGCATCCTGTACCGCATCTATATCACGCTCACGGTGGCCGAGGCGCTGCTGCTGCGCATTGCGGGGATGCCGCTGTTCGACGCGCTGACCACAGCACTCACCACGATCTCCACCGGCGGCTTTTCCATCCGTGATGCAAGCGTTGCCTATTATGATTCGTCACTCATCAACTGGATCATCATTTTCTTCATGTTTGCGGCGTCTGTGAACTTTACGCTGTTCTACCTCACCGCAACGCGCCGCTTCCGCGAGGCGGTCCGCAGCGAGGAACTGCGCGTTTACACCTTTGTGGTGCTCGGTTCGTCGGCGCTGATCGCGGCGGATCTTGTCATGCGCACGGGGCGCAGCATCGGTTCGGCGATCGAGCACGCTGCGTTTCAGGTCGTTACGCTCATCTCCACCACCGGCTACTGTACGGAGAACTTTGACCTCTGGCCGCAGTTCTGCCGTTGTATCCTCGTTCTGGTGATGTTCTTCGGCGGCTGCGCAGGCTCTACGGCAGGCGGCGTCAAGGCCTCGCGCGTTCTGCTGCTGTGCAAGTCGCTGCGGCGCGATCTGCGGCGCATCATGCACTCGCGTGAGGTACGTCCCATCACGCTCGACGGGCATCGCGTGACGGAAGAAACGGTTTCGTCCGTTGCGGTATTCTTCTTCACCTATATTGCGATCCTGCTGCTCGGCACGCTGGTGCTGACGCTTGATGAGATCGACTTTACCGCGGCCTTCACCGCCTCGCTCACAGCCATCAGCAATGTGGGTCCCGGCCTTGGCGCGGTGGGGCCGACGTGTAACTTCGGCTTCCTCTCCGGCGTCAGCAAGCTCGTGATGAGCGCCATCATGCTGCTCGGGCGGCTTGAGATCATGCCGCTGCTCGTGCTGCTGATGCCCTCTGTGTGGCGCAGAAAGTGAGAGAACAGAAAAGAACGCGCTTTGCTGTGCAGAGTGCGTTCTTTTTTGCTGCGCGAAAGCAAAAGCAAACATGTGGTTTTGAATGAAAAAACAGAGTTTCGGGCGGATTTTCTCTTCCTTTGCGGTGTTGCACGGTAGAAAAAAGTGTGATAGGATATCATAGAAATAGTATGTTCGGCAGCCACCTCGCTGCCGGATCGATTTTGAGGTATGCGAATGAAGAAAAGCGACAAAACAGCAAAGCCAACCCACCGCCGTGCCGACCCAAATGTCATGGGTCTGCGCGCGGACGTGGTGGAGCAGAATATCACAGAAACGCTGGAAACGAACTATATGCCCTATGCGATGTCTGTCATCGTCTCCCGCGCCATTCCGGAGATCGACGGCTTCAAGCCCTCGCATCGCAAGCTCCTTTACACGATGTACAAAATGGGGCTGCTCACCGGCGCGCGCACAAAGAGTGCGAACATCGTCGGACAGACGATGCGCTTAAACCCCCACGGAGACGCCGCCATCTACGACACGATGGTGCGCCTTTCCAAGGGCTACGGCGCGCTGCTGCACCCGTTTGTCGACTCGAAGGGCAACTTCGGTAAGGTCTACTCGCGCGATATGGCGTGGGCGGCCAGCCGATACACCGAGGCAAAGCTCGCGCCCATCTGCGCGGAGCTTTTCCGTGACATCGACTCCGATACCGTCGATTTTGTCGACAACTACGACAACACAATGAAGGAACCGGCGCTGCTGCCGACAACGTTCCCCAATATCCTCGTTTCCGCCAACCAGGGCATCGCCGTCGGCATGGCGAGCCAGCTGTGCGGCTTTAACTTAGGCGAGGTCTGCGACACGACGATCGCCTTCCTCAAAAATCCCGAGGTGCGCATCAGCGAGACGCTGCTTGCCCCCGATTTTCCCACCGGCGGCGAGATCCTGTACGATGCGCGCGTCATTGAGGACATCTACAACACCGGCCGCGGCGGCGTGAAGGTGCGCGCCCGCTGGCGATACGACAAAAAGGAAAATCTCATCGAAATTTACGAGATCCCCTACACCACCACGAGCGAGGCCATCATGGACAAGGTCGCCGAGCTCATCAAGGCGGGCAAGGTCAAGGAAATTTCGGACATGCGCGATGAGACCGACCTCTCAGGTCTCAAGCTGACGATCGACTTAAAGCGCGGAGCGGATCCCGACAAGCTCATGCAGAAGCTCTTTAAGTCCACGACGCTTCAGGATACGGCGTCGTGCAACTTTAATGTGCTCATCGGCGGCATGCCGCGCGTAATGGGCGTGCGCGAGCTGCTGGAGGAATGGTGCGCGTGGCGGACGGAGAGCGTCAAGCGACGCGTGTACTTCGTGCTCAAAAAACGGCAGGACAAGCTTCACCTCTTAAAGGGTCTCAAAAAAATCCTGCTCGACATCGACAAGGCCATCGAGATCATCCGCGAGACGGAGAAGGAAGCGGACGTTGTGCCGAACCTGATGATCGGCTTTGGCATCGACCAGATCCAGGCAGAATATGTCGCCGAGATCAAGCTGCGCAACATCAACCGCGAGTATATCTTGAAGCGCGTGGAAGAAACGGCTTCTCTGGAGTCGGAGATCGAAGACCTTGAGGATACGCTCGCGCGTCCCTCGCGCATCCGCAAAATCATCGTGAGCGAGCTTGAGGACGTACGTAAAAAGTATGCCGAACCCCGCCGCACCGGTATTCTCTACGACTATGCCGAGGATGTGGATGCGGAGGAGGACGCGATCGAGGATTATCCCGTCACGCTCTTTTTGTCGCAGCAGGGCTACTTCAAAAAGATTACGCCGCAGTCGCTGCGCATGTCCGGCGAGCAGAAGTTCAAGGAGGACGATGCGCTCAGCGTGAGCGTGGAGAGCAGCAATGCCGCCGAGCTGATGTTCTTCACCGACCGCGCGCAGGTCTACAAGACGCGCGCGAGCGACTTTTCAGACGGCAAGGCGAGCCTGCTCGGCGACTACCTGCCCTCGAAGCTCGGCATGGACGAGGGCGAGAGCGTTATGGGCATGGTGCTGCCGGGCGATTACAGCGGCTATATGCTCTTCTTCTTTGAAAACGGTAAGGCCGCCAAGGTGGAGCTTTCCGCCTACAAGACGATGTCGAACCGCCGCCGCCTGACCGGCGCTTACAGCGACAAGAGCCCGCTCAAAGCGCTGCTGCACCTCAGAGAAGACCGCGAGATCGCCGTTTATTCGACTGAGCCGCGCGTACTCATCGTCAATACGGCGCTGCTCGGCGTGAAGACCACACGCACAACGCAGGGGGTCGCGCTTTTGACGCTCAAAAAGAAGTACACGCTCGATGCGGTTCGTTTCCCCGAGGAGACCGGCATCACCGATCTTGCCCGCTATCGCGGACGCAGCATTCCGGCAACGGGCGCACTGCTCAAAACGGAGGACAGCGACGATAAACAGCTGTCGCTGATTTGAAAAAGACAACAAATGGTTGAGAGAGAAGAGAAGTTATGAAGAAAACAAAAGTTTGTGATCAGGTACGCAGTTATCTCATCATCACGCTGGCCTGCGTGATGTACGCACTGTCCTTTGACTGGTTCTATGCGCCCAACGACTTTACCATCGGCGGTTTTACCGGTATTTCGCAGATCATCAATTTCTTTATCCCGGTGCTGCCGGTCGGTGTGATGATCATTGTGCTCAATGTGCCGCTGTTCGGCGCGGGGCTTAAAAAATTCGGTTTCGCCTTTCTCGTGAAGTCCATCTACACGATGGCGCTCAGCTCGGTGCTCATCGATGTCATCGCCGCCCTCTATGAGTTTTCGCCGATGGATCCGCTGCTTGCCTGTCTCTACGGCGGCGTGACGCTCGGCATTGCTTCGGGCCTTTTGTTCCGCGAGGAGGCGACCACGGGCGGCTCGGAGCTTGGCGCGTGGATCCTGCGCACGCGCATCGAGGGATTTTCTATCGGCAATATCTGCCTCGGCATCGACCTGACGATCATCATGATCTACGCCTCGGTGTTCAAGAGCCTGAACAATGCCCTCTACGGTGCGCTCGCGCTTTATATCACGACCAAGGTGCTCGATCTGGTCGTTTACGGACAGAACACAGCGAAGCTTGCCTATATCATCAGCAACAAGTATGAAGAGATCATGCGCGAGATGATCAAGCTCGACAAGGGCGTGACGCTCCTGCACGGCAAGGGCGGCTACACGGGAGAAGACCGCCCGCTGCTGCTGTGCGCGGTGCATAACAAGGAAGCTGTGATGATTAAGCGCTTTATCAAGGAACTGGATCCCGATGCCTTCTTCATCGTCTGCGACGCAAGCGAGGTGCTGGGCGAGGGCTTCGGCCAGTATAACCCCAAGGGACTTTAAGAAAAGAGATAAGTTGCTTTTCAGGAGGTGCGATCATGGATTTTACAACGGTTCAAAAGAATCTCAAAGAACGCGGCTTTGCTGTGTCGACCTTTGCAACGGCAAAGGAAGCGGCGGACTATCTCAACGCGCAGATCGACCGTTCGAGCGTGTCCTTCGGCGGCAGCATGACGCTTTCGCAGATGGGACTTTTTGAGAGCCTCGGCGCGCACAACACGATGTACAGCCACTGGAACGTGCCGGATGGAATGAATGCGGAAGAGGTGCTGAGAAACGCTTCGACCTGCGAAAACTATCTCCTCTCGGCAAACGGCCTTGCCGAGACGGGCGAGATCATCAACATCGACGGCACGGGAAACCGCGTGTCCTCGTCGCTCTACGGCCACAAGAAGGTGTGGTTCGTTGTCGGCAGCAACAAACTCGCACCGACCTATGACGAGGCGCTCTGGCGCGCCCGCAACATCGCCGCGCCGAAAAACGCGCAGCGCCTCGGCGTGAAAACGCCCTGCGCCGTAAAGGGTGATCGCTGCTACGACTGCAAGAGCCCGCAGCGCATCTGCCGCGGTCTTGTTGTGCTGTGGGAAGCCGTCAAGGGCTGCGAAACGGAAGTCGTGCTCGTCGATGAGCCGCTCGGCTACTGAGAAAATCGAAATGCGCGAAAGGGGGGCGGCCGCCGTGCGCAAAAAAAGGATACTGCTTTTGCTGACACTCTGCCTGATGCTTTCGGGCTGCGGCGGCAACGTCGTGCTCGAACGCAGCTACAGCGTTTCTGCGCCGCACAGCGAGGTCTACTGGGAAAACGAGGGCGCGGACACCCTGCGCGCCGACAGCTACCAGGATCTTGTCAATGCGCTGCTGCTGCTCCTTGGCGAGCACAGCAAGGAGGGCATCGTGCGTTTTTACAGCGGGGACGATGCTGCGGCCATGGCTGAGCAGGCCTGCAAGGAAGTGCAGGAGGAAACGGCGCTGGGCGCCTACCTTCTTGACTACATCAGCTATACCGACGCGCAGGAGCGCGGCTATTACGAGATGCGCGTGCGCATGGGGTACCGCCGCACGGCGGAAGAGCAGGCGGCCATCGTTACCGCTACCAGTACCGAGGCATTGCCCGACCTTTTGCGCCTGACGGCGAAGGAAGGCGTGGTCAACCGCATCGCCATGCGCTTTACCTATTTCACGGCAGATCGCAGCGGCGTCCGTGATATGGTGAAGCAGGTGCAGGGCGAGATCGAACCCGGCTTCACACAGCCGTGGCAGGTGAACTTCTATCCCGATACCGACGATGCCGGTATCGTAGAGGTCGTGCTGCGGGAGAACTGAACACAACGGAAAAAGAGCCTGAACGAAAGTTCAGGCTCTTTTGGCATTTTGTTGGAGGGAGAAAGCAGAGACGCTCAGGAGAGGATCGCGCGGTCGTTGGCAAATTCATCACCGCTTGCCTTGGTGAACTGCTCGAGAAGGTCGGGCACGGTGAGATTTTTCTTTTCCTCGCCCGCAATGTCGAGAATGATGTGCCCCTCGTGCAGCATGATGAGGCGGTTGCCGTACTGAATGGCGTCGCGCATGTTGTGCGTGATCATCATGGTGGTGAGCTGACCCTCGCGCACGATGCGGTCGGTCAGCTCCATGACCTTGGCGGCGGTTTTGGGGTCGAGCGCGGCGGTGTGCTCATCAAGCAGCAGAAGCTTGGGACGCTTGAGCGTTGCCATCAGCAGCGTGAGCGCCTGACGCTGGCCGCCCGAGAGCGTCGATACCTTGGTGGCAAGGCGGGACTCAAGGCCGAGACCAAGACCACCCAAAAGCTCGCGGTACTGCTCGCGCTCTTCCTTCGTCACGCCCCAGGAAAGCCCGCGCCGCTGCCCGCGGCGGGCGGCAAGGGCGAGGTTTTCTTCGATCTGCATCGAGGGGGCCGTGCCCATCATCGGATCCTGGAACACGCGGCCAATGAAGGCGGCGCGCTTGTGCTCGGGAAGGTTCGTTACGTCTGCGCCGTCGATCAGCACCTTGCCGGAATCGACAAAGAACGTGCCGGCGGTGGCGTTGAGCATCGTGGACTTGCCTGCGCCGTTGCCGCCGATGACGGTGACGAAGTCGCCGTCGTTGAGCGTGACGCTCAGGCCGCTGAGGGCGGTCTTTGCGTTGATTGTGCCGGGGTTGAAGGTCTTATAGAGTTCCTTGAGTTCAAGCATGTCCGTTGCCTCCGTTCTTTGCACTTTGGGGCTGCACCTTATGGCGGAACATCTTGCTCTTCCAGTAGGGAATGGCAAGGAAGATCGCCACGATCAGCGCGGTGATGAGCTTTAAGTCATTGGTGTTGAGACCGAGCTGGAGCACGATCTGCAGCACGATATAGTAGATGATCGCTCCGATGGAAACAGCGAAGAGCTTGAGACCGAAGTTCATAAAGACCTTGCCGAAGATGACCTCGCCGATGATGACGGCGGCAAGGCCGATGACGATCGCGCCGCGGCCCATGTTGATGTCGCTCGAGCCCTGATACTGCGCGAGCAGCGCGCCCGAAAGAGCGACAAGACCATTGGAGAGCATCAGGCCCAGCACGATGTTGGAGTTCGTGTTGATGCCCTGTGCGCGCGCCATGTTGGGGTTCGCGCCCGTGGCACGCAGGGAACTGCCCTTTTCCGTGCCGAAGAACCAGTACAGCGCCGCGATGACCGCGACGGTGAAGATCAGCAGCAGTGGCAGCGGATTTTTGAGCGACAGCTCGCGCACATAGCGCTGCGAGAGCAGCAGGGGATACTTATCGACACTCAGCGCCTGGTTTGCCTTGCTGTCCATGATGCGCAGATTGATCGAATACAGCGCAAGCTGCGTGAGAATACCGGCGAGAATGGCCGGGATACCGCAGCGTGTGTGGAAAAGACCGGTGATGAAACCGGCAAGCATGCCGGCGAGCATCGCGCACAGCAGGGCGAGCCAGGGGTTGAAGCCGCCGCGGATCAGCATGACGCACACAGCGCCGCCGGTTGCAAGCGAACCGTCGACCGTCAGATCCGCCACATCTAAAATGCGGAAGGTGATGTAAACGCCGATGGCCATAATGCCCCAGGCAAGACCCTGCGCGGCTGCGCCGGGCAGCGCGTTCATCAGCGATGAAAGGAAACTCATGAGTTTTCTCCTCCTAATTTTTGTTGCAGGCAGGAGCGGCAGCTCCCGCTCCTGCCTGCGTGGGGAACGATCAGTCTTCGATGGCGGTGTAGCCGTCGAGCGGCTCAATGCCGAGGGTTTCACACATGGTGGGGTTGTACTTCGGTGTGGCCTCGGTGAACTCGATGGGCATCTCAGAGATGTTGGCCTCACCGGTGAGGATCTTGGCGGCCATCTTGCCGGTGGTCACGCCGAGGTCATAGTAGTTGATGGAGAGCGTTGCCACGCCGCAGCCCTTGCAGATGCCCTCTTCGCCGCAGATGGCGGGCACGCCTGCCGGAACGAGGATGTTTGCGATGGCCTCAGTGTTGGAGGCGGCGGTGTTGTCGGTGGGGACATAGACAACATCTGCATAGTCGGCAGCGGACTGCGTGACGGAAGCGACGTCGTTGGTGTCGGTGAAGGCAAATTCCTTCGTCTCAATGCCCTTATCGGAGAGGCACTTGGCGACCTCTTCAATCTGGTAGCGGGAGTTGGGCTCGCCAGAGCAGAACAGCAGCGCGACCTTCTTGGCCTCGGGGAACCACTCGGTGATCATGTTTGCCTGCGCCTCAAGGTCGGCGAGGTCGCTTGTACCGGAGATGTTGCCGCCGACCGTGCCGTCAAAGTCATCAATGTCGAGGGCAACGCCGTAAGCGGTGATCGAGGTGCCGAGAATGGGGATATCGCTCGTGGCGGCAGCGGCGGCGGTCAGCGCGCCGGTGGCGTTCGCCATGATGAGGTCGACCTTGTCGGAGACAAAGCCATTGACGATGGTGGAGCAGTTGGCGCTGTCGCCGGAGGCATTCTTGGTCTGGAATTCGACCTCGCCGGGCAGCGCCTCGTTCAGCGCGTCGATGAAGCCCTGCGTGGCGGCGTCGAGCGCCTCGTGCTGTACGAGCTGGCAGATGCCGACAGTGTACTTCGTGCTTTCGCCGTCGGTGCTGCCCTGATTGTTGTCCTGCGCGGCCTTGTCGCCGCAGCCGGTCAGACCCAGGCTCATGCTGAGAACGAGGGAGAGAGAGGCAACGAGAGAAACGATACGTTTGGTGTTCATGCTTTTTTCCTCCAATTTTTTATTTGTTGTGAAAATAAGAAAACCCGCTGTACGGACTTGTGGTCCATACGGCGGGTTTTTTAACGCAACTCTGATCGAAGTGACCTTTCAGTGTTGGTGGAAACCGTTCAGTTACGGGCATCACAAATCGCTCTTACTTTTTTCTTGCAATAAAAGTAAGAGTAATAATAGCGATATACGTTGCTGCAAACGGCTTTCATCATCTGCTCAAGATCCTTTCTAAAAGATGCTTGTAATATAGCACACACAAAAGTGGCCGTCAAGGGCATTTTTATCCAAAAAGCGCCAATATCAGACGTGACTTGGGGACGAGAATGTCAAAAGTATGAATTTTTCATTAGGAATTGGCATGGGTGTGCTCACAAAGCTCATTGATCTTCTGCTGCAAGGCCTTGAAGTCCTCGAAGGTCTCCGGGCGGCGGCGCGGGTCGCGCAGCAGCGCCGCGGGGTGGTAGACGGCCATCATCTGAATGCCGCTCTTTTCAAACCACTGCCCGTGCTCGCGCGTGATCTTGAAGTCGGGCTTGATGATGCGCATCGCCGCAATGCGCCCGAGGCAGACGATGATCTTCGGGTGCAGGAGTGCTGCCTGACGGCGGAGATAGCCGATACAGGCCTCCTGCTCCACGCCGAGCGGGTCGCGGTTTTCGGGCGGGCGGCATTTGACGATGTTCGCAATGTACACATCGTCGCGCTTCAGGCCGATGATCTCGAGCATATCGTCGAGCAGGTGTCCCGCGCGGCCGACAAACGGTTCGCCTTGGGCGTCCTCGTTCGCGCCGGGGCCTTCACCGATGAATAAAACCTCGGCATTTTGGCTGCCGACGCCAAAGACAACGTTTGTGCGCGTTTCCCACAGCGAGCATTCGCGGCAATTTTTGCACTCGTGTTCCAGAGCTTCCCAGGTATCAGGCATAATGATGTTCTCCTGTCGATTTTTTGCTATTTTACCATGATTCCCCGCGCATTGCAACGCGCGCAGAGCGCATTTTTCCTGCCGCTGCGACCATACTGAGAAAAAAGACCGCGGAGGAATGCATGGAATTTATCTGGTATTGGTTTGCTTACAGCTTTTTGGGATACTGCCTTGAAAAACTTTTTGCCGCGGCGACGCGGTCAAAGCACCGGCTGCGGCGCTGCTTTGTCTTCCTGCCGCTTTGCCCGGTGTACGGTTTTGCCATGCTTGCGATTTTGCTGCTGGGAGCGGAGGATTTGCCCGGCGCATGGGAGCGGCTTCTGCTCGGGACGCTTGTGTCGACGAGTGTGGAGTACGCTGTGCACTGGACATACGAAAAGCTGTTTGCCGTGCGCTTCTGGGATTATTCCGCAACAAAATGCGACGTGAACGGGCGCATTTGCCTGCCGTTTTCCCTCTGCTGGGGCGTGCTGACCCTGCTTGCCGTGCGGTATGTGCAGCCGGTTCTTGCGAATTTTGCGGCGCAGCTTTCGGAGGAGGCGGCGCTGCCTGCGGTTTTCTTCACCATGTTCGACGGCATTTTGTCCGCGCGCGTCCTGCTTCTGACGCACGACATCGACGCGCTGACGCCGCGCACACTCGTAACGATAAGCAGGCGAACCGCCTGACGGTTCGCCTGCTTGACGTTATAAGTGCTTCTCGATCCAGTTCCAGATGTCGTTGTATACCACCGCACGGCAGTCTTCGTTCAGGATTTCGTGCCGCAGCCCCCGGTAGAGTTTGATCTCCACATCGCGCACACCGGCGCGGCGGAAGGCGTTGTACGCGCGCTTCACGCCCTTGCCCATCTCACCGACGGGGTCGCGGTCGCCGGAGATAAAGAGAATGGGGGTGTTGAGATTCATCGAGTTGATGTTCTTCTGCGCGCTGACAAAGCGGATACCGCCGAGCATTTCATAGAAGAGACCGATGCTCGTCTTCTGCCCGCAGAGGGGGTCGGCGATGTAGGCGTCAACATTGTTGTCGCTCGCGCTCAGCCAGTCGAGCGATGTGCGGTTGGGCGCGAAAGCCTTGTTGTACGCGCCGAAGGCGAGATCCTCCACGCGCGGGGAATGCGCCTTGAAGCCGTGGCGCTTGCCTGCGGCCTTGGCGATGGCGCGCCCGCCTGCAACGACTGCGGGGGATTGGTGTCCCGTGCCCATGATGATGGCGGCGTCTACGGTGCCGGGATAGCGAATGAGGTAGGTGCGCGTCAGGAAAGAGCCCATCGAATGTCCCATGAGGAAATAGGGAACGTCGGGATATTTTTCCTTTGTGCGGCAGCGCAGGGCGTACATATCGTCCACCACGTGCTTCCAGCCATTATAAGGGCCGAAGTAAAGCGTCTCGGCGCCCTTTTCCGCGGAGAGACCGTGGCCGAGGTGATCGTTTGCCACCACGACAAAGCCGTGCTCAGTCATAAATTCGGCGAAGGGGGCGTAGCGCATGCCATATTCCGCCACGCCGTGCGCAATTTGTAGAACGCCGATGATCTCATGCCCCTCGGGGGTCCACTCCGCTGCGTGAATGCGCGAGGAACCGTCCGACGAGGAAAAGTAAAATTCCCTGCAAATAGCCATGGCGTAAAATCCTCCTGCATGGTATAATCACAATAACTTTATTACCTTAGTATAGCATAAAACCGTGCAAAGGGACAAGGGGGTATCTTCATGCAGCGGTATATTTTGGCGCTCGATCAGGGAACGACCAGCTCACGTGCCATTCTTTTCGGACGCGACGGCAGCGTCGCAGGCTACGCACAGCAGACGTTCCGGCAGCATTATCCGCAGCCGGGGTGGGTCGAGCACGACCCGAACGAGATCTGGGAGAGCGAACGCGCTGTCGCCGCGCAGGCGCTGCGCAAAGCAGGTCTTGGCCGCGAGATCGCGGCCATCGGCATTACGAACCAGCGCGAAACAACGATCCTGTGGGACCGCGCGACCGGTGAACCGATCTATAACGCCATCGTCTGGCAGTGCCGCCGCACGGCGGACATTGCGGATGCGCTGCGCGAAAAGCGCGGTGTGAGCGAGCTGGTGGCAGAGAAAACGGGACTCCAGATCGACGCCTATTTCTCCGCGACGAAGATCAGATGGCTGCTCGACCATGTTCCCGGCGCGCAGGAGCGGGCTGCACGCGGCGAGCTGCTGTTCGGCACGGTGGAAACGTGGCTCATCTGGAAGCTGACGGGCGGCAAGGTGCACGTGACGGACTATTCCAACGCAAGCCGCACGATGCTCTTCAATATCCACACGCTTTCGTGGGACGAAGAGCTCTGCGCGCTTTTGGATATTCCGATGGATATTCTGCCGCGTCCAGTGTCGAATTCCGAGGTTTACGGGACGGTGGCAGAGGGGATCGAAGGTCTTGAGGCACTCGCGGGCGTGCCGATCTGCGGCGCAGCGGGCGACCAGCAGGCGGCGCTCTTCGGTCAGGGCTGCTTTACGCGCGGACAGGCCAAAAACACCTACGGCACGGGCTGTTTCACGCTGATGAATATCGGCGATACGCCGGTGCGCTCGCGCGCGGGACTGGTGACGACCGTGGGCTGGAACATCGGCGGCGAAACGACCTACGCGATCGAGGGCAGCGTTTTCAACGCGGGCTCGGCCATTCAGTGGCTGCGCGACGAGCTGAAGATCATCTCGACCTCGCACGAGTGCGATACGCTGGCAGAGAGCGTGAGCGATACGGGCGGGATCTACCTTGTGCCCGCCTTCACCGGCCTTGGCGCGCCGTACTGGGATATGTATGCGCGCGGCTGCGTTGTCGGCATCACGCGGGGCACGACGAAGGCGCATTTTGCCCGCGCGGTGCTCGAATCCATCGCCTATCAGGTCACTGACCTGATGACCGCCATGCGGCAGGACGCGGGCTGCGAGATCTCGGGCCTGCGTGTGGACGGCGGCGCAAGCGTCAGCGATCTGATGATGCAGTTTCAGGCAGACCTTCTGCGCATTCCGGTCGACCGCCCCGCGATGGTCGAAACGACGGCATTCGGTGCGGCGTCGCTTGCGGGACTGGCCGTGGGCGTGTGGAAGGATCTTGACGAGCTGCGCGCTTTGCGCCGCAGCGAACGTGTTTTCTCTCCCGAGCGGGCGCAGTATGAGTGCGAGGAGCTGTACCGCGGCTGGAAGCGCGCCGTGGGCTGCGCGCAGGGCTGGGTGGAGAAAAAATAGCACATCGTCATAAAAAGTTAATACTTTTATTAAAAATTATCCATTGAAATGCACGGCCCGGTAGCTTATACTTACAGTACCAAGCCAAAGTGAAAGGTTTGAAAGGAGAAGAGAATATGGAATTCTTAGACAACTTCGGTAAGAAGGTTCAGGATGTTGCTTTCATCGCTGCCGAGAAGGCGCAGCAGGTCGCGGCTGTTGCCAGCGAAAAGGCGAGCATCGTTGCGGATAAGGCAAAGACCGAATATGAGATGGCGGCTGAGCGCCGCAGCATGGACAAGAACTACCGCGCCATCGGCGAATGGTATGTTTCCGCACTCGAGGGCGACGCGCCCGAGGCGGTCGCTGATATCGTTGCGGCGATCAAGAACTCTCAGGATAAGCTCGCGGCCTATGAGGCTGCCAAGGCGGAGGCCGCCGCGGCCAAGGCTGAGGCTGCCGCTGCCAAGAAAGCAAAAGAGCCTGTCATCGAGGTGACCATCGAGAAGAAAACCGATGCGGCAGAGCCTGTCGCGGAAGAAAACGACTGCGCTCCCTGCGAGGAAGTGCCTGCACAGGAGGAACCTGCTGCGGACGAGGAACCCAAGGAAAACTAAATCCTGAAACGAAAGGCGGCGCAGCACTCGCTGCGCCGCCTTTCCTGTTTGAACGTAGCGTCTGGTCTGCATAATTTGTTTTTGTTTGATTATATGAATAATACCAGTAGGCGGTATAATACGAGCAACAACCAAAACAAAGGAGCATTTGACCATGAATGATAAGAAGATCAGAAAGCTTGTCCTTGCCGCTTTGCTTGCGGCGCTTGTCTGCGTGGCGACGATGGTCGTCCAGATCCCTTCTCCGATGCAGGGCTATGTGAATTTAGGCGACTGCTTCGTGCTGCTCTCGGGCTGGCTGCTCGGCCCATGGTACGGCTTTGCGGCGGGCGGCATCGGCTCGATGCTGGCGGATCTCTTCCTCGGCTACGGCCACTATGCGCCCGGCACGTTCGTCATCAAGGGACTTGTGGCGCTCATCGCCGCGTTGCTGTATGAAAAGCTGGGCCGCACGCAGGTGTCCCGCATCGTCGGCGGCGTTGTGAGCGAGATCGTGATGGTGCTGGGGTATTTCGGCTATGCGTCGCTTCTTCTCGGCAAGGGGCTTGCCGCTGCGGCGAGTATTCCCGGCAATATTTTCCAGGGTACGGTCGGTCTCGTGGTCGGCGTGCTGCTGGTCGCGGTGCTGGAACGCGCCAAGGTGACGGAGAAGCTGGCATAAGCAAAACAACATTTCAAAGAGGTGTCAGATCATGGCGGGAATCGTACATGAGGTAGAAAATCATCGTCTGGTAGAGCAGGCGGAGCAGGAGGCGGCGGAATGCGCGCGCCAGCTGGCGGAGGCGGCGCATCTGCGCCGCGGGCAGATCGTTGTTGTCGGGTGCAGCACGAGTGAGGTCGTCGGGCACCAGGTCGGCAGCTGGTCAACGCCGGAGGTGGCACAGGCAATCTTCCGCGGGCTGTCCGGTGTGTTTTCGCCCATGGGGGTGCACATTGCCGCCCAATGCTGCGAGCATCTCAACCGCGCGCTCATTGTGGAGCACGAGGCGGTGCCGGGCGGCGAGATCGTCAACGTCCTGCCGCAGCCCAAGGCGGGCAGTTCCTTTGCAACGGCGGCCTATGAGGCGTTCCGCCACCCCGTGGCGCTCGAGGAGATCCGCGCCGACGCGGGACTTGACATCGGCGGCACGCTGATCGGCATGCACTTGAAAAAAGTGGCTGTTCCCGTGCGCTTGAAGCAGAATCGCATCGGTCAGGCCATCGTGCTGGCCGCGCGGACGCGCCCCAAATTCATTGGCGGCGAGCGCGCGATCTATGATGAGTCGCTCAAAGAAGGTTATCCTGATTTTGTCGATTGATAGCAACAGAAAATGCGAGATACCCGAGAAAACGGGTATCTCGCATTTTCGTTATTCTCTGCGGTGCTCTCAGGCAAGGAAGCCCTTGAGGATCGTATCCTCGGCCTCTTCCTCGGTGAGTCCCAGGGTTTGGAGCTTCAAGAGCTGATCGCCCGCGATCTTGCCGATGGCAGCCTCGTGGATGAGCTGCGCGTCGGTCGAATTGGCGCTGATGGCGGGGACGGATTCGATCGTTGCCTTGCCCATGATGATCGAATCGCACTGCACGTGGCCGAAGCACTTGTTGTTGCCCACGACCACGGGGCGAAAGACCTGCTTGGACTCGTCCTGCGCAACAGAGCGGGAAATGACGCGGCCACGGGAGTCCTCGCCGTTGAGTTCGATCTCCATGTCGCTCTCGGCAAGCTGCTTGCCATGCGTCAGCAGTCTTTCGGTGACGATGGCCTCGGCGCCCTTGCCGCAGACGATCTTCGTCTTGCGCACGGTGGAGTCGATGCCGCGGATCTGAACGGTCTCCATCTGGATGCTTGCGCCCTCGTCGAGGTAGACGACCGTAGTGGGGTTCATCACACGCGCACCGTTGCCGTCGCCCTCGCCGTAATGCTTTTCCATATAGCGCACGTGGGAATTCTTGGAGATATAAAAGGTGTGGATACCGTCGTGACGGCTCTCGTTACAGCCGGAGTTGTGGATGCCGCAGCCTGCGACGATGTCCACATCGCAGTTTTCGCCGACGTAAAAGTCATTGTAGACCATTTCGGTCACGCCGCTTTTGCTGATGATGACGGGAATGTGGCACTGCTCGCCCTTTGTGCCGTCCTTGATGCGGATGATGATGCCGCTCTTGCCCTCGGGCTGCGGGTCGATGGCGATGTGCTCGGTGGACTGGCGTGCTTCGCAGCCACTGTCCTTTCGGATGTTGAACGCGCCGACGGGTTTGCCCGTCAGGTCGGCGATCTTTTCAAGCAGGGAAGCGTCGATTTCAGTGATCATGTGTTCTTCCTCCTTACTTGTTCAGCACCGGGCAGGAGCCCAGCGTATCCGCCATGATGAGCGGGAAAATTTCCTTTGTGCTGCCGCGATGCATCAGCTCGCCGCCGCCCACGACGACGATCTCATCGGCCAGCTGAATGATGCGCTCCTGATGGGAGATGATGATCATTGTGGCAGTCTCCTGACGGCGCAGCTGCTCGAAGGTCTCGGTCAGGCGCGCGAAGCTCCAGAGGTCGATGCCGGCTTCCGGCTCGTCGAAGATCATCAGCTCGCTGCCGCGGGCAAGCAGTGTTGCGATCTCGATGCGCTTGACCTCGCCGCCGGAGAGGGAAACGTCCACCTCGCGGTCGAGGTAGTCGTTGGCGCAGAGACCCACCTGCGTGAGGTATTTGCAGCACTTGTCCTTGCTGAGGTTTTCGTCGCCCGAGGCAATGGTCAGAAGGTTTCGCACCGTGATGCCCTTGAAGCGCGGCGGCTGCTGAAAGCCGTAGCTGATGCCGAGGCGCGCGCGCTCGGTGATGCCGAGATGCGTGATGTCCTGGCCGTTGAAGAGGATCTGGCCGCCCGTCGGCGTGACAAGGCCCATGATGATCTTGGCAAGCGTGGTCTTGCCGCCGCCGTTGGGGCCGGTAAAGACGATGAGCTTGCGGTCGGGAATGTCGATGGAAATGTCCTTCAAGATCGTCTGCTCCCCTTCGGGAGAAGAGACGGTATAGGTGATGTGCTTCAGTTCCAGCATGAAAAGAAGACCTCCTTACAGAAACTGCCGTTGGATTATTCTTAGCTTAACGCCTGCGGCAGAAAATGAAAAGTTGCAAATGCAACAAAATACACAAAAACACAAAACAAATGTAGTTTACCAGAAAAATGGGAAAAAATCAACGAGCGGGGTGCGATTTTTGAGATTTCTTTTTCTGGGAGGGAAAGAAGAAAAAGCAGCCGGCACACAGAGGCGCGGCCGGCATAGAATGGGGCGAGAATTGTTCGGGAAGGGGAAAGAAAATATGATCGAGCAAAAAAATCCGTCCGCCTACGACTACGATGCCTGCCGCGCGCTGTGGCAGCGCGTTTCGCCGTCGGAGGATCCATATCCCGCGGCGGAAGAGATGACCACGCAGGGCGGAGAGCTTTCGCTCCCGGGGGCGGAGGGGGATCCCTGCTGCATGGGAACGGAGGCGGCGGATTCCGTCGAGGTGCTGCAAGGCTTTCTGCGCGAGGAACTGGGCGACGCGCAGGTCTACGCCTATCTTGCCGCAAACCTGCCGCGGCGCGAGACCGCGCGCCTTTTCCGCGCGCTCAGCGAGGAGGAAAAGCGCCATGCGCGCGACCTTGCTGCCGCGATCTACCTGATCACCGGAAAGCCCTACTGCCCGCGCGTATGCGTTGAAAGACCGGATATGGGCGATCTCTGCGCACTGCTGCGCGCCCTTTACCACGGTGAGGCCTGCGCGGGCTACAACTACGCCCGCGCGGGGGAAGAAACGCTCGATCTATGCCTGGGAAAGCTCTTTGCGGCGATGAGTGCAGACGAATACCGCCACGCGGAGACGCTGCTGAAGCTTCTCGGGCGAAAAATGAACATTTGAAAAAAGAACCGGGACAGAGAGTGCTCTCTGTCCCGGTTTGCTCATTCGATGGAGATGATATAGTAGTAGACCGGCTGGCCGCCGCAGATGAGGTTGATCTCGGCGTCCGGGCACTTGTGGGTGAAGATGTCGCGCGCCTTGTGCGCGTCCTCTTCCGCCACATCTTCGCCGTAAAAGACGGTGATGAACTCTGCCCCGCGGGACGCGGCCTCGTCGGCAAGACCGCCGAGCAGCGCGGAAACATCACGGTCGGTGCCGTGAAGCTTTCCGTCGAGCAGCGCAAGATAGTCGCCCTCGTGAATGTCGAAACCGTCGAAATCGGAGTTGCGCGCGGCGTAGGTGATCTGCGCGGTGGAAACGTTCTGCGCGGCGTCTGTCATTGCCTTTGCGATGGCGTCAGCGTCGCTCATGTCGGGATCGACCGCCATCATCGCGCTCACGCCCTGCGGAATGGAGGCGGTGGGAATGACAACGACGTTTTTCTCCGTTAGACCCATGCACTGCTGCGCGGCCATAATGATGTTTTTGTTGTTCGGCAGGACGAAAACGGTGCGCGCGGGAACCTTTCTGATCTCCCTGAGAATGCTCTCGGTCGAGGGATTCATGGTCTGCCCGCCGCTGATGACGCCGTCCGCGCCAAGGTCGGTAAAGACGCTGGCAAGTCCGTCGCCGGCGCAGACGGCAAGGAAGCCGTAGTCCTTTTCGGGCGCAGCCTCTTCGCTGCTGTCCTCCTGCCCGGCAGCCTCCAGCTCCTGCTCAATGGCATCGAGATCGTCGGTAGACTGGGCCGTGCCGCCGGCGGCAAGCTGCTGCGCCTGCGTGCGCATGTTCTCGATCTTGGCAAGCTCGAGCGTGCCGTACTTCTGCGCTTCGCTCAGCGCTTCGCCCGGAATGTCAGTGTGGACGTGGACCTTGAAGGCCTCGTCGTCCTCGCCGATGACGAGCGAATCGCCGATGCCGTCCAAAAATCTGCGGAACGGCTCGATGCTGCGTCCGCTCTTGCGGACGATGAACACGGTGTCGAACGTGAAGGTGATGTCTTCTTCGGAAAGCATGGCAAAATCCGCCTTTTCCTGCGTGTCTTCCGCTGTGAGCTCGGGACGCTCTTCGCCGCGAAGCGCACTGAGCATGCCGCCGAGAATGAGCAGGAAGCCCTTGCCACCGGCATCGACCACGCCCGCCTTTTTGAGAACAGGGTTCATGTCGGTCGTCTGCGCGAGCGTGATCTCGCCCTGGGCGATGGCCTGCTCGAGCACATACTCGACGCTGTTCTGCTCCTCTGCCGCGCTCGCGGCGCGCTCGGCGGCGAGACGCGAAACGGTCAGGATCGTGCCCTCGGCGGGCTTCATCACGGCGTTGTACGCCGCGGCGACGCCCTCCTGCATTGCGGCGGCGAAGGCCGCGCCGTCGGCTTCCTTGCAGCCCTTGAGCTCCTTGGAGATGCCGCGGAAGAGAAGAGACAGAATGACGCCGGAGTTGCCGCGTGCGCCGCGCAGCAGCGCGGAGGCGGTGACGGAGGCGGCCTGATCGACCGTGGCAGGCTCGATCTTCTTGAGCTCCTGCGCCGCGGTCTGAATGGTGAGGCTCATGTTCGTGCCGGTGTCGCCGTCAGGAACGGGAAATACGTTTAAGTCGTTGATGGCTTGTTGTGCCTGTGCGATGGAGACGGTGCCGAAGAGCAGCATCTCCTTAAACATGGCACCATTGATGGTATCGTGCATGGGATGATGTCCTCCTCGATTTTACAGATTCATGCTGTCAACGCAAACGTCGACACTGCGGATGCTCGCGCCGGTGTTTTCGCTGACCATATAGCGAACCTGATTGATAATGGAGCGGCACACGGCGGCGATGTTCACGCCGTGCTCCACAACAATGTGCAGCTCAATGGAAATGTCCCCTTCTTCGTGGGGAATGATGCGCACGCCCTTGCTCATCGCCTCGCGGCGCAGCAGGTGGACAAGCCCGTCCGTCATGGAGCGGAAGGCCATGCCCTTGACGCCGAAGCAGCTTGTGGCGGCAGCGCCGGTGATATTCGACAGGGCGGCATCGGAAATGCTGATCTCGCCCTTTTCGGTGTGTAGCCTGATCATGGAAGATACTCCTTTCTCCCTGGTCGATAAAATGTGACCATATTACTACTCCATACCATTATATACGAAGCGTGCGGGAATAACAAGAGAAAATATTTTGCGGAAAATGCGGGAAAATGTCAGAGTGTCTATTGAAAATGAACGGAAATTCACGTATTATGGAAACCAGAGAGTATGTTGCGCCGTGACCGTCGGCGCTGTGGAGGGATAACGATGAGAGTGATCACAGGCTCGGCGCGCGGACGGCGGCTGGGCGAACTCAAGGGCATGGAGACCCGGCCGACGACCGATAAGGTCAAGGAGAGCATCTTTAATTGTATCCAGTTTGACGTGGAGAATGCGCGCGTGCTCGATCTGTTTGCGGGCACAGGGCAGCTCGGTATCGAGGCGCTTTCGCGCGGAGCAAAAAGCGCGCTTTTCATCGATAAGCGCGCGGACGCGGTGAAGCTCGTGCGCGAGAATCTTGCGATGTGCCGTCTTGAGGAGAACGCGCAGGTCATCTGCGGCGACTCCGTTGCATCGCTTGGCGCACAGCGGCAGAAATTCGACATCATCTTTCTCGATCCGCCCTACGGCAGCGGCCTTCTGGAGCAGGCGATGGAGAAGATCGCCTCGTTTGACATTTTATCGCCCCATGGTATAATGGTGGCGGAAAGCGCGCTGGATCAGGCGCTGCCGGCGCTTCCTGCGCCGTACAGCCTGTACCGCGAATACCGCTACGGCAAGATCAAGGTGACGATCTATCACCGCGCGGGGGAGGAAGAGGCATGAAGATCGCAGTCTTTCCCGGCTCGTTCGATCCCGTGACGATCGGGCATCAGGACATCATCGCGCGCGCGTCAAAGCTCTTCGACCGCGTGTACGTGTCCATCGTGCCGAACGGGACGAAGACGCACCCGATGTTTTCGGACGAACAGAAGCTTGCGCTGATGCGCGCGAGCGTTGAGGACTTTCCCAACGTGGAAGCCGAGCTTGGGGGCGGACTTTTGACCGACTACGCGCTCCGAAAAAACGCGCAGTTTCTTGTGCGCGGTGTGCGCAACAGCGTGGATTTTGACGCCGAGCAGCAGCTCTCGCTCATCTACCGCGATGTGTCGGAGGGGGCTCTTGAAACGGTGCTGCTCATTGCAGAACCGAAGTATCAGCACATCAGCTCCACGATGGTGCGCGAGATGATCAAATACGGACAAGACCTTGAAAAATATATGCCGCTGCGCGCAGCGGCGCTTGTGAAAGAATGGGGAGAAGACCATGGCGAACAATGATGTGCAGCATCTTCTGGATATGCTTTATGAGATGATCGACGGGGCGAAGAATGCGCCGCTGTCGAGCGACAGGTGCATTTTGAACCGCGATGAGGCGCTTGATCTGCTTGATGAGATCCGCGCACAGCTGCCGGTGGAGCTCGCGCGCGCGCAGGAGCTGATCCGCGCGAAGGAGGATTATGTCAAGGCTGCCAAGCGCGATGTGGAGCGCATGATGCAGCAGGCTGAACTGGACGCGAAAGCCAAGGTCTCCGAGACTGAGGTGCTTACCGCTGCGCGTGATCGCAGCCGCGAGATCATCAAGCGCGCCGAAGATCGCAGCCGCGAGATGTACCGCGTTGCCAACGAATACACGGAAGATGCGCTGCGCCGCACCGAGGAGGCCATTCAGATGGCGCTGGCCGAGGTGCAGCAGTCCCGTTCCGACTTCCGTGCCGCATCTGTAGCGCAGATGCAGAAAAAACGCGAGGAACTGGCACAGTCCGCTGAAAAACAAGCGTAAGTACAATGAAAAATTGTCAAAAGTGACAAAAACCGACAAAACTGGTAGACATAATCTATATTTGGACACAAGAAAAAGAGCCGCCACAAGATATTGTGGCGGCTCTTTTTTGTTCCAAATAAAAGTAGAACAAAGGTTTCAAAAGAGACGCGCAACGGCCGCTTTTTTGCGGGAAAAAGCGGCAAAAGCCTTGAAAACGCAGGGAAATTTCTGCTTGCATTTTTTATGTGAATCTCGTATACTCAAAGCAAAGGTGGGGAAAAGTGGGGCATCATACCATGAAAATGGTTCTCTTTCCCACATGAGCATCAGGACAAGCGCGGCACGGCTTTTTCGGAAAACGGGAAAAGGCCGCGCTTTCGCGCCCCCGCGATGCCCCAAATACCAAAAAAGGAGGGAGCCGCCGTGACAGGTCAGTATCAGCATACGATCGATGCCAAGGGGCGGCTCTTTATTCCTGCGAAGCTGCGCGAGGAACTGGGCGACACGTTTTATGTCACCATGGGCATGGATTCCTGCCTGAGCGTCTATTCCGACGCTTCCTGGGCGCGCTTTACCGAAAAGTTTGAAGGTCTGCCCTACACAAAGACCAAGGCCATGCGCCCGCTCTTTGCCAATGCCGCCAAGTGCGAGCCGGATGCGCAGGGACGCATCGTGCTTCCGCAGAAGCTCAGAGCCTACGCCCATCTTGAAAAAGATGTGGTCGTGATCGGTGTGTCGAACCGCGCCGAGATCTGGAACGCGGAAAAGTGGGCAGAGATCGAGGCCGCGGAACTCAACCCCGAGAATCTGGCCGCCGTGATGGAAGAGTTGGGATTCTGATATGGAAGAGAACTACGGTCATAAGTCGGTGCTGCTGCACGAGTGCCTCGATGCGCTCGCCATCAAGCCTGACGGCATTTATGTGGACGGCACGCTCGGCCGCGCCGGCCATTCGCTCGAGATCGTGCGCCGCCTGACAACGGGCAGGCTCATCGCGCTCGACCGCGACGAGACCGCCATCGAAGCGGCGAACCGCCGCCTCGGCGACTATCTCGATAAGGTCACGCTCGTCCACAGCAACTTCAGCGCGCTTGACTCTGTGTTGTACGAGCTGGGCATCCACGGTGTGGACGGAATGCTTTTTGACCTCGGCGTTTCCTCTCCGCAGCTTGACGAGGCACAGCGTGGTTTTTCCTACAAGCAGGACGCGCCGCTCGACATGCGCATGGACGAGTCCGCCGCACTGACGGCGCACGAGGTGGTGAACACCTGGTCCTATGAAGAGCTGCGGCGCATTCTCTTTGAATACGGTGAGGAGCGCTACGCGCCCGCCATTGCAAAGAAGATCTGCACGTACCGCGAGCAGAGAAGCATCGAGACAACGCTTGAGCTTGCAGACCTGATCCGCTCGGCGATGCCGGCGAGCGCACTGCGCGAAAAGCAGCACCCCGCCAAGCGCAGCTTTCAGGCCATCCGCATCGCCGTGAACGACGAGCTGGGCGAGCTTCCGCTGATGCTCGACGCGGCAGAGAAGAACCTCAAAAGCGGCGGACGGCTTGCGGTCATTACGTTCCACTCGCTCGAGGACCGCATTGTTAAGAAAAAGCTCCAGGAGCTTGCACAGGGCTGCATCTGCCCGTCGGAATTCCCAGTGTGCGTGTGCGGCAGAAAACCGAAGGTAAAGCTCATTACGCGAAAGCCCATCGTGTCGAACGAGGAAGAGCTTGCCGAAAATCCCCGCGCCCGCAGCGCAAAGCTGCGCGTCGCAGAAAAGTGCTGACAACAGCAAAGAATACGCAAAAGAAAGGAGATCGCCATGGCCCGCCGCAGAGAGCAGAACATGAAATACCGCCGCTACAGCGGACGAGTCAATGGCAATCTCGCTTACGATCCTGCCTACGAAGAGCGCCAGCGCAGACTGCGCCGCGAGCAGGAATATGAGCGCGAGCATCAGCGTGAAGAATTCATGCGCCCGCCGCAGCGGAAGGTGCAGAAGAAAGCTGCACCCGTCCGCCGCCAACGCGAGAAGGTCTCGCTCGGCGCACTGTGCGGCTTTGCGGCACTGGCTGCCATGGTCGCGCTGATGATCCTGTGCCGTGCGCAGCTTACCGAGATCTCTTCGCAGGTCGTTTCCGTGCAGAAGGAGATCGCTGCGCTTGAGGACGAGCATGTCGCGCTGCTCACGCGTTATGAAAAAACCTTTGATCTCACCACCATCAAAGAGGCGGCGGCCGCGGCCGGTATGGCCAAGCCAAGCGCCTCACAGGTCTACTATATCGACCTGTCGGAAGCTGACAGCGTGGTCGTCTATCAGCAGAAGAGCCAGAACGTGCTGGCTCGGGCGCTCACATCGCTTGGCAACGGCGTATGTGCGGTGGTGGAATATTTCAAATGAGCGAAGCTATACATAAGGAGTAAGGAGCTTCCTTACTCCTTTTCCATCTTTAAGGAGGATGAACAGCAGTGGCACAACCCCAAAAAAGACGTCCCGAATCCGCGCGACGGGCAAACCGCATCATTCAGACAAGAACGCTGCTGTTGCTCGGCGTGTTCGGCGTGCTGACTTTCGTGCTGCTCTTTGCCAAGCTTTATCACTGGCAGATCACCGAGCACGATGAGCTTCAGTCCGTCGCCGTGCGGCAGCAGACGCTGCGCACCACGGTGGAGGCGAGCCGCGGCATCATTTACGACAGAAACGGTACGATCCTTGCGATGTCCGCCTCGGCGGAGGATATTTTTCTCTCGCCCAAGGAGATCGTCGAGAACGATCAGGATCAGAACCTGATCGCAAACGGCCTTGCTGAGATCCTGAACCTCGACGCTGCTGACATTCTCAAAAAGATGGAGAAAACAAATTCTCAGTACGAGATCCTCAAGAAAAAAGCGGACGATGAGCTTGCCGACAAGGTGCGGGAATTCATCAACGAGAATGAACTCAGGGGCGTTTTCCTGCGCCCGACGAGCAAGCGCAGCTATCCCAAGGGGACGCTTGCCTCGCAGGTCATCGGCTTTGCCAACGACAACGGCGGCTCGATGGGACTGGAGGCGACCTATAACGACGAACTGACCGGTGAAAACGGCATGGTCGTTACCGCACGCGACCGCGACGGCCGCTCCGTGCTCTACCAGTATGACCAGTATTTCGACGCGGAAAACGGCTGCGACCTGCACACGACGCTCGACACCACCATTCAGTATTACCTTGAAAAGGGCGTGCAGGAGCTGGAGGCGCGCTTCGGCACGGGAAAGGGCGCAACGGGCATCGTCATGGACGTCAACACCGGCGCGGTACTGGCGATGGCGTCGCTCCCGACGTACGATCTGAACGCTCCCGGCAAGGTCTACAACGATTTTCTGACCTCCGGCATGACGGAGGAGCAGATCGAGGAGAACATGAAGGATCTTCTCAACAAGCAGTGGCGCAGCAAGGCCATCAACGATACCTATGAGCCGGGTTCCACCTTCAAAACGCTCACGCTCGCCATGGCGCTTGAGGAAAACGTCGTCGATCTGAACACGGGCTTCTACTGCGGCGGCAACACCACCATCGAAGGGCAGAAGATCTGGTGCTCCAAGCGCACGGGCCACGGCCAGCAGAATCTGACGCAGGCGTTTGCAAACTCCTGCAACCCCGCGTTCATCAACATCGGCATTCGCGTCGGCAACGCGAAATTCTACCAGTACATGCAGGATTTCGGCTTGCTGGAAAAGACCGGCATCGACACCACGGGCGAGGCCAGCGGCTTTGCCAACAGTGAGATCAAGTATTCAACGCTTGCCCTGGCGTGCTATGCTTTCGGCCAGAACTTCAACGTCACGCCCGTTGCGCTGCTTGCGGCGCAGTGCGCCTGCGTCAACGGCGGCTATCTCTATACGCCGTATCTTGTGGAAGAGATCACCGATCAGGACGGCAATGTTGTCTCCCGGCACGACGCAACGCCCATTCGTCAGGTCATCTCTGCGGAGACCTCCGCGCTCGTGCGCGATATTATGGAATACGAAGTGACCACCGGCACGGGTAAAAACGGCCAGGTCGCGGGCTACCGCATCGGCGGCAAGACGGGCACAGCCGATAAGGTCGGCGGCAACGTTATCGTTTCCTTCGTGTGCTTTGCCCCTGCGGACGATCCGCAGGTGATGATGCTTCTCACGCTCGATGAACCGAACAAGTGGACCGGAACCTATGTTTCCGGCGGTAACATGGTCGCGCCCGTGGCAAGCTCCGTGATGGGCGAGATCCTGCCGTATCTCGGCATCGAGCCGAGCTACACCGCCGAAGAACTTGTCGGCGCGGATAAAACCGTGCCGAACGTTGTCGGCCTTTCAAAGGACGCGGCGGCCGAGCGCCTGAGCGCGAACGGCTTCAGCTTCCGCACCGTCGGCGGCGGCGACACCGTCACCGACCAGACGCCCGCGGGCGGCGCGATCGTGCCCAACAGCGCAGAGATCATTCTCTACCTCGGCGCGGAGAAATCGGGCGAGAAGTGCATCGTGCCGAATGTCGTGGGCGACAGCGCCGCGACCGCGAACCAGAAGATCGTGAACGCGGGGCTTATCATGGGTGTTTCCGGCGCAACGAACGCAAGCTCGTCCACCGTGCGCGCCATCTCGCAGAGCATCGCGGCGGGCACAGAGGTCGAGGCGGGCACGGTCGTGCGCGTTCAGTTCAGCGACAGCTCGGTGCGCGACTAAAGACAGCAAGACCCAATTCCGAAAGGAATTTTTGAAAACGCAGTTATCTGAGCTTGTTTCCGTATTGGAAGAAAAGGAAGTGCGTGCGCCGCAGGATCTGACGATCAGCGGCCTTGCGCTCGATTCCCGCGAAACGGGGGAAGGAACGCTCTTTTTCGCCCTGCCGGGGGAAAAAGAGGACGGCGGCGACTATATCGCCGAAGCAAAGGCGCGCGGCGCGGCCTGCGCCGTGTGCGAGCAGCCGCCGGAAACGGAGATCCCCTACATTCTTGTGCCCGATGCGCACAAAGCGCTTGCGCTTTGCGCGGCGGTATGGTATGGTACTCCGGCGGGAAAACTCACCGTGGTCGGTGTGACCGGCACGAACGGCAAAACAACCACGACCTGTCTGATCAAGCAGCTGCTGGAGCGCACGAAGGGCGCGAAGGTCGGACTCATCGGCACGAATCAGAACCTGATCGGAGAAAGTGCCGTACCGGCAGAGCGCACCACGCCCGACGCGCTGACCTTGCAGCGCCTGCTCGCCCAGATGGTCGATGCGGGCTGTACTTACGCGGTGATGGAGGTCTCCTCCCATGCGCTGATGCAAAAAAGGGTGGAGGGGATCCGCTTTCGCGTCGGCGTTTTTACGAATCTGACGCAGGATCACCTCGACTATCACGGCACGATGGAAGCCTATTGCGAGGCAAAAGCGCGCCTTTTCGACCAGTGCGACATCGCCTGCGTCAATGGCGACGATCCGTGGACGGAGCGGCTGCTCGCTCGCTTTGCGGGCGAAAGTGTGACATTCGGGCAGGATATGACGAACGATCTTGTCGGCTGGCGCGCCCGCTACGAAAACGACGGTGTGCGCTTTACCGCCTGCACCGATCTTGACCATGAGGAGACAAGGATCGGCATTCCCGGCGGCTTTTCGCTCTATAATGCGCTTGCGGCGCTCTGCGCCGTGCAGGCGCTCGGCGTGCCGCTGCACGCGCTCGCGGAAGCGCTGCAAGGCTGCATCGGCGTGAAGGGCCGATGCGAGGTCGTGCCGCTTTCTGCACCGTTTACCGTTATCATCGACTATGCCCACACACCGGACGGACTGAAAAATATCCTTTCTACCGTCTGCGGCTTTGCCGACGGGCGCGTGATCGCACTTTTTGGCTGCGGGGGAGACCGCGACAAATCGAAGCGTCCCCGCATGGGACGCATTGCCGCGGCGCTTTCGGACTTTGTCGTTCTCACAAGCGATAATCCACGCACCGAAGACCCCTACGCGATCCTGCGCGACATTCTGCCCGCGCTTTTGGGGAGCAAAACGCCGTTTGCCGTCGTGGAAGACCGGCGCAAGGCCATCGGCTTTGCGCTGTGCGAGGCGAAAGTGGGCGATGTGCTCGTCCTCTGCGGAAAGGGACACGAGACCGATCAGGAGATCGGAACGACAAAATACCACCTCGACGAGAGGGAGGTTGTGCGCGAGATGTTCGCGCAAGTACAAAGGAAGGAAGCCGCTGCGGCGGCGAAGGAAAACGAATATGAAGATCATCATTGCCTGCATACTGAGCTTCGCGGTCTCCGCGATCACGGGAAAGTTTCTGGTTCCTGAGCTGCGCAAGCTGAAAGCGGGACAGAGCATCCGCGAGGACGGCCCCACCTGGCACGCCGGAAAGGCCGGCACGCCGACGATGGGCGGACTGATGTTCATTCTCGGCATTCTGGTGTCCATTCTTGTCTGCGGCTGGAAGGGCATGATGGCGGGAGATCTCAAGCACCTTTATATCTTTGCCTTTGCGCTCATCTTCGGCGTCATCGGCTTTTTAGACGACTTTGAAAAGGTGAAGCATAAGCAGAACCTCGGCCTGACCGCCATTCAGAAGTTCCTGCTGCAGCTCGCCGCGGCGGTCGCGTTCCTCTGCCTGATGCGCTTTGAGGGCATGCTGACGCCGAACCTCTATGTGCCGTTTTTTAACAAGAGCTTTGTGATGAGCTGGCCGGTCTACATGGTGTTTGCGGCCTTTGTCATCGTGGGTACGGTCAACGCCGTCAACATCACCGACGGTATCGACGGCCTGGCCGGCAGCGTGACGGTGCCGGTGGGACTCTTCTTTGCGGTGCTTTCCATCTGGTGGAAAGGCTATGACCAGCTCGGCATTTATTCCGCGGCGCTCGTCGGCGGTTTGCTCGGCTTCCTTATCTATAATTTCCACCCGGCCAAGGTTTTTATGGGCGATACTGGCTCGCTGTTTCTCGGCGGTACGGTGGCGGCGCTGGCCTTTGCCTATGATATGCCGCTCGTGCTGATCCCTGTCGGCTTTGTTTACATCTGCGAGACGCTTTCCGATATTTTGCAGGTCGGCTACTTCAAGGCGACACACGGCAAGCGCCTGTTCAAAATGGCGCCGCTGCACCACCACTTTGAGCTTTGCGGCTGGAGTGAGGTGAAGCTTGTCGCTATCTTTACGAGCGTGAGTCTGCTGGGCTGCATCGCAGCGATATTCGGCGTCATGAACCGATTTCATTTCTAAAGAAAGCAGCTTCGCTGCTTTCTTTAGAGAAGGCTTCAGAAAATGGTGCTCACCGCACCATTTTCTGTAAAGTGTCGCTGCGGACGCGCATGTCGTCCTTCGCGACGGATTAGAATAGTTTGCCGCCTGCGGGCGGCAAAGGGACGGGGGCGCAATGCCGCGCTGGTCGTCCTCCGCGACAGATTTGGCTTGCTTTCCGCCTGCGGGCGGCAAAGCATGTGACACTTAAATGGCGCTCAAAATTGCGCGCTGCACAATTTTGAGTCGAATGAAAGGGGGAGAGCACATGACCAAGGAGGAGCGCCTGCTGCGGCAGGAGCAGCGCGAGCGCGCGAAAGCCATCGAGGCGGCGGCGCGCGAAGCGGGCCGCGGGCCGCTGGATCTTCCCTATCTTCTTCTGGTGCTCATGCTCGTGGGCGTGGGACTCATCATGCTGTTCTCCGCAAGCTTTCCATCCGCCTACTACGAAAAGGGCAACCCGGCCTACTACCTGATTCGTCAGGGCCTGTTTGCGGTGGTCGGTATTGTGGCAATGGCCATCATCGGTAAGACCAACTATGAACGATTCCGCGGCGCGGCGCGCATCGCGCTGATCGGTTCGATCATTTTGCTGGTGATCGTTTTGATCCCCGGCGTCGGTACGGGTAAACTGACGCACGGCGCACAGCGCTGGATCCGTATGGGCCCCATCCAGTTTCAGCCTTCCGAGCTTGCCAAGGTCGGCGTGATCCTCTACTTTGCCGACAGCATTTCAAAAAAGAGAGACCGAATGGCCACCTTCCGCGAAGGGATCCTCCCTTATGCGGGAATTCTTGCCACGATTGCCATTCTCATGGGATTGGAGCCGCACCTTTCCGGCATGGTGCTGCTGCTTGGCATCGGCGCGGTGATGATGTACGTCGGCGGCATTCGCAACTACTGGGTGTTTGCAGGCTTTGTGGTCGTTGCCTTTGTAGCGTACGCCTTTGCAACAGGACTTATCACCTACAACTCGAGCCGAATCAGCATCTGGCTCGACCCGTTCAACGAAGAGTGGATGCGTGACAAGGGCTACCAGATCCGCCAGAGCCTGCTTTCCATCGGCTCGGGTGGCCTGTTCGGTGTAGGACTCGGCAAGAGCCGGCAGAAGTTCCTCTTCCTGCCCGAAGAGCACAACGATTTCATCTTCGCCATCATCTGCGAAGAGCTTGGTTTGGTCGGCGCGACGATCATCATGGCCATGTTTGCGCTGCTCATCATCCGCGGCTACTGGATCGCTCTGCACGCACGCGACCGCTTCGGAAGCCTTCTTGCCGTCGGCGTGACAACGCAGATCGCGCTTCAGGTATTTCTCAACATCGCGGTTGTGTCGAATCTGATCCCGAATACGGGCATTTCCCTGCCGTTTTTCAGTTACGGCGGCACGGCGCTCGCCGTGCAGCTTGCCGAGGTCGGCATCGTATTGAGCGTTTCGCGCCAGATGCGTTAGCGTGGAAAGGAGAAAAGGCATGAAAGTGATCTTTACCTGCGGCGGTACGGCGGGGCACGTCAATCCCGCGCTCGCGCTCGCGGGCTATCTGCGCGAGAAGGACGCAAGCACGGAGATCTTATTCGTCGGCGCGGAGCGCGGACTGGAGCGCGACTTGATCGCGCACACGGATTACCCCTTCCGCACGGTGAACATCTCTTCGTTTCACCGCTCGTTCAGGCCTGCGGAGATCCGGCATAACCTTGTCTCGCTCAAAAATCTTACCCACGCCGAGCGTGAGGCGAACGCCATTTTGAAAGATTTCCGTCCCGACCTCATCGTCGGTACCGGCGGCTATGCAAGCTATCCGCTCGTGCGCTACGGCGCGAAGGCGGGCATTCCCACGGCGGTACACGAGTCGAACATCGTGCCGGGGCTGACAACGCGGCAGCTGGAGTCTCATTGCGAGCGCATCATGGTCGGTTTTGAAGAGTGCCGCGCGCACTACAAGCACCCGGAAAAAGTGGTCGTGACCGGCACGCCCGTGCGCGGCGACTTCTTCATCAAGACGAAGGAGCAGGCCAAGGAAGCGCTCGGCGTGAACGACGGCCGGCCTTTGATCGTTTCCTTCTGGGGGAGCCTCGGCTCGGGCGCGATGAACCGCGCGATGGCAGAATTCCTCGCGCTGGAAAGCGCGAAGGAGCCGTTCCACCACATTCACGGCGTGGGTGAGATCTGCTGGAAGTCGATGCAGCAGTGGATGCATGATGACGGGCTGGAGATCACTGAGCACCCTGCACTCGATGTGCGCGAGTACATCTACGATATGGCGAGCGTCATGCGGGCAGCCGATCTTGTCATCTGCCGCGCGGGCGCGTCCACGCTCAGCGAGCTGACGGCGCTCGGCGTACCGGCGATCCTGGTGCCCTCGCCCAACGTGACGAACCACCATCAGGAGAAAAACGCGGCGCTGCTCGGCAACCACGGCGCGGCGCTGGTGCTTGCGGAAGAGGGCCTTGACGGCAAGAAGCTCTTTGCCGCCGCGGCGAGCATTCTGAACGATCCGCAGCGCATGGAAGAGATGTCGAAAAGCATGGCAGCGCTTGGCATTCCCGATGCGACAAAGCGCATCTACGACACGGTCATGTCGCTGCTCAAGTAAAAAAGAAAAACAAAAAGGAAGCGAGCCCTTGGCTCGCTTCCTTTTACTTATTTCCTTATTCGGACTTGAGGATAAAGTCCATGTAGATGGGATTGTGGTCGGAGTAGCGGTAGCCTGCGTCGACCACGTCCGCGCCGAGCACCTCAACATTGTCCGAAACGAGAAAGCCGTCCACTGTCACGCGGAAGGAGGTCGTCACGTCATACGGCTCGTTGGCGGTACGGCAGGAGGCAACAGGGTGCTCGGGATCGAAGGGCGCAACGAGGGAGAGCCCTGCGGGGATCGTGCCTTCGGGGATGGGCTGCGCCCAGGTGTCGTTCTCGCCGCCCGTGACGCCGAAGATCTCGGCAGAATTGCCGAGCAGATCCTTGTTGAAATCACCGCCGGCAACGCAGTAGTTGCCGCTTTCGTACTCCGCGAGCATATCGGCGCAGAGCATCTCAAGCTGCTCGGTCGCGATGGTACCGTCGGAGGTGTAGGCGGAAAGGTGGAGGTTATAGAGCACAAACTCTTTCCCGTTTGCCATCGGGATGCGGCTGACAGAGTAGCAGCGGTCAAGGTCGACGAGCTTCATAAAGCCCTGCTCGATGGGGAGCGAGCGGCGAATGGCAGACGAGATGGGCAAGGTAGAATAGGTGATGATGCCCGCTTTGTTCGCCCCGTGCGGGGAGAGGAAGGGGTAGAAGAGATAGGGACTGTCGTAATTCTGCGCATAGACCTCGTCGAACTCGCGGCCCGCCATCGCGTCGCGGAGATAAGCGTCCTCTGCGATGTGCCAGCTGCGCGTACCGTCGATGTCGACCTCCTGAAAGAGGGCAAAATCGGGCGAGAGAGCCTTGACGAGCGAAGCCTCGCCGCGCATGTTTTCATCAACAGCCTCGGCGCTGCGGGCGCGGCTCTCCTTGCCGCCGTCCATGAAGAAGCTGTAATCGTCGCTGTAGGCGCCAAAGCCCACATTGGCAGAAGCGATGCGGTAGGTGACGTCCGTTTCGGCCGCGTCCCCCATGGGGACGGGAGACTCGCAGGTGGTGCGCACTACGTCGAGCGACTGATAGTCTTCCACGCGGTAGTAAGCGGCGAAGACATAGATGACGTAGGCAAGGACGATCAGAACGAGCGCCAAGAGCGCATAGAGCGCGATCTTGAGCGTTTTTTTCATGTGGAAAACTCCCTTCGGACTGAAAACAGTATTTTCTTTATTCTGCCATAAAGCGCTTAGGAAAGCAAGGCAAAAAGAAGTTGACGCGCCGCGTGAAAATGACTATACTGAAAATGAATTACTATTGCCCTGCGGAAGCCGGCAGTCACCCATTCCCCACAAAAGCATACGATGGAAAAGTAATGTGCTTGCGGGAGGGAATGCCATGTGTGAGCTGTTGGTAGAGGGCGGAGAGCGCCTGTACGGGGAACTGACGATACAAGGCTCGAAAAACAGCGTGCTGCCGATCCTGGCGGCAACGCTTTTGTGCGCGGATACCTGCGTGATCGAAAACTGTCCGAAGCTGCGCGATGTGGAGGCGTCCGTTGCCATTTTGCGGCACCTGGGCTGCTGTACGCACTGGGAGGGCGGCGCCCTTGTGGTGGATACGGCGCGCATGGATCGCTGCACAGTGCCTGACGCACTGATGCGCGAGATGCGCTCGTCGGTCATCTTTCTCGGCGCGATCTTAGCGCGCTGCAAGGAAGCGACAATCTGCTATCCCGGCGGCTGTGAGCTGGGGCCGCGCCCCATCGACCTGCACCTCGGTGCGCTGCGCGCGCTGGGCGCGGAGATCAGGGAAACGGGCGGCGAACTCAAATGCCGCGGCGGAAGGCTCCTCGGGAGCGATGTGTACTTACCCATGCCGAGCGTTGGCGCGACGGAAAACGCGCTCCTCTGCGCCTGCGGCGCAGACGGTGTGACGACGATCTACAACGCCGCGCGCGAGCCGGAGATCGTCGATTTACAGAATTTTATCAACGCGATGGGCGGCAATGTCCGCGGTGCGGGCGGCTCGATCATCACGGTGGAGGGAAAACGCGCGCTGCACGGCGGGACATATCGCATCATTGCCGACCGCATTGTGGGGGCGACTTATCTCTGCGCTGCGGCCTGCTGCGGGGGCGAGGTGCGCCTTTGCGGCGTTGAAACGCGGCCGCTTTCGACCGTGTCCGGCGCGCTGAGCGAGGCGGGCTGCCTTGTCAGGAGCGAAGAGAACGAGGTGTTTCTCCGCAGCAGCGGCGTTCTCAAGTCCATTCGTCCGGTGCGCACAGCGCCCTATCCGGGCTTTCCGACCGACGCCCAGCCTGTGCTGATGGCGGCTCTTCTCAAGAGTGAAGGCAGCACCGTTTTTGTAGAGAATATTTTTGAAAACCGTTACCGCCACGTCGATGAGCTTGCGCGCATGGGCGCGGAGGTGCGCGTTGCGGGACGCGTTGCTGTGGTCACGGGGCGCGAGCACCTGCACGGCGCACGCGTCAAGTGCACCGACCTTCGTGCGGGCGCGGCACTCGTTATCGCGGGACTTCAGGCCGAGGGGCTGACGCGCATTTCACGCATCGAGCATATCGACCGTGGATACGAGCGCATCGAGGAGAGCCTCGGCGCACTGGGCGCGCATGTGCGGCGGGAAACGGATCCATAAGCAAATGAAGAAAAAGGCAGGAAAACTATGGCGTCAAAGCGAAGAAACAGGCGGCGCAGGCGGGGAAGAGCGCCTTTCCCGCTGAGACTTTTGTGCCTGGCGGTCGTGATCGCTGCATTTCTCGGCGCGCTGACGATGTTCTTCCGCATCGACCTGATCGTGGTGGAAGGCAACGAGCGCTATACGAAGGAGCAGCTCATCGAGGCGGCCGGCGTGCAGAAGGAACAGAACCTTGTGCTGCTGAACAAATATAAGGTCAAACAGGCTATTTTCGATGCGCTCCCTTATGTGGAGACCGTCAGCATCAACCGCAAATATCCTGATGCGCTCATCTTGACGGTAACGGAGTGCGCGGCGTCTGCTGCGCTGACAGAGAATGACGGCACGTGGCTGATGAGCGACGAGGGAAAGCTCCTTGAGCGCACCGCGCAGATCCCCGAGGGCTGCGCGCGCGTGATAGGCTGCGCGCTTGTCGCGCCGGAGGTCGGTGCGCAGGCGATGTTTGCGGAAGAAGATTCGTACAAATTCGAGCGGCTCCTTGCGCTGCTGCGCACGGCGGAGGATAAGCAGCTTATGTCCATGATCGGCGAGGTCGATTTGAGCGACGGCACGGCGATCACCTTTACTTATCTTGGCCGCTTTACCGTCAAGATGCCGTGGGATGCGGACATTGCCTACAAGCTCGAAAATGTGCGCACAGTGGTGGGTGAACTCGAGGATAACCAGACGGGGATCATCAATCTGATGATGGAGGGCAAGGCCAGCTTTATCCCGGAGTGAGAAAGCATAGGTTGACGTAAAAAAGTTTTTCCGAAATGGCCGATTGCTATTGACCCCGCAGGAAAACCGTAATACAATGATGAAGATAACAAATACCTGATATTGTAGCGCTTGCATCGTCAGGCGCTTTGCCCATACAACAGATTGCAGGAGGAACCGACATGGCATTCGGATTGGAAACCGGCCCCGAGAACGTAGTGAAGATCAAGGTCATCGGCGTTGGCGGCGGCGGCAACAACGTTGTTAACCGCATGGTGCGCACCGGTGCGCGCGGCGTGGATTTTGTCGCAGTCAACACAGATAAGCAGGCGCTCAATGTTTCCGCCGCTACCGATAAGATCCAGATCGGCGAGAAGCTGACGCACGGTCAGGGCGCAGGCTCTGATCCTGAGGTCGGCCGCAAGAGCGCCGAAGAGAGCCGCAACCAGATCGCCAAGGCGCTGGAAGACACGGATATGGTCTTCATCACCGCCGGCATGGGCGGCGGCACCGGCACGGGCGGTGCGCCCATCGTTGCCGAGATCGCGCGCGAGGCGGGCATTCTGACCGTCGGCGTTGTGACGAAGCCCTTCGGCTTTGAAGGCCGCCGCCGCATGACGCAGGCGGAAGCGGGCATCAATGAACTCAAGACCAAGGTCGACTCGCTCGTTATCATTCCAAACGAGCGGCTCAAGCATGCAACCGATCAGAAGATCACCTTTGCCAACGCTTTTGAGATCGCAGACGATGTGCTGCGCCAGGCGGTGCAGAGCATTTCTGACCTCATCCGCGACACGGGCTTCATCAACCTCGACTTTGCCGACGTGACCGCCATCATGAAGGACGCGGGCCTTGCCCACATGGGCGTCGGCCGCGCCGCAGGCAAGAACAAGGCCGAGGAAGCTGCGCGCATGGCGATCTCCTCCCCGCTGCTGGAGACCTCCATCAACGGCGCGCACGGCGTGCTCATCAACGTCACCGGCTCGATGGACATCGGTCTCGACGAGGTCGAGCAGGCGGCGTCCCTCGTGCAGGAGGCCGTGCATCCCGATGCGCTCACCATCTTCGGCGCGACGTTCGACGAAACGCTCGACGATGAGATCCGCGTCACCGTGATCGCCACGGGCTTTGACAAGGCGCCCGGTGCGCTTGACTTCAACAAGGAAAAGGGTCAGGCGGAGCAGAGCGGCGAGGTTACTGCCAGTCTTACCCCGCTCGATTTCGATAAGGAAAAGGCAGAGGAAGAGGCAAAGCACGAAGCTGAGCCCGACCCGTTCGACGATATCTTCAAGATTTTCAACCGCGAGCGCTAACGAAAATATTTCCAAAATTCCGCAGACTTTGGTCTGCGGATTTTTTTTGCCCCCCAATGCCGTGCTTTTTTCAGATGCCGGTGCCAACGCATCAAAATTTTGCACCTTTTAATTTTGCCCGAAGCGCAGAAAGTAAATGCGCCGGACGAAAAAAGAAAGAAAAAGACAGAAAAAATGCCGGCGTGAGCGGGCGGCTGCTTTCTTGCGCGCACAGGACGCGCCGCCCGCTCTCATTTTTTGAAGGGGTGAGAGAATGGATGGAACGCATTGCATCGGAAAGCGCGCGGCGGCGATCCTGCTGGGATTTTTTGCCGCCGCCGCGCTCATGCTGCCGTCTGCGCAGGCGGCAGAACGGACGGTCAGCGAGCTGATCCCCGTGGGGCAGGTCATCGGCGTGAAGCTCTTTTCTGACGGCGTGCTCGTCGTCGGCCTTTCCGATGGAGAAAGCCCTGCAAAGGCTTGTGGGCTGAAAGAGGGCGACGTGATCACCGCTGTCGGTGGACAGGAGCTTGATACGATCGAAGAATTTCGTCAGCTTCTGGCAGAAAACGGCGCGGACGCTGCGGCTTTGACCGTCAAGCGCGGCAGCCGCACGCTGGAGCTGTGCGCAGCGCCGGAGAAGGACGAAAGCGGTGATTACCGCCTCGGCGCATGGGTGCGCGACAGCATGGCGGGCATCGGCACGATGACCTTTTACGACCCGGAGAGCGGCATTTTCGGCGCATTGGGACACGGCGTGACAGATGCGGATACGGGAAAGCTCCTGCCGCTTGACCACGGCAGTATCATGGACGCATCGGTCAAGGCGGTGAAACGAGGCGATCTCGCCGCGCCGGGAGAACTCAAGGGCGATTTTGACCTGACGCGTGACAGCGGTACGCTTTTTGCCAATACCGAGAGCGGCATTTTTGGAAAGCTTTCCGCCGAGGACGCAGAGAAGCTTCGCACGCAGGCGCTGCCCATTGCCGGAAAAAGCGAGCGAAAAACCGGAAGAGCGCAGATCCTTGCAACCGTGGAGGGCAAAGAAACACGCGCATACGACATTGAGATCGAAAAGATCTACTCGTCTTCCGGCAGCACGCGCAACTTTTTGCTGCACGTGACGGATGAGGCGCTGCTTGCGCAGACCGGCGGCATAGTACCGGGAATGAGTGGGAGTGTTGTTTTAAAAGACGGGAAGATCGTCGGCGCAGTGACCCATGTTTTATTGGACGACCCGACAAGAGGTTATGGCATTTTTATTGAAAATATGCTTGCTGCCGCCGGATTGCAGACGGCATAACCCACCGCTCCGGTAGAGAGACCATTCTGTTAAGGAAGTGTGAAAATAGCTGATTTTAGAGGAAAAAATGCAAAAAAGATAGTTATTTTCGACAAAAACTGCTTGAAAACGCTGTCCGAATATGTTAACTTTATGCCATGGCAGAATGAAGACGTCATATTTTGCTGTTTAGCCGACCGGCTTGGCCGGCAATCTAAACTTGTGTAAAAAGGACGGGATGACATGGAGAACAGGATTACAGTCGTATTGGCAGATGCGAACGAGGAGTTTCGCACGGCACTGCAGCAGACATTGGAAAACGCGGAGGGATTCGACGTAGTGGGAAGCGCGGCCGACGGATTGGCGGCCGCTCAGCTTGTGCAGGAGAAGAGACCACAGCTCCTTGTCATGGATCTGCTGCTGCCGGGACTGGACGGCTTCGGCGTGCTCGAGCAGCTGGAAAAGGCGAAGGTGCAGGTGAAGAGCCTGATTGTCTCGGCGCTCTATCGCGACCAGATCGTTGCGCAGGCAATGAGCCGCGGCGTATCCTTCTTCATGCCAAAGCCCTGTGAAACGGCTTCGCTGTTGGAGCAGATGCGCCGCGCGATGAACGAAGGGGAAGAGAGCAAGAGCGAATCCCAGTCACTTGAACGCGAGGTCACGGCGGTGATCCACGAGGTCGGCGTACCTGCGCACATCAAGGGTTACCAGTATGTGCGCGAGGCGATCGTCATTGCGGTGCAGGACATGGACGTGATCAATGCGGTGACGAAGGTGCTCTATCCGGAGGTCGCGCGCCGTTACAGCACCACACCTTCGCGCGTGGAACGTGCCGTGCGCCATGCGATCGAAGTCGCATGGGATCGCGGAGACCTTGAAACGCTCCAGCACTATTTCGGGTATACGGTTTCCAACACAAAAGGAAAGCCGACCAACAGCGAGTTCATTGCCATGATCGCCGACCGCATTCGATTACAGCGGAAAATCCGAAAGGCATAAGCAGGCCCTGAAAACCGGAAGAGCAGAGGAATAAAGAAAACCACACCGCGGAAGAGCTTCCGCGGTGTGGTTTTCTATCATTTTTCCTGTTTCTTTTTCATGCGCTTTTCAATGCGCCGCAGACCCAGCAGGCACAGCCAGGAGGCGGCGCCGAGCAGCAGCGAACCGAGCGCATAGCCCTGTTTCTTTTTCATGACAGCTCCTTTGCAAGACTTACGATGTGCTTTCCCGCAGAACAATGTCCGCGGTGAAGCGTCTGCCGTCGCGCTCGACCAGAAGGCTGAGCGTTTCGCCCGCTTCGTGGCGGCGGCGGACACGGAGAAGGTCGGTGGATTTGGTCAACGCCTCACCGTCTGCCTTCAAAATGAGATCGCCCTTTTGAATGCCGGCTTCGTCGCCGGGGCCGCCGGGCGTGACTTCCATGACGAGCAGCGCAGTCTCGCCGCTGTCGAGCGTGACGGGTGCGATCTGCACCGAGACGCCGATCATCACCTCGCCGTGGATCTCGCCGTAGGCGATGAGATCATTGATCATGTAAGCGGTCGAGGCGATGGGAATGGCGAAGCCGAGCCCCTCTACGCTTACGGTGGAGGAGGAGCCCATCTTCATCGTGTTGATGCCGACGACCTGTCCGTATACGTTGATGAGTGGGCCGCCGGAGTTGCCGCTGTTGAGTGCGGCATTCGTCTGAATGAGCGTCATTGTGATGCCGTCAACGTCTACATCGCGGTTGATGGCCGAAACAATGCCGTCGGTCAGCGTGCCGCGCAGCTCCACGCCGAGCGGATTGCCGATGGCGTACACGGTATCGCCGACGGTCAGCGCGTCGGAGTCGCCAAACTCCGCAGCGGGGAGGCCTTTGGCGGCGATCTTGATGACAGCAAGATCCTTTTCTTCGTCCAGTCCCAGAAGGCTGGCGCGGTAGTTCTTGCCTGTGTCGAGTACGACATAACACTCAGCGCCGCCTGCGATGACATGCGCGTTTGTGAGGATATAACCATCGGACGTGAAAATGACGCCCGTGCCGACCATGGCGCTGCCGTCGTTCATGGAGGCAAACACCGTGACGGTGGATGGATTGACCTTCTGATAGACCTCCTGAATACTCAGCGCCTCGCCGTGCGTTTCGCTGTAGCGGAGCTTGACCTTGTCGGTGTTGGGCAGGCGCTTGATGGTCGTTTCGCCGTGGTTTGAATTGTCGTAGGATTCGGCGTCATTGTGATGCTCGAAATGATCGTCAAAATAGGAGTCGTGGCTGTCGAACACACCGCTGAGGCACAGAGCCGTGATGCCGCCGCTGATGAGGAGCAGACCGAGCATGCAGAAAAGAAAGATCCTGAGGCCCTTTCTTTTTCTGCGCGGCGCGGCGGCTTTGGGCTGTCCGGGCAGCGGCGTGGGCTGCACATAGCGCTCCACGATGGGAGTGACGCGCGCTTCGTAGCGCAGCACGACCTCCTGCGGCTCATTGGTGCTGCCGCTTTGAGGAAGATTCTGCTTTTCCTGATCCATAGTGATTGTTTCTCCTGTCGGGGGACTCACTGGGGGGCGATCTGCCCACCGGCCAGCGTGACGGTAAAGGTGAAGGTGGTCAAGCCGTTTTCACTCGTGACGGCGATGTGCTCCTTATGCTGATCGAGAATGGTTTTGACCACGTAGAGCCCGAGCCCCACGCCGTCCTTATCCTCGGAGCGGGACTTATCGCTCTTGTGGAAGCGCTCAAAGAGCAGCGGGATCTCCTCGGCGGGAATGGTGTCGCCCTCGTTGCGCACGGAAACAAGCGCTTTGCCGTTTGAAGTGGTCACACCGAGGTAGAGCGCGGAGCCTTTGCGGGCAAATTTGGTCGCGTTTTCCAGCAGATTGTAGATGACCTGCGTGATGAGGTCATTGTCGCCGAGTACCATGATGCCGCTGTCGGGAATGTCGGCGTCCACATCAAGCCCGCGGTCGGTGATCTTCTTTTCCATCGAGATGAGCACGCGGCGCATGCTCTCGCACACGTCGAACGGCGCTTTCGTGCGGTTAAGATCGCGCGACTGGAGCTGCGAGACCTCAAGCATGCGGCGCACAAGACGGGACAGGCGCCGCGATTCGTCCGAAATGATGCGCAGATATTCCTTCTCCTGCTCGGGCGGGATCGTGCCGTCGAGAATGCCGTCCGTATAGCCGGCGATGGTCGTCATCGGGGTCTTGAGCTCGTGGGAAACGTTGGCGATGAACTCGCGGCGCTGTCGCTCCGTTTCCTGGAGGGAGTCGGCCATGTTGTTGAAGGCGTCGGCCAGCTCAGTAATCTCCGTCACGCCGGCGTAGTTGTGCATGCGCACATCAAAGTTGCCGTCGGCAAAGCGGCGGGTCGCTTCCGCCATCTCATGAATGGGGTGCGACTGGCGCATACTGACCCACGCGCTCACAACGAAGGAGAGCAGCAGCACCGTCACCGCCGTCATAAAGAAAAGCCCGATGAAAGTGCGCCACATCGTCGTCAGCGCCCGTGCGCCGGTCACAGCCAGTACAAAGCCGACGGTCGCGCCGCCGGATTCAATCGGCACACCGACAACAAAGTGTGTATCCGCATAGATGCTGCCGAGCGTGGTGCGCACCGCGTATGGTTCGCTGCTCATCGCTCCCTCGGAGACATCCTTCGGCACGGTGAGTACGCGATTGGCGAGCGAGGGGTCAGTCGTCAGCAGCAGGTTCCCGTCTGCGTTGCAGATGAGAAACTGCGCGTCCGTTACGCTGGAGGCAAAATCAGCCAGTTCGCGCAGTCCTGTGAGCGAGCCGCTTTCCATGTAAGATGAGACCATGTGCGAAACGACGCTCGCCTTGCTCTGCATCTCCTCGCTGCGCTCGTCGATGGCATAGGAATATGTCAGCGCGAAGAATGCACTGCCGAGCAGCGCCAGCGTCAGCATGACGACGCTGGCTGTGAGCAGGAAATTCTGCCAGTAGATCGTGCGGCAGCGCATTCTGGCCTTCAGGAACCAGCCTTTTTTCTGTTTTTTCTCTTTGTTTTCTTCCGGCATGCTCAATTACTTCACTTCAAATTTGTAGCCCACGCCCCAAACGGTCTTGAGCGCCCACTGATCGCTGACATTTTCGACCTTTTCGCGCAGGCGCTTGACGTGTACGTCCACCGTGCGCGAGTCGCCGAAATAGTCAAAGCCCCAAACCTCGTCGAGCAGCTGATTGCGCGTGTAAACGCGGTTCGGCGTGGCGGCGAGATGATAGAGAAGCTCCAGTTCTTTAGGCGGCGTGTCGATCTTCTTGCCGTCCACGATCAGCTCATAGGAGTCAAGGTCGATGACGAGCTTGTCGAAAACGAGGCGTTTGTGCGTGTCGTCGGGGATCTCGCTGCGGCGCAGTACCGCGTTGATACGCGCAAGCAGCTCTTTCATCTCAAAGGGCTTGACGACATAGTCGTCCGCGCCCATCTCGAGGCCATGAATGCGGTCGTTGACCTCACCCTTGGCAGTGAGCATGATGATCGGGCACTTGGACGTTTCGCGGATCTTGGCGCATACGCCCCAGCCGTCGAGCACGGGGAGCATCACGTCAAGCAGCACGAGATCCGGCTCTTTTTCCTTGAACTCTTCTACCGCCTTGCCGCCGTCGGCTGCGATGCGGACTTCAAAGCCCTCTTTGTCGAGATACATTTTGATGAGGTTGGAAATATTGTTATCGTCCTCTACGACAAGAATATTGCGTGCCATGCGCTTATCCCCTTTCACACGACCGTGTGCCTTTCTTCTGTGATGGTCATTGATATCACTATTATACGCGAAACTGCGGTTTTTTCCTGAACATTCTGTTAAAACGTCACGCTTCTTTTGCGGCGGAAAGCTCGTTGAGTGCAGTGACCGGCCGAGAAGAGGAACACAGGCGGGCGAGCAGTGCGCTCCAGTTTTCCTGAAGGTTGGCATCGTTGCCCAGGTAAGCGATGCAGCCGCCGGAGCGGGCCTTGCGGAGAATGTCGCCGGCGACGGGCGGAGCAGCACGGTAATCCAGATCGAAAACGATGGGGCAGTAGCCCGCCCTGCGCACGGCGCGCAGCGTTTGGTCCGATGTGTCGGAGAGGTAGACGAGCCGTGTTTTTTCGTTGCATGCCGTCCAGAGGGCATTGTTTGCACGCTCGATCGCGCTGAGCGTGCGCGCGCTGCCGCCGGAGGCATCGATGTACAGCGCGGCGGCGCTGCCGCTGATGACGATGCGGCGCAGCAGATCGCCGAGCGAGGAGAGCTGCTCTTCCGAGAAAAGGAACGTCGCTTTCGCGTTTTCCTTGACAAGCGTGTCAAGCAGCGCGTTCGAAACGTTCTCGTCCGTTACGCGCAGGGTGAGGCAGACAAGATTGCGGTCATTGTCCGTGTCGCTATCCGGGGGAGTATCTGCGCTATTGGAGCCATTGTGCGTTTTCATGTAGTCGTTGTAGCGCTGCTCCATGGACATGGCGGCGGCATCGATGAATTTTGCGTCCGAGAGCACGACGGTGTCGCTCTTGAGACGCACAAGGTATCCGTAGGTCACGCGCGTGTAGCTGTAATCAAGCGAGAAAAATTGCGTTAAAAGGTCAAGCGGCAAAAATACCACATCGCCGCGCACGATGGCTGCTCCGCTGTATTGGCGGTCGTTCTGGTCGGTGACGGTGCCGGCGGCAAAGTCAAAGGTCAGCGCGCTGCCCTGCCGGTAAACAACGGCGGTGCTCTTGTCGCGGCTGCGGGAATAGAAGAGTCCCAAGTCTGTGCCGGCGATCGCTGTGTAGGGAACATACAGCCGCCCGCCTGACCAAAAGGGCATCGTTCCGTCGCTGAGATCCGGGAGGAGCTGATCATTGACCGCGGTAAAGTATACGGTCGTTTCAGCCTCCGTCTTGGCGGGCGCAAGCGTAAAAAGCAGCAGCGTTGCAAGCAGCAGACACAAAAACCGTTTTCCCTTCATACGTTTCGCCTCCCGTCATTGAATCTTGTAATTATAACAATTTTTTCTCCGCTTTGCAATATCTGCGCAGTGCTCAGGCACCATAATAGCCGACCGTGGTGTTGGAGAAATAGTGCTGCACGATCTCTTCGGCGGAAAGCCCCTGTTTGGCAAGAATATTCGCTCCATACTGGCTCATGCCGACGCCGTGGCCGTAGCCCGTGACGTGGAAGGTGAAGGAACCGTCCTTGTATGCCACAGTGAACGAGGGCGAGCGCAGCGAGAGAATGGTGCGCAGATCGTTTCCGCGCAGCTTGATGCCGCCGACCGTGACGGATGCGACATAGTCCGAGTCGTTTCGCACGATGTCGCGGATCCACCCATCTGGATTGCCGGAGAGATCAGCGTCCGGCTTTGCGGCAAGGAAGAGAGACTTGAATTCCGCCGCCGTAAAGGTCGAAACGGAGTAGTAGTTCGGCACGAGCTCTTCCGTTTCGGGGCTTGAGACTTTCTGGAGGTAGGGGAGGTCATTCAACCACACGTCGCCCGCACCCTGCGTGCTGCCGTCGGCGGAGGAGAAGAAGACGGCAAGGATCGGCACGCCGTCATAGAGGATCACCTCGCCGTCTGTTTCGCTCACAGCGCGCGCAAGCTTTTCTTCATAGTAAACGGCCATGCTGCCCCAGTTTGCCGCGGCCTGCTCGGCGCTTAAGTACGCCTTGCAGCAGGTGTGGTCATCGCAGGCATCGGCATCAGGGTGGTTCGCGCTGCCGCCGCCGCGGATGCGATAGAGCGTGTAGGTGCGCGCGGCGATGGCCTGTGCCTTGAGCGCCTCCTCCTCAAACGAGGCGGGCATTTCTGCGCGCAGCACGCCGAGAAGGTATGTGCCCATGTCCATCTCCTGCACCTCGCCCTGAATTTGGACGCGCAGCTTTTTTGCGCTGTCTCGCTCGCCGGGGGCGGTGATCTCGCCGCTCGGCAGGGGAGATTCCGAGCCGTCTTGCGCGCTCGGTGTATCGTCAAAGCGGCCTGCCGCCGCCCATGCGAGGATCCAGATGAGGCCGAGCAATAGTATTGTGATGCGAAGAAGCTGTTTCAAGGTGTGTTCCTCCCTGCGGCCCACGGCCGCGATGCTTAAGTGACAGTGTTTTTATCAGTGTATGACCGACTTGTCCGCAAAATGATTCATGGACAAACGGGGATGAGTGTGCTATCATCAATAAATAGATGTTTTCCGGCGCTGTGCGCGCCGTATTCCGGAAAAAGAAAGGGTTCGGTTTTGTGAAAATTCTTCATTGGCTTTTGCTGGTGCTTTTTTCTGCGGCAGCGGCGCTGGCACGCCTCCGCCTGCTGGCAGTCGGCTTTGATGCGGACGGACTTCCCGTCCCGATGGACTTAAACACGATGGTGCTGCCTGCGGTGCTCATCGTTGCGGCGGTCATCGCGGTCATTATGGCGCAGCGCTATCCCGCTCAGCGCGAGCTGTGCGGCAGCATGGAACTCTACTTCGCCTTTGACCGCTCGACGCTTGCGGTCTTGCTGATGGTGCTCGGCAGCTTTGCCCTGATCGGCTCGGCGGTGTGCTCGTTGGTGTTTTCGCTCCGCACGACGCTTACGATGATCCTGTCCGTTTTTCTGGCAGTCGGCGCGGCATGCCTGCTGTACGCTACGACCGCGCTGCGCCGCAAGGCGGAGTTCCCAGGCGTTGCGCTGCTCGTGCCTGTGTGCGCGATGGTGCTTGCGCTGATCCTCTTCTACCGCGAGCACGCGGCGGACCCGATTCTGCGTCATTACTATGTCGAAACGCTGGCGCTCGCGGCGCTGACGGTGCTGCTGCTCGAATTTGCTGCCTTTGCCTTCCGCGGCGGTGCGCCGCGGCTGCTGATGCCCGCAAGCTCTCTGAGCGTGATCCTCTGCGCCGCGGCTCTGGCGGCGCGCCCGGCACTTTCTGAGATCCTCTTTTACGCAGGCGGCGCGTGCATTGCACTTGCCATCGGTGCGGCGGCGGATTTTGACCCGTGAAGGCACAGAGACACAGAAATGTCGAAAGAAAACGAAAAAGGACGCCTCACGGCGTCCCTTTTCTTATAAGATGGAAGATTGGATGAAAAGAAGCTATTGTCTCTTGCAAGTATTAAGATAAGGGACGCATGTTAACAAAGTTCGGGGAAAAGTGTTACAAAAGTATTAAATGAATGATTTCTTTTGATGCTTATCGCAGGGTGCGGAAAAAATCTGCCAGCACGGCCCGGCACTCATCTTTGAGAATGCCGCCCACGAGCGCGGGGCGGAAGGGGAAGCGCTCCATAAAAAGGTTCAGCACGCCGCCACAGGCGCCCATCGCCTCATCGCGCGCGCCGTAGAAAACGCGCGGAATACGGGCGTTGATGATCGCGCCCGCGCACATGGGGCAGGGCTCAAGCGTCACATAGAGCGCGCAGCCGTCGAGCCGCCACGACTTCAGCGCTTCGTTTGCCTGCGCGATGGCCTCCATCTCTGCGTGCGAAGAAGTGCGCTGCTTTTCCTCGCGCCGGTTGCGGCCGCGGCCGATGATCTCACCGTCCTTGACGATGACGCAGCCGACGGGCACCTCGCCCTCCGCTGCGGCTTCCCGCGCAAGAAGAAGCGCTTCGCGCATATAGTTTTCGTGCTCCATGGCAGACTCCTTGTTTGAAAAGAGGAATATTTGTCCATACTTTCCATACACTGACTTTGCAAAGGTATGGGAGGGCGGAACAATGCGAAAGGTCAATTTGCTGCGCTGCGACATCGCGCGCGACGCATCCATGCAGGACTTGTTCAGCGAGCTGAGCGACACACGCGTGGCGCTCTCGCAGGCGTATGCCCGCTTCAACGCTGTCTGCGAGCCGGAACTGGTCGACGCCTGCGTATATGAGATCAACGCCGAGCTTTCACGTTATGATTATCTGCTGCGGCAGATCAAGGAACGAGGCGGCAGAGCTGTGTGCAAAACGTGCAGCGAGGGGGCGGTGAAATGGGAATAACGGAAAAGGTGCTGCTCGTCCTGCTCGGCGCGTTTGCGCTGCTGGCGCTGCTCAAGCTGTTTGCGGCGCCTCTGAAGCTCACAGGCAAGCTGCTCGTCAACACGCTGCTCGGCTTTGCCCTCTTGGGGCTGCTGAACGTGCTGGGCGTGCTGGCAAGGCTCTCACTGGGGCTGAATCTCTTCAACGCGCTTGTGATCGCCATTCTTGGCGTGCCGGGACTGGCGCTGCTTATTTTGCTGCGACTGGTGTTCATTTAGTCTACATATTCTGATATGTGATTGCCGCGTAGGAACGCGGCAATTTTTACATTTCGCGCTCGTCGCCGGGTCCCCAGCCGTAGAGCGGATAGCGCTGCATCGCGCCGAAGAGCTTCTGCTTGAGGTCAGGGTAGCGCATCGAGAGCGACTCGATCAGTTCCTTGACCTCCTGCCGGCGTGTTTCACCGTTGGCAGGGCAGGGGTTGTGTACGATGGGAAGATCCAGCTTGGCGGCGGCGCTGCGCACCTGCTGCTCTTTGACATAGAGCAGCGGGCGGATCTGGGTCACGTCCGTGCGGCTGAGGTAAGTAACGGGCTGGAAGCAGCCGATGCGCCCTTCGAAGAGAAGATTCATCAAAAGCGTTTCCACTGCGTCGTCATAGTGGTGACCGAGCGCGATCTTCTTGATGCCGTGCTCGTTCATCGCCGTGGAGAGCGCGCCGCGGCGGAGCTTTGCGCACAGTGAGCAGGGATTTTTCTCCTTGCGCTCCAGAAAGACGACCTCGTAGATCGGCACATTCACGCGGATATACGCTACGCCGAGCGTTTCACAATAGTCGGCGACCGCGTCAAAGTTCATGCCCGGCACGCCCGTTTCAACCGTGATGGCGGCGACGCGGAATGGCTTCTGGTAGAATTTGCAAAGGCGTGCGAGCGCGGTGAGCGTGACGAGCGAGTCCTTGCCGCCGGAAACGCCGACGGCAACGGTCTCGCCGGATTCGATCATGTCATAGTCCGTGACGCAGCGGCGTACAAGCCCTAAAATTTCCTGCATAGGTGTAACTCCTTGAGAAAAACAAAAGAATTTGATTTTGTGATTTTAGAATTCAAGAGATAATGGGAGAAAAACGAAGAATTTGCGAGCATTGTCTGCGCTAAATTAAAATGATGTTGACATTTCTGCGCGGGAATGCTATAAATAGACTCGTTCCGATTTTACCAAGGGACAAAGAAAATGTAAAGCACGAGCTTTCATTCATAGATCAAATGGAGGAAACACACCATGTCCACTTTTATGGCGAACAAGGGCAACATCGAGCGTAAGTGGTACGTCATCGATGCTGCCGGCAAGCCCATGGGCAAGACCGCCGTTGCTGCGGCTGATCTGCTCCGCGGCAAGCGCAAAGTCACCTATACCCCGCACGCCGACTGCGGCGACAACGTCATCATCATCAACGCTTCCAAGGCTATCCTCACCGGCAACAAGATGGAGCAGAAGTACTATCGTACGCACTCCGGTTGGGTCGGCGGCCTGAAGGAGACCAAGTACCGCATCCTCATGGAGGAGAAGCCCGAGCTCGCAATGCGCGTGGCTGTGCGCGGCATGATGCCCCGCAACACCGTGACCAAGGACTCCCTGAAGCGTTTGCACATCTATGCTGGTGATACCCACGAGCAGCAGGCTCAGAAGCCCGAAGCTTACGAAGTCTAAGGAGGAAGAGAAGAATGTATCAGTCCAAGAAGCCTTATCTGTACGGCACCGGCCGTAGAAAGTCCTCCGTCGCCCGCGTTCACCTCTTCCAGAACGGTACCGGCGCCATCACCATCAACGGCCGCGACATCGACGAGTATTTCGGTCTCGAGACCCTGAAGATGGTCGTCCGTCAGCCCCTGGCTGCTACCGAGGAACTCGGCAAGGTCGACATTGTTGCCACCGTTGAAGGCGGCGGCGTTTCCGGTCAGGCCGGCGCTCTGCGCCACGGCGTTGCCCGCGCCCTGCTGCTGGTCAACCCCGAGTACCGCACCGTCCTGAAGAAGGCCGGTTTCCTGACCCGCGATCCTCGTATGAAGGAGCGCAAGAAGTACGGCCTCAAGGCTGCTCGTCGCGCACCTCAGTTCTCCAAGCGCTGATTTTATTATCAGTTACCCCGGAAAACTTCGGTTTTCCGGGGTTTTCTTTCGCAAAAGTTGCGGTATCGAATTTATTGGCTCATTTTTTCACTCTCAATCCGCCACTATATCTTGTGTTTTGTCTCGTAAAAACTCACAAGTTTGAGGTTAAATTTGGGGTTAAATCAGCATTTGCGGTTAATTTTGAGGTTAAAAATGATTGCAAAGAAAGGGGGCTGTTCAACAGGAACGCCCCCTTTCTTTGTGGAAACATCATGCCACAGGTCAGCGGAGTTCTTTCAGCTTTTCATATAACTCCGCATTTGCCTCGGCGTCGCACCAGGCACGGTGGGCATCCTTCTGCTGGATCCCGAACCACTCTGATAGATATTCCAGCTTCACAGTATCCCAGCCTTTGGTTGCCTGCCACCGCTTGGCATAGAGATAGGTATCGAAGAACGGATTTTCCAGACGCACACCTGCCCGGCAGGCTGCCCTGTCGATGTAGTAGAGGTCTGATGCCTTGATGTTATGTCCCACCAAGACGCTGTCCCCCACGAATTCTGAGAAAGCCCGGATGACTGTGGTGATGTCCGGCTTGTCCGCCACCATATCGTCCGTGATGCCGGTAATGCGGGCGATGCGGGGCAGGATTTTCCTGCCGGGGTTCACCAGCTCAGAAAACCGCTCCGTCACCTTGCCGTCCACCACCTTTACCGCACCGATCTCCGTGATCTCGGCGGGGCCGTCGCCGTTTGCGGCGCCGTAGGTGCCGGAAGTCTCAATGTCGAAAGCTACAAAGGAATCAAAATCCGGCGTTGTCAGCTCCGTCATGGGCTGGGGCATCCCGTCCTCCAATTCCTCGCAGCTCACGCCCGCCAGCTCCAGCAGCTCCAGTGCCTGGGTGATCTGCCCCGGCGTGCCGGTGAGTTTCAGCACCTTATAGCCCACCCTCCGGTCCTCGGTGGCCGTGGGAAGCGGCACGGAGGCTTCTGCCTCGCTGACGGCGTTCAGCCGCTCCCGATAAGCCGCCAGTTCCCGGGTGTCCATCGTCTCCAGATACTTGGCCGTCAGCGCCCCGGAGTGCTGGCCCGCCGTGGCCTGGATGCTGCCCAGGTCCCGGGCGGCAGCGGCGATCTTTTCATCCACCGCAGCCTGCCACGCTTTGGCCGACGTGGACTTGTTCAGCCACTTATCCTCCAGAAACGCCGGGCTGGACAGCACCTGCTCCGCCAGATCCCCCAGCGGGCCGCTCTTCCTGCGGAAATACGCCTCGAGCTCCTGCTGTTTGACGGCCTTCTCCCGCTCCTCCATGGATACGATGAAGCCCTTGATCTCCTCCAGCGGGGCGTCGATCATGGCAAGCAGTTCCTTCACCTTCCCCTCAAAGGCGTTGTAGGGGGCGAGATAGGCAAGCTTGACCTCCTTGCGGCGGTCATCCAGTTCCCTGCGCAGGCGGGTCAGCTCCTTCTTGTCCGCCTTGGCGTCCGCCAGCATATCGTCGGTATAGACGAGGTGCTCATACCGGTTCAGTACGCCGGACAGAGCCTCCCGCAGTTCCTGAAAATTGTCGATGGTGACCTCTCCCGGCTCCTGCCGGGAGAGCAGCTGTAATCCTTCCATGGGTGTACTCCTCCCGGTTGTTTACAGATCCTCCAATGTGAACTCCGCCATGGCGTCAAAGTCGGCGGCGTTATTAAACTGCCACGAAGGGGATGTTGTTTTCTTTTGCATAGGTTTCGGCATAGCTCCCGGCAGGGGCATGAATGGTAAACGGATAGATGGTTATGTAATCACTCCCGGTCCATTCGTCTTTTCCTGCAAACGCAAATGCGTCGGAATCAATTTTAGTAACAGTTGCAGGAATTTTGATTTTTGTCAGGCTCCTGCAGTTTGAAAAAGCAAACTTACCAATTTCAAGCAATCCATCCGGCAGTTCCACATTGCCTTGCTTGCCTGCAGGGCAACACAGCAGCAGAGTAAAACTCTTGTTATAAAGTATCCCGTCATGCGATGCATAACAGCCATTGTCTTGAGAAACGTCGATTTCCAGGAGGCTGCGACCACCTAATTTACCGCCTTCAATTTCGCAAACAGTAGATGGAAGATGCACAGTTTTCAAGTTGGCCCCACAAAGGGCAGCTTGGCCTATCTTAGCCACTCCCTCCTGCAAAACGAGTTCTGCCAAATCATCATCTTTGTTAAAAGCATCTCGATCCAGATGAACAGGCATTCCGTCGATAACTCCCGGCACCTCCACATAGGACTGTGGCTTTTTGCAGCCGCGGATCAGAACCCAACGTTCATTGGTCACATAGTCCTTGCGTTTTGATAGTTTGAATATTTCTTTGTAGTCATCCAGTGATCGTTCTTTCATACCCAAAACCTTTTCAGTGGCAACAGTTTCTGCGGTCTCCAACTCTTCCTTCGTGTAGGCCGCATTTTTTGCCGCTGTCACAATAGATGTGATTTCCAGATTCCCAACTGCGCAAGCTTTTTCAAGCAAGCTGTCGTAAGCATTCGGTTTCAGCTTTCCCAATTCCAACAGCATTCCAATCATGTCAGTCCGCTGTAATTCTACTGCATCTTCCAAAAGTTTTAACTGCTTCTGCCTGAAATAGTCCTTCATAGCTGTCTGCTGCTCTGCACTGAAAGAAACAACACCGTTTTGAAAAGCTATGTAAGTATTGAATTGAACCTGAGGTGTCAGCCGCGTGAACAATTTTCCGCTGCACCGAACAATCTTATCATCTGAAAAAGCATCGGGAGACACCAGCGTCACATTACTCTTGCCGACAACCAGAGGGACATCAACAACCGTGTCATTCCCCTTGTATCGCAAGATTTTTATGCCTGTAGTCTTGTGGCTCAACTCAAACAGAGCTTCGGCCTCCTTTACAGACATTTTCTCAGTCCCGGCCGGCTCCAATGGCGCATCCGTCGCAGTTCCTTTCTGAACGTCGGTTGCAGCTCCGCCCTCCAAGGCAGCAACAACTTCTCCCTGTCCATATCGCTTAGCCGTTTCCAAAATCAGTTCTCGGTTTTCATCCAAATACTTTTGATAGGACGCTTTCAAACGCCCCTGATACCGGTCAGGCGCAAGGACATACCCCATCGTAAGCGCGATTTTATAGCTTTGCGCCCGCACCTTGGACAGCGCCACTTTGGGGAACAGAAGGGGAAATATGGTCTGTGCTTTCTTACTGTTTGGATCCCATGCGGGATTTTCAATCGTGGTCACATTTGCCCCCGCCAGCCGTACGAGTTTCTCACAGCCAAGGAAGGTTGCTGCATATAAACTCTCCACCCCATCCGGAATATTGATGGTGGTCAGATTTGTACATCCGCAAAAACCATGCACGCTTCGAACGCTGTCCGGAAGGGTCACATCAGTCAGCTTTTTGCAATCGTAAAAACCGTCCACACTCTGAACGCCGTCAGGAATTACGCATGCGCCAGAATATACAGCCGGGCAAAGAACAACTTTTTTCCCATCAGCGGTAAGGACCAGCTTGTCCACCACGCGATAATTCCGGCTGCCTTCCGCCACAAAGATATCCCTGAGGCGTTCACATCCTGCAAAAGCATCGCTCCAGATGGTTTCGAGAGTATCAGGGAGTGTAATGCTGGTTAACTTTTTGCAGTTCCGAAATGCCTTCGGCTCAATACTTATGACACCGGACGGAATGGATATTTCTTTTAGTTCGCGGCATCCATCAAAAGCTTCTGTGCCAATTCTTCTCATGCTTTTGGGAAGCGAAACTGTGTGTACAGTCGTATTTGCTATTGTTCGTGTGCCTATGTAATAGATAAAAGCACCACTGCTGATTGAGGTCACACCCTCCGGAATGACCACGTCTCCACCAGAACCTTTATACTCAGTCAAAATACCGTTCTCAATTACAAAGTCACTCGCGCTGCTCATTGTTCACTCCTCCATTTCCAATTTTTCTAATTCTGTGATAATTTCTTTCTGCCGCTCATAGAACAGCAGCTCCTTGTTGTGGGCAAAATACTCCTTACAGCCGTAGCGGTTGATGAAGTGGGCGCCGTAATAGCTGATGGTCAGTTCGGTGACAAGAATCAGCATCTCCTGCCCCTCGTCAAAGACTTCCTCACAGAAGATAAAGACATGGGAAAGCTGCTTGCCGGCGGCATCTGCCTGCTGTCTTAATTGTTTGGTACGATCATCAAATGCAGCTTTCAGCAGCTTGAAGGCTTCCGTTCCATCGACGGGAGTCTTTTCCTTTAGCATCGTAGCCATATCCTCCAACGCGGAAATTGCGCTGTGGCTGGCATATTCCCCATCGGCAGACATAGTGGATGCAAGTTTTCCGGTCTCAATCTTTTTAGCCAGTTGACTAATCTGCCTCTGCACGGCGGCAGCTGCATCTGTATTGGGTTTAGTCAGTTCCATGCGGGCATTTTTCAGCGCGTTTAGCAGCTCGGCCTGAGCCTGTTCCGCCAGATTAACCTGTCGCAGTTCACCGGCGATGGCATCCAGCATCAATCCCAACAGGGCAAGACGCTCGTCAAACTTGGCCGCCTTTGCGCGGCTCTTGATTTCGTCGGAGGCTTTCCCCGCAAGAATCTTGTCCACCTGATAATCGGACTTGTACTTGTTGAACAGGTCATAATAGATGGCAAAGTCCTTGGCGATCTTTTTGTTCTGCAGATACTGGACAACCAGTGCTTCATCAATGACCAGACCGTGTTCCTCATAGAGGTGCATCATGTCGGAGAGATCGCTCCAGCCACGGGCAGTGACGAAGCTTTTGCCGTCCACTGTGGTCTCAATCTTGTAGAAATCAGACTTCTTGATATCCAGATAGGTCATGATGGCGGCGTGGACACCCTTTTTATAGGCATATTCTTTCCACACCTCATGGTCCGGTTCCACATCAATGCGCTTGAGGCGATCCCATGTGACGATGTCGAATTCGCGGACGGAATTGTTGTACTCAGGCGGGTTGCCTGCGGTGACTACGATCCAGCCGTTGGGGACTTTGTGCCGACCGAAGATCTTATACTGCAAAAACTGCAGCATGGATGGTGCAAGGGTCTCTGAGACACAGTTGATCTCATCGAGGAAAAAAATACCCTCTTTCAGCCCAGTTTCCTCCATCAAATCGTACACTGATCCAATGATCTCACTCATGGTGTACTCGGAAACCTCGTAGTCTTTGCCGCCGTATGTCTTATGGGAGATGAAAGGCAGGCCCAGGGCGCTCTGGCGGGTGTGATGGGTCATGGAATAGGACACTAATCCTACGCCCAGCTCGGCGGCAATTTGCTCCATAATGGCGGTTTTGCCGATGCCAGGAGGCCCCATCAGAAAGATGGGGCGCTGTTTTTCGATGGGAATTTTGTAGTTACCAAACTGGTCTTTGGTAAAGTACGCCGTCATGGCGTTTCTGATTTGTTCTTTGGCTTGTTTGATGTTCATTGCCCGACCTTCGCTTTCTGCCGTTCGATTGCACGGTTGTAGTTCCCAGCTCTGGTCCGCAGTGCCTTTACAAGCTCGTTTCCATGTGTAGCCAGGTCGCTTACTTCGTTATGTGCAAGCTGCTGTTTCAATAAAGCATGGATCAGACGATTGCGCTCGTCTTTCCAGACCAGAATGCGAGCCAACAAATCATCAGAAAAATATTTGTGCAAAATATCTTTCTTGTTTTCAGCTCGCTTTTGAATGTATTTGACTTTGGTATCAATGTTTGGCTCTCGCCCTTTACGGCTTTTTAGGTAGGCATCCCATTGCTCCGCGTGGCGAAGAATAGATTCGGTTCGGTCCTCCAGAATCGCGTATTCGATAAACATTGCTTCCAGATTAAAGCCGTTGGCAAGAGCGCGGTTCAGCCGTTTGAACTGCTCCTTGTAATTTTCGTATTTTTGCTGATTAGCACATCCTTTGCCAGCTTATTCAGTTTTTCCTGCTTTTCTGTCATATCTGCGGTTCCTTTCGCTTATTTTGCGGCTTCCGTCAATGCCTCCCAGACCTTCACCATGGCGTAGGTGTCCAGTTTGCAGTATTCCAACAAGTTCTTACGGGTCTCTGCCGCGTCTTCGGGAGACATATCTTTGATCTTGGGGAAGACGGTCATGGCCTCGCTGCCATTGTGGACACCCTCCAGATTGTGGTAATCCAGCGCGGGGTCATCAGGAAACAGGGCGGGTAACACGCTCTTGATGGAGAAGCTACCGCCCATGGTGCGGTTGTAATAGTATCCGGACTGGAATGGGACCAGCAGATCACGGACGTTATCCTGGATGTTCAGAAGGTGCTCTGCAAGATCAGTGAACTGTGCGGAAAGTTCCTTCAGCCGTCCGCATTCAAAGCCCTTGTTATAGGCGGTCACGCACACATTCATTGGAACGTTCCGGCACAGACTTTCAGCGATGGCTTTGCGGGGATCGATGCCGGATTCTGCCAAAAATTCTTTATGCTTCAACTCGCCACCCGGCGCTTCGGTGTAGTGGAGGGAATACTGGAACGGGATCTGCTGATAGGGTTTTGTCCCCACATAAGGAGGGAGTGCGGACTGTGTTGTTTCAAAGTCCAGAAAATAGATGGGATAACTGAACGAAGCTTCGCAGATATTTTCGACTCCGTCCGCAATGCAGCGCTGCGTCCACTCAATCATAGCAGAAATATCCGGTCTGCCATCCTCCTTCAGTACGGTGACTTCAGTGAACTCACCGAACAGGCCCATGGCAAGGTCGCCTATCTCGTTGCCGGCAGCCATCCGGTCCTCGAGGGAGGTGTCTTCGACTTTCAGTTCCCGGTGATAGGTATCCAGCCACAGCAGCTTGGGGCACTGCCACAGTAGGCAGTATTTGGATTTTGATAAGTACATAGCGGTCTCCTATCTGTTCAGATAATTCTGTAATGCATCCAAATCGGATTGTGTGAATGTTTCGTGGGCAATACCGCAATGTCGGCAGGCAACCTCAAAGTCCTGCCTCGAAACCTCTGTGATCCCACTCGCCAGGATCGCCTCACCAACCTCGCTGATGTGTTCGTCACGGATTCCGTTATAGCCTGCATGATCGATTGCGGCCAGCATCCAGGGTTCAAACATAATATCCCACCTTCCTTTTACAGGGACATTTTACTGTGTTGACTGTCCTAATATAGGACTTATTCGGACACCTTCACGAAATCCATCATATCTCCGATGTTGCAATCCATGACCTCGGCGATCTTCATCAGGACTTCCATGGAAACAGACTGATTGCGGCGCAGTTTGGTCAGCGTGGCGGGAGAAAGTCCGGCCAATCGGCGCAGTTCCGCCTTGCTCATTTCCCGCTCTGCCAGCATAATCCAGAGTTTTTTGTAGCTGATAGTCATATTAAGTCCTCCTTGCGGCGTTCATTTTGCTGTAAACAGCATAGCACAACTCTCGCCCATACACAATAAAGAAAGGTGTTTTTACGCTCAACTTTTTGCGCTTGTGAACTATCCAATACCTTGACTTTTGATATTGCCTAATATATAATTTACTTGTGTCAACTTGTGATACGTTTGAAATTAGACTGCAAATAGACAATAATTATATGAGAAGGTTCGCCTTATGGCTGGTATGCGTTTGAAAGACTACATTGAGCGTTTGACGAAAGAAGAATATGAGGAAGTATTTGGGAACATCGAAAAGGAAGAAAAGAAACTCCGCGCTTTTTTGGGAAAACTTGATGAGCAGCTGCTCGACCCGGTTGCAACAATGCTGAATGATACCTTCGATATGCCTGCTGATGACTTCAATGTAACGGACTTTATTGTGGAGCTGTATAAATGCCAGAAGGCAGATTTTCTGTATGAAGACGTCAACGACTGTATCGACGATATCAAAATGTTTTTGAGCGAAGAAGGGGATGCTTTTTGATAGGAAAGGGCCGGAGGAATACTTCTCCGACCCTTTCCTATTGCTCAAATTTACAACTTTTGCTATACTAAGATGGAAGAATTCCCCCGTGGAGGTGCCTTATGAAGCTAATTCACCTGTCCGACCTGCACATTGGCAAGCGGGTTAATGAAGTTTCCATGATCGAAGAGCAGGCATCCGTTCTCTCCCAGATTATCGGAATCATTGACGGCGAGCATCCCGACGCCGTGCTGATCGCCGGCGACGTCTATGACAAGTCCGTTCCCTCCGCAGAGGCGGTGACCCTGCTGGACGATTTCCTCTGCCGTCTGGCGGAGCGGAACCTCCCGGTGCTGATCATCAGCGGCAACCATGACAGCCCTGAGCGTCTGGCCTTCGGTGGGCGGCTGATGGAGGGTTCCGGCATCCATGTCTCTCCGGTTTACAGCGGAAATGTTGAATCCGTCACGCTGTCCGACGAGCACGGCACAGTCACCTTCTGGCTGCTGCCCTTTGTGAAGCCCGTCCATGTGAAGCGCTGTTTCCCCGACGAGGCCATCGAAAGCTATACCGGCGCCATCCGGGCGGCCATCGGGCACATGGGAGCGGACTTCTCCGGCCGCAACGTGCTGCTGACCCACCAGTTCGTCACTGGCGCCGCCACCTGCGAATCCGAGGAGATCTCCGTGGGCGGCAGCGACAATGTGGACGCGTCCGTGTTTGAGGGCTTTGACTATGTGGCCCTGGGCCACATCCACGGCCCCCAGAACATCGGCAGCGATCACATCCGCTACTGCGGCACACCCCTGAAATACTCCTTCTCCGAGGCGGGCCACCGCAAGAGCGTCACCGTGGTGGAATTGGGCGAGAAGGGCTGTCTGAACGTCCACACCGTCCCCCTGCCCCCCCGCCACGATCTGCGGGAGATCAAGGGCACTTACGAAGATCTCACCGCAAAAAGCACCTATGCCGGCACCGCCGTGGACGATTACCTCCACATCATCCTGACGGACGAGGAGGACGTTCCGGAGGCCATGGGCCGTCTGCGGGTCATCTACCCCAACCTGATGAAGCTGACCTACGACAACGCCCGCACCCGCACCAGCGCGGTGATTGACAGCGTGGAGGATCTCCACCGCAAATCCCCTCTGGATTTGCTGGAAGAGTTGTATCAACTGCAGAACAACCAGCCCATGAGCCAGATGCAGAGAACCTACGCCCGGGAGCTGATTGAACGAATCTGGGAGGGTGAAGCATGAGACCGCTGAAACTGACCGTCTCCGCCTTTGGCCCCTACGCGGGAACGATGGAACTGGATTTTGAAAAGCTGGGGCAAAGCGGCCTGTATCTCATCACCGGCGACACCGGTGCGGGAAAGACCACTATTTTTGACGCCATCTGCTTTGCCCTGTTCGGCGAGGCCAGCGGAAATAACCGGGAGCCGGGCATGCTCCGCTCCAAGTACGCCGATCCCAGAACGCCCACGGAGGTGGAATTGAAATTTGCCTACGGCGGCAGGGAGTACACCGTCCGGCGCAGCCCGGAATACATGCGCCCCAAGGGCCGCGGCGAAGGGTTGACGCGGCAGGCCGCCGAAGCCCGGCTCATCTGTCCTGACGGCAGGGATGTGACGAAGCTGAAGGAGGTCAACGCCGCCATCCGGGAGATCATCGGCCTGGACCGGGGGCAGTTCTCTCAGGTGTCCATGATCGCTCAGGGTGATTTTCTCAAGCTGCTGCTGGCGGGCACCCGGGAGCGGCAGGAGATCTTCCGCAGCATTTTCAATACGAATCTGTATGTGGTCCTCCAGAAGAAGCTCAGTGAGGATGCCAACGCGGTCAGGAGCCAGTGGGATGACACCCGCCTCAGCATTCGCCAGTATGTGGACGGCATCGTGTGCGAACCGGATACTCCTCTGGCAGACGCAGGGGACCTGCCCATCTCGGAGGTAGCGGAGCTGCTGGACCGGTCCCTGGCGGAGGATGAGGCACTGCAGCAGCAGCTGGGCGAACAGCTTTCCGCCGTGGAGAAGGCGCTGGAAGACGCCGCCGCGCAGATGACAAAGGCGGAGCAGCGGGGGAAAACAGTCGCCGCCCTGAAAGCCGCGGAAGATGCCGAGAAGGCAGCGGCCGCCCTGCTGGAGCAGCGGCAGGCCGCGCTGGAAGCGGAGCGGGCGAGAAAACCGGAGCAGGATGCCCTCCAGAAGAAGATCACGGAGCTGGAGCTACTGCTTCCCAGCTATGATGAGTTGGAGAAGCTGATTGCTCAGCAGGCGCAGGCAAGTGCCGAGTTGGAACAGGCCGCATCCGGGGCAGCGAAGGCGCAGCAGGAGCACGCAGCTCTGCTGGAAGCGCTGGAACAGCTGAAGCAGGAGCGGAAGTCTTTGGAAAACGCCGGAGCGGAAAAGGAAAAGCTGCTCCGCCAAATGCAGGAGCAGTCCGACCGGAAGCAAAGGCTGGAATCCCTGATCGCCGATGCGAAAAACCTGCACGCCCAGCAGGACCTGCTGACAAAGCTGCAGAAGGACTATCTGGAGAAGGAAGCCACCGCTGCCGGACTGCAGTCCACCTTTGAGAGCAAGAACCGGGCGTTTCTGAACGAGCAGGCCGGCATCATTGCCGGAACCCTGGCGGCAGGCATCCCCTGCCCCGTCTGCGGCTCCACGGAGCACCCGTCCCCCGCCGTTCTGACGAAAGATGCCCCCACCGAGGCAGACGTAAAGAAAGCAAAGACCGCCGCCGCGCAGGCCCAGAGGGAGGCGGAAGACGCCAGCCGCAAAGCAGGCGAACAGAAAGGCAAGGTTACCACCTCTGAGGATGCCATCCAAAAGGAGCTGGAGGTTTTGCTGGACGGCGCGGCGGTTGAGGAAGCCGAAGCCCGGGCGGCCATTGAACTTTCCGCGCTGGAAGCTCCCATGGACGATCTCCGGAAGCAGATCCGCAAAGCGGAGCAGGCCGAAAACCGGAAGGCCGCACTGGACCGGCTGATTCCGGAGCAGGAAACTGCCGCCGCCGGAAAAGAGACAACCTTTACGGCGCTGAAGGAGAAAATGGCTGGGCTGCAGGCGTCCACCGAAGAATGGGACCGGCAGATCAAGGCCCTCCGCTCCAGGCTCAGCTTCCCCGGCAAAGCGGCGGCACAGGAAGAAAAGGCCGCGCAGGAGGCCGGGCTGAAAACACTGCAGGCTGCGCTGAAGCAGGCGGAGGAAGCTCATGCCGCCTGTGAGAAGGAGTGGACCGCTCTCAGCGCCCAGATCCATCAGCTGCGCAGCCAGCTGGCAGAGCTGCCAGAGATCGACCGCGCCGCCCAGGAGGCCAGAAAAGAGGAGCTGACCGGTCAGAAGAACGCGATTACGGAACAGCAAAAAACTGTTCACGCCCGAATGACCGCCAACGCGGCGTCCCGCAAGAATATTCAGGCCAAGTCCGACCAGCTGACCGCCCTGGAGGAAAAGCTGACCTGGATGCGTGCCCTGGCCAACACCGCCAACGGGCAGGTGGCCGGCAAGGAAAAGCTCATGCTGGAGACCTATATTCAGACCACCTATTTCGACCGGATCGTTGCCCGGGCCAATGTGCGCCTGATGAAGATGACCGGCGGGCAGTACGATCTGAAGCGGCGGACGGTGGCGGAGAACGCGAGAAGCCAGAGCGGTCTGGAGTTGGACGTGATCGACCACTACAACGGTTCCGAGCGCAGCGTCAAAACCCTCTCCGGAGGGGAGAGCTTCAAAGCGTCCCTGGCCCTGGCCCTGGGCCTCAGCGACGAGGTACAGATGTCCACCGGCATCCATCTGGACACCCTGTTTGTGGACGAGGGCTTTGGCTCTCTGGACCCGGAGTCTCTGGACCAGGCCTACCGGACCCTGGCGGGCCTGACAGAGGGCAACCGGCTGGTGGGTATCATCTCCCATGTGGCAGAGCTGAAGGAAAAAATCGACAAGCAGATCGTTGTCACGAAAGAAAAGTCCGGCGGCAGCCAGGCAACAATCGTCGTTTGACATACTTGTCGAACACGCATCACCAAATGCAATTCAGATCAAGACGCAGCCATACTATGGCCCGGTATTTTTAAGAGGCTGCCATCCGATTTCTCAGACTTGTACACCCAAAACTGTCCAAGCAAAAAACACCCAGACAGTTTTACCCTTCAAGATCACTACCTATTTCTGCCGCCCCTGGGCTTGGTCAATTCCGATGCCTGAAATCACTACCAATTTCTGTTGTTGCCGCAGAGCAGAAATTGGTAGTGATTTTTTGGGATATATTTCCAAATAGTTTGGAGATTTATTTCACAGATTTAGAGATGAGGATTCTCCTTGGCCACCGCTCCGCACGCTCCAGATACGCCTCCAGCTGCGTATCGGTGAACTGGACCTTTCCTCCGGGGACCGCCTGATAATACCCGATCTTCCCGCTCTTTCTCAGCTTGTCCAATGTTGTCAGCCCAATCCCCGACATCTCCGCAGCTTCAACTCTCGAATATAATTTCATAAGCATTCTCCTACTTTCTTTCATGATACAAATTCCGGTTCCTATTCCAGTATGCTTTCGGTGAGCGATGACGGTAATGACGGTATTCCCTCCGCGCTGTTTTTGTCGTCATTATCGTCATTTTCCCTTCGAATCAGGGTAATGCTTCGTTCCTCAGAGCGGCGCGACTTAAAGTATAGAATCCCTTTTTCACGCTCCAGCCGCGCAGTCAGGTGATTCAGCCTTCTGGACATCGAATTCGGCGTGTAGCTGACACTCTCATCGATCTTTTGGAGTTCTTGCAGCAACTCAGTCGCTGTACCTACCCAATTCGAATTCAGAATTCGATCAATCTGCTCCATCAGCGGATCGGGAGTCGCCGGAATCACAGGCTTTCCAACTCTCAATAGCTCCCAGAGACAGTTTTCTCGATGAAACAGCAGGCCGTATTGTTGGGTAGGCAAATCCCGCCCCGTGTAATTCAAAAGCATTTCACCGCCTTTGGAATGAAGCACAAAGCCTCCATCCGCCGCCCCCAAGAGCCCATTGGTGCCGGAGATCTGGTTGAACGGATTTTCGTCCTCAGTGTTTTTTCGCGTATGATGCACCAGAATCAGTGTCAGGTCATGAGAATCCGTGAAAGCTTTGAACGGGAGAATGGTATCGTAATCGCTTCCGTAATGGCTGGCGTTCCCACTGAGAGCCCGTACTCTCTGGAGCGTATCAATCACAATCAGTCGGGTGTCTGGATGCTCAAAGACAAACTCTCTCAGCGAATCGATCAACATTTCTCCCTGCAGTTCCGTACGAAATCTCAGATGGAACCGATCACCTGTCCAGTCGACTTCAAACATTCGGTTCAACCGGTTCTGCAGCCGCTCCTCCGTGTCCTCCAGTGCCAGATATAAAACTTCCGATTGCTTTGTCGGAAACCCCAGAAACGGCTGTCCTTCTGCCACACACCAGCACAGCTGGGTCATCAGGAAAGACTTTCCGCACTTCGGAGCACCAGCCAGGATATACGTTCCGGCAAGCAGGGACCCGTCCACAATTACGGAGCGTGGGAAAAACTGCCGATCCATCAGCTCGCCGGCAGTGATCGTATCTTGATTTCTTTCATTTTGCATCGTAAGTACCTCCAAGTCTTTGTAATGGTTTCTTCCGAAAAAGTCTCCTCATAATAAATGGAGAAAACACGGGGTGTTTGACCACCCTTTTAAAGAAAAAATTTACACATAATGTTGACGATCAAGCACAAAGGAACTGTACTTCTACAAATCGCCTACATTATGCGTAAGCAAAAAATAATGTTTTCAAACGACTACATTATGCGCTGCGTCCCTCCTTAAACCCCAGATCAACTATTTTCTGAATTGTTGTTCTTCTCCTTCATCATCCGTAAGACTACTCAAACAGGAAATGGAGGAGAACACAATGGCAAGACCTAAAAAGCCCAAATACGAGTATGTGGAAAAACTGAACCTCTTTCGGAAACGCGTCAAAGGCATCAGCGGAAAGTATGTTGCCGTTTATGGCAGAACCCCTGACGAACTAACGGAAAAGATCATGGCGTTTCAGGAGCAGCAGGCGTTGGGCACGGAAAACAGAGACAACCCCTTCTTCAACGACTATGCACAGCGATGGATGGATCTCCACGGCGCCAACCTGACATTCGGCGGGCGCACAGATTATCAAAGCTGCATCGACTGCAATATCAAGCCCCATATGCAGGGCAAGCGAATCAAGGAAGTCCACCCGGATGACATCAAAGAGCTGATGCTCGGTGTTGCTGACAAAAGCGAATCCATCTACAATAAAACTTACATGTTGGTCAAGCAGATTCTCGCGTCTGCCTTTGAAAATGGGTTGATTGCCACCAATCCCTGTCCGGCTCCGCACAAAGGGGGTATTCCCGCAAAGGAACGCCAGGCGCTGACGAAAGAACAGGCGGCCATTCTTCTGGATGCAGTCAAGGATACCAAGGCGTATCTTTTCTGCATGATTGGCTTATATGCCGGGCTGCGCCGGGAGGAGATCCTTGGGTTGAAGTGGGATTGCGTGCATCTTGAAGTGACCCCATGTATTGAAGTGCAGCGTGCCCTGCGATTTGAACACAATCGCCCCGTGGTGTCGGATCGGCTGAAAACAAAGGCTTCCCGGCGCATTGTTCCGATCCCGCCCCAACTTGTAAAAGTACTGAAAGAGGAAAAAGCAGTTTCCAATTCTGAATTCGTCATTCGAAACAATGAAGACGGTCCGATCTCCGGAACACAGTTCAAACGGCTCTGGAACTATGTGGTGCGAAGAACTGCGAAGGACCGTATCTACTACCGGTACGTGGACGGAGTCAAGACTGCCCACCATGTTGAAGCCAGGTTGGGGACTCAAGCTAAACGAGGTGGCTATACCTACACCATCGATTTTGAAGTCACTCCCCACATCCTGCGGCATACTTACATTACGAACCTGTTGCTGGCGGGCGTGGACGTCAAGACGGTGCAGTATCTGGCAGGACACGAGCGCGCCAAGATCACCCTCGACATCTATGCGCATCTGACTTACAACCGCCCGGAGGAGATTTTGGGGAAGGTCAACTCTGCCTTTGCAGAGGGATAAACACCCTTATTTCGCCCTGTTTCAGGCTAAATCTGAGGTTAAAATAGAACAGCAAGCCGCAACCCCTTGAAATGGAAGGGTTTGCGGCTTGCCGCTTTCAGGAATAATATTTGAGGGCAGTACAAAAAAGCACTTGCAGCTATATCGTTTTAATGATATAGTTATGGTGTAAGGAAGGTGATACCATGATTCTGTACCACGGTTCACGGGAGATCGTAGAGCATCCCTTGTATGGCAAGGGATCCCAAAACAATGACTATGGGCAGGGCTTTTACTGCACGGAGAGCATGGAACTCGCCAAAGAATGGGCCTGTCCCGAAATCAAAGACGGCTTTGCAAATCAATATGAACTGGATCTCAACGGGCTGTCCGTTTTGTATTTGAACCAGGGCGGCTATCATATCCTGAACTGGATCGCGATCCTGCTGCAAAATCGTATCTTTCCAAAGCGTTCTCCCATCGCACGGCAGGCACATGAATACATTTTGAGCGAGTTTCTTCCCGACATCTCCGGCTATGATGCGATCTGCGGCTACCGGGCGGATGATTCGTATTTTGCCTACGCAAAGGACTTCCTGAACAATACGATCTCCGTCGGCCAATTGGCACAGGCTATGAAGTTGGAAGAACTTGGAGAGCAGATTGTGCTGAAAAGTAAAACTGCGTTCTCCCAGATCCGTTTTATCGGTTATGAGATCGCAGATGGCAGTATTTATAACCAACGCCGCATGGAGCGTGAGGACCGCGCCCGTTCCGCATACCTGCAAAATCACGGTGACGACTTCCTACTGAATGAGAATGACCTTTACGTCCGTGACATGATTCAGCAAAGGGTGAAAAACGATGACCCACGCCTATAAGGAATATTTTCTGGATGACGCAATGGAAACTTTGGGCTCCGCGGTGGAATATGCCGTTCTTTCGTTAAATATAGAAGGTCAGGAATTTCTGGACCTGTTTTTGGCCAGCGGTATTGCCGAGCGGTTCGGGCATGGAGACGCTATGTATGTTTCCGGTATGTCCGGCATTGAACTGGCCCGAAAGGTACTGACGATTTGCGGCAAGACGATTCCTGCTTATACGGATAATGCATCCTGCCACTATTCCCCGGAATATTGGGTCGGATGGATCCTTGCCTATTATCAGTGGTACTGCGGAAAGCCGTTTTCGATGATCCTTCCGAAACTGCGTTACCAGTCTCTTCGCAATCTCTACGGTGTCCTGCACGAATCGGATCCAAGCAAAGCGGCGTCAGTTTTTGATGAATTCCTGTCAGAACAGGCGGAGACAAATCTGGCCCGATACAGAAAAGTGAGAGGCTTCTCCCAGTCACAGCTGGCCAATGCGTCCGGTCTTTCTCTGCGGTCTATCCAGCTCTACGAACAGCGCCAAAACGATATCAATAACGCACAATACAATCGGCTGCAGGCGCTGGCTAAAACCTTGGGCTGCAAGATTGAGGATCTGTTGGAATAAGAATTGGGCGTAAAAATTAAATCGGCATTGGATAAACAGACATTGATAATTTGCAGTTAAATTCCAGCGTCACCAATATTCCTTCTGGATGCATGTTTTTGTGCAACTATTCTTAGTTGGCACACATTATTATCTGGGTTAATAAAGTCATCCTTAAATTTGTAAACATTTCTTAGTAAGTGTTTACTTTTTTGAATTTTTTGATAAAATATAAACAGGAGGAGGTGCGACTATGTTTTGCAAAAATTTAACCTATTACCGTTTGAAAAAACGGATGTCAAAAAAAGAATTGGCAGAGCGGGTTCATGTCACTCCAATGACCATTACCAATTATGAAAATGGCAGTCGGAAACCCAGCATGGAAATATTAAAAGCGCTAGCAACAGAATTAGGAGTCAAAGTATCTGACTTTCTTGCTATACGCAATGAAAACCTGGTCTTCAGCCACGGTGAATTCCGCAAGAATTCTTCTCTCACTAAGTCTCAGCAAGAATATGTTCAAGAAAGTATAGAAGAATATTTCGGACGTTTTATGACTTCCGTGGAACTCTTAGGCGGCGATGTACTACCCGATTCTCCTGTCTGTCATGCGCTGATCGTTTCAGACGATAATGAAGAAAATGCCAAGTTGCTCCGTCATCATCTGGGCTTTGCTACTGATGGGCCTATTGACGATTTGATAGGAAAACTAGAGAACAAAGGTGTTTTAATATATTTATTAGATATCGATAATGCCAAATTCTCTGGTAGAAATGGTTTTGTGAACAATCGGCCTTACATTGTATTGAATAAGAATATGAGTGCTGAACGCAATCGTTCGACTATTGTTCATGAACTCGCACACCTAATGTTTGAATGGCCAGCAGACATGAGTGATTCTGATATTGAAAAGAAAGCAACTGCAATCAGCGGAGCTTTTCTTTTCCCTAAAAGTGATGCTATCCGAGAGTTGGGTATCCGTAGACGATCGATATCAAAAGATATGATCAATGTAGCCATTGAATATGGTATTTCCATGATGCTCTTGGCTAAACGAGCGGAATTGTGCCACATTATTTCTTCTGCAGTAGCAAAAGACTTCTTTGTTAATGCATCCATCCATCATTGGAGAACTAACGAACCATCTAGAATAGAAGCGGAGATTCCCACGCTTTTTGAACAATTAGTTTGCCGTGCTGTAAATGAGGAGGAAATTAGTTTACAACGTGGTGCGGAGTTGCTGAGAATCCCATATAGTCAAATCGTGGAGCAATGTTGCTTCAATGAGAGGTGACAAATGGAGTATATCAGCAGTGACACTAATGTCTGGATTGACTTTTTTATTATCAATCGAACCTCTCTTCCGTTTCGTTTACCATATACCTTCATCATGAGCGAAGATGCTGTCAACGATGAGTTGCTTTCCCCAGCGGGATTTCGAGAAGACCTCATTTCAAAGGGATTGGTCTCGGTTGAATACACTATTGAAGAATTTGAATATGCAGAATATTTTGGTAGTCAGTATCCAAAACTCTCAATTTATGATCGAATAGCCCTCGCAATTGCCAAAGTGAGAAAAATCACTCTTTTAACAGGCGATGCGGCACTGAGAAAAGCGGCAGCAAAAGAGGGGGTAACTTTGATCGGCACACTGGGTATTCTTGACCAACTCTTTGACGGGGAACTCATCGACAAGGAAGAATATCGGCATTGTCTGCAGGAACTCAAAAATAATAACGGCGGTCAAATTCGTCTTCCGAAAGGAGAAATTGAATATAGGCTGCAGAAGATTTCTGAAACGTAAAGTGCATCTTTTTTGTCGGTGCGTATCCAAGTTTGCGGTTAAATTTGAGGTTAAATTTATTCCCAATCCCGCAAATTCCTTGTGCCGCAGCGGTTTCAAGTTTGCCGCTTTCAAAAGTACGGCCTCAAGGCTGCTCGTCGCGCACCTCAGTTCTCCAAGCGCTAAGCCGCTTCGTTTCGAGAACAGATTTTTCGATCGAATCGCTCAAAAGCCCCGGAAAACCAGTCGGTTTTCCGGGGCTTTTCTTGCATCTGCTACCGTTTGCGCATTGCTGCCGCGGATACCGCAGGGCGCAGAATGCGGAACGAAATATCATAATATTGCGCAAAGCCCTATTGACAAACAAAAAAGATGCGCTATAATGTGAACCAATTTAATCTTTCAAACCGTTGAAGCGGAGATAACGGCAGCGATGACTTTACAGAGAGCCTGTGGTGCTGAAAATCAGGCAAGAAACACGTTGTCAAATGGGCCGCTGAGGGTGCAGTCAAATGGGGCTTTTCCCAGAGTATTCTGCAACGTGTTGGCATACGTCAGTTGCCGGGATATGTTGGTATCCTACAAAGCGCACGGGTCGCACCGTGAATCAAGGTGGCACCGCGGATAGTGTTGTTCCTATTCGTCCTTGACAGAGTGTATTGTTCTGTCAAGGGCGTTTTTTGTTTTGATCGAAGCTCCTTTGACATGAAATAAGTCAAGGGAGCTTTTTCCTGTTTTACAAGGAGGTCGATCTCATGAAGATGCAGCGATGGCGGCGTTCCGCACGCCAGATAGATGAAAACAATCAGAACATGATCGCGACCGACACCTCAACCCAAATCTAAATTAAATTGACCGGAGGAACATCAAATGAAGTTTAACAATGTTGATTTTGATACCTATTTCAAGAACTATCCCGACGCCGAGGGCTATTTCGGCAACTATGGCGGCTCCTATATCCCGCCCGAGCTGCAAACCGCCATGAACGAGATCAGCGAAGCCTACCAGACCATCTGCAAATCCCGCAAGTTCATCAGTGAGCTTCGCCGCATCCGCAAGGAGTTTCAGGGCAGACCCACGCCGATCTCCCACCTTGCAAGACTCTCCGACAAGATCGGTACGGGCGTTCAGCTCTATGTCAAGCGCGAGGATCTGAACCACACCGGCGCGCACAAACTCAACCACTGCATGGGCGAGGTGCTTCTTGCAAAGTACATGGGCAAGAAGAAGGTCATCGCCGAGACCGGCGCAGGGCAGCATGGCGTTGCGCTGGCGACCGCCGCCGCTTACTTTGGCCTGGACTGCGACATCTATATGGGCGCGGTGGACGTCAAAAAGCAGGCCCCGAACGTGGCGAGAATGAAGATCCTCGGCGCAAGAGTGATCGAGGTCACGGACGGGCTGCAAACGCTGAAGGAAGCGGTCGACGCGGCCTTCGCAGCCTACTGCAACGAGTACAAGGACGCCATCTACTGCATCGGTTCCGTTGTCGGCCCCCATCCCTTCCCGATGATGGTGCGCGATTTCCAGAGCGTTGTGGGCATTGAGGCAAGAGAGCAGTTCCTCGATATGACGGGCGAGCTTCCCGATGCGGTCGTCGCCTGCGTGGGTGGCGGCTCCAACGCCATGGGCCTGTTCTCCGGATTCCTGAACGATCCCGTCGATCTCTACGGCGTTGAGCCGCTCGGCCGGGGCACCAAGCTTGGCGACCACGCCGCCAGCCTCACCTACGGCGAGGAGGGCATCATGCACGGCTTCAAGAGCATCATGCTCAAGGACGAAAACGGCAATCCGGCTCCCGTTTATTCCGTGGCAAGCGGCCTTGATTACCCGTCCAGCGGCCCCGAGCACGCCTTCCTGCACGACATCGGCAGAGTGAAGTATGACGTTGTGAACGACGATGAGACGCTCGACGCCTTCTTCGAGCTTTCCAGAATGGAGGGCATCATCCCTGCGATCGAAAGCTCCCACGCGGTCGCCTACGGCATGAAGCTCGCAAAGACGATGGGCAAGGGTTCGGTGCTCATCAACCTCTCCGGCAGAGGCGATAAGGATATGGATTACATCATCGAGAAGTACGGTATCCGATAAAACAGCGAAGCTGCTATGGCAATCTGCGCGAAAGCGAAGCATAAGAAACCTGAGGAAATGGCTGACGGTTGAAAAATATGAAAAGACAGGAAGCACATCTCCCGCATTTTCGTGCGGAAGATGTGCTTCCTGCTTTTATTTGGTCAAAAATCAGGCTTTGGAGCTTATGAAGCGGGAACCCGGAGGGTTTTCCCCTCTTACTTGAGGCTCTCCGCGACGGCGACGGCGACCGCAACGGTCGCGCCGACCATGGGGTTGTTGCCCATGCCGAGGAAGCCCATCATCTCCACATGCGCGGGCACGGAGGAGGAACCGGCGAACTGGGCATCGGAGTGCATGCGGCCCATGGTGTCGGTCATGCCGTAGGAAGCGGGGCCGGCAGCCATGTTGTCCGGGTGCAGGGTGCGGCCCGTGCCGCCGCCGGAGGCGACGGAGAAGTACTTCTTGCCCTGCTCGATGCACTCTTTCTTGTAAGTGCCGGCGACGGGGTGCTGGAAGCGGGTCGGGTTGGTGGAGTTGCCGGTGATGGACACATCCACGCCCTCAAAGTGCATGATGGACACGCCCTCGCGCACATCGTCTGCGCCGTAGCAGCGTACGTTGGCGCGCTCACCCTCGCTGTAACGGATCTCGCGCACGATGTTCAGCTTGCTGGTGTAGTAATCGAACTGGGTCTGGACATAGGTGAAGCCGTTGATGCGGGAGATGATCTGAGCAGCGTCCTTGCCGAGGCCGTTCAGAATGACGCGCAGCGGCTCCTTGCGGGCCTTGTTGGCATTCTTGACGATGCCGATCGCACCTTCTGCGGCAGCGAAGGACTCATGACCGGCGAGGAAAGCAAAGCACTTCGACTCGTCGGAGAGCAGCATCGCGCCGAGGTTGCCGTGGCCGAGGCCGACCTTGCGGTCTTCGGCAACGGAGCCGTCGATGCAGAAGGACTGAAGACCCACGCCGATGAGCTTGGCAGCCTCGGCAGCGGACTTCACGCCGGACTTGAGCGCGATGGCCGCGCCGACGGTGTACGCCCAGCAGGCGTTTTCAAAGCAGATGGGCTGAATGCCCTTGACAATCTCATACGGGTCAAAGCCCTTGGCCTTGCAGATCTCGCGGCACTCCTCGACGGAGGAAATACCGTACTGAGCGAGGACGCCGTTGATCTTGTCGATTCTTCTCTCGTAATTTTCAAATAAAGCCATTGTTTCGTCCTCCCTTCCTTATTCCTGACGCGGGTCAATGTACTTGACCGCGCTGTCCCACTGGCCGTAGTGACCCTTGGCCTTCTCAAGCGCTTCGTTGGCGTCGATGCCCTTCTTGACGAAGTCCATCATCTTGCCGAGGTTGACGAACTCGTAGCCGATGATCTCGTCCTGCGCGTTGAGCGCCATCTTGGTGCAGTAACCCTCAGCCATCTCGAGATAACGGGGGCCTTTCTCGTTGGTAGCGAACATCGTACCGACCTGAGAGCGAAGACCCTTGCCAAGATCTTCAAGGGATGCGCCGACGGCAAGGCCGCCCTCAGAGAAGGCAGACTGGGTGCGGCCGTAGACGATCTGCAGGAACAGCTCGCGCATGGCGGTGTTGATGGCGTCGCACACAAGGTCGGTGTTGAGCGCTTCGAGAATGGTCTTGCCGATCAGGATCTCAGAAGCCATGGCAGCGGAGTGGGTCATGCCCGAGCAGCCGATGGTCTCAACGAGCGCTTCCTGAATGACGCCCTCTTTGACGTTGAGCGTCAGCTTGCAGGCGCCCTGCTGGGGGGCGCACCAGCCAATGCCGTGGGTGAAGCCGGAGATGTCGGCGAGCTGCTTAGCCTGAACCCACTTGCCCTCTTCAGGGATCGGGGCGGGACCGTGATATGCGCCCTTTGCAACGGGGCACATATGCTGTACTTCGGTCGTATAAATCATAACGAACTTTCCTTTCTTATCCTCTGTCTCCGTGAAAAACACGGAACATTCCAAACATGTTCCTATCCTAACAAAACCAAAAGCCTTTTGCAAGGTAAAAAAAGCAGAAATTGCACCAAAATCTGCATCTGTTTTATGGCCTATCCGCGGCGGCGTCCGGTTTTCTTATAACAAATGCCGCACAGGACGCAGCGCAACGCTTAATACTCTGTAAAGCGCGCGCTTCAAGGGCGGCAGCGCGGTTTCCTCGAACTGCGCGCCGCAAGCCGTACTGCCATCGTGAAGAACAAGGCGGCTGCGCGCGATGTAAGGCGCTTCTGCCTGCCGCAGCACATCGTTGAAGGATTCGCTCTCGATGACAAGCATCAACTCAGTATCAAGATAGGCGCTGCGCATATCGGCATTGAATGAGCCGACGACGCTCAAATCGTTTCCGATTAGAACCGTTTTGGTGTGCAGCGACTGATCGGATACCGCCTCGTATACATCAAGCCCGCACGAGAGGATCGTTCTTTTTTCAATCAGATAGTCCGCGCAGCCGCTCGGATTCGCGCCGGTCTCCACGGCGTTTGTCAGAATGCGCACCTGCCGCTGTGCAGCGAGCCGGGTAAGATCGTCGTACATCGCGCGGTTGCAGATGAGATAGGGCGTTTGCAGCAGCACGTCGTCCCCCTGCTCCATCAGGCGGCAGAGCGTGTCCCACAGCTCGGGAGATTTGTTCTCCGCGCGGGGAGAATTGTGCAAAAGGCTCACGCGCGCGACCGGCATGGTCATCTCTTCCCAGTCGGCGTCCGCGAAGGCCGCAGGGCAGTTCTCCCGCAGCGATTCGTATCTCTCATGCAGCGCGCCGGTTTTCTCCGATGCGCGCCCCTTGATCGTCCGGTTCTCCGGCTGCGACCAGACGGACTCAAAATATGCCGCAAGCTGACGGACGGAGCTGTTTTCGCTCCCATTCGACACGACCAGCACATCGCGGTCGATGTTTCGTTTCTCCTGATATGAGCCAAGAAAGAGGTCGCTCGTGTTGCGCCCGCCGAGGATATAGCGCTCGCCGTCGGCGATGAGGTACTTGTCATGCAGGCGGTAGTTGAGCTTCCAGGGACGCAGCAGATCCACAGGGTCGTAGAACCGGACTTCGACGTTCTCCGCCGCCGCGAGCGCGCGGAGGGTTGCGTCTCCCTGCAAATGGAGAAAGCCGTTGAGTCCGTCGACGATCATGCGCACCTGCACGCCGCGCTCCGCCGCTGCGCATAGGGCGGACATCACGTCCTGCCCGCTCTCATCTGCGCGCAGGTCAAAGGTCGAGAAGATGAGCTCCCTTCGTGCGCTCTCAATGAGCTGCAAGCGGAGCAGCAGCGCGCTGTCGGAATCTTCAATGGTCATCACACGCTCCTGTGCGGCGGGAGTATCCAGACGGGCTTCATATTGCCGCCAGAGCTCGCCGCTAGCCTCCTTTTGCGGCAGCGGGACGAGGATCGCCGTCAGCACCGCGTACAAAAGGTATATTTTCAGCACCGAAGCGATGTGTTTTTTTATCTTTCTCTCTTTCATATCGCACCTGTTTCATAAAAATCACAGCGCCAGTTTATCATAAGGAGGAGGACACTGTCCAGCCTCCGCAGCCCTTCTGCGCCAAGGCAAAATCTCCGTTTTGTCCAAAAAAAGCTTGACAAACCTCTATATTCCGACCTATACTATGGGCAATTCAAGAATACCCCACAGGGGTATTGTATCTATCCCGAAGGAGGAATCCCGGTGAAAAAAGAAACCTACGATGTGACCGGCATGAGCTGCGCCGCCTGCTCCAGCCGCGTGGAAAAGGCCGTGTCCAAGCAGCCGGGCGCGCAGCAGGTCGCGGTCAACCTGCTGAAAAACAGCATGGTCGTCGAATACGACGAATCCCAGCTTTCGTCCGCGCAGATCATCGCCGCGGTCGAAAAGGCGGGCTACGGCGCATCCCTGCATGCAAAGCCCGGCAGCGCGCCCGCCGCGAAGGCCGCTGAAACGGGCGGCGTCAGCGCCGCGCAAAAGGCGTACAGCGGCATGAAAAAGCGCCTCGTCCTCTCGCTCCTCTTCACCATCCCGCTGTTCTATCTCTCGATGGGCCACATGATGGGCTGGCCGCTGCCCGCGTACTTCCTCGGCATGGAAAATGCGATGACGTTCGCATTCACGCAGTTTTTGCTGCTGCTGCCCATCGTCTATATCAACCGCCAGTACTATATCGTCGGCTTCAAGACGCTGTGGCAGCGCTCGCCGAACATGGATTCGCTGATCGCACTGGGCTCCAGCGCCGCCATCGTGTACGGCATCTACGCCATCTATAAGATTGGCATCGGCTTTGGCCAGATGGACATGGACACGGTGCACACCTATATGATGGAGCTGTACTTCGAGTCCGCAGGCACGATCCTGACGCTCATCACCATGGGCAAGACGATGGAGGCCCGCGCCAAGGGCAAGACCTCTGATGCCATCACAAAGCTCATGGACCTTGCGCCCAAGACCGCGACGGTCGAGCGCAACGGCGTCGAGAGCGTCATCCCCGTCGAGGAGGTCCAACTCGGCGACGTGCTGATCGTCAAGGCGGGCGAGAGCGTCCCCGTCGACGGCGTCGTGCTCGAGGGAACGTCCTCGGTCGACGAATCCGCGCTGACGGGCGAGAGCATCCCCGTCGAAAAGCAGGCGGGAGACAGCGTCATCGGCGCGACCATCAACAAATCCGGCTATTTCAAGATGCGCGCGGCGAAGGTCGGCGACGATACGACGCTCTCCCAGATCGTACGCCTTGTGGACGAGGCCACCAGCTCCAAAGCGCCCATCGCCAAGCTTGCCGACAAGGTGAGCGGCGTGTTTGTCCCCGTGGTCATCACGATTGCCGTCATCGCGACGGCGGTGTGGCTCCTGACGGGGCACAGCGTGGAATTCTCGCTCTCCGTCGGCATTTCCGTGCTCGTCATCAGCTGCCCCTGCGCACTCGGCCTTGCAACTCCCACGGCCATCATGGTCGGCACGGGACGCGGCGCAGTGAACGGGATCCTCATCAAGTCCGCCGAGGCGTTGGAAACGGCGCACAGCGTCAATACGGTCGTTCTCGACAAGACCGGCACCATCACGCAGGGAAAGCCCGTCGTCACCGACGTTCTGCCCTTCGGCACGGAGAGGGACGAACTCCTCGCCGTTGCCGCGTCGCTTGAAAAGCGCTCCGAGCACCCGCTCGCCGAAGCGATCGTGTCGGAAGCGGAAAAGGAGCAACTCGCGCTCCTGCCCGTCGAAAATTTTGAGCAGATCCCCGGCCAGGGCCTTCGCGCCACGGTCGAAGGAAGAATCTGCCTTGCGGGCAACCGCCGCATGATGGAGGCAAACCATGCAGAAAACAGCGAACTCTTTTCGCGCGGCGAAACGCTCGCAGAGGACGGCAAGACGCCGCTCTTCTTCGCCCGCGACGGCCGGCTGATCGGCCTCATTGCCGTGGCAGACGTCGTCAAGCCCACAAGCGCGCAGGCGATCGCCGAGCTTTCCGACATGGGCATCGAAGTGGTCATGCTCACAGGTGACAACGAGCGCACCGCCGAGGCCATTCGCCGTCAGGTCGGCGTGGATCGCGTGGTGGCCGAGGTGCTGCCGCAGGACAAGGAGCGCGAGATTCGACGGATGCAGGAAAGCGGCAAAAAGGTCGCCATGGTCGGCGACGGCATCAACGACGCGCCCGCCCTCGCGCGTGCGGACGTCGGCATTGCCATCGGCGCGGGTACGGACATCGCCATCGAGTCGGCGGACATCGTGCTGATGCGCAGCGACCTTCTGGACGTTTCCACCGCCGTGCAATTGAGCAGAGCGGTGATCCGCAACATCAAGCAGAACCTCTTCTGGGCGTTTTTCTACAACGCCATCGGCATTCCCATCGCGGCAGGCGTATTCTATCCCGCCTTCCACCTCAAGATGAACCCGATGCTCGGCGCGCTCGCGATGAGCTTCAGCTCGGTGTTTGTCGTGAGCAACGCGCTGCGCCTGCGCTGGTTCAAGGCAAAGCACGCAGCGGCACATACGGCGCCTTCTCCGTCGGACGGCGGAGCAGAGATAACCACCAATCAAATGACAGCAAATGAAGAAAAAGGAGAAACAACAATGGAAAAAGTAATCAACATCGAAGGTATGGCCTGCATGCACTGCGTCAAGCACGTTCAGGAGGCACTTGCCGCCGTTCCTGGCGTGCAGACGGCAAACGTTGACCTTGAGAGCAAGACGGCGACCGTCAGCGTGGACGGCAGCGTGAGCGATGAGGCGCTCAAGGCTGCCGTCGACGGGGCGGGCTATCAGACAGTTTCCATTCGCTGAGGACATGAGAGCCGACCGGGATTCCGTCCGCCGCAAGCTCAAAATCGCGCGCGGCCAGTTGGACGGCATTTTGCAGATGATCGACGATGATCGCTACTGCGTGGACATCTCCAACCAGATCCTCGCCACGCAGTCGCTCTTAAAAAGCGCCAACCGCGAGATCATGCGCGCGCATATTGAAGGCTGCGTGCGCGAAGCCCTGCAAACAGACCACGTCGACCCCAAGCTGGAGGAAGCCTTCCAGCTCCTCGATCGCATGGCGCAGTCGTGACCGCACAAAAAAGGACGACAGCTATTTTTAGCTGTCGTCCTTTTTTGTTATTCGATCAGATCCTCGCGGTCGAGTTTCTTTTCCGAAAGCTGCTGTGCGGTGTGCTCATGTACGAGCTGGAGTACTACCGCCGTGAGGGGAATGAAAAACACAATGCCGACAAGGCCGAAGAACTTGCCGCCAAGCAATGCCGCAAGGAGCGTCCAAAGCGGCGCAAGTCCCACGCTGCTGCCGACCACATGCGGGTAGATGAACTGATTTTCCGTAAACTGCACCACCTGATAGACGATCAGGCACAACAGCGCCTTCTCCGGCTGGGCAAGCAGCGTCAGCAGTACGCCGATCGCGCAGGAGGCCAGCGCGCCGATGTAGGGAACAAAGGCGAAGGCCGCCGTCAGCGCGGCGGTCAGCCCCGCGTAGGGAATGCCGCACAGGGAGAACGCGAGAAAGATCATCGTGCCGAGGATCACGACCTCCACGCACTGCCCGGACAGGAAACGGGCGTAGGTGGTGTGCGTCAGGCGCGCGATGCGGCAGACCTGATCGGCCTTTCGCTCGCTCAGGTTGGCGTAGAGGAGTCTGCGGCTCTGTTTAGCAAGGCTGCGCCGGTCGAGCAGCACATAAAACATGATGACGATGGCAAAGGTGACGTTGGCCACCGCCGAGACTGTGGTACCGGCAAGATCCACCACCGAGTCGATCAGCGCGCCGGCGCCGGTGAGCGCCTTTTCCAGCACCGTTTTCCAATCGAGCGCGGCGATGCGATCGGTGAGCTCGCTTGTATCCACGCCGTGATCCGAGAGAAGGCGCGCCCAGTCCGGCCAGTTCTCCCTGACCAGTGTGCCGATGCTCTTGAGCGACGCGGCAAGCTGCGGCAGCGCCAGAACGCACAGCAGTACCACGACGATGACCACGCACAAAAGCGTCAGCAGCAGGCTGAGAAGGTCAATGTGTTTTTCCTTTGCCTTTGGCATCAGGCGCGTCAAACGTCCTGCGATGCCCTGCATCGGCACACTGAGGACAAACGCCATCAATAACCCTATGATCACCGGCGTGAAGAGGGTAGCGAGCCTCGTGAGAAACGCCGCGACTTCGTTGAGATTCATCAGCGCGGCATAGAGCGCCACGCCGAACGTGACCAGAAGAAATTGCTGTTTTCCTTTTTTATCCATTGTTCTTTTCTGCACCTTCCGCGCGTTCGCTCTGCCACCGGAGCGGAAGTGTCGAACGCTGTGCATATCCTTTCAGGTTAATTATAGAATGGCTTGCGCTGCATTGCAAGTTCTTTTGCCCGTCGCTTGGTAGTTTCTCCTGCCCGCTGCTTTTTTCGCGCAGACTTTTGCGGAAAATCAGCATTTCTCCCCTTGGCGCGGCGGTGATCGTCTGCTATACTGAAAGGGACAAAAGCACATCGGGCGGGCGTTGACGCTTCCGATGGAAAGGAAGGCTCAGAATGAATCGAACGGGGAACGGCATCGTGCTCTGCGAGGATCCGCATGACTTTCTTGTCATGCAGAATCTCTATGACGCGGCGGTTCGGCAGCTCACGTTGAAATTCAATATTCTCAACAGTGAATTCAATGTTCTTTATGCACGCAATCCCATTCATCACATCGACGGGCGCGTCAAGTCTCAGTCGAGCATTGTGGCAAAGCTTGTGAAAAAGGGACTGCCTGTCAGCATCGAGTCTGCACGGGAAAACGTGAACGATATTGCCGGTGTGCGTGTGGTGTGCAGCTACATCGACGATGTATACCGCGTGGCGGAGATGTTTGAGCGACAGACCGATGTGGAGATCGTGAAAAAGCAGGACTACATCAAAACGCCGAACTACAACGGCTACCGTTCGCTGCACCTGGACATTAAGGTGCCCGTCTATCTCTCCAACCGGACGGAATATGTCGGGGCAGAGATCCAGATCCGCACCATTGCAATGGACTTCTGGGCAAGCCTTGAGCACGATATCCGCTACAAGGTGGACAAGACAAAGCTGCCCGAGGGCATCAACGAGGAGATGTTCGAGTGCGCGGGCAAGATCGCCGAGATCGACCGCCAGATGCAGGATATGTACCAGCGCATCAAGGCTTCGGACGCTTACAATGAGGACTGAACCGCCGCAGCGTGAGATGTACCAACATGAGCGTACGGCGAATCTTATCAAAAAACGGAGGAGTACCTACCATGAAAATCGCAGTTACCTATGAAAACGGTATGATCTTCCAGCACTTCGGTCATACCGAGCAGTTCAAGATCTATGAAGTGGCAGAAAACGCGGTCGTCCGCGCAGAAGTGGTCAACACCAACGGCAGCGGCCACGGCGCGCTGGCGGGCTTTTTGGCGCAGCACGGCGTGGATACCCTGATCTGCGGCGGCATCGGCGGCGGCGCGCAGGCGGCGCTGGCTGAGGCGGGTATCAAGCTCTACGGCGGCGTCAGCGGTGGGGCGGACGCGGCAGTTGCCGCGCTGCTGGTCGGCAATCTCGGCTACAACCCCAACGTTCACTGCGACCATCATGACCACGAGCACGGCGAGGGCGGCCACACCTGCGGAGACCACGGCTGCGGGCATCACAGCTGCCACTGATATGGAGCAGATGGCAGCTCGGCTTCCGTTCTGGTCGTTGCTGACGGAGCGGGAGCAGGAAACGGTGCGGCGCAGCGCGGTCACGCGCCGGTATGAAAAGGGTGCGCTCATTCACGACGGCGGCAGCGAATGCCTCGGCATGCTTTTGGTGCTCTCCGGCGAGATCCGCACCTACCTCCTCTCCGACGAGGGGCGCGAGGTGACGCTGTACCGTCTGTATCCTGATGATTTGTGCGTGCTGTCGGCCTCCTGCGTCATCAGCCAAATCACCTTCGACACACAGATCTGCGCGCAGCGGGAGACGGAGGTTCTGATTATCCCGGCAAGCATCGTCGCCGCGCTCAGAGAGCAGAATCTTCCGGTGCGCTGCTTCCTCTACGAACTGGCGACCCAGCGCTTTTCTGACGTGATGTGGGCGATGCAGCAGATCTTATTCAAGAGCCTTGACCGGCGTCTTGCGACCTTTCTTCTCGCCGAAGCCGAGTGCACCGGCTCTTCCGCCATCCGCATGACGCACGAGCAGATCGCTCAGCACATCAGCTCGGCGCGCGAGGCCGTAGCGCGCATGCTCAAGAGCTTTTCGGAGGACGGTCTTGTTGCGCTCAGGCGCGGCGAGATCGTGCTGCGGGACGTGGACGGACTGATGAAACTGCAATAGCGCACAAAATCGGCGGCATGTTCCTTCGCAATCATGCCGAAAAAGATCAAATCCCCGTGCTTGACAGCGCGGGGATTTTTTGTATAATGATATTGAACAATGTTCACATTGAGGGGAAGCACATGAATACAGTCGTAACATCAAAAGATGAGATCCTGAAGGCCAGCCGGGAATTGATCCGCGAGCGAGGATGGTCTGCCATCAGCATTCGCTCCGTTGCGGCGGCGTGCGGCGTGTCGGTCGGCTCGATCTACAACTATTTCGACTCCAAAGCGGAGCTGATGAGCGCCGCGGTGGAAAGCGTATGGTGCGAGATCTTCCACCGCCCGGAGGACGATGCCGTCTTTCGTGATGTGCAGGCCTGCATCGTGTGGATGTATGAGCGAATGGCCTACGGCTGCCGGCAGTATCCGGGATTTTTTACGCTGCATTCTCTCGGCTTCATGCGGGAGGAAAAAGACGACGGCAAGCGCCGCATGCAGCAGACTTGGCAGCATATTTTAGCCGGGCTCTGCTCTGTTTTGAAGCAGGACGCCAAAATCCGGCCGGACGCTTTCAACGAGCAGTTCACGGTGGAAAAATTTGCGGACGTGCTGTTTTTCCAGATGCTCTCGGCGTTGCTGCGGCAGGACTACGACCCCGCCGCCGTGCTGGAGATCGTCCGCAGGACGCTTTATTAAAACAAAAAAATTCCCACCGCGCCGTGGGAATTTTATATCTCGCAAAGTGAACGATGTTCAGCAAGAGGAGGTCACCTATGAAAGTAAAACGGAATACCCTGCTGCTCCTCGCGTGCCTTGTGTGGAGCGCGGCGGGCTTCAACATTCTTCGCATCGGGCTTTCGGTGTATCCCGCCTACCGCGCAGCGGGAAACTACCTGCTGTGGGCGGATACGATCCCTATGATCGGTATGCTGATGATCCCCAAGACCTGCGCCTATGTGTGGACGGTGCTGATCGGCTACCGCGCCATGAAGCAGGAGTGCAAGTAAGAGAAAACGAAAAGATCCGATGCCGTTTGTGCGTCGGATCTTTTTTGCGGCAATGTGACTTTGTCACAGAGATCCGCCGGTCTTTGCGGTATGATAAGGCCACAACAAAGAAAGGAGCCTTCCCCATGGCTGAACTGAACATTACTGCTTTGAATTTTGAAACCGAAGTGCTGCACTCCGACAAACCCGTCCTGCTGGACTTTTACGCCAACTGGTGCGGCCCCTGCAAAATGCTCTCCCCCGTGCTGCATGAGATCGCCGAGGAATACGCCGATACCCTCAAGGTCGGCAAGGTCAATGTGGACGAGCAGATGGAGCTCGCCATGCGCTTTCAGGTGTCCAGCATTCCGATGGTGGTACTCTTTAAGAACGGCAAGGCTGTTGCCAAGTCCGTGGGTTACCGCCCCAAGGCGCAGCTCCTTGCCATGGTGCAAGGCGCGTAACGCCGATAGGAGAGACTGCCAAAGTTCCCGCAGCCAGTCGTGCCGCGGGACTGTTTATCCTGCGGGAGCAGTGCCTTGCCCTTTGCGGCGGCACGGAATAAAGAATAAGGAGAGCAGATTTTATCTGCTCTCCTTATTTTCAGGCGGTTGATGATTCAGTTGAGGCCCAGGAAATCAAGGCAGTTCACGACCGAGCCGTCCGGAAGACGGACACGGGACACAGAGGAATCATTCATACGAAGAGAGCTTACATCGTGGAACAGAACGCCCTGCGGCGTGACGGTCGCATACTCAAACGTGCGATCTCCCCAGGGAAGCTGTGCGCTTACCGTGACATCGCCGTTACTGCCGATATGCCACAGGCGATGCGCATCAGAGGACAGGTAGTACAGATCTCCGCCGTTGGCAAAAAGGAGAGGATAGAGCTCCTTCGCTTCCTTCGGAAGCGTCGCCATGACCTCGCGCAGCTCCGGTCGGAGCAGGCTGAAGCGGACGATGCGCAGGGGGACTGTATCATCCTTATCCCACTCCAGTGCGTAGGCGGTCGCGCCGTCAAAGGCGATCTCACTCATATCAAAGTCGTCGATATCCACCGCGCGGCCCTTCTTGCCGGTCTCAAGGTCAAGCGACCAGAGCGCATAGTTGTAGAAAACATAGCCGCTTCCGTTGCTGGAAAGCTCCGTGTTGTCCCCGAAGAGGAAATACGCCTTGTTGTTGAAAATATGGAAGCGGTCCATGTTGATTACCTGATTGAACGTAATGCCGTCCATCAGACTTCTGAACTGCCCGTTTTCCACGCAGCCGAAGCGGTAGCGCCATTGATCCGGATAGTTGGAGTCGCCGGAGTAATTTTCCAGCACATAGAGCCTGCCGTCATAGATCTGGAACGAGTCGATCTTGCCCTTTGCGGCGTAGACCTCCTCGAGCTTGTCGGCGGCGGGGTCGTAGCGGAGCAGCTTTTCCCAACACAGAAAGTAGAACGCACCGTCCTCACTGAGGTAAAGGCTGTCCGGTGCACGGTTCGAAGTGAAAACTGTTTTCGTGCTGCCGTCCGTCTTGCGGGCGATAAGGCCGTAGCATTCTCCGCTGTCGGCTTTCCGGTCGTCGCGGAACCCGTAGTAGACCGTATCACCGGACTGCACGGCAAGTCCGCCCTGATAGTAGTTGCCCATCTGAGCGGACATGGCGGTATTGATGCGGCTGTCATGGCTGACGCGCTGGCCGGGCAGCAGCAGACGGCTGACGATCACAGCGATCTCCGCGCGCGTGGCGGAACCCTTCGGATCGAAACGCCCTCCGTCCTTGCCGGTAAAGACGCCTGCGGCGTACATCCGCTGCACTGCGGCGCGGAACTCCGCATCCACAGCAGCAAGGTCAGGGATGCTCTGATCGTTGAGCGGGGGCAGGTCATCCGCGCGCAGCACGTTGGCGAACAGCCCTGCCAACTCCTGACGGGTGATGGTCGTTGACGCGGCGGCGGCGCCCTCCGGGCAGGTGGACGGCAGCAGCTTTGCCTGCGCGGCATAGGCGAGGTACGGCTCGTACCACTGACCCTCCGCGGCGGCGATTTCCGCGCCGCCGTAGGCGGCGTGGATGCGCGCGGCAATGGCAGCAGCCTGCGCCCAGGTGATTGTCTGGCTGGGAGCGAAAGCTTTTCCGCCCGTGCCGTTCATGATGCCGCGGGTGTACACAGCGCGGACGCCGGCTTCATACCAGCTGCCCGCTTTGACGTCGGAAAACATTCCGGGCTGATAGGTTTGCGTTTCCTGAAAGGTACTCAACCCGTCCGCTGCCAGCGCGGAAACGGACAGCAGCAGGCAGAGCAGCGCCGACAGGAGCGCGATGAACAGCTTGCGCATGGGGGTATCCTCCCTTACATGATCTTGTTTTCAAAGGTGCGGCGGCAGATGCTTTGTTCAACGGCAATATTTCTCAATATAGGCGTTCTGGCAGTTGATGATGATCTTGATAGCTTCCTCGCGGCCGAGGACGTCGCTGACGATGGTCTCCTTGCCCTCAAGGCTCTTATACACGCGGAAGAAATGACGAATTTCGCTTGCCACGTGGTTCGGCAGCTCCGAAATGTCCTGATAGGTGTTGTAGGTGGGATCCTGGAAAGGAATGGCGATGATCTTCTCGTCAAGGCTGCCGCTGTCCTCCATCGAAATGACGCCGATGGGGTAGCACTCCACAAGGCTCAGCGGACGAATGCACTCCGAGCAGAGCACCAGAACGTCCAGCGGGTCCCCGTCGTCCGCCCAGGTGCGGGGAATGAAGCCGTAGTTGGCGGGATAATGAGTCGAGGTGTAGAGAATGCGGTCGAGGCGCAGCGCGCCGGTCTCCTTGTCCATCTCGTACTTGTTTTTCGAACCCTTCTCGATCTCAATGACCGCGAAGAAGTCCTCGGGGCGCACACGCGCCGGTGCGATATCATGCCAAAGATTCATAATAACTCTCCTCCGTGAGATTGGTGTTGAGAAAGCGCGCAGAAGAGTACGCTTCTGCGCGCTTTCGCTGATAAAGTTATTTGCTCAGTGCTTCATCGATGCTCTTGGCGGCGAGCTTGCCCGCGCCCATGGCAAGGATAACGGTGGCTGCGCCGGTGACGGCGTCGCCGCCGGCGTAGACGTTCTGATGGGAGGTAAGACCCTCTTCGTTGACCACGATGCCGCCCTTGCGGTTGACCTCAAGGCCCGGAGTGGTGTTCTTGATGAGCGGGTTCGGCGTGGTGCCAAGGGACATGATGACGCAGTCGACCGGCAGATCGAACTCGCTGCCGACCTTCTCGATCGGGCGGCGACGGCCGGAAGCGTCGGGTTCGCCCAGCTCCATCTCAACGCAGGTCATGGAAGAGACATAGCCCTTGTCATCACCGTTGATCTTGACGGGGTTATTGAGCGTCTTGAAGATGATGCCCTCTTCCTCGGCGTGCTCAACTTCTTCACGACGGGCGGGAAGCTCTTCCATGCCGCGGCGGTAGACGATGTAAACATCGGCGCCCAGACGCTTGGAGCAGCGGGCAGCGTCCATGGCGACGTTGCCGCCGCCGACGACGGCGACCTTCTTGCCGGCAAGCGGCATGATGGGCGTGTCGGAGCCTTCCTTGTAGGCCTTCATCAGGTTGATGCGCGTGAGGAACTCGTTGGCGGAGTAAACGCCGCAGAGGTTCTCGCCGGGGATGTGCATGAACATCGGAAGACCCGCGCCGGAGCCGATGAACACAGCCTCGAAGCCGTATTCGCTCATCAGCTCGTCGATGGAGACGACGCGGCCGATGACCATATTCGTCTCGACCTTGACGCCGAGGGCCTTGAGACCGTCGACTTCCTTCTGCACGATGGCCTTCGGCAGACGGAACTCGGGGATACCGTAGACCAGCACGCCGCCGGCAAGGTGGAGCGCTTCAAAAACGGTGACGTCGTAGCCCTTCTTGGCAAGGTCGCCTGCGCAGGTGAGGCCGCTGGGGCCGGAGCCGATAACGGCGACCTTGTGGCCGTTGGACTCAGGCACGACGGGGGCAGTGTGGACATTCTCACGGTGCCAGTCGGCCACGAAGCGCTCCAGACGGCCAATGCCGACGGGCTCGTTCTTGATGCCGCGGGTACACTTGCCCTCGCACTGGCTCTCCTGCGGGCAGACGCGGCCGCAGACGGCGGGCAGGGAAGAGGAACGATTGATGACCTGATAGGCGGCTTCGAAGTCACCCTCGGCTACATGCGCGATGAACTCCGGGATGTCGATGCCCACCGGGCAGCCGGTCTGGCAGGGCTTGTTCTTGCAGTGGATGCAGCGCTTGGCCTCGTTCACGGCCATCTCGGCGGTGTAGCCCAGAGCCACTTCCTCAAAATTCTTGTTGCGGACGTTGGGGTCCTGGGTGGGCATGGGGCACTTTTTGGGATCCATATTGAAAGCCATCTTACATTCCCTCCTGAGTCTTGAACAGATTGCAGGCCTTTTCCCGGGCCTTGGCCTCAAAGGGGCGGTACATGGTGCCGCGGGCCATTGCCTCGTCGAAATCCACGAGGTCGCCGTCGAAGTCGGGGCCGTCCACGCAGGCGAACTTGGTCTCGCCGCCCACGGTCAGGCGGCAGCCGCCGCACATGCCGGTGCCGTCGATCATGATGGGGTTCATGGAGACGATGCTCTTGAGGCCGTGCTTCTGGCAGGTCTTGACCACAAACTTCATCATGATGAGGGGGCCGATGGTGATGACCAGGTCGTACTGGTTGCCGGCAGCCACCAGCTCGTCGAGGGCAGCGGTGACGACGCCCTTGGTGCCGTAGCTGCCATCGTCGGTCATGACCCGCAGCTCGTCGCTGCAGGCCTTGAACTCGTCCTCGAGGATGAGCAGGTCCTTGCTGCGGAAGCCGACCACGCTGTGGACGACGCAGCCCTGCTCGTGGAGTTCACGGGCGATGGGCAGCGCAATGGCGCAGCCCACGCCGCCGCCGACGACGCAGACCTTCTTCTTGCCC
>OHPV01000019.1_pt1 | contig 127023 bp, 147 predicted proteins | sample 1577781 | NCBI WGS metagenome assembly OHPV01 (sample SAMEA3879518, study PRJEB24766) | human gut metagenome | biome: human-associated habitat; feature: feces | place: USA | collected 1985/1987 | reverse complement strand
ACTGCTGCCTCCCGTAGGAGTCTGGGCCGTGTCTCAGTCCCAATGTGGCCGTTCACCCTCTCAGGCCGGCTACTGATCGTCGCCTTGGTAGGCCGTTACCCCACCAACTAGCTAATCAGACGCAGGCCCATCCTCTAGCGATAGCTTATAAATAGAGGCCATCTTTCACAGCATCCTCATGCGAGATTGCTGTCACATTCGGTATTAGCACCCCTTTCGGGATGTTGTCCCCATCTAGAGGGCAGGTTGCCCACGCGTTACTCACCCGTTCGCCACTAAGATTACCGAAGTAATCTCCGTTCGACTTGCATGTGTTAGGCATGCCGCCAGCGTTCGTCCTGAGCCAGGATCAAACTCTCCAATAAAGTTTATTGAAGAACTAATCTAGCTCTTATTATTTAAAAAAGAAGTTATTTGACTTGGTCTTGCGTTTTCACGCTCGACCCGCACATTCGCTTTTTTCTAGGTTTATGTTCAGTTTTCAAGGTTCAGTGCCTAGCGATTTTGGCTTTTGTTTTGTTGCCGTATCGCGTCGACTTGTATATAATACCATGTGGCCTGCATTATGTCAACACCTTTTTTGTTACTTTTTTAACATTTTTTCGCGAAACACTAGGATTCGTGGAAAAACAACTATGCTTGATTATCGCCTTTTTCGGCATCAAAATTTCTTGAAAAAAGTTCAAAAAAAGTTAGATTTTCTACCGAAAAACGGCAAATTTTGCGTAAAAAAATAACTTTCTCCCGAAAAATTTTCGAGATTTTTTTCTTTCTCAGCAGCAAATTTCCTGCTTGTTTTTTTCCGGCATTTTTCACTATTATCGACGAAAACGTAAAAATGCGCTCTGCTTTCGCAGAGCGCACTAAAAACCATCTGTTATTTTTCGTAAGTGAAGTTGTTGATATGCGGACGCAGGTCCTCGCCTTCCTGTGCTTCTGCAGACAGAACAGCCTGAACAATGATAGCATTCTCCAGACGTTTCTTTTGCAGGCGACATCCATACTCATACGGCTTGGTAATATCACCGTTAATTAAATCCGCATTGGCGTGGCAGCCACCGCTGCAGAAGAAGCGTGCCCAGCATTTGCTGCACTCCGGCTTAGTAAGAACATGGGTATGACGGAACTTCTGCACCATCTCAGGTGTAACAATACCAGTATCCAAGGTACCCATCTTATATTGTTCGCGGCCTACAAACTGATGGCACGGGTAAATATCGCCATCAGCAGTAATGCAATAGTATTCATGACCGGCGCCGCAACCTGCCAAGCGCTTAGCAACGCACGGACCGTTATCAAGTGCTACATTAAAATGGAAGAAGTCAAAGGGATTACCTTCACGACGACGCTCCAGATATGCACGCGCCAGCTTATCGTATTCATCGAAAATTACCGGCAGATCTTCCTCGGTCAATACCCAGGGTTCATCAATGCCTACTACGGGCTCTACGGAAATTTCCTTGCCAACCTTAGTCATATCCAGCACATCCTCACAGAAATGGGTGCTGAAATGGGTATAGGTTCCGCGCAGATAGTAGTTTTTGCCCTCACGGCTGTCAATTACCTTCTTAAAGCCGCGTACAGCTGCATCATAGCTGCCGGCTTTATTCGGGAACGGACGCATAGCATCATGAGTTTCCTTCTTGCCATCAAGGCTCAGTACCAGCATAACACGGTTATCGTTGAGGAATTTGATATTATCATCATTCAAAAGAGTACCGTTGGTTGTCAAAGTCAGTTTAATATTCTTGCCGGTTTCTTTTTCGCGACGGCGTACATATTCTGTAATATGAACAACAACCGGCCAGTTCATCAGCGGTTCACCGCCGAACATATCCAGCTCCAGGTTATGGCGCTTCTTGCTGCCTTCAATAGCAAACTCGATAGCCTTTTCCGCAGTTTCCTTGCTCATGAGCTGACGGCAGCCACCAAAAGAACCGGTGTCAGCAAAACAGTAACCGCAACGCAGATTGCAGTCATGAGTTACAAGCAGGCACAGGGATTTTACAATCGGCTTTTCTGCAAAAGTCGGCGGTACATCAAAGGAAGGGCTGAAAAGCAGACCTTCATCCTGCAGGCCGTGCATTTCTTCCAATGCATCGCGCAAATCCTCTTCGCTGTATTTATCCTTCAAAGCAGCCATAGCCTCAGCATCGTTGCTGCCATCATAATAATCGAGTAAATCGTAAATAACATCGTCTACAAGATGAACGGCACCGCTGTTGATATCCAGCACAGCCATATTATCATCAAGACGCATTTTATGTATCAGCATGTATTCCAACCTTTCTTTTTTACATAGATAGTAAAACAGCCCCCTGCACCAGACAGGGAGCTGCGTTAAGCTCAGATATTATTTGCAGTGTTCGCAAACCTGGTTGCCAACGGTGCAGGAAGTTTTGCAAGCGGATTGGCAGGAAGCCGGGCACTCGCCGCAGCCACCGGTACGCAGAGTTTTGTTCAGCATTGCTTTATTAACAGTTTTGATGTGTTTACGCATAACGATTACCTCCAAAAAAATATATTATTACTTGTTTTATTTTACCTTGTTTTTGCCTATTTTGCAAGGATTTTTTTAAATTGCTCATTTACAAATACTATTTCGCGACCTATATTCTTCCATTGCATTATCTGTTTTTATTATAGCCTGTTCATACGCTTTTATCCATACAACACCAGTCAGAAAATCATTGCAACACACGGATAAAAATAATTTAATATTATTTTCTGCTATTTGCTACCCAACCTCAATAATGTATAGTCATGCATTCATAGTAAAATTTCACCGTATATGCTAGAATATTCTTAGTAATTATATAGGAGGTCTGCTTGCTATGAAAACAATACGTATTTTAATCCTTCTGAGCGCTGCCGCCATGCTGACATATGGTATCTGCAACAGAGAATATCTTGCCGTCTGGCGCAAGGCAGCAACAATTTGTCTGGAGTGTATCGGCATTGGTTAAACGTAAGCTTATACAGATTTGCACCGCCCTCCTATATAACGGCAATCTTTCAGGCTTTACCGATGGCAATATCTGGAAAGGCAGCAGCAAAAATATCTGCCTGCCGGGGTTAAACTGCTATTCCTGCCCCGGAGCCTTGGGCGCCTGCCCGCTTGGTTCGCTGCAAAGCTCGCTCAGCGGTGTATTTTTGCGCATTCCCTTCTATGTGCTGGGCTTCATTCTGCTCTTTGCGTTAATCTTTGCGCGTCTTATCTGCGGCTGGGGTTGTCCCTTCGGCCTCGTGCAGGAATTGCTCTACAAAATTCCTACGCCTAAGCTGCAGCGCAACCGCTTTACCTATCTGCTCAGCTATCTGAAATATTTTATCGCGCTGATTTTTCTCATTATTTTGCCCTTAGCCTTTTATCATTTCACCGGCAGCGGCGTGCCAGCCTTCTGTAAATTTATCTGCCCCGCAGGTACTTTGGAGGCTGCTCTGCCCCTGGCATTTTTCAAGCCGCAGATTCGTGAGCTTTTGGGCCAGCTGTTTATCTGGAAGTTGACACTGCTGTGTCTTACCGTACTGGCAGCCATCTTCATCTATCGCCCCTTCTGCCGCTTCATCTGCCCTTTAGGCGCTATTTACGGATTTTTTAATAAAATCTCCCTCTTTGGCATGAAGGTTAATACCGTAAAGTGCATCAACTGCGACCGTTGTATGGAGCATTGCAAAATGGATTGCCGTCATGTAGGCGACAGCGAATGCATTGCCTGCGGTGAATGCCGCAAGGTCTGTCCGGTAAAGGCAATTTCTCTCGGCAAAAAGTTTTAATTTATACACACCATTTTCTCTTATTCTTATAAGGAGGTCAACATGAAAAAATTTCTGCTAACCTTATCAATGACTGCACTGCTATTATTTACCGCAGGCTGCAGCTGCCCCTTCTCCGATAAAACTGCCGACAGCAAACCGCAGATGAACACCGCTGCTGCCTCGGCTGCCGAAGTCGCACCCGATTTCAGCTATAAAGAGTTAGGCAGCGGCAAAACCATGCGCCTGAGTGACTTAAAGGGCAAGCCTGTCTTTATCAATTTCTGGGCGACCTGGTGCCCTCCCTGTGTCGGCGAACTGCCTCATATTGAAAAGAAATACGCCGAATACAAAGATAAAATGCATTTTGTTATTCTCAGCGTAGATGATAACGAACAGGATCCTGCACGTTTCATACAAAGCAAGGGCTACACCTTCCCCGCTGCCTACGGCGATCATCAGGAACTAGGACGAGCCTACGGCATTGACGCTATTCCGGCGTCCTACATCATCAGCGCCGACGGACATATAATTGCACGCATCGTCGGCAGCATGAACGAGTCTTCCCTAGATGCCTTCCTGCAGAAGGCCTTCTAAAAGCATATTAAAAGCGAAAAGCAGTCCCGCAACCTTTTTATAAGATTGCAAGGACTGCTTTTTTATGCCTTCAGCCAGATGCCGGCCTTATAACCGCGCACACCCAGCATCGCCGCACCAACGCAGAGCACAACATCAGGAATAACCTGCAGAATACCGCAGTACCAGATAACTGCCCATACAGAAATCGGCGCATTGATTATATAATTGGATACTACATAGAACCACACGAGTCCAAACAGATAAACAATTACCATACCAACAAGATTTGCTTCCAACAGGCTACGAAAATTGATTTGTTTAGCCTTGCGCGCCCAGGCACCGTTTACCCATGCCTGCACGATAAATCCCAGAAGATAACCGAAGGTCGGCTGCGCAATATAACCGGGGCCGCCGCCTGATGCAAAAACAGGAATGCCGACCAGACCCATGACAACATAAGTGCCGACGGCAATCGCACCCAGACGCGGTCCGAGCAGCAGTCCTGCCAATAAGGTAAATAAAAACTGCAGTGTATAGACATCAGTGCCTACCGGAATTTTTATAAAAGTTCCCACAGTTACAAGCGCAATAAACAGTGCGCATAAAATCAGTTCTTTTGTTTTTAAATGCATATCACACGCCTCCAAAGCCTTTGTGACATCTGTCACAGTTCATAGTTTATAGGATACGCCAGTTTTTATTTATTGTCAACCTATTTTATTTTTACGGTTAACATTACTTGCAAAAGAAAAGGGAGACAACCGTCTCCCTAAATTTTCCTTACCGCACAAATATGTCGCGCACAATATTGATATCAATGCCCTTGGTCTGCAAAAAGCCGAAGAAATATGCCTGCTCCAGGCGTTTCTTGAAGCCTTCAAGTCCGTTACCGTCATCAGCAACGGTTACGCGATACATTTCGAAAGGTGCCTTTTGATACGTAGCCGCCGTATTAACACCTACATGACCAGTCAGCGCCCTGTAAAAACCGTATTTTTTTGCTGCATCAATAACTCTATCGTTATAGCTGCCGTTAGGATAAGCCAAAGTACGTACGATATAGCCGTCAAATTTTTTCTTCAGCCAATAACGTGACGTATCCGTTTCCCACACCAAATATTTTTCATCGATAGCAGCCAACGGATTATGGCTGTAGGTATGCGAGCCAAGCTCCATACCGGCAGCAATAAGCTCCTTGATTTCCTGCTCATTCATATGCAGCTCATCGCCGATGTCCCTATTGATGACAAAGAAAGAACCTTTGGCATCATATTTCTGCAATAACGGCAGCACTACACTGTGATTATTCTTATAGCCATCATCAAAGCTCAAGGCAACATACTTATCTACACTTTTTCCCTGCTGCAGACGCTCTGCCAGCTCTGCTACCGTCACAATCGTGTAGCCCTGCTCCTTCAGGTACTGCAAATGCGCTTCAAACAGCTCCGGCTTCATAATCAGCGTTCTAGGCCAATCTGCTCCTTCTTCCGGACCGACAGCGTGATACATCAGTACCGGTGCACCGGTTTTCCTAAAGGCCGCATATTCCTGCTGCCAACGCTCACCGTTAAGCTTCCATGCAACACCTGCAGCCGCCAAAAGTACGACAACCAGCGCCAGGAATACTAAGCATACTTTCTTAATCATTTATCTGCTTTCTCCAATTCCATACCTAAACCTACTGCAATATCCTGCAGCTTTTTCAAACGGTGGTTGATGCCTGATTTACCCAGGCCACCGGAGTATTCCACCAAATCATTTAACGATACATCCGGATACTGCAGTCGCAGACGCGCCGTATCCTGCAATCCCTGAGGCAGCTCGCTCAGCCCCATATGCTCATCAATATAATGGATGCAGCTTACCTGACGCACGGCAGCCTTAACCACCTTGTTCAGGTTCGCAGTTTCGCAATTTACTGCTCTGTTGACATTATTGCGCATTTCTTTGACGATACGGACATTTTCCAGCTCCATCATCGCATTATGTGCACCGATAACGCTCAAAAAGCTGATAATGCTTTCGCCATCCTTCAGATAAACAATATACTCATTTTTTCTGTCGGTCAGCTTGGCCTTCAAGGAAAAGCTCTGCATAACCTTAATAATCGTCTGTGCAAAATCCTCGTTGCCTGTCACCATCTCCAGATGGTAATCACTGGCCGGACGGCTGATACTGCCGCCACCCAAAAAAGCTCCGCGCAAAAAGGTGCGCTTGCCTTCGTGATGCGAAAGCAGCGGATTTTTCAAATCGCCCTCTACACTTAAGAGCTGCAGCTCGTTCAGCGCCTTGCTTACCTGCGGCGCCGGCACTACATGTACCTGATAACGGTTATTCTTCTTCAAACGGCGTGAACGGGTAATAACTACCTCCGTCTGCACCTGATAATTGCTCTTCAGCAGCTGCAGTACACGTCTGGCCAAAGCAGCATTTTCTGTAGAAAAGTGGATACCTATATTCATACCGCGGATAACAATTGCACCGCTCATACGCAAAAGACCGAGCAGCTCTGCTTTGTCACCGGTCGCATCATTAGTTTCTATACGAGATAATTCATTTTTTACATCATTGGAAAAAGACAAGCAGACTCCTCCCTTCTCAGCCTGTATCTGGTTTTATTTTTGTTTGCACAGCTTCTTCATGCCTGCACGCATAAAGAAGTAATCAAAAAACTGCATGCCGCGCCCAAAAAGACGCAGACGATAAATCAAAGCAATAAGTACACGCGCTAATTTACGCGGATCATGGCGCACCAAATCATCCTTGCTTATCAGACGCGCCGGTACAACCGTAATTCCCAGACTGCGGATTTTATCAATATCCGGCGTAATAGGACGCGAGCCTTCAGCATCATACTGACGCAGCTGCTCCGAAGTGACATCCTGGGAATTGACAATAGCATAATCCAAGAACTGTGTACCGACATGATCAATCAACGCCTGCACATGGTCATAAGCACCGTAGCCGTCGGTTTCGCCGGGCTGTGTCATAACATTACAGATGTAAATTTTGATTGCCTGCGACCGTACAACAGCATCACGGATTCCCTCAACCAACAGGTTGGGAATAACACTGGTATACAGGCTGCCCGGTCCGAAAATAAGCACATCGGCGTTTAAAATTGCATCGATAGCTCCGTTTGCCGCCTGTGCATCCGCCGGCAGCATCATCATCTTCTTAATATGCTTGCGCACCTTGGGAATCTCGGATTCGCCTGTCACAATGCTGCCGTCAGTCATCCGCGCCTGCAGACGGATATCCTCCAGCGTAGACGGAATAACCCTACCGCGCACCTTAAGAATCTGACTCGTAGCATTGAGTCCGGCCTCCATGCCGCCCTCGGCCTGTGCCATCGCCGCAATAAACAGATTGCCGAAGCAATGCCCTGCAAGCGGGGAATCGCCCTGAAAGCGATACTGCATCAAACGTTCCATCAGCGGCTCACGGTCAGCAAGAGCCGTCAGGCAGTTACGCAAATCACCGGGAGGAATAATACCCAGCTCCTTGCGCAGACGTCCGGAAGAACCGCCGTCATCAGCAGTTGTTACTACGGCCGTACAGTTATTAGTGATATACTTCATGCCGCGCAAAAGCGTCGACAAACCGGTACCTCCGCCGACAACAGTGATAGCAGGTCCGCGTGTCAGCTTGCGCTGCATAAAAATCGTTTCCATCAATGAACCGTTTTTGTCGGGCACTACAACAGATACTACCGAACTGATTAAGCGGCGTGTTCCGTACACCATAATAGCAAAGCCTACAATAAGAAAGCCCACGCCCATCGTCATAATCAGGCCGTTTGAATAGCGTCCTGTTGTCAGATAGGTCATCTGGAAGAGCAGTTCTTCTGCCTTGCCCATCAGCTGATAATTAAAAAACAAAGCCAGTCCCAAAGCACATAAAAGTACACCTACCGCAAAAAGCAGCAGCCAGCGCTTCAAATTAATGCCGGGACACAGCCAACTAATCCAACCCATTAGGCTCCTCCCTTACTTTCTGTGAGGAATATCACGATGCGTCACATCAACGCTGTAACCCTTTTCACGCAGATATTCGTACAATTTATTGGCAATAAAAACGCTGCGATGCTGTCCGCCTGTGCAGCCTACGCTGATAACAAGCTGCGCCTTGCCTTCGTTAATATATTGCGGTACAAGAAAATCAAGCAGCTGCTCCTCCAGCTTCAGATACTGGAAGGTCTGCGGATAGCGGCAGATAAAATCTGCTACCGGACGGTCGTTGCCGGTCATATTGCGCAGCTCCTCCACATAAAACGGATTCGGCAAAAAACGCACATCCAGAACCAGATCGCTGTCCAGCGGCAGACCATGCTTGAAGCCGAACGAACGCACAACAATGCCCATACGCTCTTTAGAAGAGCCCTCGCCAAACATTTCCGTTACCTTAGCCTTCAGCTGTGCCGTAGTCAGCGTCGAGGTATCAATAATATGCGTAGCCTTTTCGCGCAGCGGATCAAGCAACTCACGCTCACAGGTAATATTCTTCAGCAAGGTATTGCGCTCACCCAAGGGATGACGACGACGCGTTTCCTTGTAACGGCGTACCAAAGTCGCATCGGAAGCATCCAAAAACAGCAGCTCGTATTTTTGACCGCTGGCCTCCATTTCATCTAAAACCTGCAACAGCTTGTCAAAAAAACGTCCGCCACGGATATCGACAACAAGTGCTACCTTGTCCTCCGATGTCTGACGACATAATTCCGCAAACTTGGGAATAAGTGTCGCTGGCAAATTGTCTATGCAAAAGAAATTTAAATCCTCCAGGGTACGCACAACCTGCGTTTTGCCTGCACCGGACATACCGGTAATAATAAGAAAGTGTGACTGCATTTTGCTTCACCTCTTGAAAGTCATTAATAAATTATATTATATCATAAAATTTGCCGTAGAGGGCAGTGCGTAAACAAATAAATGCGTTATCACGCACGCATAAAAAAATAAGCAGACTGGTCGCAACTCCAGTCTGCTTATCTTTTTGAGATTTTAAGGTGTAAGATTTGTATTAAAAATTCATGGAAAACTAATTAATCAAGATTCGGCATGCTGCGCGGACGATCAAGATCCTTGAGCATCTGCATATCGCGGTCAGTACCGCGGCCGGCAGTAGTCAGATAACCGCCGATCATAATGCCGCTTGCACCGCCATTGAGTGCCAGTGCCTGCAGGTCACGCAGGTTTACTTCGCGACCGCCTGCGGTACGGATTTGTGCCTTCGGCAGGATAAAACGGAAAACAGCGAACGCACGCAGGATTTCCAGCGGCGGCAGCGGTTTGTTGTTTTCAAACGGAGTGCCAGGAATCGGAGTCAGCATATTCAGAGGTACACTGTCAATACCAAGTTCCTTCAGAGTGAAGGCCCATTCTACACGCTGCTCACGTGTTTCGCCAAGTCCTAAAATGCCACCGCTGCAAACGCGCAGGCCGGCAGCCTGTGCATTTTTGATGGTAACAAATTTATCAGCATAGGTATGAGTGCTGCAGATATTCGGGAAATTGCTGCCTGCGGTTTCCAGATTGGAATGATAGCGGGTTACACCGGCTTTGCGCAGCTCTTTTGCCTGCTCTACAGTCAAAATGCCCAAAGAAGCGCAAACTTCAATATGCAGTTCTTCTTTAATACGTTTCAGGGTACGGCAGATATTTTCAAAGTCATCGGCCTTGCTCTGTCCGCGACCGCTGGTAACGATGGAGAAGCGTACAGCGCCTGCTTCCTTAGCTTTTTTAGCTGCATTGAAGATTTCCTCTTCGCTCAGCAGACCGTATTCCTTAACACCGGTATGATAATGTGCGGATTGTGCGCAGAACTTGCAGTTCTCGCTGCATTTACCGCTGCGGCCGTTGATGATTGCACAGCAGTCAACAGCATCGCCGGCATATTTTTGGCGAATCTTGTCAGCCATGGCCAAAAGCAGCATGGTGTCGTCATCGCTCACGTTAATCAAAAATTCAGCTTCTTCTTTAGTAATATCCTGACCGTTTAAAACCTTCTCGGCCAGTGCAATAATTTTTTGCATTGTAATTCACATCCCTAACCTTAGTAGTTAACCGATGCACTTCGTTGGTTAACTGTATCTATTATATAGCAGAATTTCGCTTGCGTCAACCGTTAATTTACTTAAGTTAACATGAGTGTAACAAAAAGCACGCCATGCCGCAAGCCGAAGCTCACAGCGCAGCGCGCTATTACATTAATTATCAGCGAATACCCGCAATCCCCAAAATCAATCCCAAAACACCGCTCATGCACAGTGTACGGATAACGCTTACCTTATGACGGATACACCACAGGGAAATCGGCAAAACAATACAGCCAAGCAAATCCACCTTGGTAAAATCCTTCGGCAGTGTTTCCGTATTCCACAGCGCCAGCATTACAAAGCTCAATCCGGCAGAGCAGATGAGTGCCACAACCGCAGGACGCAGGCCGTTCAGAATACCACGAATCGGACCGATATCGCCATATTTAAAGAATAATTTTGCGAGTGCCAGTACAATAAACACCGACGGAAAAACAAAACCCACAGTTGCAGCAATAGCACCGGGCAAGCCTGCAACCTTTGTACCGACGAACGTCGCTGCATTGATACCGATAGGACCCGGTGTCATCTGCGAAATCGTAAAAATATCAATAAACTGCGGCATAGTCATCCATGCATGATTTTCAATAACCTCCGCCTGAATCAACGGCATAGAAGCATAACCGCCGCCGACGCAAAAGGCACCAACCTTGACAAAGCTCCAGAAAAGCTCCCAATAAATATACATCTCGCTACCTCCTTACGCGTACTTTTTGTCACGCAGCAGGAAGAAGCCGATAGCAGCATCCACAATTACTGCATACATCAGATTTACATTAAAGAAATAATTGGCAATGAAGGTACCGACAATAATCAAAAGCGGCAGTGCCAATTTTTTCTTCAGCTCCTTTTTGAGCAGGTCAATCGCTACATTGATGATAATAGCCGTCGCGCCGCACTGCATGCCCTTCAAAACAAGCTGAATGTACTGGTTATGTGCAAAGGCATCATAAGCGTAGGAAATAGCGCTCAGGGTAATCAGCGGCGGCAGAATAGTTGCCAGCAAAGCAGTAAGCGTACCGCGGATACCGCCAAGCTTGTAGCCCATGCTGATTGCCGCATTGGCTGCCACAACACCCGGCGCAGACTGCGCAATCGCCACAAGGTTCAGTGCTTCCTTATCATCCATCCATTTATACTCATCAACAAATTTGGCCTTCAACAGCGGAATGATTACAAAACCACCGCCGATAGTAAAGGCACTAATTATAAAGGTCGATTTAAACAGCTTCCAGTAAAAATCTTTTTCGGCTGCAGCTTCACCCATTATCAACAGCTCCTTCTGTCTATAGAATGAAATTATTATAGCATATTTGCCAGCAAAAAGACATAATTAGAATACACTAATGCCAGTAAAATTTTTTACTGCAGCTTTTATGTAACAAAAAAGCACACCCTGCTACCAAATCAGTAACAGGGTGTGCTTTCTATAGCCTACTCAAGCTATATTATACAGTTTTGACATCCGGTCTGCAGCTTACATCATACCGGGCATGCCGCCGCCCATCGGAGGCATTGCCGGCATAGCAGCGCCTTCCTTAGCAGGTTTGTCAGCTACGATGGATTCAGTGGTCAGAACCATAGAAGCGATGCTTGCAGCATTTTGCAGTGCGCTTCTGGTAACCTTAGTCGGGTCAACGATACCTGCTTCGATCATGTCAACATACTCTTCGGTCAGAGCATTGAAGCCATAGCCCTTGCGGCTGCGTTTAATGGTATCAACAATAACAGCGCCTTCCAGACCAGCGTTGTAAGCGATTTGACGAACAGGCTCTTCAATAGCGCGTTTAACGATTTCTACGCCGGTCTTCTCATCGCCGGTAGCTTTGATTTTTGCCAGAGCAGGCTGTACTTGCAGCAGAGCAGTACCGCCGCCGGCAACAATGCCTTCAGCAACAGCAGCGCGGGTAGCGTTCAGAGCATCTTCAATGCGCAGTTTTTTATCTTTCAGCTCAACTTCGGTAGCAGCGCCGACTTTGATAACAGCTACGCCACCGGCCAGTTTAGCCAGACGTTCTTGCAGTTTTTCTTTATCGAAATCAGAAGTGGTTTCCGGAATTTGTGCACGGATTTGAGCAACACGTGCAGCAATAGCATCTTTATCACCCAGGCCATCAACGATAGTAGTCAATTCTTTGGTTACACGAACCTGACCTGCGCGGCCAAGGTCTGCCATGCTTGCGCTGTCCAGTTTACGGCCAACTTCTTCACTGATAACGGTTGCACCGGTCAGAGTAGCGATATCCTGCAGCATTGCTTTACGACGGTCGCCGAAGCCAGGAGCTTTAACAGCAACAGCCTTGAAGGTGCCACGCAGTTTGTTAACAACCAGGGTTGCCAGTGCTTCGCCTTCAACATCTTCAGCGATGATTAAAAGTTCGCCGCCGTTTTGAACAACTTTTTCCAGAACCGGCATAATGTCGGCAATCATGGTGATTTTTCTATCAGTAATGAATACATACGGATTGCTCAGTACAGCTTCCATTTTATCAGCATCGGTTGCCATATACGGGGAAATGTAGCCACGGTCGAACTGCATGCCTTCAACGGTTTCCAGATGAGTTTCCATGGTCTTGGATTCTTCAACAGTGATAACACCGTCGTCGCCAACTTTTTCCATAGCGTCGGCAATCAGGTTACCGATTTCATCATCAGCTGCGGAGATGGAAGCAACTTGTGCTTTTGCAGCCTTGGTTTCAACCTTTTGGGAAACATTTTTCAGTTCGTCAACCAGTACGTCAACTGCTTTTTTGATACCTTTTTTCAGAACCATCGGATTAGCGCCGGCAGCAACGTTGCGCATGCCTTCGTTAATCATAGCCTGTGCCAGAACGGTAGCAGTGGTGGTGCCGTCACCGGCAACATCGTTGGTTTTGATGGATACTTCTTTAACCAGCTGTGCGCCCATGTTTTCAAACGGATCTTCCAGTTCGATGTCGCGGGCAATGGTTACACCGTCATTGGTGATGGTCGGTGCGCCGAATTTCTTTTCCAGTACAACGTTACGGCCTTTAGGACCGAGGGTTACTTTTACAGCGTCAGCCAGAGCATTTACGCCACGCTCCAGGCTACGACGAGCTTCTTCATTAAACAGAATTTGTTTAGCCATTTTATATCGCTCCTTCAGTTACATTTTTATTACACTAAATATTGATTTTTTGCTTTGTGCAGCGCCACCGACGACGCAGATGGTGCTTTATACGACACCAAAAAATTATTTCTCAATAGTTGCTAAGATATCGCGTTCGCTGAGAATCAGGTAATCCTTACCTTGATGTTTTACAGGAGTTCCGCTATATTTTGCGAAGATAACTTCGTCGCCAACATTTACTTCGGGTTTAATCAGAGTGCCGTTGTCGCTGTATTTGCCTCTGCCTACAGCCAGAACCTTGCCCTGTTGCGGTTTTTCTTTTACTGCAGTATCCGGCAGGAAAATGCCGCTGGCAGTTTTTTCTTCTACTTCTACAACCTCTACAATTACGTGATCAGCTAATGGTTTTAACATTTTTATAACCCCTTTCGAGTATTCTTACTTACGTGAGAGTAATTTGCTTCTTGGTTATTAGCACTCATTTACTCTGAGTGCTAACCACAATTCTTATTATATCCATATTAGGAAAAATTGCAAGTACTTTTTCACTGTTTTTTACAAATTTGTCGCATTTTCTGCTTCATGCCCTCAAAATTCCGCTTCAGCGCCTTATTTTTTTGCTTCGCAGGCCCAAATTTTTGCTTGGGCACAAAAAAAGAGCAGTTCACACTGCCCTTTCAGCTTATTGTTATCTTTTGGCCGCAGCTGCAATAATGCTTTCCGCCAGCTCCTTTAAGCTGATGCGTTTAGCCATACTGAACTGCTGCATCTTACGGTATGCTTCCTGCTCCGTCATTCCGTGCGCTGCCATCAGAATACCCTTGGCACGATCCAACAGCTTACGGTTCTCCAGGCTTTCCTTCAGCTTATCAAGCTCCAAGTTAAGCTTATGCATTTCCTGAAAGCGTTTGGCCGCAATCTCCATCGCCGGGAAAAGCTGTTCCTCACGTACAGGCTTAACCAGATAAGCGATAACGCCTGCATCCGATGCCTGCTCAACAATATCCTGCTGACTGTAAGCTGTAAGCAGCAATACCGGCGCAATATTATCGGCAGCAATAATTTTTGCTGCCGTAATGCCGTCCATAATCGGCATTTTAACATCCATAATAATAAAATCAGGCTTCAATTCCGCAGCAAGCTTTACTGCCTCCTGTCCGTTGGCTGCCTCGCCTACTATGTCATGACCGGCATCTGCCAGCATTTCGCGTAAATCAAGACGCAAAATAGCTTCGTCATCTGCCAATAATATTCTCAGTTTATTTAACATCTTCCAATCCCCCCTTTGGAATTGTTACTAAAGCAAGTGTACCGCCATCATCACGATTCGTCAAGCTAAAGCTTCCCTGCAGGTCTGCTTCCGCCATAGTCTTGATAATTTTCAATCCTAAGCTTTGACGGCTGCTGTTTAAAGAAAATCCTTCCGGAAGACCTACACCGTCATCGGCAATTGACAAAACATAACGCTTGCTTTCTTCCGCAAAGCGCACCTTAAGGCTGCCGCTCATCCGCCCTTCGTAAGCATGTTCTATAGTATTCTGCAATAATTCGTTGAGAATCAAAGCGATGCTTGTTGCCTTATCAGACGGCAGCTGTACAGGATCTGCTTTAAAATCGGCATGCAGGATAAATTCCGGATGCAGCATACTGCTGATAATTGCCTGATAAATTCCCTTGGCCACCTTACCGACATCTATCAGACCGGTATCCTGCTGCGAAAGATACTCATGCACAATAGCGATACTGTTGACCCTGTTAACACAGTCACGCAAAACTATTTTGGTTTCTTCACACTGCGCGCGACGCTCCTGCAGGCGCAACAGACTGGCGATGGTCTGCAAATTGTTCTTTACACGGTGATGAATCTCTTTAATTACCACAGATTTTATCAGCAGTTCCTCGTCTTTTTTACGCAGCTCGGTGATATCCTGCAAAATGACAATAGCACAACCGGCCTTAGGCCTGGGAATTACCGGCAGAATACGTATGGAAAGCAAAATGCCATGCATCGTAAATTCCTTGCTTTCCGCCGTGCCTGTTTCCATAACCATACCGACCAACGGCCAGTTTATAGCAACATCATTGGTACGGCAGCCGACAAGATGAGAAATATCCATAACATCAAACATATGACGCGCACGATTGTTGGCAGCAACAATCACTCTGTTGGCATCTACTACCATAATGCCGTCAGAAGGCAGCAGTCGCCGATAATTGCTGTTATTGCTGACATCCTGCCGCAGATTACACAAAAGCTCCAGCGCCTGGGCAATAATAATATCATCAGGAGCAGCACTTTCAAAGCTGACAGCGCCATAGCAATGGCCACGACTGTCGCGCAGCGGGAAAACCTTCAGGCTGCTGAACATACCCAAGGCCCACTCCCGCTTGCCGTTGACAGGCACATTTTTCTGCAGCACACGCGCAACAAGCGGCTCCTCAACCGCCCGCACACGTCGCCCTGTCATATCAGGACGCACATTTCCGACCTGTGTCATCGGCTGCTCCTGCTTATAAACATTAAAAAACTTTTTATTCTCTCCCGGCAGATAAATCGTCACAGCAGCATGTGCTATATCTGCCGCCAGACCGAGTACCTGTGGCATAGCTTGTAAACTGTTTCTTTGTTCTGCTGTTAAATTGCTCAGCATGTTTCCCCTCTTCTTCCTGCTGTTGTCCTTTCCACAGCTTTATCTGATTAATCCACTATTTTATCCACTATATCCACAAGCTTTTCCACAACATTAATGCGCTTATATGTGGATATTGCCCGTTTATCCACAATATCCACAGGCTTATGCACTATAAAAGACACTTGTTTAGCCTAATTTCAATGATGGATTAGCGTTCAAGTCCAATGGACTGAAGCTACCGGCCTGATACATAAAATAACCGCGGCAGGCAATCATTACAGCATTATCGGTACACAAAATCGGTGTCGGATGCACCAACTGGGCACCAATCTCCTCCATAGCCTTTGCCAGTATGTTTTGCAAAGTTTTATTGGCAGAAACGCCGCCGGCCAGCACAATTTTATTGTAGCCTGTATGCTGCATTGCATGCACCGCTTCCTTAACCAATGCATCAACAACCGCACGCTGGAAGGATGCCGCAACATCGCTGCGGTTCACCTCACGGCCTGCTTGCTGCTGGTTATGCAGATAATTGATTACGGCGGATTTCAGACCGCTGAAGCTGAATTCGTAAGGCTTATCCAGACGTGCTACCGGAAAATCAATAGCATGGTCATTGCCGCCCAATGCCAGACGCTCTATTTCCGGACCGCCGGGATAAGGCAATCCCATAACACGGGCAATCTTGTCGAAGGATTCGCCTGCCGCATCATCACGAGTCTGTCCCAAAAGCTCAAAGCTGTTATAGCCGGTAACCTTCAGCAATGCCGTGTGTCCGCCGCTGACAACCAGAGCCATGAACGGCGGCTTCAACTCGCTGTCTGCCAAAAAGTTGGCAAATACATGGCCTTCAAGATGGTTGACGCCTATCAACGGTTTGTCCGTTGCCCAGGCCAGCGCCTTGGCAGCCGAAAGACCGACCAGCAGCGCGCCGACCAGACCAGGTCCGTAGGTAACGGCAACAGCATCTATCTGCTCCATGCCGACGCCAGCCTGAGATAAAGCCTCGTCAATAACAGGCATAATATTCTCGATATGCTTACGCGAAGCAATTTCCGGCACAACGCCGCCGAATTTGCGGTGAATAACGATTTGGGAGGAGATAATGTTGCTCAGTACCTCACGACCGTTCTTTACTACGGCAGCCGCAGTTTCATCGCAGCTGCTTTCAATACCTAAAATATATACATCCTTCTGCTCTTTATTCATGGCCTGCTCCTTCTTTATACAGCCACATTATAACTGCATTTTCATGATTGTCTTCGTAATAATTCGGACGAATGCCTTCGCTGGCAAAGCCACAGGTCAGATAAACCTTCTGCGCGGCAATATTGCCCTCGCGCACCTCCAGCGTCATAGCCGTAGCGCCAAGCTCCCAAGCCTTGTTGACCAACGCCGCCGTCAGACGCGTGCCATAGCCCTGGCCGCGTTCTTCATCGGCGACAGCAACACGGGTAATCTGCGCTTCGCCTGCCACCAGCCAAAAGCCGGCATAACCGACCAGCTTGCCGGCATATTCCATTACCAGATAGGTAGTCAGCTCGTTGGCTATTTCATTACGCAGCATATTTTCATTCCAGGCATCATAAAAGGATTGTGCTTCTATGGCAACCAATGCCGGAATATCTGTTTCCGTCATTGCTCTGAAGCTTATTGTTGCTTGTGCTTCTTCTCCCACAATTCCTCAGCCTCCGATCTTCTGATATAGTATGGCTCCAGGCCAAAAATTTTCTTATCGTTTTCTGCATCAAATTCTGCCAAGGCAGCCAATGCTACAGAGCTTCCCTTGGGCATACGCAGCGCTTCGGGTGCCACGCTGATAAAATCAGGCAGACCGTTTTTCGCCAGCTTGGTGCACTCGCCCAAAAGCAAAGCAGGAGTTCCCTGCAACGCAATTCTTTCTAATGCTTTTTCCGCACTGACAACCTCAACAGGTGCAAGCTCCACAAGCTCACCGTTGCGCCATTCATATAAGGCCTGATAAAAATTGCCCTTTTGCGCATCCAGCACCGGTGACAGCACCCTGCCTTCAAGCTGGATATTATAAGCCATAGCCTTTAAAGTATCAACTCCGTGCAGACAGCACTGCCAGCTGTAGGCCATAGCCTCCGCAGTTGCCAAACCGATACGCAAACCTGTAAAGGAACCGGGGCCCATGCTGACAGCCAAAAGCTCGATGTCCTGCTTTTGTACACCGGTACGCTGCAGCAGCTGGTCTAATTGCGGCAGCAAGCCTTCACTATGTGTCATCCCCATATTTATCGTATATTCAGCTAAAATTTCCTTATCACGGCATAATGCAATCGTGCACACCTTGGTGGCCGTATCAATTGCCAAAGTCAGCATCTTCTTCTACCTCCCGCAGCAGTTTTTCATATCTTTCACCCTGAGCCTGCAGCACAGCACGACGGCCTTCACCATCATGCAGCAAAGTAATCTGCAGATATTCCTCCGGCAGCTCCTCCTTGAACAGCTCAGCCCATTCAATCAGTGTTACACCATCGCCTCCGGCATATTCCTCAAAGCCAATGTCCTCCAGCTCCTCCGGACGGTTGAGGCGATATAAATCAAAATGCCTTATTTCCAGCTCACGCCCCTGATAGACATTCATGATAGCAAAGGTCGGACTGTTGACATCCTCAGCCTCAGCACCCAAGGCTACGGCAACTCCGCGGCTGAGCAGCGTTTTGCCTGCGCCAAGGTCACCGCTCAGGCAGAAAACGTCACCGCTTGCTGCATGCTTGCCCAAAAGTCTTCCCAAGGCTTCTGTTGCAGTGCTGTCCTGCAAATAAATTTCCATAACCAACTCTCCTCACATTTGGCAGGAAAGAAAACACCTAGTAATCAATAATTTGAAAAAGCGGCACCAGACTTACCAGTACCGCTTCTTTGTTTTTACAATAAAGTCGTATTACGCGTCAGCGGATCCTCAATATCCATATGACCACCCAAGGTAATAGCCTTTTTACCTTCTATCAGAATCTGTACCCGTTTAATTTCCGGAAACTCTGTCAAGGTATTGGTAATAGCGTAGCAAAGCATCATCTCACCATAGGATCCTTGTCCCTTCTTTGCCAGCTCGCGCGTAAAATCAGCATAGGCAGTGCCGTCATGCTCAATTTTCAGACCGCGCACCTTAGTACCGATAGGTACAACATCATCCATCTTCGCGTCCTGCGGTTTAGTAGTCACCAAAGCAATCAAAGCATTTTCCGGCAAACTTTTGCCGTTATCCTTCATCGTAATTTTTTCCGGTAACAGCTTTTCGCTGCCATCGGAAGCTGCACGATAAACAATAAAGCTGATATCCTTTTTTTCCTGCACTGCAGCAGTTACCGCATTCTTAGCATCCTCTTTCGGCGGAACATTTTCACTGCAACCGCTTGCTATTACTGCACACAAAAGCAGCATCAATAAAATTAGCTTTCTCATTCTTGCCGCCTCCGTATTATGCAAAATATTTTTCAATGCCTTCAGCAATCAGGCGCGCTGTCTTCTTCTGGAACCATTGTCCCTTCATCAAGGTCAGCTCCTTTTCATTGCTGATGAAGCACATTTCTACTAAAACTGCCGGCATACTGATACGCTTGATAACATAAAAGTTTGCCTGACGTACACCCAAATCATCTACACCAAAATTAGCAGCCAGCTTATTTTGGATATTTTTGGCTAAGCGCAAATCATTATCGGTTTTCGGATAGTAGTATGTAGAAAACCCACCAACATTTTTATTGACCGAAGAATTAATATGCAGGCTGACGAACATATCCGAATTATATTTTTCGCCTACGTTTACACGTGCCTGCAGTTCCTCTGCATCACTGGCATTAGGTCCGAATACATCAACATCGGTAGTACGCGTCATATAAACCTTGGCACCCTTATCTTCCAGAATTTCCTTAACTATTTTTGTAATAGCCAAGGTGATATTTTTTTCTTTGGTACCATCACTGCCGATAGCGCCCGGATCGCTGCCGCCATGGCCTGCATCTAAGGTAATAATTTTACCGTCAAGGCCACCGCTTGTGCGGAACCTGCCGTTTCCTTTGATTACAGCAAGCTTATCAGCATCAGATGTATTGACCGGTTTATTTACTGTTGTTTCTGTTTTGGCAGCTGCAGTATTTTTCTTATTATCGTTTTTCTTTTTACTGCTGCTCTTCTTTTTGTCCGCTTTCTTATCCGCTGCGGTACTTGTTTTTATAACGGTATTTTTCTTGATACTGCTGTTATTTTTTGTCGGACGATTGCTTACTACCGGTCTGTTGCTTACAACGGTGGTTGCAGCACCGGAACCGCTGTAGGAAGCCTGGCGCGGCGTAACATCAAGCACTACACGGAAGGGACGCCCTGTTGCAGGATCCTTCTTTAAAACGAAAGCCTTATAGCTTTTTTCCAGCAGGCGCTGTTTCAGCGGTACACGCACCACCGTATAGCTGCCTTTATCCACAATTTTCAAGGAATCAGCCAAAGAACTTTTTACAGCCTTACTATGCGGCACCTGCGCTCCCTTATCAGCATTCACCGTCAGATTCAGCGTATCGCCTTCCATATCAACAGCATAGCCTGCAGTATCCGTTACATCAACAACAATACGCAGAACGTCTGCTTTATTGACACCCCATTTTACATCTGTTATCTGCGCCGCCTGAGCAACCGCGCCTAAAAGCATACAGCAGGCCAGCAGCGTCAGCAGGAAAATCTTGCGCAATAGTTCCACCTCGCAAACTTACACACTCTTACCGAAGATTTTACTTCAACAATTTATTTTAACACTAATTACAGAAGTCTGTAAACAAAATTACCGGTAAAGCATTAATTACCCTTCAAAACCTCACAGCGGGCCTCCGGCAAAAGCTGCGCCAGCTCGCCTGCTGCCAGCCCGATATCAATACCGCTGATATCTGCAGCCTTTCCGTGCATATAAACACCGCACGCAGCAGCCTCCTGCAGAGTAATCTCCTGCGCTGCCAGACCGGCAATAATACCTGTCAGCACATCGCCGCTGCCACCTGTAGCCAAAGCACTGGAGCCGGTGCTGTTTACATAAACAGTGCCGTCCGGGCAGGCAATAACGGTAGGTGCTCCCTTGAGCACCAGCACAGCATTCCATTCCTGAGCATATTGTGCTGCAATATTGATACGGTCAGCATTAATTTCACTGATTTCCTTGCCGATAAGACGTGCCATCTCACCGGGATGCGGAGTCAGCACCTTTGCTGCCTGCATCTGTGTCAGAATTTCCGTATGTCCCTGTAATGCTGTCAATGCGTCCGCATCAATAACAACAGGTACCTGCACCTGCAGCAGAATATCACGCACCACCTGCTGTGTGCTTTCGCTTGTGCCTAAGCCGGGGCCGATTGCCAGTACATCGGCAGCATTAGCATTTTTTACTACATCGCCTGTTGCGCCGCCGCCAAGGATACCGGGCATACGCTCCAGCAGTCCGTGTACCATAACCTCCGTGAGCTTGTCTGCAAGCACATCACGGCTGCTGAGCGGAGTATAAAGCGCTACCAAGCCTGCACCAGCCTTAACTGCAGCGTAGCTGCTCAAAGCAGCAGCACCTGTGAAGCCGGGGCTGCCGGCACAGATAACAGCACGTCCTGCATCGCCCTTATGCGCATCTGCTTTACGCAGCGGCAGCAGCTCGCGCACAATATCGTCTGTCAGACGATATTTTTTGCTGGCACATTCCTCTACCATTTTTGCAGGCATACCGATATCTGCCAGCTCAATGTCACCGCAATATTCACGGCCGGGATAGAGCAAAAGGCCGGTTTTCAACAAAGCCATCGTCACTGTTTTATCCGCACGTACAGCATTTTCAGAAACAGCACCATTGTCTGCATCTACACCTGTCGGTACGTCAACAGCCACAATATATTTTTCGCTGTCATTCATCAGTCTGCAGGCACGCAGCAAATCGCCCTCCAGCTCGCCATGAAAGCCGGTTCCTGCTAAAGCATCAACCAAAATGTCAGCTTTTGCGGCAGCAAGCTCAGCTACTACCCAGTCATCCTCGCCGGCAATAGCCTCTACCTTAGCATCAGTTTTTTGCAGCATTGCAAGCTCTGCCGCAGCATCACCAGTCACAGCCTCGAGTGCCTTGCCTACGACAAAAACGCGCACTCTTGCACCATAATTTTGCAGCCAACGGGCAGCACCGAAGCCATCGCCGCCATTATTGCCGCCACCGCAAAAAACAACTACGCTCTCACCATCCAGCTCGTCTAAGCTATCATTAACAGCATCGGCAACAGCCTGCGCTGCATTATCCATCAATAAGATTCCCGGTACAGCATATTCCGCTGTCGCCAGTTGATCAAGCTGTTTCATTTCCTGTACGTCTACTAATTTCATTTTCCATCCTCCATTATTACATACGCCGTAGCAAGTTCTCTGCTATGGCTTAAGCTGATTTGTATATTTTTTACTCCAAGCTGTTTTGCCAGCATCGCAAAGTGACCGCTAAGCTGTACTAAAGGCTTGCCCAGCCCATCGTTGTCTACGGCTATTTCCTGCAGCGAGCCTTCGCGCAGACCGGTTCCCAATGCTTTCAGCACTGCTTCTTTAGCAGCAAAGCGTGCTGCAAAGCTTGCTGCCGCTTGCTGTCCTCTTCTTTGACAATAGGCAGCTTCCTCAGCAGTAAACACTCGCCGGATAAAAGATTCGCTCTTTATTGCCCGGGCAATACGTTCTATTTCAATAATATCACAGCCTACGCCTACTATCATATGCTTTCACTCCTTCACACAGCTTCGTAACTATTATTAATTCTTGCAAGTATATCCAAAATCCTTTTTTTATTTTTGTTTTTCACAAAGATATTGCAAAATTTAAAGAGCTTCTTCTTTTAATACAGATATCGGCAGGCTTAACTTCTTCAGCATTGCAAAAATCCCCGATATCGCGCAAATACGCAATACCGGGGAAATAGTTTTTTATTAAGCTGCTGTTAAATCAGAAGCAGGCAATCTGTCCGTCTGTACGCTTTTCAGTTGCACCGCACAGCACGCCATCCTCATCACGGATAATAATCTGTCCGCGGCCCATATGATACGGGTCGGGCTGAACCACAACGTTATGGCCCATACGCTGCAGCTGACGGATAATGTGGTTAGGAGTATCCTGCTCAACTTCTACAGTTTTACCGCCAATCCACTGCCATCTCGGCGCATCCAACGCCTGCTGCGGATTCAGGCCGAAATCAATCATGTTCATAGCAACCTGAACATGAGCCTGCGGCTGCATAAATCCACCCATAATACCAAAGGCACTCACAGCCTGACCATCTTTGGTCATGAAGGCAGGAATAATGGTATGGTACGGACGCTTGCCACCCTGCAAAGCATTCGGATGGTTTTCATCAAAGGAGAATTTCTCGGCACGGTCATTAAAGGAAATAGAAGTACCTGGTACAACGATACCGCTGCCGAAGCCACGATAGTTGCTCTGAATCATGCTGACCATATTACCTTCGGCATCAGCGGTGCAGAAGTAAACAGTGCTGCTGTAGCGCGGGTCGCCTACAACCGGCTCCAGTGCTTTATCATTAATCAGAGCACGACGGTCTGCGGCATAACGCTCACTCAAAAGCTGCTCGGCAGTAACCTTCATGTAGGAAGGCTCGGCAACATATTCTTTGGTATCAACAAAGCTCAGCTTCATAGCTTCGATTTGCTTATGCATTGTTTCTACGGTATCGCGCTCAGTAAAGTTGTAACCCTTAAGAATGTTAAACGCCATAAGTACGGTAATACCATGACCGTTAGGAGGCAGCTCCCAGATATCGTAGCCACGATAGTTAACGCTCAGCGGTTCAACCCATTCCGGCTTATAGGCTTCAAGGTCGCTCTTGCGCAGGAAGCCGTTATGTTCTTGCATAAAAGCATCAATCTTATCTGCCAGCTCACCTTTATAGAAAGCATCGCCATAGGTTTCGGCAATCAGGCGCAGGCTTTTAGCCATATCGGGATTCTTGAATACTTCGCCCGGCTGCAGCCAATGTCCGTTAGGCTCAAAGGTATCAAACCAGCCTTTGAATTCCGGTCTATCTTTATATTTAGTATAGAAGCCGTCAGCCCCTTCCCACAGGCGACTCATGTTCGGAGAAACAGGATAGCCTTTTTCCGCATAGTTGATGGAGGATTCCATAACAGTTTTGATAGGCAGCTTGCCAAACTTTTTGTGAATTTCCATCCACGCACCTACAGCACCCGGAACGTTAATCGGCTCAACACCATAGGGAGGAATTTTATCAAAGCCACGTTCCTTCAGGGCTGCGATAGAAGCAGGCATCGGCGCCGGACCGCTACCGTTAATGCCATACAGCTTACCCTTATACCAGATAAGTGCAAAGCAGTCACTGCCCAGGCCATTGCCAGTAGGTTCAACTACAGGCTGGCAGGTTGCAACGGTAATAGCAGCATCAATTGCGTTACCGCCCTTAAGCAAGGTTTGCAGGCCTGCGGAAGCAAAAGGTATTTTACAGACAGAAAACCAACGACACAGACAATACAAAAACTCCGCAACCAAAACAGTTGCGGAGTAATTTGTGCGATTTGTGTTTGTGATTGGTGCTTGACAGTAAACCAAAAATTAACGTTTGGTAAATTTAATACCCTTATTTTAAGCCATTCTTTACGCTATTTGTTACATACCTGTTGCATACTATATGTACTTTATATGTGCTCATATCGCTTTAAGGCTTACAGTTAGGCTTCCATCTGCGCAAGCCACAAGTCAAACACCTTGCCTTCCGGTGCGTCAGGGTCGCGCATATAGGCTTTTGCTACACGGATATACATATTGATGTCGCTGCCGTAAATCTCGGAGTAGTCGGAGTAGAGCATATTCATGACATAGTACCAATCAGCTTTTTGTGTTATGCCTTGCTGGTCTGCAAGCTGACTTGTCTGCTCATATGTCCAATGCTCGCCGCTAGAGCCGTCAACATTCTTCATTCTGGCAACAGCTTTCTTCGCTAGATGCTCGTCAAAATGAGGGCCATAAGCCACACAATGCAGCTTATAAGCGGTGTCCCAAAACAGCCTCGGGCAGCGGCCGCGGATTTCCTCCAAAGCTTCACAAACTATTTCTTCCATCTCTTCTATCTTTACTGGGTCGGCGCTTACCTTCTCCCAATATTTCTTTAGTTTGTGCATAACGTCGCCCCCTTACGCCATTTTTACAACGCTCAAAGATACATTGCTGATAGTGCCTGCTGCCGTAGCCTGCACCTGCAACGCTGCATTATTATCAATCACACAGCAACTAGGCAATACTCTAAGTAATGTAGCAAAGGAGATATTATAAGTATCACCTGTAGCACCGGTTACTGTTGCTTCTGCTCCCGGTACTGCTACACCATTACGAAGAAGATTTAAACCTATATCGCCTGCCGCAGTCGGGGTAATATCAGCGTTCAAAGTCACAAGGTAAAGTCCCTGGATAAGGTTAACGCTTGTACTTCCTGCCGTATGCTTAATAGATACGCCAGTCAGAAGATTGTTAGTAGGAAAGCCGACAAAGCCGTTCGCTGCAACAGTCTGCGCCGCCGTTGCAACAGTTGTTAATGCAGATTTTTGGTTGCAAATCATTTGTTTTCACCTCTTTAGTTAAAGCAATAGGGACGGCCTGCACCGTCCCTTGCAGTGCAGTTAATGCACATAACTTATTATTTTAGCCTGCATTATAAGTACAGCCACAAGCGCCAGCTACGTTAGCAGCGATGCTCTGATACGGGCTGTTGGTAATATAAGCGGGCTGCGGATAAGGTCTTAAAGTGCCGATAAGGGCAGCGCTCTGTGCCTGTTGACTTAATTGGAAGTTAGCGGTCTGCAAGTCGCGGTCGCGGTCTGCCAGTTTGTCGCGCAGGTCTTGGATTTGGTTGGCAATCAGAACTGCCCTGGTCTTTTCGCCGTCCTCTTTTACTGCGTTGACAATATCGCAGGTATTACGCGCGTTCTCATAGCGCACTGCGTCAATGTTACGGTTAGTTTCGCAGCAGCACTGCTGTTGAGCAAAACTATTTTCGGAAAGCTGACTGCCTAACTGATAACCGGTCTGCATAATATCACGTTGCACACCGTTAAAACCATTCAGCATAGTGCTGTTCTGAGCGTAGAAGCCATCACATAAGCCATTCTGAACGCCGCGAATACCTTCTTTAATATCCTGCATAGAAAATTGGTCCGCAATTTGGTCACGTGTCATGCTGCCATTTGCAAAAATTTCAGCACCCATATTGCCGCGGTTATTCCAATTACCGCCCCAGCCGCCCATTAAGGCAAAGATAACAATAATCCACATAAACCACATACCGCCGCCCCAGCAGTCACCGTAGTTGTTGTTTCGATTCATGTCCATTACCGGAACAATGTTTGCACCTTCCATGATAAAATTTCACCTCCAGGAATTATATGTAAAGCTCATTGCGCGCATTAGAGCTTTAAACCGAATTGACTTAAAAACTGAGTAAACTGTTCGTCACTCATGCCACGTTGCCTTGCAAGGTTACGTACAGTTTCTTTTAACTGTGCTTCATTCTTGCCTTGCCCCATTTGCATTGCGCGGCTCATCATAGGATTCTGCTGTGCTAATTGCGTAAGCATCATCATAGGATTACCGCTGTTCTGTAACATTGCCATTATCTGCATCGGGTTCATGGTTCATTCCTCCAATCTGCTTTTCCAATCTGTCCACACGTTCTACTAATCTATCTACAATGTTTTGTTCAGCATACGCAGGCTGCTTCTGCGAATTGTTGATTTGGTATACTCTGAAAATCGGCAAGCCGTCCAAGCCTATAAGCTTTTCATAAATCTTGCCTTCGGCAGGGCAAGGGAAGAAAGTGCTCGTTCCGTCCAAGTCAATTTGAGCTGCCTTTGCTTCATCCATGCTGGTAACAATTCTGCCTTTCAATGCCATAGGCATAGGCTGCTGCATAGTTGGCTGGTACATCTGCTGCTGTTGTTGCTGCAAATAATTCAGCCGTTGCTGCATCTGCGGTGTTGCGCCCATATAAGGGTTATATTGTCCGTACATACTTATCACCTCACTTATAGTTTAGCTGTTTTTTAGCAAACCAATCCCTACAAATTCCCCATAAAAAAAGAACCGCCATAAAAGGCGGCTCGTTGCATTTAAAGGAATGATAATACATTTGTTATTTGTTTATACGCAGTATTCAATTCCTTATCCACTGTTTTGACAGATACATTCAATTGCATAGCTATCTGATAGTTAGTCAAGCCTTTTACAAATTTCAGCTCGCAAATTTCTACCTGCCGTGGTGTTATCTTTGCTTCTTCCAATACCGCGCTGAAAGAACGCCGCGTTGATGTTTGTAGCCAGTCACGCGTGTTCTTCAGCAGTGTGTCCATTTTATTGTCACCTACCTAAATAAATAAAAGCTATAGCTGTTGCCGCCCATCCAAACAAAGCGGCACAGATTATCTTTCTTTGGAAAGCAATAGTTTCTACATAACCTTTTAATAACATTGTAATAATGCCTGCTGGTATTTGTTCCTTTTCATCCATCGTAACACCATCCAATAATTTTATTTTGCAGCTGCGCAAAGCAAGAAGAATAACGCAGTACCTGCATAAATATTCCGCTGATACTTAATTCTGTTCGTTCTCTTCCGGTCGTATTCCATTTGCTCTATCAACGTCTCGTATAATTCCTCGCTGCGCTTCAACGATTCCTTTGCATTCACTAATGAGCGCTTGGAGTTCGTCAGCGCTTCTTGCGTTAGAGTGAGCTGCTTCTTCGCTTCGCTTAATTGCGTCAACAGAACTGCTGACGTGTTCTTCTGCTGTTTCAATTTCTCGTCTGCCAGATTCAATTTCGCTTCCAGCAGATTCGTTTGATTTTTGAATTGATTCCATTGTTCGATTGACATTGTTATCTGCTTGGGTGCCGCTTCCGCCGTGCCAGCGCCAGTACACGTCATTACAGATAAGCAGAAGGCCAGCAACAATAAGACTAATCTTAACGGCTCTATCAATCTTGCGTCTTGTTTCATCTTTCATTATTACCTCATGTAAATATCTATATTTGTAAAATATAATAAATCGTGTCAGAAGCACAAACTTCGCCTACAAGCGGCTTTAGCTCGCCGCAGGATAAATCATAAGCGGCACTAAATTTAAAACGCTCATAGGCGAAGTATTTTTGTGCAATTTGCGCCTTCTTGTAGAAGATTGTTATTATGTGCCTGGTAGTTTGTTATAATCCGAAATAATGGTGCAGCGCGCCAAGAGCAAAGCCTAAAACAAGGCCTACTAAAAATTTCTTGTCAGCAACAAAAGCTTTTAATTCTTCCATGATTTCACCTCCTTATCTTCCATTGCCAGCATAGCCATAAGCAGGTATGCCGTATGGTGTTGTCAAATCAATGCCGGCAACATACTCATAAGTAATACGTGCTCTATTGGCATAACCTGCTCTATACATCTCACCAACATCAGCAGCAATCCAATAGTAATTCTTAAACAGTTTGTAAAGTGCCTCCAGACTACGCAGGTTGACGCGCTCAAAACGATTCTCTAAAAAACGCTTTACAACATAAGTGCTAGTTGGGCACCACATACCAGCATAAATAAGGCAGCGTGTATCGTCCAACGTCGGCACCTGCTGCAGCACATCGACGTATTGCAGGCAGTCACGGGAAAGCTGTTCCAACTGTGCCTGCTGTCCTGCTTCACTTCTTAACAACTCTTTAAGCATCGGCAGCTCGCCGCTTGCTTTAATATCAATATAAGTTCTGCCAATAAATTCTTCACCGCCGGGAATAGCTCTCAAAAGCTCATCGGCTCTATTCCCTTCCCATTGGCTCACACCGATTGACGGGTAATTATAGGCGGTTGATTTGGCGATGCTGTCATAACCGCCCTCGATGCCTGTCGCGATTAAGCCTTTGGCGATTTCCGTTGCAAGATTTTTGTTCCAGTCCATAGCTATCACCTCACTCACTTTTTAAGCAGCGGTTGGAAGTCTTCTTATATACATCCTCATACATCTCTTGCTTGTCGCCGTTATAGGTGTACTCCGCATAGATGCCATCACCGCTCAAGGTCGTAGACAGTAACGCCTTATAATTCTGCAACGTCTTGCACGCCCAGACCACAAACACATTCTCAAGGGTAATATGCTCTTTGCTATTATGGTTGTACCACTCTACTAATTTGTTTTTACACACGGATTCAAAATGTGCCATACCTGTAATAATCATTGTTTATTCCTCCTTCGTGATTTTAAAAGTTCTCGTTTCAATCGCCTTGTTCCCCAACTGAACCAACAGCAGCGCTACCATGCCCAGCGTGCAGCTTTCGTAGTTGCCCCAAGTGCGGGCAAAAAACGCCAGCCACAAAGTCACCAGCACCCAAACAACAAAGCCAATCACAGCGCAGATTCTGCCTACGCTGTAAGCGTTATCGTTCTTTTTCAACATGTTAATCAATTTACGCATGACACTTACACTCCTTGCATTTTTCATCATGTCCTTTTAAATCATAGTTAGGCAGTTCATTTAATTGCTCCATTAAACTATCAATGACGCCATTATCTCCAAGCGCCTCGTAACTCCGGTAGCAGGCGTCGATGCTTTCTTTTGCGTAGATTGGTATCCAGCCTTTATCCTGGACATAGTGATTATAAGCCTGGATTATTCTGTCGCGGAGCAACGCTTGTAAGCCTGCTTTTAGTGCGTCATTTTCTTTTTTCTTTTGACGGTACATGGTAATTAGCAGCGTTATTACGCCACCGAACACAACGTTAATCACGGAGTTCAACGCCGCATCTAAAGATTGTTCTATCATCTGCTACACCCCTATAATTAAACTTTAAATATCACGGCTTCTACATCTGCTGCCGTAGTTGCTGCCTCAACTTTTTCTTTTGTTACACGATATGCAATATGCAGTTTGTTTGAGCGCACCGCCACGGCAGCAATAATCATCTTTAAATCGTTAGCAGTTACTGGCGTATCGGCATTATCTGCCGTGGTCCACTCTATTGTAGCTCCCTCGCCTTGCAGTTCCAGCGCAATAATTGCAGCGCTGATTCGGTCACGGGCTTTACTGTCAAAGTCATAACTATGTCCATTGTATTCAATGGGAGTAACCTCTGCTTTATCACGCTGATATTTCAGCTCTGTAATCTTACGTTGCTTAATTACTTCTAAGGGTTCTTCCTCATGCGTAACAGTAACATTTAATTCTGCCAAGGCTTCCTCGGAGATAGAAAGAGGTATAAAGATACCTTCCTGCCCTAAGGCTTCTGAAAGTAGGTAAATGTTAGAATAGGTTTGGTCTTTATATTTATATTTTGTTTGCATTTTGTTTCTCCTTTGCTTAATAATCTTCAACTGTGGGTGTCATCGCATTTATTGCTTTACCCCATGAAAAAGTTACACCATCTGTTGTATAATAACAGTCAAAATGCAATGTATAGGTTTTATTTGGGGTTACACCTACAATAGAATCAATATCTACGTGGTTTATATTTTCAAGCATCTCACATTCTGAAATGCCTTCACCCCAAATTTTATTATTTATTGTATTTTTAATATTTGCATAAAAACTTGAATAATCTTCGGTACCTTCAGCATAGTCAACTACTGCAACCACTTTGATTCTTTTAATCCCCTTTGGAACAGTAAAAGAAATTGTTTTATTATCTGCTTCCTTAAAAGTCCAATGCTTGCTACCATCTTCAACCTTTACTTCACTTTTTCCCATCATCATTCTATTAAGTCCCATTATACGTCACCTCCTAACTTGTTAGCTTGTACAATGCTCGTCAACGTACCTCCACTATCTTTGCTCATCCAAATGTTAAGGAGCAATCCTGCACTTGTAATAGCTACGTCACTTGCGCTACCAACATATTTTAATTTTCCTGCATTACTTATGGTCAAACTGTAATCTGCATTTGCAGCAAAATATGCAGTAAATACGGATGATTGACTAGCACTTAATGCCCCAGCCAAAGTAGCAAGGTCAAGTGTAAATGCACTTGTCACAGCATAAACCATCGTGGAGGTTATAGGTGTATCGGATGTGCTATTGACAACATAAGTAGTGTACTTCTCTCGGTTGAGCATAAGGTCATGGAAATGCTGCTGTGCCGTCCACGTGTTAGATTCCGATGTGCTAACGCCGTCACCACTACTAACAGCAATAGTTACATTACCGTTTTCGTCGGGAGCAGTATTGTTAACGGTTTTAACTACCCCATTAATATCAGCTTTAGTAGCATAAGTTTCAGTAATTACATTGCCTGCGCCATCTTGTGTAGCTCTAGCTGCTGTGCCTGTATAATTAGTAGCATTAATTGAACCTATAGCCTGCGAGCCTTGTCGCCATGCTATTGTAGAGGTTGCACCCATTAAAGCGAAACCAGAGAAAATATCAGTCCCGACTTTATTCAGCAGTGCATTATAGATAGCTTTATTTTGGACAGGGTTAGTGGAAGTATCAGACAGTTCAGCATCAACAGTAACGCCACCATCAGCACCATCTTTACCTCTAGGCAACGTAAAATTCAAAACAACATTACTAGCAGTGCCACTATTGGTAACACTTGCATTACTACCTGCTGCACCTGTAGTCACGCTACCAATCTTGATAGACGCAGCAGTACCTGTATCACCTTTTGCGCCTTTAATATTCACACTTTTGGGGTTAGTCAGTCCAGCTTTATTCGTCCAACTTAAGACACCCTCCGTAGACACACTAGGAACAAACACATTAACATTCTCACTATAATTTTTAGCATTGTCCATGTAGGTTTTTGCATTGTTACTGTAGGTCTGTGCTTCATTCGCGCTGTTTCTTGCAGCAGACGCAAAGTTACTAGCAGTAGTAGCAGCAGACTGTGCCGCTTCCTTGCTGGCTTCTGCGTTGTTTTCGCTAATTTTGGCATTGGCTTCGCTTGCCTTTGCGTTGGTTGCAGATGCCGTAGCGTCAGCCTTGGCGGTTAATGCCTCCTGCTTATAACCACTCGTCAGCTCCGCATTTTCAGCAGCGCTTGCAGCAGATAAGCTCGCGTACTGTGCGCTGTTACCTGCTACGCCTGCTGATTCGAATGCACTATCTTCACTCTTTGCTGCCGCAGTTGCGCTTGCAGCGGCACTCTGTGCTTGTGCTTGAGTCTGCGCGTAAACACCTTGCGCCAATGGCAAAACCTTTGCCGGGTCTTCCGACAATTCAAGTTTTTTTCCGTCGTCGCTAATTCTAAAGCTCTTGCCGTTCTCCCACGGGATTACAGTATCAATATCAGTACTTTTGCTTACACCGATTTTCAAACTTCTGTCGGTAGTATCGGTAAGCTGTTGCGCAATCATCGTCAATTTGTCACCGATTGCCTCAACCTGGTTAAAAGGATATTGGTCTGGCAAATCCGTTTCCTGCGTTACCGGCACTTCCCTATAAATCGTCAGTTTCCAACCTGTCGGCAACGCCGGCGGCCGTTCACTCTCCGGCACTTCTGCGCCGACTGCATAACCTGGATAACGTACAACATTCTTTTCAACATCAACGTAATAATCTTTAGTCAGCAGCTTTTCTTTGCCGTCTGCGTCTGTCAGCATAACTTTAATGTCTGTTCTGTCTAAAATTTTAAACTGATACGCAAACTCTGTTGCATTTCCGTTACCGCTATATGTGATTCTGTTATCGACATGAGCAAGCATAATAGCTCCCCTCCTTTTATTGTTTTTGCCAAAAGAAAAGTAGATATATAAAAATATATCTACTTTTAATAAATTCACTTTAACTAATTATATACCTATTTTCAAAAGGTTATATCTATGCTACTTTGTGAAATCTTTGTCAATCTTTTTTACGTTCGCTTTTCGGTCTGCGTTTGTAAATATCTTGCAGCTCAAAGTCCATATCATCAGCAGCAATATCTATGCTGTTGAATATGATATTGAAGATGCCGCTAGGAACGCCAAGAAATGCACCGCCGACATATGCTGCTTGTTCTATTAACTCGCCGGGTTCTGTCTTGCCTTCCACAACGTCATTCAAGCGTCTTGGAACAGTAAAGCCTTTATCAATCAAGCCTTGCGCCGCAGTCAGTCTGTAGCCATAGTTCCTCATACCTAACAGACATTGTATGCCGATATTTGCAAATTGGCCGTAAGGTCCACCCATAGACAACGGGTAGTTGATAAGCTCTTTTGACAATTTGCGATAGCCGTCCTTGTCTTTCTCAAAAGGAGCAGTCAAAGAAAGCTCTGCAATAGCCACGTTCAGCAAGCACACGCCGAGAAATTTGGCACCAGCAAAAGCAATCAGCCGTTCAGCCATTTCTTTTTTCTCGCCGCTATTCCATAACCTTTTGGCGATATGTGCTTCTCTGTCCCATTGGTTAAACTGTGTGTTGAAAAATCCCTGGAACATCGTAAACAATCTGAATAAGCCGCTATTTCGTTGCATACTTGATACATCATGAATACGGCTGCTGCCTAACGTGCGGCGAATAACAGTGTTCGCAAAGTCTAGTGCTTCCTGCTCTGTTTTGCCTTCGTTGATTTTCTTCATGTATGCTTCTGCAAATACTGGTTTTGCAGTCATCATATCAGTGTAACCTAACAGCATTGCACCATATTTCAGCGTCCTTTTTTCAATCGGGTTAAGGTCAGAACGGTTCTGAATATCCCTTAACGTAATGTCTGGCACTTGCGAACGCTCACGCATAAATGCGCTTTTGGCACAAATAGCGTCTACTTCTGCTCTGCCTTCACTTGTAAAACTGCGAAGTAAGGCTCTGAAAGCGTCGGCATGAGTAAAGCCTTTTGTGCTATTGCCGTAAAGAAATATGTTAGTAGTGTTCTGCATTATCGTTTTAAAATTAAACATAATAGCCGCATTTGTTGCAACATTACGCAAAGCGTCGGCAATCTTCGTAAATGTCTTTTCGGCCATATACGCTGTCTTATTGCCGTATGGGTTAGCGCAAGCCTGCAAAAACTCTCTCAAAAGTCTTACGTTGGTGTCGCCTAAACGCTCAACCATGTTGCGGTAAATATCCTCATCGTTCAGTATCTTTCTGAAATCAAGCATTGTTTCACGATAACAAATATCGTGAATAGTGCTTTTTACCGCCGTAACCTCACTGCCACGCGATAAGTCTACGGGATATTTGCCGCCAATACGTGACTTACTGGACCCGGTATTAGTAGTCAAAGTCCGTTGTGGCGGTCTGTTGCCTTCTTCGGTGCTGTCGATTCTGTCAAATTTTCCGGGCATACTGCCGGTGCGTTTATCACGTTCCAACGGGAAGTAGCCACCGTCAAATACTACGCTTTCGCCGCTTGCAAGCTTCAGCACCAGCGGTGACGCTTCAATCTTCGGCGGCTCAAAGCCTTTTGTCTTGCGATTGACTTCTGCCAGCATAGGCCAGAATTTACTTGCTGCATTGATACGTGCCTGCGCATAGGCAATATCTGCTTTAGTCAGATGCTTACACAAAAACTCTATAAGGTTTTGTTTGGTTTGTAGCATCGCTTCTTCTCTGCCGATAAGCTCCGATTCTTCCACCCATATATCAGAATTTTTTACGCCTACCGGTTTTTGTGAACACAGCCTTGCGGCGTTACTATCACTGCCAAGGTTGCACAGCATAGCAATCAAAGCATGCTTATCTGCGCTACCGCCAAGCTCTTCGTAGTAAATCCTTGTATCATGCGCAATGCCTGCTTTCTTGTCCGGCTCCCATTTCTGTAAAGCATCTATAAGCTCGTTCTGGTAACTTTCAAGCATCGTGCTTTCCATATCTGCACAATGGTTGATTTTGTTGTAAAACTCCCTAGTAAAATAACCTTCCGTCCAATTATCCATCATCAAGAAGAAGTTATCAGCGTTACGCAGTGTAGCTATGATATTTTTAGGCCAGTCAATAATTCGCTTACGCAGGCTCTTTTTACTGTCGCTGCCAATCTCCGCCTCGTACTCTACCGGCAATTCTTGCAGGTGCGCTATCGTATCAGCCTTAACCTGTTCAAAGGCTTCACCGGCAGCAATTTTGTTCATCTGCGTATCCTGCTTTGCAATAGCACGAATGTTTTTCAGTGCGTCGATAACGTCCATATAGTTCGCAAGGCTAAGTTGCGGCGCATTGGTCAAATCATTATTCGGGTTCAGAACAAACTCCGGCATAGAAATAATTTCGTCACCGTACTTTGCCTGCATCTCTGCAATGTAATCGCTAAGCGGCTGCACTTCTCTGCCGTTGGTGTTAAAGTCCTTGCGGTGATAGCCCATACGCTCCAGCAATGCGCACATCTGGAAGAAGTGCTGCTCTGTTCCCCACACTTCTTTCTTGCTGTGCATCTGCTTTCTGACGTACTTTCTTGCGCTTTCAATCTGATGTTTGGCCTTGACTGCTTCACGATACAAAGCGTGATTAATCATCTGCTGTTGCTTATACATAGCCGCTTCTTCCAAAAGGCCAGCTTTCGCAGCCTTGTTTGCATTAGCCGCCGCTCTGCGTTCTGCCATAGCAAATCTTCTCGGCTTCATAACTTCGCCTGCTGGCAAAGTCTGAATATAGCGTTTAGCAAAGTTATCTGCGTTCTGCTTACGCACTTTAGCAATATTCTCACGCTCTTTTTGCTTAATATCCTTGTCGCTTATTTCGTTGAGTGCCTCATCAATAAGCTGTTGTTCAAGTGCCACCACTTCGCCGCTCTCGTCATTATAGAGTGCTTCCCTTGCCGCTTCTCTTGCCTGCTCACGCTCCTGCATGAAGTCGGGGAATCTGCGGTTTACAGCCTTGTCAATCTCTTGACGCACCATAGCTCTTTCACTCGGCGAAGTCAAAATATCCTGCGCCATAGCATCGCCGCTGTCATAGCCTAAACTGTCAGCCACCCAGTCAAACAGTTCTCTCTGCTCGTTAGACAAGGCACGCTTTTTGCTCATCTCCACAAGGTCGACTTTATCCGGATTAGTTTCAAGCTCATGCTTCAAGGCTTTAAGCTCGTTAAGCTCTGTAAGCTGTTCGCCATCTACCAAAGTTTCGGCAATCTCTTTCAAGCCTTCTTCGCTTTTAAGTTTTGCTCTGTCACCGCCGTTACGAATATAGTTCCTTGCCCAGTTGTCCTGTACGTCGCTGCCTTCATTCTCATTGACGGTGTAACCTTCGACAATCTCCCTTGCCATTTCGTAACCGCTGGCATAACCGTTTTCCTCTGCTATCTGGTCAAAGAGTTCTTTTTGCTCCTGCGATAATTGGTTGCGCTTACTTTCTTTTACCAGGTCGACACCTTCGGGGTCTGTTTCAAGTCTATGCTTCAAGGCTTGCAGTCTATCCAGTTCGTCGGAAGTTTTCTTAAACCCCGCCGCCTCGTCAGAATAATCCAGCTTATACATTCGCAGGTCCCAATAGTCTGCTATGTCTTCGCCCCTTGCAATCCTTTCAGCAATTCTCCTGCGTCCTTTTTTACTGGTCAAGTCGCTTACGCTGCCGCCGTAATCATGAACGTATCTTGACACCCAGTTATCGCCGCTAATGCTTTCGCCTGCCTCATGGAATACCAAGCCTTCAATATCCGCTTGCTCTAAAGCTCGCTTAGTCCAATGAAGTTTTCCGTCCTTGCCCATCTCGCCAAAATCAACCAAGACTGCGCTTTGGTCTGGTATGCCTGCAAGGTCATCTGCATACTTACCTTCCGTTCTGTTGGATGCAGCAAAGTATCCCCACCTGCCATTGATAAAGAACGCACGTTCACTCTTGACTACATATTGATATTCCGCAAGCTCGCTTTCTATTCTGTCAGCAATAGGATTTAAAATATCATCAATGGCTCTGTTTGTATCTTTTAATAGCTCATTATAGTTTATGCGTTCATTGCCATAAATATATTTTCTTGCAAGCCTACGCGGATTAGCTTCGATTGTTTCCCATTCGTTGATTTTCTGCCTAAAGTTAGCATGAGCCATGCCGTGCTCATCAACAACGAATGTAGGATTGGTAACAGTTTTCTGCCTTGCCTTGCTGAACATTGCAACCAGCATATCTTCAGCATTTGCAACACGCTCTTTAGAAAGTGTGCCGTATGTGTCGACTTCTGCTTGCAGATATTCAACTATCGGATTGAGTATATCGTCAATGCTGGCATTGGTATCGTTCAGCATATCATTATAGTTTGGCAGTATGCTTCCTAAAACGTGCCTGTACTTTCTTGCTATAATTGCAGGATTGGCAAGCTTTGTTTTGCGCCATGGAGTATCCGAATTATTAGCATGAGCCATGCCGTGCTCATCGTCTATAAAGTGCGAATCAACAACCTTAACTTCCTTACCAAACTCATAACCTACCTGGTGTCTTGCACGATTGACAAGTTCCCACGCCACCGCGTCTTCAATCTGCGGCCGTATTTCTTCGATGAAAGCAGCCTTTTCAGCTCTGCGCTTTGCACTGAAATCAGCCATTGCTCGCCTTGTCAGAATATCCACGGCCTTGTCTTTAGCCTTCAAGATTTTATCCTGCAAGGCCTTTTTGTTTTGGTCTGATAACTTGGATGTTATATTTTCCGGCAAGCCGCCAAATATACCTTCCATGCGTGCCATAACTTCAATTTCTTCACGGCACGCCAACATTCTGTCGAATACCTGCCGCACTTCCGGCGTTAATTCTGCCGCATTTTCACTTCTTGCTATCTTGCTATAAATAGCTGATAACCAATTAGCAAATCTCTGGAACGCTCCACGCAGTCCGACGCTAGGCGCTTTGCCTTCCATGATGTAGGTTTCAAATGCTTCTGCCAGCTTTTCATGCCCGGCTCTCTTTGCTTCAACGTCACCGCTTGCCCATGTGTCAGCGTCAATGCCTGCATACTCCATGAGCTTTTTCGCATCAGCGTTTAGTCTTGTGTTGCTGGGGTCTGCCAATGCTTCGTTAATCATGGTTTCCACAAAGTAGTGTCCTGTTTCGTGGATAACTGTACTTGCATCTGCGCCCTTAAAAAGCGTGATAACATAAGTACCATCATCCATTGGGGAAATCATGCCTTTATCTTTCAGTGTACCATTGACAATTTTTTGTTGCTTGTAATTATCTGCTTTTTGTGATACACTATCAGCAAAAGAGGGCGTTTTGTTTGAGATACTGGGCTGAGCCTTGAATTGCTCGGAACCCGAGGGCTTGAACGCGTCCTCTATTTTTTTATACTCACTTTCGTTAAAAACATTATGATTATAATATGATAATGATTTATCATTATGTTCTCTTACTGTAACAACTACATAACGTTTTTCACCATTAACATTCAGCGCAGAATGAATATAATAAAAATTCTCGTCTGAATGTTTTTCTTTTTGCGGCGCAGATTCTGTAACGAAATTACCATTCTCCATAATTTCACGTAAATAGCGCAATGCAAAAAGTTTTTCTTTTTTAGCGGAAGTGTGTTCCATTTTCTTTCTGCCACTTGTGCCAAATTTAATATTATTTTCTTGATACCCTTTATCTATTCTAATATCACCCAATACACCATTATGAACGCTCGTGCCTTGCAAGTTGTCCCTATACCATGCAAAAGCCTTTTTCTGCAAGCTCTTCAAATCTGAATAGTGTCCCATCTCATTTCCGGTAATATTAGTAGTATAGAATTGCTCTTTTTTAAGCACTCCTCCCTTGCTAAACCAGCCATTCTTTTGTTTAGCTTTGCCGCCATCTTCAAAGCGCAGCTTATTCTTTTGTAGCCACGCAGCAGGATTTTCGGGGTCTGCAATAAGTGCGCGGCTCTCCAATACTAAACGCAAATTACCTGCATGAGATTTGTTCATGCCTGCTTTAGTCGCACTATCGACAATAGCGTCAAGTTCTGTGTCAAGCTCCGTGCTTGCCTGCCTGGTTAAGTTATAGCCTTCTCGAAGTTCTTTACGTGTCTTTGCGCCGCCGTCCGACAATTCGCCGTTGCTGTCAAAATACATATTGTCTTTCGTAGCTTCAAACAGCGCATTATCTTTAGCCATTGCCGCCGTAAACTTGCCGCGGCTAATGTCTATATCCTGCCCAAGCTCCGCAGCCGTTCCGACTTCTTCTTCGGTAATTCCTAATTCCTCAAAAAGTTTGTTGTTACTGCTGGTCTGCTTGTAGCCTTCCAAGTCCTGCGCTGATACAGTAACAGTATCGTCCTCAAAGTTTGGATTGTTCGCTTCAATTTCAGCCGCCGCACGTTCCGGGTTAATGCCTGTTTCTCTGATTCGTTCAGCATCCGCTACTAACTTTGCCTTGCGTTCTTCGTTGGCTTTCAAAGCGACGTGCTCAACAGCACTGTCAACGGCAACGCTTACGCCGCTAACACTGCCGCCAAGAATAGCACCGATAAGGCCGCTATATCCTGCTTCCTTCAAGTTCTGCTGCCAGTTCTCGCCCCACTTCTCCGCAAGCTTGGCAGTGCTTGCACCGGGGTTCTTTGCCCATAAGTCCGTGGCCTGTTCCGGGAATTCCTGTAATGCTTCGGTAACGCCTTCTTCAAGGCCACGTTTGGTAACTTCCCATATCTTAGCCTTCAGTCCGCTACCGGCAGGCATCTTTTTAAGCAGTCTGCCAAGCGGTAGTTCTTCTAATACTGCCTGCGGGATTGCGTTCATCAAGCCTGCCTCCGCTGCTCTGGTTGCGTTTACGCCCTCTTTGCGCAGTCGCAGGTATTGTTCGCCGCTGATGTTTGCACCATTGTAAAGCATGCTGATAGCGTGTACAGTTTTTGCACCTGCACCGGCAGCACCTACGCCTTTAGTCAGTGCAAGCTGTACTAAAAGCTGAATACCGTTTTCGGCCAAATCATAACCAAGTTGCCCAGCCGCCGTATCAGCCTTAACTTCTTCGCGCTTCAAAATCTCATCGGTGACATAGCCTAAAGCCTTGCTGATGTTCTCTGATTGGTCATACTCTTTAACAACATTCTTGTCACCCTTATGAGCTTCAATATTAGCGTCAACGGCCGCTTTAGCCGCACCGAATAAGCCACGCACCGAACCTTTAAGGCCGTTCATTACGGCAGTGCCTATGCCTGGTTTATCGTCGTTGATAATGCTGCTAGTATCAATCGTCGGTGAGCTATTGCTCTTTACTGCCTGCGAAAACTTATTGTATTCATCGTCGCTCATTTTTTGCAGGTCATAATAGCCTAAAGTTTCAGCAGGAGTTAAATTGCTGTCTGCACCGGTCGCATAACCGCCATTATACCAATCCTGTTTTTCGTTTCGCAGTCTTTGAAATTCTTTTTCGTTGTCTTCCCAGCTCATTTAATAATCTCCATTCATAACCTCATCAAGATAGCCGCCGTTGACGTTGCCGTCGCTGCCGTCAAAATATGTTACGTGATACCAATCGTCAGCAATTTTTTCAGCTCTGGCTATACCTGCTTTTGCTAACAGTGCATCGTTGCCGCTAAAAGTTTTTGTGCTGTCCCACAAGAAGCCCGGCTTTGTTACATAAGAACCAAAAGTCCGTGTGGTGATAGCCTGCTTCATGGCATCAACTAATACTGATTCATCCGGGTTCATACCGTTGTGTTCGGCGCGGTATGTTCGTACCCACTGTTTGCCGTATATCTTTAGCCCTTGTTTTACTTTATCGTTAGAAGAAGTACCCATTACATACTTGCAAAGGCCGTCCCAATCATAAGCATATTCGCCTGCGCCACTCAACCAATTATCATAAGACTTATCCAATGAATTCATATCTGAATTAGTTGCTCCGTGGCTTCTTGCAAAAGCTAAAAATTCTGCCTTAGATTTAAACCTGCCTGCTTCCAGCATAGAAATTACTGCTTCTTTGCCGTCACTGCCAAGTTTAGCTATGGCTTCACGTCCACCGCCACCACTGCTTCCGCTTCTGCCTTGCGGTCCGTATATCGCCTTCACCGCATTACGGTATGTTACGTACTTGTCGGGGTCACTGCCGGCCTGGTTAGTAGCCCACGTCATAGCTTCACTGTAGCTTGTACCGTTATTAAACATAGCAAATATCTCATTCTTTATTCCTTCAAAAAGTTTGTTTTTCTTATAAGTTTCTATTCTGTCATGGTCTGCCTTAATAATGCGGTACTGCTTCATAATGCGGTCTTGCCCGTCTAGGCTTATATGTTTGTGTGCTACTGTGCCGCCTTTATAGTCCGTAAAGTCCAAATCAAGGTGCCCACCCGTAGAGTTTGGCGATGGATTAGAATATTCGTCCAATACCTTGATTCCTTTACTTTGCATATAAGAAATAAATTTCTTGCGATTGTCTGCGTTCTCTAGCCAGTCAGCTGCAACATCAAGTTTGACGCCTGCGCCGTGGCTGTGCTCACCGGCAGCGTGAATATCTGTACTATCCGTGCCGCTAGTGACAATAAGCTGTGCGCCGCTCAATGTGTTAAATTCTTTCGCAATATCAGAAAGGCCGATGGTTACTTGCTGCTTTACGCCATCAAGGGAAACACCGCTGTTCCTTACCCATGTAGTGCCTTCTGCCTGCGTTTCGACTTTGCCGCCTTCTGGTGAAAAAGCGTCCATGTTTTCAACCTCTTTGCGCACTGCTTCTTCATTGTCGCCATATTTAGCATACAAATCTTTAGCAGTATTTCTTTCAAAAGCGCTGCTCTCTTTATCGTATGCCACCTTCTCAAAAGCAGCTCGCTGATTGGCAGTCAGATAACTACCGTACTTATCCATGATGTTACGCATAGTGCCATAATCTTCGTTGGTGATACTTGCACCGACGGCACTTGCTACCACCTGCCCAATGTTGGCTCTGCTCTTAGATTCGATAAACTCTGCGCCACGCTTGCCATATATAGCACTTGTCAGCAACTGTGTACGAATAATTTCATCTTGCAGCGCCTGCGGGTTGTTCCAGTTCTTCTGTACAAACTCGCAGGAGTTCTGAATATTATTGTCATAGCGCAAATCAGTGACTGCTTCTTTTTGCTTCTGCTCGTATTGGTCGACAGTCTGGAAGCCTTGCTGTGCGCTCTGATACATTAAATGGTCTAATGCAAGCTGGTTCTTTTGGCTGTGCAATTTGGTATTACTTAATACATCCTGCCTTGCTTTATTTATCTGCTCTGTGTAGCTTGCGCCTGCACCGGCAGTGCCTTCTAACTTTGTATTCATAAGGCCGCTTTCATCGTTGTACATGATGTTATAACGGCTCTTATTAAATATATCCATAGCATTAAGAATGGACTGTTTGTCCTCATCTTCCTGCTGTGCTTCTACTGCTACCGCCCATTTGTTGGCGGCACCGGCAATAGCGGCAAGTCCTTTGCCGCCGCTGCCATAAGCGTTAAGGTCACTTGATACCTTGACAGTCGCACCGCCACCGGTACCTAAATTGACGCTGCCTTGATAACCTGCAATCTTCATACTGCACCTCCCTTACCAGTTCCATTTAGTAAAGCCTGTATTATCCATGAACGGGTTATTCTTCTTTGCCTGGTTGTAAAGATTAAAGCCGTTCATATTGCTAGCAGGAAGATTGAAATCACTGTTAGCATCGTACCAATCGTCACTGCTTACCGTAGTTGTTCCCTTGCTGCCGCCAATCATGCCTTTAGAGTAAGCGTTCGCCGCCGCACCTACAAGCGTACTAAACATCTGCATTTTGCCGTTGGCTTTAGCGTTCTTCGCCGCCGCATTATATGCGCTTGCCTGGTTGCGATAATTAACCTCGTTTACATAAGTGCTCCACGCATCGTTACGCTGATTTTGCAACAGATTCATACTGTCTTTTTTGTAAGCGTCCTCACTGCTTGAAAGAATATCGCTGACACTGCCGCTGCCGGTTAGGCCGCTACTGCCTGCCGCCGCCAGTGCCTGTCCTCTTGCAAGCCTCATTCTATCGTTAAGCTGGCTCTGCTTCTGCGCATACGCTTCTGCCTGCTGCTCACGTTGGCGGCTCATAATAGCCGCGTTCTGCTGTGCAGCCTGCGCCTGCGCTTTATATGCCTGTTCCTGCTGTTTGGCCTGCTGATGCTGCCCGCTTAACTGCATAACAGTTTGCAGCCCCATTAAAATGCCAAGTGTGCCCATTATGTTCACTCCCTCCTGTATGGAATATAAAACTGATAAAACTTTTTGCCGTCCCAACCTATTTTAGGCTCTACCAAAAATATCGCTCCCATGTGTTTTAAATAGTTAATGCTAGTGCAGTTCTTCTCATAAACAATGTTGTGCAGCAGTCCATGCTTGCGTACCCATTCATTCAGCACTCTTTTCGCTTCCTTGAAAAGCAGGCTCTTTGTGTACCCGTTGTAAAGTTCGTTCGTACCTACCATCCAGATTCCGCGCCCCGGTGCGCCCCATTCCATAACGCCCTTGCCGAATATCGCAAGCAGTTTTCCGTCCTCACCACGGTACACCCTTGTTTCTTCGTCAAGCTTGATACTGCCGATAAGCACGAATACCGGGTCGCTGCTTGCTTCCAAATCTTCCTTATCATGCGGCCGTATATCTTGCATAAGTTCTTCAATCAACGGCACGACATTTTCTTTTGACTTATTATCAAGTATTTCAACTGTCCACTTCTTAGCCACCGAAAGACACCTCCCGCACTACCGCCAGCAAGTTAAAAGGATATGGCTCATCCGTAACGATAATCACTCTGCCTTCGTTATTAAAGCCGCCAATAGGCAAAGTCATATGCTTGTCACCGGTAAATAATTTAATATCGCTCACTGCGTTCTGCTCATCAAAGTTCATCAAGTCCATAGTATTTATATCCGGCCCGACCATGCCGCCAAGAGAATTACTTAAACGCAGGATGCAATTACTAATCTGCTTTTTGCGTCCTTGCATAGTGCCGTCACCAGTCTTAATTTCGACGTTTGGAAGTTCCACGATACTTCTATAGGGCAAGCCAATAAAAGCGTGTTGTACGGCCGCCGGGAGCGTCACAGTGCCGTCCTGGCTTACTGTCAGTCCGCTATACATTCTTCCGTCACCGATAACAGTAACTTTTTCACCTGCCAGCTCTGCTGCATCAATCTCCGTTTCCCCACTGCTCTTTTCAGCAGCGCTATACTCAATAGCATTATCAAGCATAATATAATCGTCGGGATTATTGCTCTTTGCAGGATTCTTTGCCAGATACTCGATATTGCGTACTGTCACGCCGTTTATCTCTCGTTGCACTACAAGATAAATAATATCCTCGTCACCTTCCTGCACTGCTGCCACAGCTTCAATCTTACCTTGCGTTTCTATCGTCGACCAGGCATATACTTTCTGTTCCATGATGTAGGATAAGCAAGCCATAGTTCCGTCACTTCTCACAAAGTATATAGTGCTGTCGGGTTCCTGCTTATATGCACTGTCGACAATCTGTACATTCTCTATGATATGCTTTGCCAGCAATGTTAAGTCATTGCCGCCGTAGCTGTCTGTTTCATAACTATACGCCATATCCCTTACAGTGCTTCCACGTCCTTGTACAAACACGATTCTGCCGCCAATCATCAACGGCTCAACAGTGCTGCATCCGCGTGTAGTCTGCATTTTGGGAACGGCTTTAGATGGGGTTACAGTATCGCTGCCGCTTACTGTCCATTCGTTGCCAGCGGTCAAGACAATTAAATCGGTGCTTGCTATCAAATGCAAAATCTTAAACTGCTTGCGGCTTACAAACGCAAGTGCTACTGCGCTATCATCGGTAACAGTGCCACTGGCTTTCTCTACACTGAAATTGCCGTAGTCACCGGTTCTGCTCATCCATACCATGTAAGGCTGCTTCTTCGTGCCGCCAAAACATAGTCTGTCCTGGAAAAAGCAAAGTGTTTGCGGGTAGCCGAATTCTTCACTCCATGCGCCCCACAAGAAATTAGTAGTCATATCTGTTGAGCCTAGCTCTTTTTCAACATGAGCTTTTGCCGTGCTGTCGCTGGTGATTTCAGTAAGTTTTACAACGCCTTCCGCATTGTAGGCCATTGCTGTTAAATCAACAGTGCAAGTACCACTACTGATAGTGCATACCGCTCTTAAAAACACCGGCTCTGTTACACTGCCGCTTTCAGACGGATTATAGTCGTCCTTAGAAGTATATTTCCTGTATTCCTTCCAACTTTCGCCATCGTCACTCTTTTCTATAGCAAAACTGCCGCTCCAGGTCCCGTGACTGATAACCTTCCAATTTTCGCCTACGCGCACTCTTTCCGTAGTACCGTTGCTGGTTGATACAGTCTTACTTGCAATCTCTTGTTTAAGTTTGATATACGCACCCGGCTTGCTGTTAGTAAAAATGTTTTTGTTGCTCGATAAGGTAATATCACCTTGAGTTCCCGAAGGTGTCAATTCTTTATTGCCGGTATATAAAATCTTTACCCAACCATTAGCGCCTGCTTTACCACTCACACCGCCCTTTCTTGTACCGCCTGCACCACCTGCCGCACCGCCACCTTCGCCGTATGTTATGCCCTGCGTGCCAGCATTAGAATAATAACCATCCTTACCATACCTGCGACTGGCAGCACCACCTGCGCCGCCGCCTCTGCCTGTTAGTCCACACGCCGTACTGTCTGCGCCTTTAGTGCCGCTAGTAGCTGTTGTATCTTCGTAGTTGCCTGCACTATAAGCATAAGCACCGCCGCTGCCACCGCCGCCGACTGTAATCGTGTAACTTGTTTCTTTAGATAGCGTTATAGTTTTTATAATGCGTTCACCACTGCCGCCGTCGCCACCTTTGGCGGCATAATTATAAACTTGGTGTTCTCCGTGCCTTTTCCATGTAACGGCACCACCACCGCCGCCGCCTGCACCGGCTATATCAATCTGATATTCGCCGGTAACAGTCGGCTGAAATTGATAAGTGCCAGGCACTGTATAACTTATGCCGCTATAATTTTCAAGTGAGGTTGATTCGTCGAAATACATATCCGTAATTTCAAAATCAGCAAAGCGCCAGTCAGTGTCTGAATATCTTGCAAGCTGTTTCACGGGATATTTGCCGCTTGCAATAAACATAGTGTCTGCGCTTTGTACAAATCTCAAATCTTGCAGCATATCTGCCGTGTATGGTGTCATAACTTCTATGTTTATATAAAGTCCGTTCTTATGCACTCTTATATATTTTTCGCCAATCTCCAAAAGATAGTCGGTATTGTCTGCGCCGTTGAACGGTACCAGGATGCACGCTTTGTCACTATACTTTGTTCGTGCCATATACTTCATGCCCGGTCTGCGATAAATAGGGCCGTGCGGCTTGATAAGGCAGTTATAGGCTTGCAGTACCGCAAGCTGGTACTTATCCAAATCGACGCGGTTGGCAACTTCGGCGCTGATTTCGCCGCCGGTAAACGCAGGCTGCAATAAATAATAAGGTGTTAACCCACTAGCCATAATTACGCCCTCCCGTCAAAGTATTTACTCGGGTAGTCCGGCAATTCTTTCTTTTCGCTTGCCGTGGTATACTTTGCTTTTTGTAATGCCGCCATTGCAAGCTGATACTGTGTCTGCTGCAAGCCGCTGTTGCCGGTAAGTTGTACGCAGATATTAAACGCCAACATATGAGTAAACGCACTCAAAAAATCACTTGAAAACATTTCCACATCGTCAACGTCATAGGTATATTCAAGCCATGCAGCAGGAATGTTGCACCCTATGCCAAGCACGTTGTCGCTTGCCATATATAAGTCCCATTCTTCCTGCTGCTGTTCGCCTGCCCTTATCATTGCGCCGGTGTCAGCGTCAAATATCTTGCGCACAGCAAGGCACTTTTCGGGGTAGGCGTAAACGTGGGACCAGTACGGAGATTCGATACTAAGTTCTGCAAGCTTGCTCACGCGCTTTGCAAATCCCCAAGTGTAGCTTCTTAATAACTCTTTGCGGGTAGGCTCATAAAACAGTTTGCACTGTCTGGCCAACTCCGACTGCTCATCTATATTGCTTATACGGCCTTTGGCGATATGAGCCAGCGCCATATTACATACATCGGTAATGTTAAGCATTTTAACTATTCCTCCTTGATTATTAAAAAAGGGAAGAGCTTTCGCCCTCCCCTTAAAGTACTAAATCAGCCCGGCCAGTTCGGAACAGTTTCAGTCAAGCCAGCAGTCAGTTTGCCGCCGCTTGCGCCGGTAACAGTCAGTCTGGAAAAAGCCTTCATGCCATACGGCAGTTTTGCTGCAACCAAAATACCCTTTTTGCTGGCAGCAAGAGTATAAGTCGCCACAACAGTTTTAGCGCCGAAGCTTTCGCTGTCAGAAGTTTCCAGCGCCGCAGTGATAGTGCCGCTAGTAGCTAAGGCGGTCGGCGCAGTGATAACAAGAAATAACGGGTCGGCCGCATCACCGCCGCCAACGTTCGCAATTACATTGCTGGTCAAGGAATTGTCCATGTACATATTTTGCTGGTCAAAAATCATTGTTATTCACTCCTTCCGGTTACACGACTGCCGCTTCGGTTTCGCTCTGGCAGTCAAGTTTCTTAATCTGAATACCTGAAAGGTACAGTTTAGGCGGTGCGTCCATAAAATCTTGACGGGTAACATGAACATTGTTCTTGTTGTTCAGATAGCACTCCAGCCAAGAGTATACGCCGTCAGATACATACGCAACCGGCGCTTTCGGGTCTTGCAGACGGTTCTTTGCGAAGATGAATTTATTCATCAGTTCGCGTTGTGCACTGTCAGTCAAAGAGTTAAGCTTTTGGACATCAATGTTGCACACGCGCACAATAGAACGAACATTTTGTACCGCCAAGCCACACTTCCAAGAGTACAAGGTCTGCAATGCACGGAACGGCTTGTTATTCTCATCGTATACGTCGCTTTCGCCCAAGTCCTCAGTCTTCAATCCTGCCTGGGTGCCTTTAGGATATACACCCATTACGCGGCGGTCGCCCCAGTCTACGAAGTAGATAGAAGCATTAGTGTTAGTGCCAGGAGTACCCGCGGAAATCACCTGGTGGCCCGGAGTGCCTTTGCCGCCGTCGGTCAAAGTATTGTAGCGAACCGCAATACCATTGAAAGTGTCCGGGTCTTCATCCAAGTTGCCGTACAAGAATTGACGTGCGACGTATTGGCCCATGCCTTCTACGTGTGCATCGTCCTCTGCCATACGGAAAGCCTGCGGATTCGGTTTGCCGGAAAGCAATTCAACGTCCACGCAGGAACGGTCCTCCAAGTGCATACATACATCAATGCGCTGCTTTACAGTGCCTTTAGTCGGAGAAGTACCGCGGTTAATACGACGGATAGACGGAGAAGGCAGGCTGGCACGAATAGTAGTTTTAGTACCAATCGGCAAATCGCCTTCCATCCACCGAATATCTTCCATAATAGGATTGGATTCGTTAAGCACTTCCATAACGCGGTCAATAGCGCCTTGCGGAGTTAAATACTTTCGTAAGTCACTCATAGTTTGGGAGTAACCAATAGTAGCCATAGTTTCATCATCCTTCCTGTTTTTCAATTAAAAGTTAATAAATTATTTGTACCTGCTCCAGTCGGTTTTCGGGTACATGTTTGCTGCAATGCCTTGCGCAGCGTTTAAGCCTTGTGCGCCGTTTTGTGCAGCCAAGCCGGGGTCCTCGCCAAGCAGTTCACCAAGTTTTGCAAATGCTCTCACGATAGCTATTTGATTGCCTGCGCCAGTAACCTCTAACGCTTCACGCACGTTCAAGCCCGGATACATCGCCTCCAATTTACGGCAGGCAGTATCACAAAGGCCCTGTACTTTGCCCAAGTCTGCGCCCAACGCCGTCTTAGCCTCATCGCCCCATTTAGCGATTTCCTGCGCACGGAGCTGTTCCACGCCTTGCACTACACGGCTTGCATACTCTGTGCCGTACTTCGCAAGTGCTCTTGCCTGGTCGTTGCTAAGGTTCATGCCCTTAATGACATCTACAAAGCGTCCTTGCTCATCAGCACTAAGCTCATAGCCTTCTGGCATCTCTACTCCTGCAAAGTCATAATTCACTGTGCCGGGCTGCTGTGTGCCTTGCCCATTACTTCTATTCCCTGCAATAGTGCCGGAAGCACTTGTATTATTAGTTGCATTAGTAGTAGTCGGTTCTGTCTGCTGCTGTTGTGCCGCGGTATTGGGTTCAGCCTGTTGCTGTGCGCCTTCGCCGTTTACAACTGCATTTTCGCCGTTCTCGCCCATTAGTTATTCCTCCTTGTTGTTATCCACATATTCCACTGCCAGCTCTTGCAGCTTTAGTTGGAATTCTGCATACTCCATTTCAGCCTGCTGCTTTAGCTCTATGCCTTGCAGTCCAAGTGCTAAAATGCTTTTAATAATGCCTAAGCCTACGTCGCGGCGGCCTTCGTTATAGAAAGTCTTGCTGTTGCCGGTAAAGCACATAGAGTTTACTTTGGTCACATCAAGCATACGCATCAAGAACCAGCGTCCGCTTTCACTCCCCAGCAGGTCAAGTAGGGCCTCTTTGTCCCTTCTTGCCTGCTCTCTTACCATGTACTCTGTCAGCAGTGCTTGCCTTCTATCCTCGCCGGTATTGGATTTATATTTAAACTGCTCGCTCATTATTCCCAACCTCCCGGCACGCCTAGCCAGCTTGTAATAGCTGGGTTGGAATCATTCGCCGCCGCAGTAAGATTTTTGGCCGCCTCTGCCGCAGGAGCCGCAGCCTGCGCCATTGCCAAGCCTTCCTGCATTTCCTGCTGCCGTTGCATTTCCTGCTGCTCTTGTTTGAGCATTTCTTGTACTTCTTCATCACTACGCAATGCCACTGCAGGCACGCCAAGCATTTCAAAGTATTTTGTAATAGCACCCAACGGGTTAATCTTCTTTGTAACTTCTGGCCATACTTGCGCCATTTGTCCGGTCTGTGCTATCGCCTGTTCGATATTCACAAGTCCGCTCATCTTCTGCGCCTGCGCCAGCGGTGAAATATAGTCCACTTCCACATCTTCCTCGCTCAAAAGGTCTTGCAGTTCTTCCGGTACCGGAGGGAAACCGCCACTTCTGTCGATGATGTTATATACACGTTGAAGAATCAGTGTTAAGAATTCATCCTGCAATCGCTCAACCACGGGGCCTAGCTGTTGCAGTTTTTCCTGCGTTCTCTCCATAACCTCCCTAGCAGTCATGCGGCTATTATCAAGGTTATCTAACATCAAGAACAAATCAGCACTGTATGCTCTCTTTATAGCATCCTCAACGCGAATAATTTCTTCCTGCGCGTCCTTCAAGTCAAGGTCAACCGCGAACAAAGGCTTAACCATATCTTGCGTCTGGTCATCTACGGCTGTTAGACCGCCAGGCATCAAGTTAATACCGCCGTTATTCATAAGGCTTGGGCTGCCTTGCATCGGCGGCTTTATCTTTAACTCTATTGCTGTGAGATAATCTTTTTTCAGCAGTTGCAGCATTTTACTGTCGCCTTCTGCAAACCACGCAGGACCTCTTGCGTATGCTTCATTGCCGCTGACAAGATAACGCGCTACCGGTACTGCTTCTTCTTCAAAGCCGCCAACATACAAGTATTCGTCGCTCTCTGATTTTTCCAACCAGTACACGCTTCTATACGGCATGTTCAGTCTGTCCATGTAGCCAGGCAGTTTATCGCTGTTAGGCTCTACCATCCAGCAGACTTTATACTTCTTAGTAAGATTGGTCTGATTGTCTAACAGTCCTTTCAGATTGTCGGGCAAAGCGTCTACGCCGAAGCAGTCTGCTAGCTGCTGCAAAGTCATATCGTACTTTCTTGCAAAAGTAGTTACCTTGCCGAAGCCGTCTGCTTCAAGTGCATAAGTACCGATTGTCATTGTCTGGAACCGCACGCCGTTTTCTGCGTCGTAGAATATAGCCATCGGGCACTGCCCAAAAGGCAACTCCAGATATACAGTATGGATGCTATTATAGAAGTTGCTCTTTGCAAGCACACTTGATACAATCTCTTGTCTTGTGTCAAGCACCTTCATAGCCTCAACATTCGTGTTCAGCTCCGGTCTTCTATATGCAAATCTGAACCACTGACGGCTCGGCGGTGTAAGTCCGCTCATAACGCCAGCGGCAAATACCTGCGCCGCTCTCCACGCTACGCCATGCACAATCTTCAAGTCACGTCTGCGCGCGGGATTGGTCTTGTCTGCCGTGTTGTCAAACTCTCCGACAAACGGAAGCTGATAATCTCTTATCTCTTTCCATCTGTCCTCCCAATCTCGCCTGTCCTCGTACATGCTTTTGAGCTTACGCACCAAACGCTGGCGGTCCGGCAAGTTCTTTTTCAGCGGCACCCCGTCACTAGGAAGTGTTCCCTGTGGCTTGCTCGCCGCTATCGTTTGAAAGTTCATAAGCTGTTACCTCTTAGCCTAAAGTATTACGGCCGCCTTCGCCGCCACTAGCAATAGTGCTTGTCTGCGTAGATGCAAAGCCTTTACGTTTCTTCTTGTTACTATCGCTGCCGGTCGCAACTTCGCTGCTTGTCGCAACGGTAGTCGGTGCCGGGTCCACCTTTTCAATAGTCGGTGTGTTACCGCCGCCGAATAATTTTGCAATACCACCCATTTTATACCGCCTCCATAATCGAATACTCCGTGTTGCACATTAGCTTTTTAGGCTTTCTATCATCAAGCCCTAACTGTCTTAACGGAACGTTCCTTGCAAATGTTAATACTAGGCCGTCTGCAAGGTCTGGTGAACGTCCTAGCTTTTCTTTTATCTCTTCTTTAGGCGTTAACATTAAACGCCCATTCTTAGAATACTTATAGTGAATGACTGCAAGTTCTTCTCTTAATCCCGGTTCCTCCGGCAAAGCACCGCCAGCCTCTATCCACTCTTTTAGCTTGAAGTACATCTCCGCTCTGATATTCTCGTATCGCTTATTCTCAATCGCTGCGCCTTGAAACGGTATCTCTCTTAGCGCCGTGTACCCCATCTGCCTCAATCTGTCGACTACGCCAGCACCCATGTTGCCAACGTCTATAAAGGTCATATCTGCCTTATTTTCATCCATTGCCAAAGCAATATAATCTGCCGTCTGCATCGTATTCAACTTCTTATATACTCTCGGCCGTGAATATACCATTAGCCCCTTACGCTGCCATATACATGTTCTGTCATCGCCGAAGCGTGCTATATCTGCACCCTGGATAAGCGGCATATCATAGGGAATGTCCTTTTCCGTCAACTCTCTATTGAAAGCCCTGTCTAATTCTTCCAGACTGAAAAGCTCGTTGATTGCCGATACGCTAAAGTCACACAAATACTCTTGTCTGAATTCTACCTCCGGCATATCCTCTTTCAGTTCTTCTATGCTCTTTGCGTCTATAATGCCGCTATCGTACACGTTCGACAAATACGCAAAGTAACGCTTATTCGTCTTGGCCTTCTTGTACATCTCATAGAAGTTGTTCTGCCCCTTAGGTGTACCGATGAAATAGCAATAACCTTTTCTGTCGCCATTCTCTATCGCAGGTCTGATAATCTGCGTCCACATCTCCGGCTTCATATCCGAATACTCGTCAAGGATTACGCCGTCCCAATATGTACCGCGCAATGCGTCGGGATTATTCGCACCAACGATATATATTCTCGCTCCCTGCGCTCCAGGTACTTTACTGGGGAATTCAACATACTTTTTAGTTTCATTCACCTTGATGCCCTCTATGACGCTTGTGTAATACTTCAATGGGCCCCACGCGATAATTTCCATCTGTGCGCTGAACGGACCTACTAAAGCATACTGCGGACTGATTAAGTCGCTCTGCAAAGCATCCCTTATAAGGTGATTCACCATTCCGATGGTCTTACCAAAGCGGCGGTGTGCTACGATTACTGCAAAGCGGTGTCTGCTTAATTCCTTATGCAGTACCTTCGCCCATGCAGGTCGTGGAGTATATGGTATTTGTATTATGTTTTCCATGTTTACCCCCTTGAAAAAATCGTTTTGGTAATTTTTGGTATTTACCTCCCCCGGCGGCTGCGAAATTTTTGGGCCCCACCCCCACTCAATGTCAGCGGGAAAGGCAAGAACCAAAATCAATTTTTGCGAAAACCCAGGGAAATCACCAACACCAGCGCTGCCAAACAACCAATCAGAACCCACGCCAAACAAAAATAAAAACGTGGTAGGCCTGCCGCATGAGCCACGCAGGAACGGCCGCCAACATCTGCCAGGCGAACGCCTGCCGCTAACATCATCAGCCAGGCCGTCAACATCTGGAACCGCCAGCTAATCAGCAGCAGCAGGATAATATTTTACGTCCGATAATAAGGATTATGTTAAAAGCTCTATCTATGTTTATGTTTTGGTAGTATCTTCTGAACAATCATTTACTATCACTGCATCATCTGCCGCGCCCCAATGATACACGGCCGGCCCCTTGTTGGCGTGCGTCTGCTTGTCAAACGCGCCTATACTGTCAGCATACATCTTAGACGCTGCTAATCTATCCTTGTTGCTGGCCTTGTTATCAGTCATTATCTTGAGCCAGTAGGCTTGCAGGTCCTGCACAGCCAGGACGGCAACAGCCGCGCCTTGCTGCTTTAGCAGCGCTGCACAATCCTCTAACGTCTGCGGCTGGGTGACTATTGCTGGCGGTCTGCCTCTTGTTGGTGTATTTGTATTACTTAATAAACTTTTAATCTTAAACATTTTTGTCACATCTTTGTTGCAAACTCTGTAACTGTATATACAATTAATATTATCAATAATGACAATCAGTAAACAATATATAAACAATACATATTGAAAAGATAATCATTATTTACCAGAAAAAGACAATAAAAAAATGATTAACAGAATCCATCTGTCAATCATCAATTAAATTATATTTATTATCTTGCTATAAATTATATGCCTTAAAAAATGCTATTAAGTCAATGATACTTTTTTAAATCTTTGTGAACGTCATTAATATATTATAAATGGCGCTGAATAAAAAAGAACGGCCGCGCACTGAACATCTGCCGGCGTGCGGCCGTTGCTATCCTCTTATAATGTTGTTATTTGACCTCTGCATCATCTGCGGGGCTGCCGTCGCTATCAGCTGGCGGCGCTGGGAACGTCAGAACTGCGCGCCCGGCATCATCTACAAACGCCAGGCGAACGCCGCAGGCCTGCGCCAGCTTAACCAAATCATTAATAGACCAGCTGTTACGGCTCAATTTGTTCCGCACGGCGGGGACCGTAATCCCCAGGCCGTCAGCCAATGCCTGCGAACTCATGCAGCGCATAGCAATTAGCCCCTTGATTATAGCTTTACTGTTATCCATGTTTTACACCTCCATTATCCGTTATCTACATTATACCGCATAGCGGTGTGATTGTCACCAAAAAAAATAAAAAATAATCAAAAAAGGTATTGACAAGTATAATCAACGACGTTATAATATAACTGTAATCAAGATGCAGATACCGAATAGCGGTATACATTCAAGGAGGAACTAAAAATGACTACACAAAAAGAACAAACACAAGACGCTAAAATGATTCAGTTGGCGCTTTACCGTGAATACGGCTTCCAGCCGTGCTTGAAGGACATCGAAATTCTGGAAAGCGTCGAAAACCCGGACTTCCCCTGGCATCTTGAAAGGGCCTACGTTGAAATCAAAGGCCACTTTTACACCATCTATCAAAACGAATTTGGCGGGTTGACCGTACAAAAATATTAAGGAGGCCGAAACAATGAAATTTAAAAACCTGCGAATCAAACAACTTATGAAAGTTGCAAATCTTATGAACCGCTACCCGGCATTAAGCGAGGCACAGCAGGAAGTCTATCAATACGCAACAAACATCGTGTATCTGATTTTTTAAAGCTGACGGCGGCCCCGTTGGGGGCCGTAAAGCTGCCAGGCAGAAGGTCCGAAGCCCTAGCCACAGCCGAAAGGAGAGTAAACACCATGAAAAAATATTTTGCAAACATCACCACCGCGCAGGAGCTGAAGAAGGCTTATAAACGCCTCTGCCTGCAGCTGCACCCCGACAAAGGCGGCGACCCCGCCGAATTTAAAGCCATGCAGGCCGAATATGAAGAAGCCGCCCAGCGTATCGCCCGCGGCGAAGCCGCTGGAAACTACCAGCACAACAAGAAGCAGGACGGCACCTACAAGACCGCCGAAGAAATCTACCAGGAACAACAAGCGTTCCGCGTAGTCATCGAAAAGCTCATCACCCTTGAAGGGCTGGAGCTTGAAATCTGCGGCGGCTGGTTATGGATAGGCGGCAACACCTACCAGCACCGCGAAGCAATCAAAGCCACCGGCGCCAAATACGCCAGCAAGAAAAAAATGTGGTATTGGTTCTCCGGCGAATGGGTACGGAAAACAAAAAAGCATTTCACAATGGACGAAATCCGCGACCTCCACGGAAGCGAGAAACTCCAGCAGCGCCCCACCTACAAATTGAGCGCATAGCCGAAACGCCGCCCCGTGCGGCGTATACCGGGGACCGGCCGCCCCGGTACTGATGAGGCAGGCCAAGGGAAGGAGATAGAAATGAAGATAGCCGTTATAAATAAATTGACACCCGAACACCCGGCGCGGAAGCACGGGAAGCGCTTAGACGTAAAAATCTTTACGCAGCTTTACCCAGGCGGCCCGCAATATTATTGTGGAAACGGCAAATATTGCGAAGATATGGAAGCGGTAGAAGCTTTTATCGCAGAAGAAGCGCCGGACAAAATCAGCGACGAAAGGACAAATAGGAGGCTTGAAAAATGAAGCGTGAAGAAGCGTTAAAATTATTGCGTCAAATTGAAGCGTACCGGAAAACCCCGGCAATGGACAATGCAGAACGTGACATAACATGCCGTATCATTGCCGCTATGGTTGCGGAAGCAGGCGGCTTTAAAAGCCGGAACGAATGGACCGCAGAAATTAAGAAGGTCCAATTTTAAACTATTCAGCCAACTACACCGGCAGGAAAGCCGCCGCCGGTGTAGAATATTAATAGGCAGAAGCGATTTTTTAGGAGGAATCAAGAATGTTAAAAGAAATCAGAAACAATGTATATCACGCTGAATTTGTTGTAGCTGATGAAGAAGGCCAACGCTACGCCGCTTTTGAAAGCGACTGGAACGGTGAATATTGGGAAGCGACCGCCTGCACCGAAAGCGGCGAGCTTATCAAAGGTGAAACCGTCCGTCTGTTCCCGGTAATGATTCATGACGAAGAAGCCGATACCTGGGAAACCATCGGTTACGAAATCAGATAACCCCCACCCGCCCGGCGCAAGCCGGGCTATTATTGAAAGGAAGCGAAATCATGGAAACTAAAACCCTCTACACCTTGAAAAGAAATTCTATTTGGCTGCCGCGCCGCAGCCACGGCGTAGACTACAAAGCCTATACCCCGTTAATCAGCCTGGAAGCGCAAGACGATTGCGAACCCGTCGAGCTGCAGCGCAGCGAAAGCCTTGCCGAATTGCAAGCCGTTTTGAATAGCGACGCTTGCCGCCCCTACATCGACAACAAGAGCGGCCGCGATACTCTCTATGTAGAATATTACATAGAAGAAGCGGAATACACCCGCGACGATGAAGAAGAATGGGAGTTTTCCGCCGGTTCTAATTACTATGAGCGTGAAGCGGATAACACGCCGATGAGCGACAGGAAGAAGGCTAGTTTATGAAAGAGAAATTGACAAAAGCTGAATTTATCCCCATGTTTGAAATTGCATGGTCCGGCACTTGTCAAAGCAACTACTCATACATTGAAGAAGTTGGCGTAGAACAAGCCTTGCAGGATGAATGGGAAAGCATGATGGACGGGCTGGAAGAAGATTACTCTTTTAAGCGGTTCAAAATGACAGCCAGCGAGAAGCGCAAATACATCAACGAAGCAATCTAAAAAACACAAGCCCCAGGGCAAACGCCCCGGGGCTTTTCTGTATCCTGCAAATACGAGCAGGCTATATATTTTTGAAGTCGAAATGTTTTACAGGTATAATCCCTAGGGCTGCCATGATTGGAACGCGTGGCGGCCCTTTTCTGTGCGTGTAGTGCATACTTTAGGGAAGCGAAAAAACAAAAAGGCCGAGGCGAAAGCCCCGGCTTTTTTGTTTTTCGCGATTTCATAAAGAAAATCAACAATATTTCAATCCGTGCCAGCTTTACGCCTTTAGAGCTGGGCTGACAAGCGCAATACTTGAAAGGCGCTTACGCTTATCGACAAGGCTATTATAGCTTAACGCCCAACCAATAGCAAGCGTTTTCTTAATGTTTGGAAGCGGCAGCGCCGTGCGCCTGCCTTTACTTTTCTTGCTTCTGTTCCGCCCTGGCCTTTTGGAAGCTGTTGGCGTTTATGTCAATCCGTAATAGTCCTTCTTGAATCGCCAGCATGAGCAGGCCGTCAATGAATGAGCGGCGTCGAAGCGCGTACACCTGCGGGCTAATCTCATCCATAACGGAGATTTTGCGGACCGTCCAATGGTATACATACCGGTGTTGAATCGCCTTATACGACTTATCGCCGAACCGCTGCCGAAATAGGAGAAGCGAACGTTCCATAACATCCAGCCATTTTTCCGGCTGATAAACCAAAAACGCCTGCCCAAGATAAATACACCGAACCGCAGCAAGCGGCGTTACTGCTTGAATCGCAAGGCGTGCCGTAGAATCGCCGCCGGTCCTCATATCAAATTCCAAGCGTTCTGCCCTCTGCTGCATCCTGGCAGAAACAACCGCTTTGCCAATCGCATTTTTAGCGAAGAACAAACTTTCTACGTGGTCTGCTGCTTCTGAGTAATCCATTTTCTTTACCAGTCCACATCATCGAGAGGGTCCTTCTGTTCTGCTTTGGGGGGATAAGGGGCTGTGCTTTGCGCTATCTTTACGCTTTCCAAATGTTCCAGCAGCAAGTAGCTTGCTTTGGAATTCTTGCCGTTCCTATCCACGTATAAATCAGTCTGGAAGCGGCCGCCGACGATAACTTGCGTGCCTTTTGTGATGTAGTTGCTGATATATTTAACCAGTCCTGGGATAAAGCAGCGGCAGGAAATGTAATCGTAAATCTTTTTTCCGTCTTTATCAAGATATGTTCTGGAGCACTGAATTTCAAGGTTGCATACCTCTTTACCGTTCTTCATAACTTGCACCGTAGGTTCAAATTTTACCCAGCCAAGTATCAAACAGTTATTCAACATTATAAATTTTCACCTCAACTTTCGGAATATCACTATATTTTTTGGAAACTGTAAGTTTAACAATCTGCTTATCGTCCTTGTAGACAATACCAGATATAGAATCAAGAATAATCTTTGCGACGTTATCAACATCGGGTTTTTTTATCGGTAACTGTAAGCCGTTTAAAGCCTGCTCCTTGAATTTTTTCGACTTGCTTGCAGGAATACCCACATCAGCTATTATCTCAACGCCCAGGGGCAATTCCGTAAGCGTCAGCCCTATATTTTGCATCGCTTCACTGGCTAACAGTTTGACGTAGGCTTTATAGTTGCGGCTTTTCTCCGGGTCGTATGCTTTCACAAATCCACCGTGAGTAGAAAAGCGAGGCCGTCCCTGCGCCGTCGGTTCGCCTGGAATCGTAAATGTTAATTTCATTCTTCTGTATCCTCTTCAGATTCATCGTCAGCATCAAAAGGCCCCGGGATATATACTTCTTCGTCCTCCTGCTTCGCCAGCTCCACCATATACAAGCCAATCAGACTGTATACGGCAATGTCCTTCAGACTTTCGGTGATTTTATCACCATAAATATCATGGGTATAAACAAAAGCGATATGCTTTGCCGCATACGCTTTCAGTTCCTCAAACATTCCCTCTGCATCGTCGCCGCGTCCGTTCAGCAGCGCGCCGCAGCGAAAATTAGCAAGCTCATCTGCGCCGGAGGAATACTGCTCATGCTTTTTCTTAAACAGCGCCTCCAATTCGTCAAGCTGTTGGCACACGAATTCACTCATATGTTTACTACACATTCTGGTACCTCCTCTATTTCGTCTAAATAATATACTGACAGAAATTCATCGGTAGAATTCTTCTCAGCCTTGACTTTAGCGTCTTTCGCCGTTTCTGCATCGACGATTTCTGTAAGTCCCATATCTGGGAACGCTATACTTTCCCATCTAAGCCGGTAATGTTTCATTCTATCACTCCTTTATAAAAAGCGGCGGCGTGGGAATTCTTGGATTTTATTACGCAGGCCTGTTTCATCAGTCCATAACAATAATGGGCCTACCGTTGCCAAGTCCGCAACCTACTGCCGTTCGGCAACCCAGCCGCCGCGCCCATGGGCTTAATTATTATCTACTGACAATTACAACGTCATTGCTTACTATTTCCCAATTATATTGGGAAATGCGTATGGCAACACTTGCATCATATTTGTTCCTGCCTATAGCAATATACACTTTAGCATCATCATCATAGTTTTTTAATGTGTCAATCAATTCAGCTACTGTCATTTTGCTCACTCCTCGTCTACGATTTTTCTGCCAGTTCTTTCAGCATTGTTGATTTTTTCTACCAGTTCGTCCAAAGCTTTTACGGCTTTTTCGTATGTTCCGTAGTAGTCATAATAGTCATAGTAGCGGTCATTTACCCAGATTCTAACTACATACACTTGCTTCCTGTCGTTATAGTCTATGTTTAGAAAACTTATATCATTTGCGTTAAGCCACTTCGTTTTACCAATCTTAATCAGCATTCTTTTCACTCCTTTTCGTCCACAATTTTTCTGCCACAGTGAGGGCAATATTGATAATTGTCATTTGAGTCAACAAATATATCGCCACATTCGTTGCACATATATTCGGATACCGGATAGCATGTGTAGCGATTCATTACTGTTACCGTCGTTTCTTCCATTTCCTCTGCCTCCTAAACTTTTTCAAGGGACTTTTTGTCCCCGACTACAACTTTTTCAAGGGAGTTTGAGCTGTTGCGTTTTTTGCAACAGCTACAAGAGATTTTTGCAACATGTTACAGTTTTCTCTCCTAAATTTCATACTCCACACCCATTTCGGCAGCCGCTTTAGGCAAGGCAGCTTCTGCTTCTTGTCTAGTTCTAAATACCCACCCTGCTTTTAAAAATGCAAGGTTCTGCGGTTCGGTGTGCCAACAGTTTAGTCCTATTTTCCACTTCGTATATTTATAGGTACTCGTAAACGTATAGTAGTGTTCTTCTTCTTTTGGCTTCCAAGGCATTTTAACGATTTCTTCTTCACCATTTATTAACCACAAAAAATGAGCAAGACAGTTTTCATAAGGCAATACACTACCATCAGTTCTGTAAGCTATTAATCCGTTGTCGACGAAGTGAAAAATATATTCACGTCCTTTAACTTTAAATTCTTCGCCCAGCTCTACGCCAAGCATTTTAGCTATTTCAGGAATTAGATTTTTGCCCATCTTCTTTCCTCCATTTCTTTTTGCATCCATCGCATCCATCGCATCCATCGCAAAAAAAGCCTACATATACAAGATACGCCATAATCGGCGTAACAATTAGACCAAGGAAGGTGAATATTTCGTCGTCAGTGCCAGCGGTCAATAATAATTCTGCCATCTTATCACTCCTTTTCTTTAAATCTCTCTACAATCGCCACGATTAAACCCATCCATTGAATAATGGCTACCGGGATGAGCGCCACAATCAACACGACCGCTACAAATTCATCTAACGTCATTGTTCTTCCTCCTCATCCTTTTGCCAGCCGACAATGTCTTGTTCATCACCGATACGCTTAATGGTTCTGCCCAGGATTTTACAAACGGACTTCAGCCACTCTACGCTATGCCCTTCAAGCACCTTGTCCATTTCTTCGTCTGACAAGTCACTAAAGCAGATGCTTTGCCAGCTGCCGTCACGCTTAACGCGAAAATACACGCCGTCTAAATCTCTATTCATGTTCAACCTCCTTTTCAATCGCCGCACGAATAACAGCTATAGCCTTATGCAGATAATCAACATCACCGCTAAGCAGCCATTCTTCCAGCTCTGCATTAACAGCCTTGATGAGCTTTTCTTGTTCTTTATTCATGTTCAACCTCCTTAGTATGTTAATTTTTCTAATTCTTCCCACTCATCCTCTGGGATTCCATACACGCCATTGTCAAGATGTTTATGCAATTTAGTAAGTGCAGTTGCAATTCGTGCCGTTTCCGGTGTCCATTCCGTCACGCCACTTATCTGCCTAAGCAAGATTTTTTCTCTATAGAGCAAGTCTTTCAATTTCACTCTTTTAAATTCCATTTTTCAACCTCCTTTAATCTCTCTCCGATAGCACGTGCCACATTAACAGTAACGCCGTTTCCTGCTTGCTTATACAGTTGGGTATCGCTTATGCCTGCTGCCCTTGCCTTGTCAAAATATTCATCCGGGAAGCCTTGTAAACGCCAACACTCACGCGGAGTTAATCGGCGGATACGTATATTTTTATCAAGCAGCGCTACGCCGTGTCTGTCCTGCGCTGTTAAAGTAAAACTAGGCTCGCCAGGCTCTTTTATTCGTCTGCCGTTCTGCCGTTTCTCTCCTCGGTCTGGCGTTAACACTGCGCAACAGGTCTGCTTACGTGTTAAATTGTCTCTGCAACCAGTGTCAATGGTCGGAGCTACATCAATCTGCTTTTGCAGTTCCTGTCCTCTGATACTCATGCAGACAACAGCGTTGCCGGCATGCCTGCTAATGCCTTTATAATCACGTGCAGCACACGTTGACGCTATACCTGTTTTATTTTCGGCAATTTTTAAGCCACACACACCGCCTGTTGAGCCATACGGCTTTAACACTTTCACAGCATACAAGCCTGTTTTACCGCCCTGCCCACCGCTTTCACCTTTAAGCGTTCTTGCTAGTCCGCCGCCGTCATAAATTCTTTGAGCATCAGCAACTCCTTGTGTTATCTCGTTGAGTTCGCAAGGATTCTCGCCGTCTGCTGGTCGGATAGGAAATACTTCTCGTCCACGGATGTTTCCAAGATAGCAGACAATGAACACGCGCTCCCTGTTTTGGGGAACGCCGAAGTCTTTGCTGTTGAGAGTATCCCATTGGAGAGAATACCCGTACCCCCCCACTTCACACAGCAGCCGCGCGAAATCAAATCCGTTTCCAATGCTAAGTAAATTCTTAACATTTTCAATGAGTAGCCATCGGGGTCTATCTTCTTTCCTACGTCCGGCAAGCAGTCGCATAATCTCGTAAAACAGTCCGCTTCGCTCACCTTCTTGCAGGCCTTTTTGCTTGCCTGCGACGCTGATGTCTTGGCACGGGAAGCCGAAGCACCAGAGGTCGGCGGCTGGTACGTCATAAGGCTTAACTGTTCGTACATCGTGGTTTTCCCACTCTCCTTCCGTATCGTACATAGCTTTATACGCCGTCCTGGCGTACTTATCAAACTCACAGAAGCCGACGCATTTATGCCCGGCTTGCTCTAAGCCTAAGCGAATACCACCGATTCCTGCGAAAAAATCTACAAAGTTCATTTCTTTCTCCTTCTCGCTCCGCACTTCTGCGGCGTATTCTCACACCGCTTGCACGGGCGGTCGCACTCACAGCAGCAAATGTGAAGCAGAGTGCTTATCACGCAGTCCGGTGTAACAGCCCTGCAATAGTATTTAGGCTTTAAGCGTGCTTCTAGTGCGCTAGCAGTTTCATCCTGCTGCGTAATGGTTTCCGGCGGTTTCGGTGTACCCGTCAGTCCCTTTACCTTTGCTTTACATCTCAACAGGCCACAAGATTTTTCCTTGCCTTTCTTAAACTCCCAGATGGTCACTTTTTTTGTTTTGCCACAATCGCAACGCACCAAGAAGTAAGCTGAACCCCTATCCTGGTAGCCTAAATACTTCTCAACAGTCAGCGTGCCAAATTTCACGCCAACCCATGCCGTCCAATTATTCACGCCAGCACCTCCAAAGTAAGCGTATCGCCACATTTCAGCAGCTTACTTTTACAAGGCTCATTATGCTTGCGACTGTACGTAAAGTCGTTCATGTAGCATTGCAGGATACGGAATTGATTGTCAATAGCGTTATCATTCAAGCCAATCTGCCGGCCGTACTCAAACACTGCTTTATCCTGCGGCATATACGGCATAATGAGCCGGTGTTCCGTCAACTTTGCCGCCGTCCATTTCAGCAGCATACTGTTCAGCCTATCAGCAAGCGGCTTGCCGTCGCTCAGCTTCTCCATGTTGCAGCGGTTTATATTCTCCTGCACATGAGCTTCTTCTGCCTGCTTCAAAGCAGCCTGCATCAGCGCCGGGCTGATTATATTCACGTTAAGGCCGTTCGCACCGGTCAAGGTAAGCGCTATCTGCTCTGCCTTCTCCCACCGGTCAAGGCCTATATTTTGCTGATTAAAAATTCCTGCCCAAAGGTTTACCGTTTCGGACAAGATTCTTTTCGCTTCTTCCATGCGGTCAAAGCCGGGCCGTATATCCTGCGGCATCCGCTTGCCTGCCTGTTGCAGTTTAACAATCGTTTGGGCTATTCTCTGCTGTTGCAGCATCGCCCTCACCTCCTACATCTCCGTAAAGTTCGTTTACCAGGTCCATGCCAGAATATCCGGCACCTGCATTCTGCTTCTTGCTGTTGCCGCTGGCATAGTTTCTTGCTACGGTCTGCACATACGCAAAGTTTCTTGCGCCGTGCTCAACCGCCGCTAATATTCCCTGTTCAACGGCAGCCTCACCAACCTCACCTAACAAGGCCTGCAGTTTTTCTCCGACGATTGGAGTAAGCGGCATCATGTTTTTCTCCCATAAGGCAAAAATTTCAGTATGCGTTTTTTCCTCGTCATCGTCATTTCTTTTAGGATGATGATAATCATCCTTTTCTTTTCTATTCTTCTCTTCTCTTCTCTGTTGCGTGACATTGCGTGACTTGTCACACTCTGTCACGTGACTGTCACGTGACATATCCTCATCAACATTGCGTGACTTGTCACACTGTCTTTGCTTCTGCTTTCTCAACCTGTTCTGCTCACGTATCTTTTCTAGTCCCGTGATATTTTGATGCTTCTCCCAACCTAAAATTTGAATACAACCATCACTTTCAACTTCTATTAATTCCAAATCCTGGAATAAAGTTAATGCTTTGTCGGCAATGGTTTTCGGCACGCCGAAATCAGCAGCTAATGACTGCGGAGTGTACATCACGTTTTGAGAGATGTACACCCTACCGCCATCGTTAACGGTTCCTGCTGCGCACAGCAGGTGCACCCATAATAGGACCAGTTCCGCGCCTTTAGGTTGATTCAGCAGGTATTTAATTTTGCGATTTTCAAACAGTCTTGTCGAAAGTCTTACCCAGCCTACATCAGCCATGCTTTACCACCTATTTCATGCTTGCTTCAATTTCTTCTGCCGTGAAGATTTCGCCGGTTACAGTATCAACCTTGCCGCCCTCTGTAAGCTCCTGCGTTTGTTCCTGCGCTTGTTCTGCGTCAACGTCGATGTATTCAGCTTCGCCGGTGTTTTCGTTCATAGAAGCCACTTTGTTTTCATTTTCAAGTGCCTTCATTAAGTCAACAGACTTCGGAGCATAAGTTTTGAGGATAGAAATAAGTACCGTTTTGCAGGCCATTGCATCAAAGTCTGTTTGCCACGGGCCACTGTTGAAAGCCTTGCTAAAGCGTTTAGCGTGAGTAACAACTTCTTCTTTGGTCCAATATGCAGCCTTTTCAAAGCCGTCAATCGTTTCAAAGTACGCATAATAGCCTACAACCTTATCGCTTATTCTTTTTCCCTTATCATAAGTTTCATCGAGCACGCACCAATTCAACAGTTCGCCTTCCCGCACCGGCGTCATGATGATTTTTTTCATGAGACGGCTGCGCTGTGCCAGTTGAATCAAACCACGATAGCCGGTCTGGTAGCACGCCTGCCCACCACGCGGAACGATATACGCCTCTCCCAAATCCGGAGTTACCGAAAGTTTAAGACTTGCCGCCGTTGCTGCCGCCGCAAGGATTGTGCGATAGTCCGCCGCGCGCAGCAACTTATTGTTGTTGCATACCGTAAGAACGCTGGACAAAAAACTGCCGGCATTTTCACCAAGCATCTTTTCAAAGCGCTGCTGCACCGCTGCACTGTTAATCGCTAAGCTCAAAGTCGACGGAGCTTTTACCGCACTAGTATCCACTTTTTTTGTAATACCTTTTGTTGTTGCCATTATTCTTTTAACCTCCTTAATTTCAAACAGTCTTTTTCGCTGTCATACAGAATTTCTTCCAGCGACAAGTCCAGAACCTGCGCAATTTTAATGCGCGTAGCAAGAGTGATATTCTTTACAACGCCGCACTCATAAGTTGAGATTGTCGGTGTTTGCATATGGATTCTCTTCGCCACATCAGCTTGACGCAGCCCTAATTGGTTACGTTTATGGAACAGCATAACGCCTAATTTCTCTTGCTCTGTAAGGCTCATTTTAACGTGAACCTCATACTAGGCTTGCCAACCTTGGCATACTTTTCGTACACGTCCGGCAGGTCTTTTTTCAGTGCCTTTTTGTCCAGCGTTACTCTTCCGGCAATCTGTATATAGGTAATTTTTCTATCCATAAACACGCCGCTTTCGCTGCCGTTCAGCATGAGCTTCAAGGCGTTTTGTGCCTGCGCTAACTGTTCTTCCAGTACCTTTTTCGTTGCCGTCAGTCCGTCAATACACTTAATGTATTGCTCTGCTGCGCTAGGCAGTGCGATACTGTCAACTGCTAACTTATCCTTATTCATTTTGTCAATGGTTGCGGCAGTGCTTTCGCTGCCGTCAACCTCCGGCGGGATGTTGCTTTGCAGGTTATTCCAGAATATAATCGCTTGCGCTCTCATATCCGAAATAAACTCATCATTGCGCGGAATTTCTTTCCATACAAAATGATTGCCGCCGATTAAGCAGGCAATATACCACTTCTCGCAACCGGTAATCATCATGTACCATTGACACTGGCAATAGTAGCTGTCTGGCAGTTCGTCACCGTCCCAATCCTTCGACTTAAAGCCGTTCGCAGTCTTACATTCAAGGCCTGCGCTTTCACCCACCACTAATCTGTCGACGTTTGCAAGCATGAAATCATAGCTTTCATCTTGCAATGTGCCGCATTTGCGAACCTTCTTGCCGGTCAGCTCGCAGAATCTGTCAGCTACCACCTGTTCAAGGACGGTTCCCCAATAAACAAATTCATTATTGGAAAGGTCCTCTGCTTCTACATCGCCATGCTTTTCAGCGTAGAGTGCGTAAGCGCTTTTCCAGGGATTAAGTCCCATGATGCAGGCCACATCACTGCCGCCGATACCGCTATTGCGGACGCGTTCCCACGCCACGCGGTCAGCCGCCTGCTCAACTGTCATAATCAGTTTACCCTTCATCAAGCCTCATCCTCCATTTCTTCTAACATGTGCTTTGTAGAGAGTGCTGCATAACGAGCAGCGTCTTTGTCGCATAATGTCATTGCGAGGCAATAAATCACATCTTTACGGAGCTGCGGCGCGTCGTATTTTTTCTCAGCAATTTCCGCAAGCGCCAGCAAATGGCTCATAGTAGCAGCTACGAGAATTTTAAAATCTTCGGGGTTCTTTTTGATGATAGTCACACTCATATTGACGAGCGCTTTTATAAACTTCTCGCTGACTTCCTCAAAAGTGCCTCTGATACCTACAATGTTTCTGCTATCGTTAGCGGCAAGCACTACGCCGCCATTGCGGACGAAATCTTCAATCGCCAACTTGAAATTTTCTTTGTTGTTCATAAAATCAATCTCCTTTTAAAAAATAATATTAGATTTCTTTATATAACGGAATAACAATTTGTTGTCCCGCTTGTAACTCTTTACCTATGAGATTGTTATGCTTGCGAATATCAAACATCAGCTCGCGACAATCTCTGTACTTGTCCTGCTCTTTCATATGAGCATTTGCAATATCCCACACTGTCTCCCCTTCGCTTACATAGTAAGCAACCAGGGTTCTGCTATAACTAGGGAACAAAAAACCATGTGCCCTAGCAGCCAGTTTTGCGGCGCTGCCACCGGGCAGAAAGACAAGACCAGCAAGCAGAATAACAGTGATGAGAAAAGCTTTAGTAGTCTTACTCATTTTCCCCATCCTTTCATTACAATCTTACGCCAGCACTCGCCACCGCTGCACACGGTAACAAGCAGGCCGCTTTCCTTATCTACTACTTTAGAGAAGTTCATGTGCGACAAGTCTTTACCGCACACAGCGCATTTTCTCTTTTTCCTGGTCATTCGTACCTCCAAACTTCTGCCTCTAAGTCAAGAGGCGTAATCCCCATGTACTCAGCAAACTTTGCCGGGCTGATATGATAAGCCCAACTCTTTTTACTGCTAGCGTGAATTGCCACGCCGAACGGTAACGCGCCACTACGCAGGCCCATACGCACAAACATTTCGCTTTTTTGCATGAGCCGTGCGGCTGTTTTAATAGGAACGTTTCCAAGCATTTCTATTTCCTCCTTTTCATAAAGCGCATTGCCGTTTCGTAGCGTTTTTCAGCTCTTTCAATAGCTCCTGCGCGTTCTTTCTTTTCAGCTTTTTCTTCCAGCGTATCACACCGGATTGCGCCCATGATTCTTTTCAAGTCTTTGTCGGTCCTACTATTCAAAGCACACCTCCTGCCCGCGCCGACGCTAGGCGCGGGGCTTGTTTCTATTTCAGCCCTACTACTGGCCGACTACCTGTTGTTGCTGTTCGCACAGTCTTACGGCAGCTTGCAAGCCTTGCATATATGCGGCCGCAACCATAAGGCCGTCCGCTTTAAGCTTGGACATATCAACCGCCGTGCGCTTTACACGCTTTTCAGCAAGCATTTCTTTCACTTCCATTGTTGCCACCTCCCTTTTACAAGATACATAATGCCTAATTTAGACATTTTATTCTTTTTTTCAACACCTTATGCTGTTATTATACTACTATCAATTCTTCTCGTCAACTATTTTTGTCTATTTCCAACATTAATTCTTGTATTCTCTCTATGTTTATGTTAAAATAAACACGTAATGTTTGGTGGCGACACTAGAAAGGAGTGACTTGCAATGAATGAGCGTTTAAAGCTATTGCGCAAAGCTTTAAAACTGAATCAGTTAGAATTCGCGGAGAAAATACAAATAGGACGTTCCACTTTGGCAGGCTATGAAAACGGGCTTACTAATATGACAGATAGGTCCATCCGTGATATTTGCCGCGTGTTCTATGTTAATGAAGATTGGCTACGTACTGGCGAAGGAAATATGTTCCGCGCCAGGAATACAACCAACGAAGAATTAGCACTGCAAATCGGCAAACTGTTAAAGACAGATGATGAGTTTACCAAGAATCTATTTTTGGAATATCTCAAACTGCCGCCCGAAATGAAAACTTTATTTGAAGATTTCGTTCACAATCTGGCCAAAAGCAAATAACCGGCAAATAAAAAAATCCCCCGTACCATCCGCGGTACGGGGGATTTTGCTATGCCTTTTAAATTAGTGCAGCAAATAAAAAAATCAATCTTCGTCTACAAGTCCAAGGATAAAACTGTATATGACAGCCAGCGTTTCTTCATCTTTCACTTCCCGCAATATACCGATTATCCTACTCAATAAAACCTGCATTGTGCCCTCCATTCAAATTAAAGCAGGCCTACAACATTAAGAACCTATTTATATTCTACCACTAAGCTCGCTCATTATAAAGAGTTTTAGGAAAAGTAATTATTTGAATTGCAGTTTACATTTAAATGTGCTATTATTAAATCAAATAAAGACAGAAAGTGAGGTGGTTAACATGGTTGACAGTGACACTATAAGCCTACAGATTAAGAACCTCTATCAAACAATTTTCGCTGTGCCATTGGCGCAAGGCGTGACATGGGCAGTCTAAAAGCTGCCCATTATTTTTTTATTACAAAGGAGAGTATTTATAATGAGATTTAATCCAATAGAGTTTTTCTATGAGTTGCTTAACGGGAATCCTTATCTTATTGGTGTGCTAATCTTTACCGTGTGTATATCTCTTATTCCTAATTCGTTATGCGAAACTATATTAGAACTGCCCCAAAAAATAAAAAAGATGTTTGCAAAGAAGCCTGTTGATGCACCAATTCAACAGGCCAACCAAAATTACGACTTCGTTCCGTCTGACGATAATTATTTTACTTTCAAAGGCAGAATAGGAAGAAAAGTTTTTATTAAAAGAACCGCTATTGCATATTTAGGAATTATTCTGGTAGCGGTATTCTTTTCATGGTTAGCAGGTTCAACAAGTGAACTAGAAAAAGTTTCTCTATATAGCGCATTAATGCTTGTCTTTATGTTCCCTTTTACACTCTTCTTATACGCCAACACAAACAGACGCTTTCATGATATTGATAAAAGTTCAAGATGGACATTAGCAATGTTCCTTGCAAGCAACACTGTTGCGCTATTCTACTTTCTTCTACTGCTCTATTTGTTTTGTAAAAAAGGCAATCCCGGTGCAAACGAATATGGCCCGAATCCATTGCAGCAATAAGCAACGATATTTTCAAACAAAAACAACAATAGCCCACGCCGTACACGTGAGCTATTGTTGCTGTTGTTTTTGCCGAACCTTAAACACAATTTCGAAAGGAGGTTTGTCTTGATGAAAAAAATCTGGAAAACATGAAAACCTAGAAAAAAGGAGAAAGAAGGGAATCAAGATTGCATCTTCATTTCAACACCCCGAAAAAATGAAGGTACTATAGTGCTTGTATCAGTGTTCGCGGAAACTGCGCCGTCTACTGCGCCTACACCGGACCGCACAGCCGCCCCGAACACCTACTTATATTATATCATGATAATATGTTTAATTTGTGAATAATAACTTCATATAAACGCTTGAAAGAATTAATACACAGTTTATCCACAACTGTTGCAAAAAATGCAACAACTGAAAAAGGAAGGAGCAACTAAACATGAAATTACCTAACGGCTATGGTTCCGTTACGAAGCTGACCGGGAACCGGCGGCGACCGTATATGGTCCGCATCACAACGGGCTTTACCAATGACGGCCGGCAGCTTATGAAAATACTAGGCTACTATGCAAAGCGCACAGAAGCACTTACTGCCCTAGCCGAATACAATCAATCGCCCTATGATGTTGAAAGTGTGGGCTTGACGTTTGCCCAGGTACACGAGAGATGGGAAGCCGCAACCTACGTTGACGGCAAAGAGCAATCTAACCAATATAAGGCAGCATATAAGCGCTGCGCGCCACTATGGGATATACCGTTCAAAGATATTAAGACCGCGCAATTTCAGCAAGTCATAAATGACTGCGACAAAGGCTACGCTACCAAGAAGGCAATCCGAATCGTATGTAATCTGATGGCCAAATATGCGCTTGCTAATGATATTATAGTAAAAAATTATGTTGAGCTTACTAGCCTACCGCCCCAGGTTGAAAGCAGAATACACAATCCGCTTACTAAAAAGGAGCTTGCTATATTATGGGAAAACAGCAAGGATATAAAAGTGCAAGCCGTGCTTATCCTCTGTTATACCGGCATGCGCCCCACCGAGCTAGTGAAGGTTGAGAAGGCGAACGTCGACTTTGAAAATAAATTCTTCGTTGGCGGCATGAAAACTGCGGCAGGCCGCGGCAGAAGAATTCCTATTGCTGATAAAATATTCGACTTCTTCAAGGATGCTTGTGAACGCAGCACCGGCGAATATATCTTTTCTGATGAACGGGGCAAGAATATATCCTATGACACATACCGCAGCAGATATTGGGAACCGGTAATGAATATGTTTAAGATGGACCACTTGCCCGGTGACGGCCGCCACACTTGCGCAAGCCTGCTTGATGATAAAGACGTAAATGTAAAAATCAAGAAGCTAATTCTGGGGCACGCCAGCTCCGACGTAACGGAAAGAGTTTACACTCATAAGACGTTAGAGCAACTGTTAGAGGCTATAAATTTAATATAGTTTGTTACATACGTGTTACATATGTGTTGCATACTCGTTACATACGTAGCTGATTTTCTATGAGCTGTGGACACTTTTTGAAAATAATGGAGGCGAAGAAAAAGCCCGCAACCTGCATGGTTACGGGCTTTTCTTGCGATTTGTGATTGATTGAGATAGCCTTCTCTATTAACGTTTGGAGAACTGGCTAGCTTTACGAGCTTTCTTCAAGCCGTATTTACGACGTTCTTTTTCGCGCGGGTCGCGAGTCAGGAAGCCTGCTTTTTTCAGAGCAGGACGGAATTCAGCGTCAACTTTCAGCAGAGCGCGAGCAATGCCGTGACGGATAGCACCAGCTTGGCCGGAAATGCCGCCGCCGTTTACGTTAACGAGTACGTCATATTTGCCTTTGGTTTCGGTAACTTCGAGCGGTTGGTTAACAATCAGCTCTAAGGTTTTCAGACCAAAGTATTTGTTCAATTCACGGTCGTTGATAACGATGTTGCCTTCACCCGGAACCAGGCGAACGCGAGCAACAGAAGATTTACGACGACCAGTTGCGTTATAAGTAACTACTGCCATTTATTTGTTCCCTCCCGGATATTATCTAACGTTGATTTCCATTACTTCAGGTTTTTGAGCTGCATGCGGATGTTCGCTGCCAGCATATACATGAAGTTTGGAGAAAATTTGAGCGCCGAGGCTGTTGTGCGGAATCATGCCTTTAACAGCGAGCTCTACCATTTTTACAGGGTTTTTCTTCAGCATGTCGCCAGCTTTTACATAGCTGTCGCCGCCGAGATAACCAGAATGACGGAAATAAATTTTGTGAGTCAGTTTTTTGCCGGTCAGAACAACCTTATCTGCATTGATAATGATTACGTGATCACCGGTGTCCATGTGCGGGGTAAAGGTCGGTTTGTGTTTACCGCGCAGGACTTTTGCAACCTCTGCAGCCAGGCGGCCCAGAGTTTTATCAGCTGCGTCAACAACGTACCATTTGTGTTCGATGTTAGACGGATTAGCCATAAAAGATTTCATCGCTTGTGTCCCTCCTAGATATTTTCCAAATATACAGTTCGTTGCGATCTTCTCACCGTATTTCGGGGCTAGTGAAATCAAGCGGAAAATCACGTAGATATATTATACGCAACTTAAGAGTTTAAGTCAAGTATTTTTGTTAAAATTTTAGCATTTTCCAAGAGTTTTTCCCTTAAAGCTGCGGATACTCCCGATAACCGACCTCCGCCAGGTATAAACCCTGTGCCGGAGCAGGCTCGTTCAGAAATTCACAGCGCTGTGCCGTCAGCTCGGCGGCAAAATCCTGCACCGTGCGCTTGCCCATTCCCACCTGTACCAGGGACCAGACTATGTTGCGTACCATGTGATACAAAAAGCCGTCACCGCTGATGCGGAAAAGAATCTCTTCTCCCTGCTGCTGCCACCTGACAGCATAAATTGTTTTTATCGGCGAAGTATCAACACTGCCGCTGCTTCGGAAAGCACTGAAATCATGCGTTCCCAGCAGCAGCTCCGCCGCTTCGTTCATGGCCTTCACATCAAGCTGCTGACGCAGCTGCCAGGCATAACGCACCATAAAGGGATTGACGTGCTCATTGACAAGCAGCTTGTAATGATACGTCTTCCACTGTGCGCTGAAGCGCGCGTGGAAGCCTTCCGGCATCTCCTCGGCGCTCACCACCACGATATCCTCCGGCAGCAGGCTTGCCGCCGCACGCACCAGATTAGCACAGGGAATGCGACCATTCGTAGTAAAGGTCACCGTCTGTGCCAAAGCATGTACCCCGGCATCCGTGCGCCCACTGCCTGCGGTTACTACAGGCTCGCCACACAGCATAGTCAATGCATCTTCCAGCACATTTTGCACAGTCTGCACGTTTTTCTGCTTCTGAAAACCGTGATAGGCACTGCCGTCATAGGCTACAACCAGCTTTATTGTACGCATACGTTCCCCCAGCGCAATACTGCGAGGCCAACCGCCAGTATAATAATCAAAGCAAAGGACAGATAATCGCGGCCGGCATATACCAGCTCGTGCATGCGTGTACGTCCTTCACCGCCGCGATAGCAGCGTGCTTCCATAGCCACTGCCAGTTCGTCGGCACGGCGGAAGGCACTGATAAACAGCGGCACCAGCAAAGGCAGCATATTTTTCATTCTCTGGAAAATATTACCGCTGGCAAAATCAGCTCCGCGAGAGGTCTGTGCCTTCATAATGCGGTCTGTTTCATCCAATAATGTAGGAATAAAGCGCAAAGCAATGGTCATCATCATAGCCAGCTCATGCGCAGGAACACCCAGCTTTTTGAACGGACGCAGCAGATTTTCAATACCGTCTGTCAGTACAATCGGTGATGTCGTAAAGGTCAGCACCGAAGAAAACAGCAGCAGCAGAATCAGGCGAACTGCCATCTTTACGCCCATGTCGATACCTTCGGCAGTTACGCTCAAAAACTTCCAGGTAAAGACAATATGCTCGCCGGGAGCAGTAAACATATGAATCAGCATCGTAAGAATAACGATAATCCAGATAGGCTTCAAGGATTTAAAGACCAGCATCCACGGTACTCTTGAAATAAGAATCACCACAGCTGCAAAGGCAGTCAGGATACCATAAGCCAACGGCGTTATCGCAAAGAAAATAGCAATGATATAAATCAAGGTAGCCAACAGCTTAGTACGCGGATCAAGCTTATGGATAAAGGAGTTACCGGGGAAATATTGTCCTAAGGTTATATCTGTCAGCATTATTTCCACCCCTTTGCTTGCTTAATCGCCTTAACCAGGCTCATATCGTCTTTAATATTCTCTTTAACTGCCAAGCCGTTTTTGCGCAACAAATCAGCCAGCTTATACACCTGCGGCACATCTACGCCAACCTTGACAAGCTCGTCTGCATGCTGCTTGAAAATATCTGCGGGAGTACCGTCGAACAGCACTTTGCCTGCATTGATAACAAGCAGACGGTCAGCATATTTTACTGCCTCCTCCATACTGTGCGTTACCAAAACAATGGCAATGCCACGGCTCTTGTGCAGCAACATTATTTCCTTGAATACCGCATTACGGCTGCGTGGATCCAGGCCTGCGGAAGGCTCGTCCAAAACCAGATAATCCGGGTTCATCGCAACTACGCCGGCAATAGCTACACGGCGCATCTGGCCGCCGCTCAGCTGAAAGGGAGAGCGCTGCGCATAGGTATCATAATCCAGGCCGACGAAGGCCATAGCCTCACGCACCTGCTTTTCTACCTCATCCTCGGCAAAGCCTTTATTGCGCGGACCGAAAGCGATATCCTCAAAAACAGTTTCCGCAAACAGCTGATGCTCGGGATACTGGAATACCATGCCTACCTGCTGGCGTGCAGTCTTGGCCTCTGCACCCTTGGCAGTAATATCAATGTCATCAATGCTTGCGCTTCCCTTATCCGGCTTCAGCAAGCCGTTTAAATGCTGTACTAAGGTAGATTTGCCGCTGCCTGTGTGTCCTATAATGGCAACTATTTCGCCCTTGGAAATCTCCAGCGACACATCATTGAGTGCCAGGCGTTCAAACGGCGTACCCTTGGAATATGTATGATATATATTAGAAAGTTTTATTGACATAATGCCTGCGCCAGCTCCTCATCTGTAATAATATCCTGCGGCAGCTTTACACCGCTTTTGCGCAGCTCGCTGGCTACCTTCGCTGCCAGCGGAGCCTCCAATCCCAAGGCCTCCAGCTCATCAACTCTGCTGAAAACCTCACGCGGAGTACCCATAAATCTGATATGACCTTTTTCCATAACAACTACGCGGTCAGCAGCCAGTGCTTCCACCATGTAATGCGTAATATAAACTATAGTCATATTTTTTTCTTCATTGAGCTTACGTACAGTGCCCACAATTTCCTTGCGTCCCTGCGGGTCAAGCATCGCTGTAGGCTCGTCCAGCACAATGCATTCCGGCTGCAGCGCCAGAATACCTGCTATAGCCACACGCTGCTTTTGGCCGCCGCTCAAAAGATGCGGTGCATGCTTGGCATATTCCGTCATGCCTACAGCAGCTAATGAATCTGCTACACGCTGCGGTATTTCCGGTCCCGGTACACCGATATTTTCCGGACCGAAGGCCACGTCCTCTTCCACAATCGCGGCAACTATCTGGTTGTCTGGATTTTGGAACACCATGCCCACCTTTTGGCGGATATCCCACATTTTGTTTTCATCTTCAGTATCCATGCCATCTACCAGCACAGTGCCGTCTGTCGGCAGCAGCAAAGCGTTCAAATGACGTGCCAGCGTAGATTTACCGCTGCCGTTAGCGCCGATAACAGCCACAAATTCGCCCTGCTTAATTTCCAGGCTTACGCCGTCCAGCGCCCTTACCTCATTGCCATCAGCATCTGTATAGTAATGCTTCAAATTCTTTATACTAATCACAACAGTGCCTCCATCATAAATTCGTGTACTTACTAATTATATACGCGGCAAAAGGATTAGTCAACCTTCTTTTCTTGTAAGGTTAACCATAATGTTAAAAAAGTAAACCATAAACGCAGGAGCACGTTTACGGCTTATTCTTTACTTAAATAAAAGCATCAATCCACCTATGGTCGGCATACTGAGAATAATATAGCGCAAAGCATTGCGCGACGCCAAACGCGTAAGCTTGGCACCCAAATATGCGCCAATAGTCAGTCCACCCAAGGTCTGAAGAAAAATATAAAAATCAAGGTGACCATTGACTAAATATCCTAAACCGCCGGAAACAGAAATCGGCAAAATAACCAGCATCGTTGTACCGATGGCATGATAAAGCGATACACCAAAAAACAGCATCAGGCTTATCTGGATAAAAGCTGTCGCACCGATACCGAAGGCTCCGCTCAAAAAGCCTGTAACTACACCGATTGTCAGCGCATGTGCATAAAAGCTTGCGCCCTCTGCTTTCGATGCATGCTTTGCCACAAAGCTGTCCAGCATATCCTTACGGAAAAGAATAAAGTAAAGCAATACCGATGATGCAAGCATCAAGGCTGCTGTCATTTTTGATAAAATATCTCCCGGCAAGGCATCAGAAATACGTGCGCCGGCAAACGCTCCCAGCATACCGGCACCGCCGGTTGTCAGCCCAAGGCGCAACAGTACATCACCTTCACGAAAATGGCTTACGGCACCGGAAATCATCGTAAATGACATGGCAGCCAGCGCAACACCAAGCGCAGTATGAATCGGCACACCAAAGCCTACAGAAAGCAGTGTAATCGTTAAGCCTGCACCACCTGCACCGGCAAAGCCAAGCAGACAGCCTAACAGAATCATTGCCAAAAAGATCATTTTCAGTCCCCCTATTATAACTAACAATACTATAACCTTTATTTTACCAATATCAGAAAGTATTTTCCAGCAAAAAGAAAGACTACTGCAAATTTATGATAAAAAAGCAGCAGTCTTGCCAGTAAACGAGAAAACAGCCTGCAGGGGATATTGCAGGCTGTTTCTCTTAGGAAAGCTGTTTATGATGAATTTGATGGGAAGGGTGTAGCAACTTCTTGCTACACTCATAGTATACTATATTGCTGTGACATAGCAAGGGCAAAGTTTTGAAGAAATCGTGAATAAAATTCCTGCATGAACTGCTCTTGCATTAAAAATTAACGCTTATTTATCCGTAATCTGTGCTCCAAACGGCAGCAGTGCCAGCTTAGCCAGCTTAAAATGCTGCATACCGAAGGGAATGCCGATAATCGTGCAGCACAAAATCACAGCAAAAACAGCATGCGTAATTGCCAGCTCGATACCACCGAAAATTAGCCAAAAAATATTTAACAGCAATGAGGTTGTTTCGCCGCTCAAAACTACGTCCTTACCAAAGGGGAAGAAGCTCAAGCGTCCCAGCTTAAAGCACTGCAGCCCGACAGGAATACCGATAATCGTCAAACACCATAACAGACCTACCATATACCAGATAATGCCTGCTAAAATACCGCCAAATAAAAACCAGATAATATTACCGATAATGCTCATTGCACACTTCCTTTCATCTACTGATACTGACAAACCAACCGGCACACCGAAAAATATACACGTAGTCGGTTACTGATACATTTGATTTAAAAGACTGTAAGTAATCTCTCTAAGGCTAGTTTAGCATACCGCTAACTTTTGTGCAAGCGCAAAGGCAAGCGGCACTGTGGGAACTCTGGGGAGAGTCTCACAGTGCCGCTGCCTATATAAAATTAATTGGGAAAACTTAATGATTGGTTTCTTCGGCTAATTTTGCCGGAACCAGCTCAGATTCTTCCTTGAGATGTTGTTGATATGCTTTAGTTTCAGCAACAACTACGCTGGAAAGAGCAACCAGAGCAATCAGGTTAGGCAGAGCCATCAGACCGTTAACGATATCGGACATAACCCAGATTTCTTCCAGTTTCAGGAACGGGCCGCAGGCAACAAGAATGATGAAGCCGATGCGGTACGGAAGAATTGCTTTAACACCCATCAGGTATTCTACGCAACGTTCGCCGTAGTAGTTCCAACCGAGGATAGTAGTGAAGGCGAAGAGCACCAGGCCAACCAGCAACAGCCAGCTGCCGAAAGCAGGGAATGCGGAGGTGAAGGCTGCATTAGTCATAGCAGCACCGTTGAGTTCACCGTTCCAAACGCCGGTAACAATCAAGGACAAGCCGGTCATGGTGCAGATGATGATGGTATCAATAAAGGTACCGGTCATGGAAACCAGACCTTGTTCAGCAGGCCAATGAGTTTTGGCAGCAGCTGCTACGATAGGAGCAGAGCCTAAGCCGGATTCGTTGGAGAATACGCCGCGGGCAACGCCATTACGCATCGCCAGCATAACAGTTGCACCGAGGAAACCGCCCTGTGCGGCAGTAGTAGTGAAGGCACTTTCAATAACCAGTGCAATAGCGCCGGGTACCTGGTCGGCGAAGCTAACCAAAATGCCCAAGGTAGTAAAGAAGTAAATTACTGCCATACCGGGAACAACCTTAGAAGAAACGGTAGAGATGGATTTCAGACCGCCGATGGTTACGGCAGCAACAAGAATTGTCAGCACAATGCCGGTATAGAGAACCGGGATGCCTGCAGAGATTTTGGTAATCTCAACAATGGAGTTTACCTGAGCAAAGGTACCTACGCCGAAGTACGCGCACATGATACCGAAAATACAGAACATCATAGCCAATGGTTTATATTGCTTGCCAAGACCGTTTTGAATGTAATACATCGGACCGCCGGAGATATTGCCGTTAGCGTCGACAGTACGATATTTTACAGCCAGCAGGCATTCTGCATATTTGGTTGCCATACCGAAGAAGGCAGCCAACCACATCCAGAACAAAGCACCGGGACCACCGGCCTTAATTGCGGTAGCAACACCAACAATGTTACCGGTACCAACAGTTGCGGCAAGTGCGGTACACAATGCTTTAAAGCTGTTTACGTCACCATGACCTTCATTCTTAGCGCAGAAGATCAGCTTCAATGCCTGCGGCAGCTTCAATACCTGCAGCAAGCCTAAACGAATAGTCAGCATAATGCCGGTACCTACAAGCAGCACCAGTAGCGGCGGACCCCAGACAAACGAATCAATTGCATTCAATGTTTCCAACATGATGATTTCCCCTCTCATTTTCAAAGTTCCCTAAGTAAATAAAAAGCCGGAGTATGATTATCTGATACTCCGGTTTGTCAGCGGCCCTGATAGCTGTGCTATCATTGTTGTTTTGCTCCGTCCACTGGCCTGAGAGATAAGGATGTGTATACGCACATCTTTGCACCTTCGGCGCCCATTCAAGGGACTCTCCAGAGTTGTGTCTGTACACGGTTCTTGCTTTTTATAAGCACCTGAGAGTTTTGCTCCTTCGGTAGGCATAGCCTTCTCCTATGTACTTCATCCACTCATTATTTACTTATGTATCTGATTATAACACACTTGAACTTAAAATCAAGAGTTTACGTCAATGTATACACGCATACATATAAAACTGTAAACCGACGTATGTTTATCGATTTTTTTAATAACAAAACGGCGCTGTGGGAACTCTGGGGAGAGTCGCACAACGCCGTTTTGCTATATTAATATGAAAGATTAGGCTTCTTTATTCTTTTCTTCAGCCAAATGCTTTTGATAAGCCTTGGTTTCGGCAACAACTACGCCGGACAAAGCAATCAAAGCAATTAAGTTAGGAATAGCCATCAGGCCGTTAACGATATCCGCCAAAACCCAAATCTCTTCCAGCTTCAGGAAAGGACCGCAGGCAATCAGGCAGATGAAAATAATGCGGTACGGCAGAATTGCCTTTACGCCCATCAGATATTCTACACAACGTTCACCGTAGTAGTTCCAGCCAAGGATAGTGGTGAAAGCAAAGAGTACCAGGCCAACCAACAGCAGAATGCTGCCAAATGCAGGGAACGCCATAGTGAAGGCAGATTCAGTCATTGCGGCACCGTTTAAAGGTCCGCACCATACACCACTGACAACTAAGGACAAGCCGGTCAAAGTACAAATGATAATTGTATCGATAAAGGTACCAGTCATAGAAACCAAGCCTTGCTCTGCAGCCCATTTGGTTTTAGCGGCAGCTGCTACAATAGGAGCAGAACCTAAACCGGATTCATTAGAGAATACGCCGCGGGCAACACCGCTGCGCATTGCCAGCATAACGGTAGCACCGAGGAAACCGCCTTGAGCGGCAGTCGGAGTGAAAGCGGAATTCAGTACAGTTGCAATTGCAGCAGGAACCTGGTCTGCAAACACAATCATGATACCAACAGTAGTCAGAAAGTACAGCAGAGCCATAGCAGGAACTACCTTCGCAGCAACGGTTGCAATAGATTTCAGACCGCCGATGGTTACGGCAGCAACAACTACAGTCAGAGCAATACCGGTGTAAACAACAGGAATACCCGCAGAAATCTGAGTAATTTCAACAATGGAGTTTACCTGAGCAAAGGTACCGATACCAAAGTATGCGCACAGAACACCGAACACGGCAAACATAACAGCCAGCGGTTTGTATTTTTTGCCCAAACCATTTTCAATGTAGTACATCGGGCCACCGGAAATATTGCCGTTGGCATCTACGGTACGATATTTTACAGCCAGCAGACATTCGGAATATTTGGTTGCCATACCGAAGAAGGCTGCCATCCACATCCAGAACAATGCGCCCGGGCCACCTGCTTTAATTGCAGTTGCAACACCAACGATGTTACCGGTACCAACGGTTGCAGCAAGCGCGGTGCAAAGTGCTTTAAAGCTGTTTACGTCACCGCTACCATCGTTCTTAGCACTGAAGATCAAGCCCAAAGCCTGCGGCAGCTTGAAAACCTGCAGCAGCTTCAGACGGAAGGTCAGCAGAATACCGGTACCAACCAAAAGTACCAGAAGCGGCGGTCCCCAGACAAACGCATCAATTTCATTCAAAATTTCCAACATGATTCAAACATCTCCCTTTAAATTCCCATTAATTATTTATAAGCAAATAAAAAACCGGAGTATACAAAAAATACTCCGGTAAAAGTCAATGACATATGATAGGCAATAGCGCCATCACATAAGCTTTGCTCTGTCCACTGGCCTGAGAGATAAGGACGTTTCTGAATTTCAGAATACATCTTTGCACCTTCGGCGCCCATTTAAGGGACTCTCCAGAGTTGTGTCAGCATACGGTTCCTGCTTAAAATTAAGCACCTGAGAGTTTTGCTCCTTCGGTAGGCAGTGCCTTCTCCCATATACATCATCCACTCGTTATTTACTTATGTACGCTATTATAACACACTTTTTGAAGAACGCAAGTCTTTTTTCAATAATTTTTTATGTATACACGAATACATAAGCTACTGTAACGTTTGAAGCAAATTATTGGCAATTTTCACTTGCAAAGCTGCGCTCACTTAAAAGATAACAGGGTAAAGCAATAAGCTGTGCCGCAACAGAAACAATGATGAAGGTATTCAATGAATAATCATAAACAGCTCCCAACAGCCAGCTGCCCATAAACCACGCTAAGCCAAAGAAAAATTCGAACGCACCGTAGCTGCTGGCACGATGCTCCTTGCTCGTCATGGTGGCAACCGCAGCCTTCATAATTGATTCCTGAGCGCCCATGCCTACGCCCCACAAAGCAATACCCAGCATAATCATAGCAGGCGAAGTCGCGCCAAAAGCAAACACAGCAAAGAACGCGGAAATCGCAGTAGAAATAACCAATGCCTTCGTGCGCATTTTGTCAAACAGCCAGCCAAAGAAAAGCGCTGCCACCGCATCCACAAGCATCGCACCGGAATAAAGCAACGGCAAAATACTGTCATCAAAAAGCTTATTTTTTGCCACATGCATAGTCACCAGCGGAAAATCTACAAATCCGAAAGCAAAACAGCTGATACCTGCAAGATACAAATAAAAGCTTTTCCTGCCTACAAAGCTATTCTTTTTGTTCTCCTTAGCTTCCGGCTCAAAGGCTTCCGGATTCGGGAAACGGCTTTTAGCAAACAGTAAAAAAGCAATTGTACAGACTGCCGGCAACGTCAGAAAAGCAAAAGCTGCATTATATACCTCGTATTCATCACCATGTTTATAGAGCATTATTACATAAAGCAGCAGGGGACCGATAAAAGCACCAAGCTGATCCAAGGCTTCCTGAATAGCAAAGCTTTTACCTACACCCTCCTGTGAAGCCGCAAAGGAAAGAATTGTGTTCTTCGCAGGCTTTTTTATCGCCTTGCCGATGCGCTCAACAACGAGCAATACACAGGCGGCTATCCAGCCGTCACGATGCACAAGCGCCAATGCCGGCACCGCAAAAACGTCTACAGCATAGCCTAAAATCATAAAGCCCCAATAGTTGTGCGTTTTATCAACTAATCGGCCAAAAAGATAACGCAGGCCATAGCCTAAAAGCTCGCCTATGCCGGAGATAAAACCGATGGTAGAAGCACTTGCTCCTAAAATTAATAAATACGCTCCCTTAATACTTGTCGCCGCTTCATGCGTCATATCGCTGAACAAGCTGACGATACCAAGCAGAACGATAAACGCCATTGCGGAATTTTTATTGTGCATACTTACGCCTCCAATTCAGTTATCATTTTCTTATTATAGCATAATATTTTAAGCTTAAATACACTTTAATTTATCAAAAAATTATTAAAAGCGCCTGCAACATCACGTCACAGGCACTTATCGGTTATATAGACAATAATAGCTCAGCTCACCCCTTTTTCATTCTCAGCACAATCCAACTTTTATCGGCATCAATAACCTGCCATTTTTTATTCTGTTGAGCAATAAATCTATCATAGCTTTTGGGCGTAACAACAACAAAACGATACGGATTCTGCTCCAGTGTTGCGTAAGGCATAACATTCTTGCTTGTCCAGGAAAAATCCTTGGGCACATAGCCCGCAACCTCACGCTCGTGCATCAGCTTGACAATTTTACTGTTGCTGTAAAAAACAGCGGAAGTGGGATATGTTCCATACAGACCAACCTCCTGCACATTTTCCGCTGTCAGCATCTGTCCCAAATCCTTAGCACTGCGTTGTTCGCTAAACGGCACAGCAATGCCGAAAATCAATGCGATATAAAAAACTACCGACAGCACCGCAATACCATAAGCACGCTCTTCTGTCATTAAGCGCAATATATAATCCAGCATCACGCCGATAATCAGCGCCAGCGGCAGCAAGAACAGCAGCTCAGATGCTATAAGCTGATGACTTACCGCAAACCATGCTCCCACAAGCAGCAAACCAAAGCCTCCGCCGACAAATATCATATAACCGCCATCCACACAGTCCGTATATTTTGCCAGCATGCTTCCCAGCAAAAGGCTGACCGGAAAAAGCAGCGGATAGGTATAGGTGATGTATTTCGTTGCCATACATTGAAAGAAAACGAAAACAACAAGTGCCCACAGCAGCAAAAATTTTTGCTGTTCTTCCAGGCTGCGCTGTCCCTGCCGCCACCATTTATAAGCAGCCCATGGAACAAGTCCGCTCCACGGAAACAGCGCCAGCAGATTTACCAGCGTATAATAATAAAATACATCGTCACGCGGGTGTTCCGATACCGTTGCGCGCAGGAAGTTGTGTGTGCCGAAGAAGGTATTGAGGAAATCACTGCCGTGCAGACTGTACATTACAGCATACCAAGGCACAGCAACCGCCGCACAAAGCAATGTGCCGCTTACAAGATGCATGCGCTTCAGTACGTGCCAATCACGCTGCCACAACAGGAATAACGTAATAATCAATCCCGGCAGCAGCACGCCAATCGGACCCTTAGTCAAAACCGCAAAGCCTGCTGCAGCATACATAATGTACCAATAGCGCGCCCTGCCGTCACGATAGCCAAGATAGAAAAACAGCAATGTCGCACTGAAGAAAAAGAACAATACAGCATCTGTAATCACCGACTTGCTGATCAGAAAAAATTCTACACTGCTCAGCAGTACCAATGCACTGATGAAACCGCTGCGCACATTTTCCAGCTTGCTGCCGCCCCACGCCAATAATGCCACGCTGCCTAAACCGAACAACGCCGGGAAGAAGCGTGAAGCAAATTCCGTAAAGCCAAACATTTTATAAGCCAGCGCCGTCAGCCAATAAAAGAAAATCGGCTTATCATACCAGTAATGACCGTAAATCTGCGGTGACAGCCAATTGCCGCTCAGTACCATTTCCTTCGCCGTCAAGGCATAATTAGATTCTACGCTGTCTGTAATCAGCAGGCTGCCATTACCCGCAAAAAGCAATGCTGCGGCAGCTGCAAAAAGCAGCAGCCAATATTTTCGTGGCATAAAAAATCCCCCTTCAGCAGCAGAGCTTCTATACTCCGCTTTTCATTAAGCACAGTATAAACACCTTCACTTAATGATTACTGAAAGGGGTATTCATCTTAAATTCAGCTTATAAGAAAGCCTAATAATTACTTTGCAGCCGTCAGCAGCTTCACATACATGATAGTTCCCCGCGGCTTGTTGTCGAGAACCTTGATGCTGCCGCCATGCTGCCGCACAATAGCCAACGCCAGCGACAGTCCTAAGCCCAGGCCACCCTGACTGCGGCTGCGAGCCTTGTCCACACGAAAGAAGCGGTCAAAAATCTTCTGCTTATCTTCGTCACTGATGCCACAGCCCTCATCACGTACCTCCAGTACCAGATGCGTTTTCACCTTGGCTGCACGCAGAGTAATTTGCGCCTGCTCCGGTGAATACTTCATAGCATTATCCAGCAAAATAATCAGCAAGCGCGATAAAGCCATTTCATCACCCTGCATTATCAGATTATCCTGGATTTCCTGCTTCAACTGCAGCCTTTTTTCCGCTGCCAAAAGCGTCATCTGCGCTGCAACCTTTTTACACATTGCCGTCATATCCACCTGCGCAGTATACACCGGCAGAAAATCCTCGTCACTGCGTGCCAGTGTCATAAGATTTTCCGTCAGACGGCTAAGTCTTTCAGATTCGCTTTGCAGCATTGCTACCGACTCTTTAGCGAAATCACTCAGCCTGCTGTCCTCATCCTCCTGCAGTCCCTGTACAGCCAGCTTCATAACGGCAAGCGGTGTGCGCATCTCATGCGAAGCGTCTGCCGTGAACTGCTGCTGCTTGGCATACATATTGCTTAGCGGACGTATATTGCGGCCGGCAAGCCAATAGCCGAAATAGCAGGCGGCAAAATACAGCACCAACGCCATACACAAAAGCAAAAACAGTGTTTTATAGGCAGCATGATAATAAAACTCCATATTCTTGAACATATAAAGCCTGCCAAGTTGCTTATCACCGTCAATAACAGGAGCAACCGCAGCCAAATAACGATAACGCTCGCCATTTTCTCCATGCATCCGCAAAAGACGTGATGTATTCAGCTCTTTCGGCCAGTCAGCTTTATGCTGCATGATTTCCTGTCCCGCCTCGCCCTGGCCCAGCTGATTTAAAATAACCTTTGTGCCGTCCGCTTCAACAAAGTAAGCAAGCATCTTGCCGCTGCGGATAGCCGCTTCGGAGCAGGGAGGCTCCTCTGACTCTACCCATTCCTCACCCTCGTGGTAAATCTGAGCTACAAGGTTTTCCTTTTCATACGCCAATATTTCCCACCAGATAAAGGTATAGGCAGCAGCCACAATAACCAAAATCAAAGCACCGAAGATGGCTGCATACAAACAGGTCATACGCCTGCGCAGCTTTTCAAAAGGCTTATTCCACATAATAACCCACGCCCCGCATTGTCTTAATCAGCTCTTCGCCGTTCAGCTCGATAATCTTTTTACGCAGCAGACGGATATGCACATCAAGATTGTTGTCTGTCACATCGCTGTCAATGCCCCAGATACGGTCCTGCAGCACCGCACGCGGCATAACCTGTCCGCGATTGCGCAAAAGCAGCTCCAGCAGCTTAAATTCACGCGGACGCAGCTCTACACGGCGTTCGCCGCAGGCCAGGCAATAGGTAGAGCTTTCCAGCGTATAAGCACCGTAACACAGCTTCTCCGCGCTATACTGTCCCTGACGGCGGCAAAGAGCGTTAAGACGCGCCACCAGCTCCTCCAGTTCAAACGGCTTTACCAAATAGTCATCCGCACCGCTGTTCAAACCCTGTACCTTATCCGCCAGCGTATCCTTAGCCGTCAGCAGCAATATTTTACCCTGGTAATCTTCTTCACGCAGGCGCTTGCACAGATCAAGACCGCTCAAAAGTGGCATCATCCAGTCCAAAACGAGCACATCATAACCGTCGGTATACACAACATCATAGGCAGCTTCGCCATCCTGCACCCAGTTTACGGTTATATTTTGCTTTTTCAGCAGCATACTCAAAAGCTTGCCTAAATTTATATCATCCTCAGCTAAAATAATCTTCATTGTTTTCGCCTCCATTACAGCTATTGTATCATAATGCAGTATAGGCATGTAAAATTAATTTTAACTGAAAAAATCGCTGCCGAGGATTTGCCTTCAGCAGCGATTGTCTTACATGATATATCTGTTCAATGACGGCACAATTTCCGCATAGGTGCCTTTTTTATTAGCCAGCATAATATTAATGGCCCATACAGTCTGTCCGCGGTCATCCTCCGTGCGTGTGGCCTGCAGCTTACGGCTGGTACCTTTAAAGCATACGATATCTTCCAGCTCCAGCAAAAGCGCCATATCCTCACGTTTGTAGCCTTCAAGGCAGCGGTCGGAAAACATTACTGTCAGCATCAGCATATCATCCATACGCCAGCATTCCAAGCGATAGGCACGGCCATCGCTCAGCTTGCCGTTATAATAGCCGACATCCTGCACGCCGTCCTCATCCGGCTCATAGGGAGAAGGAACATAATCAACGCGGCAGGGAACAGGGAATTTTTTTATCAGCATAAAATAGTTCTCCTTAGAGAGCAAAGCGCCTCAGAGCTTGAGGCTTTGAGGCGCGCTTGCTTATACGTTATTCCTTATCGGGAGTTTCCTCTGCTGCGGTTTCAGCAGTTGCAACTTCGGGCATCGGAACATTATATTTAACTTTGATATCACGATAACGGCTCATACCGGTACCTGCCGGAATCAGCTTACCGATGATAACGTTTTCTTTCAGGCCCAGCAGTGGGTCAACCTTGCCCTTGATAGCAGCATCGGTGAGTACGCGGGTGGTTTCCTGGAAGGAAGCAGCGGACAGGAAGGAGTCGGTAGCCAAAGAAGCTTTGGTGATACCCAGCAGGATAGCACGGCCTTCTGCAGGAGTCTTGCCTGCTTCCAGCATCTCGGTATTCTGCTCTTCAAATTCTGCCACATCAACGTCTTCACCCGGCAGCATTGTGGTGTCACCGGATTCCTCGATGCGGATTTTGCGCATCATCTGGCGAACCATAACCTCGATATGCTTACTGTTGATATCTACGCCCTGAGACTTATAAACGCCTACTACCTGAGATACCAGATAGTTCTGGGTAGCCTTCACGCCGCTGATACGCAGTACGTCATGCGGGTTAAGAGAACCTTCGGTCAGACGGTCGCCCTTAGCGATTTCCTCACCCTCAACAACAGACAACTTAGCGCCATAAGGAATCTGGTATTCCTGGTTTTCGCCATCCAGTGCCATTACGGTTACCTTGCGGCTGTTGCCCTCCTGGGTAATATGTACGTGACCTGCAACCTCGGACAGAATGCCGGGATGTTTCGGTTTACGTGCTTCGAACAGCTCCTCGACACGAGGCAGACCTTGGGTAATATCGTCTGCACCTGCAACGCCGCCGGTATGGAATGTACGCATGGTCAGCTGAGTACCAGGTTCGCCGATGGACTGTGCGGCAATAGTGCCGACTGCCTCACCAACATCAACGTTCTTGCCGGTTGCCAGGTTACGGCCATAGCATTTGCGGCAAACACCGAACTTAGCCTTACAGGTAAGTACGCTGCGGATTTTAACCTTTTCACGCAGCTGGCAGATACGTTCTGCCATAGGCTCGGTAACATATTCATTGATATGATAAAGAATTTCACCGTTTTCATCCAGAATATCCTCAGCCAGGTTACGGCCAATAATACGGTCATGCAGGGTTTCAATGATGGTTTTCTCTTTTTTGCCTTCGGTAATTGCCTCAACCTCAATGCCGGCAATTTCGTTATTGCGGATACGCAGCTCCTTAACGGTACCGTCAGCCAGAACAGCGTTGATAATGTCTTCGGTCATAGTTTCGCCGGTATGTGCCAGCACCTCGCCTGCACCGTTAACAATATCTGCTGCTACCTCTTTGCCGTTGAAGTTATGCATCATTGCTTCCTTCAGCACATTATGAGCAAAGGTATCGCTGATGTTGATGCGGACATTTTCGATATCCTCACCATTCATATCTTCGTCGGAATAGAGATTAATTTCTTCAACACCTGCATCGTTGAGCTTAGCAAAAAGCTCTTCGGTGATGTTGGTATCTGCTTCAGCAATCAGGTTGCCTTCTTCATCAAGTACGCCGGAAGCCAGGGTACGGCCCATAACCTTTTCGCGGATTTTGTTCTGGCTTGCACCAAGAACAGCCTTGCTCAGACGGCTGCGTTCCTTAACCAGGTTCATACCAACGATATCGCAATCATCCTCACGGACAATTACGTCCTGTGCAACGTCAACCAGACGACGAGTCAGGTAACCGGAGTCAGCGGTACGCAGTGCGGTATCGGCCAAGCCTTTACGAGCACCATGAGAAGAAATGAAGTATTCCAAAATGGTCAGGCCTTCACGGAAGTTAGATTTGATAGGACGGTCAATGATACGACCGGAAGGATCGGCCATCAAACCACGCATACCGGCCAGCTGACGAATCTGCTGTTTGTTACCGCGGGCACCGGAGTCAGCCATCATGGAAACGGGATTGAACTTGTTCATGGTGGATTTCATCAGCTTATCGGTAACCTTATCGGTTGCTTCGTTCCACAGGTCAATTACCTTACGATAACGTTCGTCATCGCTCATCAAACCACGACGGAAGAGTCGCTCAACCTTATCAACCTCATGCTCTGTTGCTTCCAGAATAACTTCTTTTTCAGCAGGAATCTGAATATCGGAGGTTGCGATAGAAATACCGGATTTACAAGCATTATCGTAACCCATTTTCTTAACAATATCCAGAATTTCGGCAGTACGCAGGTTGCCGTACAGCTTGTGAGCTTTAGCAACGAGTTTGCCTAATTCCTTCTTGTCAATCAGCTTGCCAAGATGCCAACGCTCAACTTCAACGGTTGTTTCGACAACATTACCGGAAGCATCCAGGCGCTTCTCAACAACCTGATCTTTTTCTTTATGATAGTAACGCATTTCCAGAGGCAGCTCGCCATTGAAAATAGTGTTACCTACAGTTGTAACTACCAAAGACATACCGGTTTCACCGACAGCTGCACCCTTTTCTTCATCATAGATTTCGCTGTTGGGAATATAAACCTCGATAGGTACCTGCAGATCTACCGCATGGTGGAAGTAAGCCAGCTGAGCTTCATCCACGCTGCTGTAGCGGGTTCCTTCACCCTTAACTTTCGGGTCATCCTTGCTGGTCTTTTCAATAGTCAGATAGTAGGAGCCCAAAACCATATCCTGGGTAGGAACAGCAACAGGCTTGCCGTCTTTCGGTGCCAGGATGTTGTTTACGGACATCATCAGCATACGTGCTTCAGCCTGAGCCTCAACGGAAAGCGGCAGATGGACAGCCATCTGGTCACCGTCAAAGTCGGCATTATAAGCGGTACATACCAGAGGATGCAGCTTAATAGCACGGCCTTCGGACAGGATAGGCTCGAAAGCCTGAATACCCAGTCTGTGCAGAGTCGGTGCACGGTTCAGCAGTACAGGATGTTCTTTGATTACCTCTTCCAGAACGTCCCATACAGCGTTGGTAGCACGCTCTACCATGCGCTTAGCACTCTTAATGTTAGTTGCTTCACCGCTGTTTACCAAACGCTTCATAACGAAGGGTTTGAACAGCTCCAGAGCCATTTCCTTCGGCAGGCCGCACTGATGCATTTTCAGCTCAGGACCTACAACGATTACGGAACGGCCGGAATAGTCAACACGCTTACCTAACAGGTTCTGACGGAAACGGCCTTGTTTACCCTTGAGCATGTCGGACAAGGATTTCAGAGGACGGTTGCCGGGGCCGGTAACCGGACGGCCGCGACGGCCGTTATCAATCAAAGCGTCTACTGCTTCCTGCAGCATACGTTTTTCATTGCGGACAATGATATCGGGCGCATGCAGCTCCAGCAGACGTTTCAGACGGTTGTTACGGTTAATAACACGGCGATACAGATCGTTCAGGTCGGAGGTTGCGAAACGACCGCCATCCAGCTGTACCATAGGACGCAGTTCAGGCGGAATAACCGGAACTACATCCATAATCATCCATTCAGGACGGTTGCCAGATTTCAGGAATGCTTCGGCTACTTCCAGACGGCGGATAGCGCGCACACGGCGCTGACCGCTCAGCTCCTTCATTTCATGGCGCAGCTGCTCGGTCAAAGCTTCCAGATCAATAGCTTCCAACAGCTCTTTAATAGCCTGAGCACCCATACCTACACGGATGCCTGCTTCAGGATATTTATCACGTTTTTCCATGTACTCGGGCTCGGTCAGCAGCTGGCCTTTAACCAGGTCAGTGCCTTCACCCGGATCAAGTACGATGAAGCTTGCAAAATACAAAACCTTTTCCAGGCTACGCGGAGAAATATCCAAAATCAAGCCCATACGGCTGGGGATACCCTTAAAGTACCAGATATGGGAAACCGGCGCAGCCAGTTCGATGTGACCCATACGGTCACGACGAACCTTGCTGCGGGTAACTTCAACGCCGCACTTGTCGCAGATAATACCCTTATAACGGATGCGTTTATATTTGCCGCAATGACATTCCCAATCCTTAGTAGGGCCAAAGATTCTTTCGCAGAACAGGCCATCCCGTTCCGGCTTCAGGGTTCTGTAATTGATGGTTTCGGGTTTTTTTACCTCGCCGTAGGACCAGGCTCTAATCTGGTCCGGAGAAGCCAAACCGATACGCATAGACACAAAATTATTTACGTCGATCAAGAATCATTCGCTCCCTTCTCTTACATATTAGTCGGATCATCTAAGTCACCATCGGGGTTATCGGTAATAGTGAAATTACCCATATCGGCAATGATGTCCCCAGAATCACTATCATCCTCGGTAGCGTCATTATCAGCATAATCATCAACAGGCTTTTCAGGTGCGTTTTCAACAACCTGGCCGTTGATGTCTAAATCAACCTCGCGAGCGGTGGTTGCAATATCGTCATCCTCATCGTCGCGCAAGGAAACCTCTTCCTCGTCCTCGTTGAGAACCTTGATATCCAGACCGATGGACTGCAATTCCTTAACCAGTACCTTGAAGGATTCAGGAATACCAGGATCAGGTACATTTTCGCCCTTAACGATTGCTTCGTAGGTCTTAACACGGCCAACAACGTCATCGGACTTAACAGTCAGGATTTCCTGTAGGGTGTAAGCAGCGCCGTATGCTTCCAGCGCCCAAACTTCCATCTCACCGAATCTCTGGCCGCCGAACTGTGCTTTACCACCCAACGGCTGCTGGGTAACCAAGGAGTACGGGCCGGTGCTGCGGGCATGGATCTTATCATCAACCAAATGGTGAAGCTTGAGGTAATAGGTCAGACCAACGGTAACAGGGTTATCGAAGGGTTCACCGGTACGACCGTCATACAAAGTGGTCTTAGCAGTTTTATCAATGCCTGCAAGCTCCAGTGCATCAGCAATATCCTGCTCATGCGCACCGTCGAATACAGGTACGGAAATCTGTACTGCTTTTACGCTCTTGCCACCGAATTTATCAATTTCAACAGTTTCCGGCATACCATATTTTTCATAATCGTAGCCGTAATGCTCTAATTTCTTAGCGGTTTCGGAATTAGACAGCTCTTCCTTGAAGGCTGCTTCAAATTCCGGAGTACCTTCTGCTGCGCCAGTTTTTTCAACGGCATTCAGCTTAGCTGCCAGGTTGGTAGTATCAATTTCCATACCCAGCGCACGTGCTGCCCAGCCCAGATGGTTCTCCAGTACCTGTCCGATGTTCATACGGGAAGGTACGCCCAGGGGGTTCAGTACGATATGTACCGGTTCACCGGTCGGCAGGAAAGGCATGTCCTCACGTGCCATAATACGGGAAACGACACCCTTGTTACCGTGACGGCCTGCCATCTTATCGCCTTCGGAAATCTTACGTTTCTGGGCAATATGTACACGAACCTGTTCGTTTACTCCCGGCGGCAGGTCATCGCCGTTTTCGCGGCTGAATACCTTAACGCTGACAATCTTGCCGGCTTCGCCGTGCGGTACACGCAGGGAGCTGTCACGTACTTCACGTGCTTTTTCACCGAAGATAGCACGCAGCAGACGTTCTTCTGCAGTCAGCTCGGTTTCGCCTTTAGGAGTAACCTTACCTACCAGAATATCGCCGGGGCGTACTTCGGCACCGATACGGATAATACCACGCTCATCCAGATCCTTCAGAGCTTCGTCGGATACGTTAGGAATCTCGCGGGTAATTTCTTCTTTACCAAGCTTGGTATCGCGGGCATCACAATCATATTCTTCAATATGAATAGATGTAAAGATATCAGCCTTTACCAGATCCTCGTTCAGCAGAACAGCATCCTCGTAGTTATAGCCTTCCCAAGGCATATAAGCAACGATTACGTTGTGACCTAAAGCCAGCTCGCCATGATCGGTAGCAGGGCCGTCAGCCAGAATCTGCTTTTCGGTAACCTTGTCGCCTTTGAAGACGATAGGACGCTGGTTAACACAGGTACCTTGGTTGGAACGTTTGAATTTCAGCAGCGGATATACATCCACTTCACCGTTTTCTGCACGTACACGGATTTCGTTGCCTACTACGCGGATAACTTCGCCGGCACGTTTAGCCAGAACGCAGACACCAGAGTCAGAAGCAACCTTGTATTCCATACCGGTACCGATAATCGGAGCCTGAGTGCAGAGCAGAGGTACAGCCTGACGCTGCATGTTCGCACCCATCAGAGCACGGTTAGCGTCATCGTTCTCCAAGAACGGAATCAGCGCGGTTGCGATAGATACTACCTGTTTAGGAGAAACGTCCATCAGGTCAACCTTATCCGGAGTAATGGAGAGGACATCATCCTTAGCACGGGCGGTAACACGCTCGCCCAGGAAGTAGCCGTCATCATCCAACGGTTCGTTGGCCTGTGCTACGATATATTTATCTTCTTCGTCCGCAGTCATGTATCTGATTTCTTCAGTTACACGTTTATTTTCTTTATCAACAACACGGTACGGAGTTTCCATAAAGCCATATTCATTGATAACAGCATAGGTGGACAAAGAACCGATCAAACCGATGTTAGGACCTTCAGGCGTCTCGATAGGACACATACGGCCATAGTGGGAGTTGTGTACGTCGCGGACTTCATAGCCTGCACGCTCACGGGACAGACCGCCGGGGCCGAGGGCAGACAGACGACGTTTATGAGTCAGCTCTGCCAGAGGGTTGTTCTGGTCCATGAACTGGGACAACTGGCTGCTGCCGAAGAACTCCTTAATAGCAGCAACAACAGGACGGATGTTAATCAGAGCCTGCGGGGTAATAACCTCGTTGTCCTGAATGGTCATACGTTCTTTTACTACACGCTCCATACGGGAAAGACCGATACGGAACTGGTTTTGCAGCAATTCGCCAACGCAGCGTACACGACGGTTGCCCAAATGGTCAATGTCATCGCCGGTGCCATGGCCATCCATCAGGTTCAGCAAATAGTTAAAGGAAGCAAATACATCCTCATTGGTAACGGTATGCATTTTTTCATCGATGCCGGTGGTGAACATCAGAAGCATTTCTTCTTCATGGTTCTGAATCTTGACAGCACGCAGACCGCGTTCGTTATAAATGCCGCTCTCTGCAATCTTATCAAGATTTTCATCGGTCATCTTAGTGCCTGCCGGCAGGATGATTTCGCCGGTTTCTTCATCAGCAATAGCCTCAGCCAGTACGGTACCACTCAGGCGGTTGCGCCAGCCAAGCTTTTTGTTGAGCTTATAACGGCCAACATTAGCCAGGTCATAACGCTTGCTGTCGAAGAAGGTGTTTTCAATCAGCTGTACGGCATTTTCCAGAATAACAGGCTCGCCCGGACGCAGCTTCTTGTAAAGCTCCAGCATAGCTTCATCTCTGTTAGTGGTAGTATCCTTTTCCAGAGTTGCCAGCAGCGCAGGATGATTGCCGAAGCAAGCCAGGATCTCATCATTGGAGGACAAGCCCAAAGCACGCAGCAGCACGGTTGCCGGAACCTTACGGGTACGGTCTACACGAGCAGAAATAATATCATTAATGTCAGTTTCATATTCAATCCAAGCGCCACGGTTAGGAATTACAGTAGTACCGTAAATCTTCTTACCGCTGGGATCCATAGTTACACTATAGTAAACGCCGGGAGAACGCACCAGCTGGCTGACGATAACACGTTCAGCACCGTTGATAACAAAGGTACCGGTATCGGTCATCAGCGGGAAGTCGCCCATAAATACAGAGGATTCCTTAATTTCGCCTTTTTCCTTGTCTTTGAAAATCAGGCGTGCTTTAACGTTCATCGGTGCAGAATAGGATTCATCTCTCTCCTTGCACTCTTCAACGCTGTATTTAGGAGTTCCTAATTCAAAGCTTTCAAAGGAAAGCTCCAGATTACCTGCAAAGTCTTTAATAGGAGAAATGTCATGCAGAATCTCCATGAGGCCCTTTTGCACGAACCATTCGTAGGATTTTCTCTGGATATCAATCAAATGAGGCATTGCCAAAATTTCATTGATTCTTGCATAACTATACCGAGTCCTATCACCTACTGGAACCGGTTTAAACATGTAATTCCTCACCCCTTCTTGTATTATCAGCACACTAAACTCGGCGAATCATGCGCGACAAAAAAAACAACAAGGTTCTTACCACAAGGACCTTGTCAGTTGTCTTCGATGATCTGCCTCATCTTTCATTATAAGCAAGATACGCCGTTCAACCACTGACCCGGCAGTATTTGTTGTCAAAATTTACACCTGCAAAAATAATAATGATGTAGTATGATATGTTATCATAAATTACGCAAGTTGTCAAGATTTTTGTCAAAAAAATACAGACACACCATCTTCGATGTGTCTGTATTCGCATAGCCGCAGCTTATTCAAAGCGGCCTTTAAGTACAATCTCTTTATCCAGAAGTGCAACCTGGCCTTTAGCAAACAATGCGTCGATATCCAGGTTTTCGTCCAGAACCAGCAGGTCAGCATCCGCACCGACTGCAACGCAGCCTTTAACGCCGGTTTTGCCGAGCAGCTCGGCAGGTGTAGAGGTCAGCAGCTTGATAGCCTCTTCCAACGGCAGACCGCGACGCACCAGACTCTTGATAGTCAGATGCAGATATTTAGGAGAGCAGTAGGTCAGACCGATGCAGTCACCGTTTTCATTGAACTTAGGTTGAGAACCGAAAGCATCACTGCTCATCGTCAGATGATCGGTGCTCATGCCCTCCCAGCTCAGGATTTCCATAATCTGCTCTGCGCCGATTTCCATATCCTCATCAGTGCTGCCGGCAGTCATGTCGAAATAGCCGCCGCGACGAACGAGCTTAGCGCCCTCTTCCATCAGCTCATGTGTACGCAGCATATGAGTCGGCAGGAAGTTTTTCGCAGGAACATCGGAATGGTCCAGTGCGTAGAACAGCGGGTCCAGCTTACCAACACCGGAGCCCATATGCATGGTTACCAGACCGGCAACGTTGGCCAGCAGGCCGCCGCGACGGGTTGCGGTAGCAACCTCGATCAGCTCCGGTCCCTGAGGATTAGAGCTGCGGTGATCGCTAACTGCAATCTTGGTGCCGATAATCGGTGGAACCATCATGATATCCTTTTCGATAGAACCGGTAATGGTCGGCGAAGGAATTCCGTAAGCACCGGTCAGGCAGTAGGCAGTAATGCCTTCTTCCGTCAGTGCGCGTGCCTTAGCCACGAGGTTTTCTACGCTTCTGGTTACACCGTCTGTACCCAGCAGGCCCAGAACAGTAGTAATACCGCAGCTGGTAATCTGGCTCAGCATTGCTTCAGGTACGCGGGAAGCAGGGCCCTGCTCACCGCCGCCGCCGGTGATGTGCATATGCATATCAATGTAACCTGGCAGCAGTTTTTTGCCGCTGAAATCAAATACCTCAACCTCAGGCATACCTTCGTAGCCTTCGATTTTATCAGCAATACGCACTACCTTATCTGCAATAACCAGCACATCTTTTTTACCAAGATGCGCAGGTGCATAAACGTCAGCGTTTCTAATTAACTTAATCAAAATGTGTCACTTTTCCTTTCATTGTGTACTAAGCAGTTGCTCAGTACTGCCGACTTGCTTGCGCAACCGGCTTATTTCTTTTCGTCTTCCAGCTTAGCAATACCGATACCGGTGTAGCCGTAGAACAGAGCGATAATGAAACCGGTGTAGCAGAGAATTGCCCACGGTGCATAATCCAGAGTTTCAATGCCGGTGCAGGCGGTCATATAAGCACCTGCTGCAGACCAGGGAACCAACGGTACAAATACAGTACCTGCATCCTCCAAGGTACGGGACAGGTTCTTAGCAGCAAGGCCTCTAGCTTTATAAGCATCACGGAACATTTCACCGGGAATCAGAATGGACAGGTAGGAGTTACCGGTACACAGGCCCATGGTAATACAGGAAGCAACGGTGGAAGCAATCAGATCACCGGTGCTCTTAGCAAAGGTCAGGATTTTTTGCAGAACTACTTCCAGGCAACCGGCCTTGCTCATAATACCGGCAAAGCAGAATGCGCAGAATACCAGCAGAGTGGTGCCCATGATTTCAGCCATACCGCCGCGGTTCAACAGCTTGATAATCTGAGGAGCAGCAGTAGCCGGGTCAAAGCCGGGAGTGGTCAGCATAGAAATTTTAAAGCCTTTTACGGTAGCCAAAAGCAGGTTTTTCAGGTTGATGTTTTGGAAAATCAAAGCTTCAGCGCCAGCCAGAACAGTAGAAGCCATCATAACCGGCAGAGTCGGTTTCTTAAAGATAGAGCCTGCCAGAATCAACAGTACAGGCAGAATCAGCAGAATGTTAAAGTTGTACATGCCATCCAGCTGAGTCAACATAGTGCTTACTGCTTCGGAAGAAACATCGCCGCCGATATTGCCCTTTAAGCCTACAAAAGCGTAAACAACCAGGGAAATAATAGTTGCCGGAACAGTAGTCCAGAACATGTGAGCAATGTGCTCATAAAGAGTAGAACCTGCTGCAACCGGTGCCAGGTTAGTGGTATCGGACAGCGGGGAGATTTTATCACCGAAATAAGAACCGGCGATTACAGCACCTGCAGTAGCTGCCAGGTTTACACCCAAAGTGCTGGCGATACCCATCAGCGCAACACCCATGGTAGCAACGGAGCCCCAGGAGGTACCGGTTACGATAGATACTACTGCGGTAATCAGGAAAGCTGTTACCAGCATAAAGGTCGGGTTTACAATCTGTACGCCATAATAAATCATCATCGGGATAGTACCGGAAGCCATCCAGGTACCAACCAGCGCACCAACGCAGGTCAGAATCAGGATTGCCGGCATGCCCTTGGCAATCTTCTGGCAGATTTCGTCCATCATTTCATCCCAGGTAACACCAACGCGGTAAGCAATCAGGCCGGCAATAGCAGCTACCAACAGCAGCAGCGGCTCGGTTGCGTAACCCAAATAACCTTTGCCGACAGTCAGAATAACCATCATGGCAATAATAGGAATAACGGATTCCGTAAAGGTTGGCATACGCCTATTTGTTTTTTCTTCAGTTTTTTGCATATCCTTTGACATAATACCCTCATTTCTGCCGGTAATCTAGCCGGCTTAATTTTGCGCAAGCAACGCTATCTATAAAAATTTTATCATTATAGCTTAATTATCTCAACAGTTTTTCTTTATCTATACTTATTGGAATTTTTCTTGTATACATAAGCAATTTATTCGCCGTTCTGTATTTTGTATACAAAATTTGTACTATGTTTCGTGGACATTTGCTTAATTATGCGCTTTTTTATACTAAAAATTTAGGACTTCTTCAAACACGTTGAAGAAGTCCTAAATTAAAAAGTCAATAAGATTGCTTTTCCTATTATAGCGTTTTGATAAATTATTCTTATATAAAGAACAGAAAGTAAATTAACCCTTTATCTTTTCCTGCGACTCTTTTAAAAGCTCCAAAAAGCGCTTGGTCGGCAAGGTAAAGTTAAATTCATAATCATAAAGAACCGAAATAGGCATATTTCCCGAATACTTGACCGGGAATTCGACTAATGTCCCCTGCTCCAGTTCCTTCATTACTTTTACCCGCGGTGTCAAGGCTATACCGAGATTCTGCTCAACTGCCATCAGCACGGATTCCGAATCACTGAAGGTCAATATACTCTGTAGACGCGTGAAATCAACCTTAGATTTCAGATGCTTATAATATACCTCGCTTGCAGGATAGGCAATAAAGGGATAATCATAAATATTATTGTTTTCTCCCATCTGTTCATACAGTTCTTTGGAGGCTACAAAAACCATCGGCTGATTCCAAAGCTGTACACGCTTGGTATAAAGCGGCTGCACATCAATATGCACAAAGGCAAAATCATACAGCTTTTGTACAAAAGCATCATTTATTGTCGATTCTACCGTCATACAGCGGTTGACCTCTATATCAAGCTCGGGAAATTCCTTTTTGAGCTTCAGCAGCACAGGCAATAGATAAAAATTTATGCCCTGGGTGGAAACGCCGATTTTCAGACTGTAATTCTTCTTTTGGAACTGACGCATCACCTCCTGGCTTTTCTGATAATCAACCATCAGCTGCTGTGCTATCGGCACAAAGTTTTTTCCGGCCTGCGTCAGATAAACGTTTTTGCCATCTCTGGTGAAAAGAATAACGCCATATTCTTCTTCCAAAGCGTTGATATGATTGCTGATTGTAGGCTGGGTAAAATTAAGATATTTCGCAGCCTGCGTAAAGCTGCGGCACTGTACAACAGTCAAAAAAGATTGATATACTTGGATATTCATTTCGGATATTCCTCAAATTCTTATATTTCATCGAGAACAGGTACAAAATATGCTTCCACGCCGGTAATTTCTCCCGGCTGCAAACGCACAAAGGTTTCCGACGCTTTACCGTTGATTACAAAGCAGGAATAAGTGTACTTGCCGATTGCCTCACAGTTATCTGTTTCCTGCTGTACATCTGCTGAAGGAACAAACTGCTGGTAAATCAAATCGCAGTCATCGCATTCCTCCGCCTCGTAGCTCGTTGCACCATCAGGCTCTACAATAGCAATGCCTGCACCCTCACGCCCAAAGATAGGCTTCTTAATATAACGCTGTCCAGCCAACTGCTTGCTGTCCAAATAAGTCGGCGTTAAATGCGCAGCCAACAATTCTTCCTCTTGCGGTGTCCAGAACAGACGATGCTGATATAAATACCATGCCAGTGCCAACAGCGCTTTATTCTGCAGCACAATGGATTTTACCGGATTAACCAGATCAACAGCACCGAAATTAGCTAGCTCCATAAGCTTTAAGCCAACAGGATAGCCGTCTTCGCTTTCATCATCCATCAAAAGCTCCAGCGGATGCAGACGATACAGTATATCAAGCTTATCTTCCTTACTTTTGAAGATTTCATTGGGAATGTACACTCCGTCATCATGTACAATCAGTTCATCCAGGCCGACAAGACGACAAACGAAGGGCTGCTTGCTCAAAATGCGTTCACGCAGCACCTTTTGCACGCGCTCAAATAAAAATTTGGCGTTAGCCCAGTCCTCGCTGTAGCTTTTATCAGCAGCAAAAGCAATGCGTACTACATCCTTATCTGCATATTTAGGCTGTTCCAACAGCTTTAAAAAGGGCTCTGCCAGCTCCTCACCATCCGAACGCGGCTGCAAATGCAAGCCGTACTCCTTAGCAAAATATGCTTCCGCTACCTTGTTGGCATAAAATGTTTCCGGCAAGGCGCAGGGTGTATCCGAATTTATTTCTACCAGCTTATAGCAGCCGTCGGTATTCTTTACAAAGTCAAGACGGCTGCTATAGCTCACATGGTCTGCATTATCAGCAAGGATATATGGTGTAAGCTTATCCGTCATATTAAACAGATTAAAGGGCATTGCGCCATTATTATTGGTACGCAAAGCCTCTGCCAGGCGTGACAGTGCTGCCGTAAGGCCGGCACTGATGCGCTGCAGCTCACGCTTATTGGCATTGCTCATAAGCAGCGCGCTGATAGTAGGATAACGGTTTTCCCACTCCGGCGCATCCACATACGGCATAATATTCAAATCAATTTTATCAAGCCAGGTATCAGGCTTACGATATTTATACATCTTCATCACCTCAGGAAATTGCGCTGCCGCTGGAGCGGCTCATGCCACTGCCGATACCGCTTTTACCTGTAGTGCCCGTACTGCCGAGCTTGGAACTTTGCGTGCTTCCTGCAGTTCCCTGTTGCACAGTAGAGCCATTGGCGGTGTTAGCGTTTGGTTTAGGATTAGTAGACGAGCCTGCGGGTGCAGCATTCTGCTTCTGGTTAGCTGCAGGCGCAGTTCGCACACCTGCCATCGGGCCTACACCAAATGTACGGCCGATGAAGTACCAGGGAAAGAAGCCATGAAAAAAGCCGCCGCCGTTATCTTCATCCTTCTTTTCATCTTGATTATTCTGAGCAGAGTTATCATTCTTCCACTCACTGTCTTTATCGTTGCCACAGCCTGCAACACCTGTCAGCATAACTACCGCCAGTGCACCGGCCAAAAGCTTTTTACGTTTTTCGTCTGTAAGCATATAAAACTCCTTTATAAAAAATCTCTATCATTTTTACACAGCAATATAGTAGGTCATTTTTTATATTATAGCATAAGAATGTTAGAATGTAATTTTTTTATTAGAAAGCTGAGCTAAGGTGAAAGTATATATTACAAGTGATATCGCTAATTACTTTACAGCCGAAATCCAAGTCAATTATTAATGTATTATCTTGCAAATAAATACTACTTTAAGTCACTTATTCCACCTAGCTTATTCATATACATATCTAGCCAATCCTCCCAACAGAATCCACCTATATTTACAATCACAACATGTTCCCATCTATCCTTAATTGACTTGCCTTCAAAGATCTTAGCTTCTAACATTTCTTTGGCAGTCAAGAATTCCTCACCATCAGGTATGTCACAATACCCCACCCAATATGGTTTATCATATTCACGTAAACAGCCAAGGTAATGTTCCTGTTGATTTTTAGGCTCATCATCAAAATAAAATAAGGTTTCATCAACAAGAAAAACTTCATCATGCTCAAATATTTTAAGAAAAAATTCATATGAGTGAATCTTTTCATAGCTCATCAACCAAGCAAATCCTTTTGCCATGCGCAACGCAGGTTCTTTAAAATGATTTCCCTGATTCCAAACAAGAATACTGCTCAACCTATGATCTCTTAATGAGCGATACACATCATAAAGATCATTTGCCACCTGTGCCAGAATTTGGTTGCGTGTCTTTGCTTCCTTATCGCCAAGACTTAAATAGACTCTATTGGTTAATATTTTGTTGTTATGTACAAAATCAACAAATTTAGGAAACCACACAGACGGAGATACTGCTGCTATACATTCGAATAAATTTGTTCGATAAGCCGCCCACAATACAAATAATCCGGCTAAGGAATAGCCGCCCGCAAAAATCTTTATATCTTGATGCTCACTTAATAACGGAACAATTACTTCATTTTTTATACGTGTTAGAAGTTTTTCCGCATTGCCGGCAAATGCAGCATCTCCAAAAATCGGCTCTGCCACCCATGGTGAAAGATCGTCGTTCCAGCTATCAACCTGCACTGTAATAAACAAAAAATCTGTACTCTGCGTTATAGCTTTTATATGAGAAAGCTCCTCTTCGAGCAATGGTAACTCGTGTTCTCCTATTATTTGAAGCAAGACTACTTTTGCATCGCGATTGCCTTGATAATTGACTTGCATCCTCTACTCGCCTCCTGGTTCCGTTTCAAATATTATATATTCTTTGAGGCAGAAAATCAAAAAACTCCCGACACACCTAAGTGCATCGGGAGTTGGATTGCAGACGAATCAACAATCTATTGTGCTACTAGCGTAGCAGCAAGATTATTTAACTTCTACAGTTGCGCCAGCAGCTTCCAGTTTCTCTTTCAGAGCGTCAGCGTCAGCTTTGGAGATTTTTTCTTTGATAGCTTTCGGAGCGCCGTCAACCAGCTCTTTAGCTTCTTTCAGGCCCAGGCCAGTAGCTTCGCGAACAGCTTTGATTACGCCGATTTTGGAAGCGCCAGCGGAAGTCAGGATTACGTCGAATTCAGTTTTTTCAGCTGCAGCAGCTTCGCCGCCAGCAGCCGGAGCAGCAGCAACAGCTACCGGAGCAGCTGCGGATACGCCGAATTTTTCTTCCAGAGCTTTAACCAGTTCGGACAGCTCGAGTACGGTCATGGATTCAATAGCTTCGATGATTTGATCTTTATTCATTATAGTTACCTCCAATAATAAGTAAGTTTTTATTTTTAAGCTGCCTTATGCAGCATGCCGCAAATTAAGCGGACTCTTTTTGTTTGCGTACAGCTTCCAGAGCGTATACGACATTGCGGATAGTACCTTGAAGTACATTGACAAAACCGCTGATAGGAGCATTCATGCTGCCCAGCATCTTGGCAATAAGAACTTCTTTCGGCGGCAGAGAAGCCAGTGCTTTGATTTCGTCAGCACCGATAACTTTGCCATCAAGAACGCCAACTTTAACTTTCAGTTCTTTGTTTTCTTTTGCGAATTCGCAAACGATTTTTGCAACTGCAACAGGATCTTCCGGGGAAACAGCGATAGCGGTGTTTTTCTCCAGAGAAGGTTCCAGACCTTCAATACCAGCTTGTTCTGCAGCAATACGCAGCAGAGTGTTCTTAACTACATTGTAGTGAACGCCAGCTTCACGCATTTTGCGACGCAGCTCGGTATCCTGAGCAACAGTTAAACCGCAGAAGTCAACTAAAATAGTGCATTTGGAGTTAGAAAGCAACTCTTGAATTTCAGCAACTTTAGCTACTTTTTCAGGTCTAATAACTGCCATTTAGATTGCACCTCCTTTTTTTGATGTTTTTATTAAATCAAAAAGACCTCTCGGCCGTAGCCGGAGGTCGGAAGGTCTAATATATCTTCACGCTCCAGCCTCGGCAGGCGTAGTTAAAACTTACGCACGTGGCACCTGCTGTCTATGGCCCGATTATCTTCTGATTTAGTAAAATTAAGTAAAACTACAATTATTTGTCGCTGTTAGCTTTCAGGACGTCAACTTTAACGCCAGGGCCCATGGTGCAGGACATGGTGATAGTCTTCATGTACTGACCTTTAGCACCAGCCGGTTTAACCTTAACCAGGGTGTCAGCCAAAGTCATGTAGTTTTGTAACAGTTGCTCTTCAGTAAAGGATGCTTTACCGATAGGAGCTTGTACGTTGCCAGATTTATCGGTACGATACTCGATTTTACCAGCTTTGGATTCCTTAACGGCACGGGTTACATCCATGGTAACGGTACCAACCTTCGGGTTAGGCATTAAACCACGAGGGCCAAGGATTTTACCAAGACGACCAACAAGACCCATCATATCAGGGGTTGCGATGCACACGTCAAATGCCATCCAGCCGTTCTTGATTTTATCAACATATTCTTCACCGCCAACGAAATCTGCGCCGGCAGCTTCTGCTTCTGCAACTTTAGGGCCTTTAGCAAAAACCATAACAGTCTTGGATTTACCAGTGCCGTTCGGCAGAACCAGTGCACCACGAACTTGCTGATCAGGGTATTTAGGGTTAACGCCCAGACGGAAAGCAACTTCAACAGTGCTGTCAAATTTGGTAGCAGCGGTTTTCTTAACCAGAGCTACTGCTTCTTTCGGAGAGTAGAATTTGTCAGCTTCGATTAATTTCAAAGCGTCATCATACTTTTTGCCCATTGTTATAAAATCCTCCTATGTGGTACAAGTGGCTTTTGCCTCCCACTAAATTGAGAAGACTACTTAAAATTAGTCTTCGATTACAATACCCATGCTACGTGCAGTGCCTTCTACCATTCTCATAGCAGCTTCAACGTTTGCAGCATTGAGGTCTTGCATTTTGCTTTCTGCGATTTCGCGAACTTTGTCACGACCCAGTTTAGCAACTTTCTTTTTGTTAGGTTCACCAGAAGCCTTTTCCAGACCAGCAGCTTTTTTCAGCAGAACTGCAGCCGGAGGGGTTTTGGTTACGAAAGTAAAGGAACGATCTTCGAATACAGTGATCTCAACAGGAATGATGAGGCCAACTTGTTTCTCGGTACGTGCGTTAAATTCCTTAACGAAGGCCATGATGTTAACACCAGCCTGGCCAAGTGCAGGACCTACCGGAGGAGCCGGAGTAGCTTTAGCAGCCGGTACCTGTAATTTTACCATTTTAACGACTTTTTTCGGCATTTAATTACACCTCCTTACTCAATTTCTTCAACTTGTGTAAAGTCAATTTCAACAGGAGTTTCGCGTCCCATGATATCAACGAGTACCTTCAGTTTACCCTTTTCTTCGTTGATTTCACTGATTGTGCCTTCAAAATCCATGAAGGGCGCAGTCTTGATGCGGACTCTCTGATGTAACTGAAAATCAATTTTTGCGGGTTTGACAGTTTCTTCAACTTCCATACCCATCGAAGGCATAATCTGCCTTACTTCTTCAGCTGTAAGCGGAGTCGGATGGGTAGAATCAGAACCGACGAAACCAGTTACACCTGCAGTATTGCGGACAGCATACCAGTTGCGCTCATTTACAATCATTTCCACCAGTACATAGCCTGGGAAAACTTTATGCTCAACAACTTTTTTCTTGCCATCCGAAGTGATTTCAACCTCTTTTTCCGTAGGTATTTCAATACGGAAAATTTCATTTTCCATACCCAAGGAATGAACTTTTCGTTCCAGGTTTGCGCGCACTTTATTTTCGTAGCCAGAATAGGTATGGATTACATACCAATGTTTTCCTTGCTTTTCTTCTTCCATGAATAAACGGAAAGCAACGCTTCCCCTTCCCTCCTTACTTAAGCCTTACAGCTCATTATTGCAAAATTATGCGGAATAACATACTAAAGATGGAATCAATAATCCAGATTAGAGCTGCGCACAAAACAACTGCAATAATTACCACTATAGTGTTAGCAATAAGCTCTTGTTTGGTAGGCCAGGTAACCTTTTTTAATTCTACTTTAGTTTCACTAAGAAAGGTTGTAATGCTGAATCCCTTATTCTCAGTGTCTGTAGTTTCCGGAACGGCCATCTTGTCACATCCTTGCTATTACTACCCGGTTACGCACGAGCCAATATTATTTGGTCTCTTTGTGCAGAGTGTGTTTTTTGCAGAACTTGCAATATTTATTGAGCTCGATACGATCAGGATCGTTCTTTTTGTTTTTGTTGGTTTGGTAATTTCTCTGTTTGCACTCAGTGCAAGCCAAAGTAATCAGGTTACGCATTTAGTTACACCTCGCTTACGTACATAATAATAAAACCAATCACAAATTGTCGCTAATATAGAGTAACACAGTTAACACTTTATGTCAACTATAAATATCCGTCTGACGCAAATTTTTTCTGCACAAACAGTGCTTAGTTACTCTAAAGCGTTTCTTTGACAATCAGTCTTAAAAAATCAAGACCGGCCATAAGCTGACCGGTCTTGTATTTTGCATTACTATGCCGGAAAAATTATTTCTCTTCTACTTCGGAAACAACGCCAGCGCCAACGGTACGGCCGCCTTCACGGATAGCGAAACGCAGACCTTTTTCGATAGCGATCGGGGTGATCAGTTCTACTTCCATGGTTACGTTATCGCCAGGCATTACCATTTCTACACCTTCCGGCAGTTCGGTTACGCCAGTTACGTCGGTAGTACGGAAATAGAATTGCGGACGGTAGCCGTTGAAGAACGGAGTGTGACGGCCGCCTTCTTCTTTGGTCAGTACATAAACTTCACCTTTGAATTTGGTGTGCGGATGAATGCTGCCCGGTTTGGACAGTACTTGGCCACGCTCGATTTCTTTACGGTCAACACCACGCAGCAGGCAGCCGATGTTATCGCCAGCTACTGCTTCGTCCAACAGTTTGCGGAACATTTCTACGCCGGTTACAACGGTAGATTTTTTCTCGTCTTTCATGCCAACGATTTCTACGGTGTCGCCAACTTTAACAGTACCACGCTCTACACGGCCGGTAGCAACGGTACCACGACCGGTGATGGTGAATACGTCCTCGACAGGCATCAGGAACGGTTTGTCGGTTGCACGTTCCGGCAGCGGAATGTAGCTGTCAACTGCGTCCATCAGTTCCATGATTTTTGCTTCGTATTTCGGGTCGCCTTCCAGAGCTTTCAGAGCGGAGCCTGCAACAACAGGGATGTCATCGCCGGGGAAGTCATAGGAGCTTAAGAGTTCGCGAACTTCCATTTCTACCAGTTCCAGCAGCTCTTCGTCGTCAACCATATCTACTTTGTTCAGGAATACTACCATTGCAGGTACGCCTACTTGGCGAGCCAGCAGGATGTGCTCACGAGTCTGAGGCATCGGGCCGTCAGCAGCGGATACTACCAGGATTGCGCCGTCCATCTGAGCAGCGCCGGTGATCATGTTCTTTACATAGTCAGCATGGCCCGGGCAGTCAACGTGTGCATAGTGACGGGTTGCAGTTTCATACTCAACGTGAGAGGTGTTGATGGTAATACCACGTTCACGTTCTTCCGGAGCTTTATCGATCATGGAGTAGTCCATGAATTCAGCGCCGCCTTTTTCAGCCAGTACTTTAGTAATAGCAGCAGTCAGAGTAGTCTTGCCATGGTCAACGTGACCGATGGTGCCGATATTCAGATGCGGTTTAGTTCTTTCATATTTAGCTTTTGCCATTGTGAATTTCCTCCTTAAGGTTGTTTGTTAAAACTAGGCTTAGTTGGTGCCTTTGTTTTTAGCAATAATTGCCTCAGCAATGTTTCTGGGAACGTCTTCGTAGTGGTCTACTTCCATGGAATAGTTACCACGGCCTTGGGTTTTGCTGCGCAGGTCGGTAGCATAACCGAACATCTCAGCCAGCGGAACGAATGCATTGATTACTTGTGCACCGTTACGAGCTTCCATGCCTTCGATGCGGCCACGGCGGGAGTTAACGTCGCCGATTACGTCGCCCATGTATTCTTCAGGAACAGTAATTTCTACTTTCATGTAAGGCTCAAGGATAACCGGGTTAGCTTTTTCAGCACCGGACTTGAAGCCCATAGAACCGGCAATCTTAAATGCCATTTCAGAAGAATCGACTTCATGGTAAGAACCATCATAAACAGTAACTGCGATATCAACCATCGGATAACCAGCAACTACGCCGTTTTCCATAGCTTCTTTAACGCCTGCTTCGATAGGAGCGATGTATTCCTTAGGAATAGCGCCGCCAACAACTTTGTTTTCAAACAGGAAGCCTTCGCCAGGTTCACGCGGAGTGATTTCCAGCCAGCAATGACCATATTGGCCTTTACCACCGGACTGACGAACAAATTTACCTTCGGATTTAACAGCTTTGCGAATGGTTTCGCGATAAGCAACCTGCGGGTTACCAACAGTGCAGCCTACTTTGAATTCGCGCAGCAGACGGTCAACAATGATGTCCAGGTGAAGCTCGCCCATACCGGAAATAATGGTTTGGGAGGTTTCAGGATCAGTGTGAACACGGAAGGTCGGATCTTCTTCTGCCAGTTTTTGCAGGGCGATGCCCATTTTTTCCTGGTCAGCTTTAGTTTTAGGTTCAACTGCAACGGAGATTACAGGATCAGGGAATACCATAGATTCGAGGATGATCTCGTTTTTCTCATCGCAGAGAGTATCACCGGTAGTGGTGTCTTTCAGACCTACAGCAGCTGCGATATCACCGGAGTAAACTTGTTCAATTTCTTCGCGGTGGTTAGCATGCATTTGCAGAATACGACCGATACGCTCGCGTTTACCTTTAGTGGAGTTATATACATAAGAACCAGCAGTCAAGGTACCGGAGTATACACGGAAGAATGCCAGCTTACCAACAAACGGGTCGGTAGCAATCTTGAATGCCAGTGCGGAGAACGGAGCTTCGTCGCTGGACGGACGCTCATCTTCTTCGCCAGTTTCAGGATTTACACCTTTGATGTTAGGAACATCTGTCGGTGCAGGCATGAATTGGATTACAGCGTCCAGCATCGGTTGAACGCCTTTGTTTTTGTAGGAAGAACCGCAGCAAACCGGAGTCATTTTGCAAGCGATAGTTGCTTTACGGATACCAGCCAGGATTTCTTCTTCGGTCAGCTCTTCGCCTTCCAGATATTTCATCATCAGCTCGTCATCGGATTCAGCAACAGCTTCAACCAATGCTGCACGGTATTCCTCAGCTTTTTCTTTCATGTCAGCCGGGATTTCTACGAACTCTTCTTCTTTACCGAGTGCATCATCATAAACGATTGCTCTCATTTTGATCAGGTCGATCATGCCTTGGAAAGTATCTTCAAAGCCGATAGGCAGTTGAATAGGTACTGCATTGGCATTCAGACGAGTCTTCATCATGTCAATTACACGATAGAAGTCTGCACCGGTAATATCCATTTTATTTACATATGCCATACGGGGTACATGGTATTTGTCAGCCTGACGCCATACGGTTTCGGACTGAGGCTCAACACCGCCCTTAGCACAGAAAACTGCAACGGAACCATCAAGTACACGCAGGGAACGTTCAACTTCTACAGTGAAGTCAACGTGGCCCGGGGTATCAATGATGTTGATACGATGTTTATCGAATTGGTGCTCGGAACCTTCCCAGTAGCAGGTGGTTGCAGCAGAGGTGATGGTAATACCACGCTCTTGTTCCTGAACCATCCAGTCCATGGTAGCAGCACCTTCATGGGTTTCACCAATCTTATGTACTCTGCCGGTATAGAACAGAATACGTTCGGTGGTGGTGGTTTTACCAGCATCGATGTGAGCCATGATGCCGATATTTCTAGTTCTCTCAAGCGGAATTAATCTGCCCACTTCTTTATCCTCCTCAAATTAACTGAGACAGGTCATTACCAGCGGTAATGAGCAAATGCTTTGTTTGCTTCTGCCATCTTGTGGGTATCTTCGCGTTTCTTAACAGCTGCGCCAGTGCCATTGGAAGCGTCCATGATCTCACCAGCTACACGCTCGTACATGGTGCGCTCACCACGCAGACGAGAGTAGTTTACCAGCCAACGGATACCCAGGGTGGTTTTGCGGTCAGCACGTACTTCAACAGGTACTTGGTAGTTTGCACCACCAACACGACGGGCACGAACTTCCAGCAGCGGCATTACGTTCTGCATAGCAGCATCGAACACTTCCAAAGGATCTTTGCCAGTCTTTGCACGAACCAGGTCGAATGCATCGTATACAATACGTTCTGCAACGCCTTTTTTGCCGTCGAGCATAATTTTATTGATAAATCTAGTTAAAAGCTTAGAACCGTACACCGGATCCGGCAGTACGTCTCTTTTAGTTACAGGGCCTTTTCTCGGCATGTGTTTCCCTCCTTAGGATTAAATCATTCTTAATGTTTTCTTGAAATTATTTCTTTGCTTTAGCACGTTTTGCACCGTACTTGGAGCGAGATTGGTTGCGGTTAGCAACGCCTGCAGTATCAAGAGCACCACGAATGATATGGTAACGCACACCAGGAAGGTCCTTGACTCTTCCGCCTCTGATCAGAACAACACTGTGTTCCTGAAGATTATGGCCGATACCCGGGATATAAGCAGTAACTTCGATGCCGTTGGTCAAACGTACACGAGCTACTTTACGAAGTGCAGAGTTAGGTTTCTTCGGGGTAGTGGTGTAAACACGAGTGCAGACGCCACGTTTTTGCGGGCATTCTTTCAATGCCGGTGCAGTAGATTTGCTTTTCAGAACCTCTCTACCTTTGCGAACCAATTGGTTAATTGTAGGCATATCGGCACCTCCTTTCCAAACAATTAGATTTTAATGATTATAAAAACTCGGCTCACGCCAAGCCCTTATCGGCTTTAAGTATCGCAGCCGCTGCTGCTTTGACGTTTATGCCGCAGGCTCTGCCGATTTCCAGCATCGTTTCTGTGTTTTCAACCGGTACTGCATTTTCCCGACACAGTTGCATCAGCCTGCCGGTAACTCTCTCATCCGCATCACTTGCGATATAGACGACAGCGGCAACTTGTCTTGCTACAGCTTTTTCTGTCTGCTTAACGCCTACAGTATGCTTTTCAGCTTGCTTTAAAGCTTCAAGTGCCATCATGTTACCTCCTTCATCGAGCGCATAGCTCTCCCGCGATACTTGTATATTGTAACATCTCATGCACAAGCTGTCAACACTTTTTAGCAACTTTTTAAAAAAATTTAGCAGCGCTTTCTGCCGTGTTAATGCGCTTCTTTCTTTACACGTAGCCAAGTGTTTCATTGACTGTTTCTTCATACATAAAGTACACCCAAGGAGTACTTTTTCAGCAGAGCATTCACCTTAAATATCGCATAAAAAAGAGCTGCCAACACTTCTGACAGCTCATATGTATATTATTTTGCCACACCCGGGAAGGAAGAAACGTATTTGATTTTTATATCCGGAAAACTATCAACAAACTGAACTCTGAAATCTTCACCGTACTCAACAAATTGCCACTCGCCTATATTATTGGGAAAGCTTTGGACAACCTTTACCTTAAGATCCGGGAAGCTGTCGACAACCTTTACCTTAATATCGGGAAAGCTGTCAACAATTTTCACTTTACCGCATAGCTTGATATTTTTATAATAGCCTGCGCTGTTGATAGGAGTGGCAGCTCCTGCGATACAGGGAAATGCAGCAACCAACAGCAGACTTAAGCAAAGAACAGTTTTTTTCAGCATTCCTCTTCCTCCTTTCATTGAGGACGTTTTTATTTTACGTAAAATACACGGTTTGCTTTACGCGGAGCAGCCTTAGGTACAGGGCCGTCAACATAGCCGAGGATGCAGTGGCCTACGCCCTCATACTCTCCTTCAATGCCCCATTCCTTCAGCAGCTGTTTGCCTTCTTCGGAAGCAAACTCTTCCTTGGCACGGTTAATCCAGCAGCTTCCAAGACCTACAGCATGAGCTGCCTGCATCAGGTTGCCCATTACCAGGCTGCCGTCATAGGGAGTGAGCTTATTGCTTTTAGGTCCCAAAACAACAAGAACCACAGGTGCGCCATAAAAACTGTCGCTGCTTGTGCCCAAAATTTCACGGTTCATCTGCGCCAGCTTGTCGCGAACCTCTTTATTGGTTACCGCAACAATAATTACTTCCTGCGTACCATGACCGCTGGCAGCATAAAGACCGGCATCGATAACCTGGTCAATCAGCTCCTGCGGTACCATATCCGCCTTATATTTACGTACGCTTCTGCGTTCCTTTAATGCCTGTAATTCTGCATTCATTATATGTCAGCTCCTTATCGTTAATAAAATAAAATTTTACGCTGTTACGCTATATTAATTTTATTCTTGCCTGCGCCGTTATTATCCTGCCGGAAAATGCAACAAAAATGTTAATTTCTCCGCAGCTTTACTTGTACAGCAGATAAGGCTTTACCTGCTGCTCAAAGGCCGCGCACTCCTTATGCCAGCGCGCAAAAGCTGTTTTTGGCGCTTCACCTTCACGCAGGCTGCTTTCTCCAAGCGCAATATCCAGCTTATAGCCTTTGCTGCCATAACCGCGCTCCGGCGTTTTTACCTGCTCCGGATATAATTCTTTAAATGTAGTAAACAAAATATAATCCAGCTCAGGCAGATTAACCTTACGTAAATCCGTAAGATAAATTTCTACGCCCTGCACCAGCTCACCGCTGTAGATGCCGTAACGCGGTGTAAAGCGCGCTGCTCTAAAAGCTACGCCTGCCAGCTGCTTTTCATCCAAAGCAGCCTTTACGGCATCCGCATCAGCAAAAGGTGCTCCCAGAAAATAAAACGGTTTAGCTGTCCCGACACCCACGGAAAGATTACTATCACCGCTTACACCAGTAGCGCCATACAGGAAAGCGGTCGCCGCCGTAGGAATCAGCGGAGATGTCTGTACCCATGGCAGGCCTGTATCCTGCCACAGCTGTCTGCGATGCCAGCCCTTCATAGGCACCACCGCCAGCTCACAGCCGATATGCTGCGTAGCATTGATATAGCTTGCAAATTCACCTATAGTAAGACCATGACGCAACGGCAGCTCATAAAGCCCGATAAAAGTTTTATATTCCGGCTTGAGAACCGGTCCCTGCATAGCACCGCCTAAAGGATTAGGGCGGTCCAAAACAACAACCTGCTTTTTCGCTTTGGCACATTCTTCCATTATATAAGCAAGCGAAGAAAAATATGTATAGTGACGAATGCCGACATCCTGAATATCAACCACCATAGTGTCAATCTCATCCAGCATTTTTGCCGTAGGCCTGCGATTTTCTCCATACAGGCTGTGTACAGGTATATCCTTATAGGTGTGACTCTCAAAGGTTTCGCCTGCCGCCACAGCGCCGAACAATCCATGCTCAGGCACAAACAGTGCCGTCAGATTATAGCTCTTCTGCAGCAGCTCTGTGCTGCTGCGAAGCTTGCTGTCCACACCGGACTGATTAGTAAACAGTCCCAGCCTTTTCCCTGCAAGCAACTGCTTAGCAAACGGCTCATCAATGCGTTCAATACCTAATACAACTCTTTTTTCCCCGGCTGCCGCAAAAACTGTTGCTGCAAACAGCATTATCAATAAACTGCATAATATGCATAACAACTTTTTCATTAAACCCCTCCCAAAAATAATTCTAAGTATATTTTAGCACATTTACCGTTTCCGTGACAGCAAAGTAAGCTGTACTTCCGAAAGAGAAAAAACAGACAGACCTGTCGCATAAGTTCTGCCTGTTTTTCCAAAGTTATTTTAAATTAATATATCAGAGCTTCTCGTCATATTCAGCCTGTTTAAAGCCAACCAACACACCGCCGTCATAAATTACCAGCGGACGTTTGACAAGCATACCATCGCTTGCAAGCAGCTCCAGCTGCTCGTCCTCGCTCATTGTCGGCAGCTTATCCTTCAGTCCCAGCTGCTTATACAGATTACCGCTGGTGTTGAAGAAGCGTTTCAGTGGCAAACCGCTGGCTGCATACCAAGTACGCAGCTCGTCAGCTGTCGGATTATAAGTCTTGATATCACGCACAGTAAAGCTCAGGCCTTTAGCCTGCAGATACTGCTCTGCCTTTTTGCAGGTAGAACATTTAGGGTAACAGATAAATAACATTTTTATACCTCCTTACTGCAGCTGCTGCAGCAAATAGTCCTCCGCTGCCTTCAGCTGAACATCGACAGTAGCATCCTCCGGCAATTCTACCTTCACATCAGGCTCAATACCTACATTATGAATGGAAACACCAGACGGTGTATAATATTTTGCCACCGTAATTTTTACTGCCGTATTGCTGTCCAGGCGGTATACCGATTGCACACTGCCTTTACCGAAGGTTTTTGTACCGAAAAGCTTACCGCTTTTGGTATCCTTAATCGCACCGGCAACAATTTCCGCAGCACTGGCACTGCCATGATCAACAAGCACGGCCAAAGGATATTTCACCTTCTCCAGGCTGGAGGTTTCTTCATACTTGTTGCCGTTTTTATCTACAACAGAAACAATCGGTCCCTTAGGCACCAGCATACCGGCAACGGCAACGCCTGCGTCAAATACACCGCCGGGATTGCCGCGCAGATCAAGAACCAGGGCCTGCATGCCCTGTTTCTCCAGCTCTGCGTATTTTTTGGCAAAGTCATCACCGGTATTTTCATTAAATACGGCTATTCTGATATAACCGATTTTTGTATCCGGCAAAAGCTGACCGCCAACAGACGGATTTTTGATTTCGCCACGCTCAACGCTCACAGTACGCAGCTTGCCATCCTTGCCCTTGAGCTCCAGCTTAACGACGGTGCCATGCTTGCCGCGGATTTTGTTGGCTACCTGCTCCATGTTCATATCACGCGTCGGTTTTCCGTCAATCGCAGTAATAATATCGCCGCTCTTAATACCGGCTTTTGCGCCCGGATTATCCTCTAAAGCAGAAATAACTACATAGTCATTACCGCGTTTGCCAAAAACAATACCGATACCGCCAAAGCTGCCCCCTGTCATTTCACTCAGCTGCTGAAAATCCTTACTGTTAAGATAAACTGTATAGGGATCGCCTGCAGCTTCCACCATACCTTTTATTGCGCCGTCAAACAGCTGGTGATTATCTACCTCACCATTATAGTTACGCTTTAAAAGGTTCATAGTGCGCAAAAAACGCACCGATTCAGAGGCACTGCCCGTCAACCTGTTTAACAGCACAGCTTCTGTTCCCACTACCGCTGCGGTAGTCAGCAATGCTGTAAGCAGGCAGCAGGCTGCAAGCTGCCATCTTCTTTTTCTAAACACTTTTCTTGCCTCCGTTTATATCTGTCACGGTAAATAATTTAACGGCTCCGTAAGCTCGCCATGCAGACGCACCTCAAAGTGACAGTGCGGTCCGGTAGAATAACCGGTACTGCCGGCATAGGCAACTACCGCGCCCTTGCTTACATATTGCCCCTCACCAACATTTAACGCCGAATTATGTGCATAAAGCGTTACCAGACCGCCGCCATGGTCAATCATTACGCAGTTGCCGTAACCTCCAAGCCAGCCGCTGTATACAATCGTGCCGCTGTCAGCAGCGTGAATCGGCGTTCCCGAATCAACCGCAATATCCATACCACTATGGTACTTGGTCGTACCGAAAATCGGATGCGTTCTCCAACCATAGTAGGAGGTAATCGGACCGTTACAAGGCCACATAAACTGACCTGTACCGCCTTGTCCTGCAGGAGCACCGCCGCCTGAGTTTTCCATATTACGCAGCATAGAGGCGATATTTTCCGAAATAGCCAGCAGACGCTCATATTCCTCCTGGCTGGACTGCTCTTCCTCCTGGGCCTTGTAAAGCATATAGGCACGCTGCTCACGCAGCTTATTTACTTTAGCCTTTTTTGCTTCCAGCTCTGTCTGGGTAGCCTTGATTTCCTTCATTTCAGCTGCCAGCTGCTCCTTGCGGCTGTTGATTTCCGCAGCATCCTGCTTCAGCTTTTCCAACAGATCCAGGTCGCGGCTGATGATTTTTTGCAGCAAATACATGCGCGAGGAAAAATCACTAAAATCCTTGGCACCCAAAAGCACATCCAGATAATTTATCTGACCGTTGATATAAATATCACGCAGACGCTTGCGGTAAATCAACATCCGCTCCTGCATTTCCTGTTGCTTTTTCTCCAGCTTAGCCTGGTTATCATTTATTTTTCCCTGCAGAGTATCGCTTTTTTTCTGCAGATTATTAGCCTGTGCCTGCAGTTCGTTAAGGTTGCCCATAACCTCGCTAAGCTCCGCGCTGGCGCTTTCAGCCTTCCTGCGCGCCTGCTCCTTGCGGGTCTGCATCCGCTCCATACGCTGACGTACATCATTCAGCTCGGCACGCTTGTCATCAGCAGTATCGGCAAAGCACATGGCTCCGTAAAGCGGCAGCACCGCCAGCCATAATGCCAGCAGCAGACCGCCCAGCTTCTTTTTCTCCATCACTTCTGCCTCCCTTAAACGCGCAAGAACTTACGCAAGGAGATATAACTGCCCAAAGCGCCGATACCGGTACCTGCCGCCAGTAAGAATATTGTTACATAAAACAATAAGGGAGATGTGGGCAGTAACGGCAGAAAGGCCAGAGTAGCATGGATTCTTTCCAACAGCCCGGCGTAAAGGCTGTTAATGCAGACAGATGCAATCACAGCGCCGAAAAAGCCTAAGGTCATTCCTTCCAGCAAAAACGGCCAGCGGATAAACCAGTCGGTTGCACCTACATATTTCATAATGACAACTTCCTTACGACGGGCAAAAACCGTCAGACGGATAGTATTGGAAATAATAAACAGCGTTGCCATAGCTAAAAATATAACCAGCACAATGCCGCCGAAGCGCAATATTTTGGTCAGAGAAAACAGGTGCTCCACAACCTCCTGACCGAATTTAGCTGTTTCTACCTTAGGCAGCTGTCCGATAGAAGGCGTGATAACCTTGATGCGCTCGGGACTATCCACCTGCACCTCAAAGGAATTTGGGAACGGATTGTCCTTACCCAAGCTGTTGAGCAGCTGCTCCTGATCGCCAAGACGCTCCTTGAAGCGTGCCAGAGCCTGCTGCTTGCTTACCGGCGTTACCTTGACTACGCCGGGCATCTTCTTCAGCTTCGCCTCTACTGCTTTCAGCTCCTCCGCAGAGGCATTATCCTGCATATAGACCGACACCTGTACCTGACTTTCCAGATACTGTGCCAAATTGTTGGTGTTGAGAAAAATCAGCAGAAACATTCCCAGCACTAACAGCGAAACCGCTACAGTCGAAATAGAAGCAAAGCTCATAAAGCCGTTACGCCTGATAGATTTATAGGTTTCCTTAACAAAATATTCTTTTGTACTAAAGCTCATAGCCATATACCCCACTTGCTTCATCACGTACGATATGCCCGTCCTCTATGGCTATAACGCGCTTGCCCATGGCATCAACTATTTCTTTATCATGAGTTGCCATAACAATCGTAGTTCCTTCAGCATTAATTTCCTTAAAGATTTCCATAATATCCCAGCTTGTTTCCGGGTCCAGGTTACCTGTAGGTTCGTCGGCAATTACCATAATAGGATCGTTGACAATAGCACGGGCAATAGCGATACGCTGCTGCTCGCCGCCGCTCAGTTCATTAGGATAAGCATCGGCACGGTGACGCAGGCCGACAAGATCCAATACGTTCAACACTCTGCGCTTAATCTTGCGGCGCGGTGTTTCTATTACCTCCATAGCAAAAGCTACGTTTTCATAAACCGTACGGTCCGGAAGCAGACGGTAATCCTGGAAAATTATGCCCAGCTGACGCCTCATATACGGAATCTCATTGGGTGTCAGCGATAAAATATCCACGCCATTAACAAAAATGCTGCCCGTGGTCGGCAGAACCTCACGGAACAGCATTTTGATAAAGGTAGACTTACCAGCGCCGCTAGGTCCTACAACAAAGACGAATTCGCCTGGTTCAATATGAATATCGACGTTCTGCAAGGCAACAGACCCACCGGGATATACCTTGCTTACATCAGTCATTTTCAGCACTACCTTCAATCTCCTCTCAATTTAATAAATCAAAGGCTTCCTTTGCATTTAAAAAAGCTTTCGCTCTCAATGTATCCAAAAGTCCATGAGCAGCATTGGCAGAGGCCAGCGCCTTGCGCGCAGACGCAACTACCTGCGCAGCCTGCAGTGTTTCCACAGCTCCTGCGCTGATGCCGTTAATGTCTTTAACAAAGCCGTCAATTTTGGGGTCATAGGATACAGCCACAAAAGGCAGCTCCATAACTGCAGCAAAAATCAGTGCATGCAGACGCATACCGATAAGCAGATTAAAGTTACCCATCAGCGACAAAAACTGCTCGGTATCACATCCGGTTTCCAAAACAGTACTGTCTGCCTTGCTCCTCATAAAGTGCTGTAATCTGTTGCAGGCAGCCACATCCACAGGATATTGCAGCGGCAGCAGCACAATATGTGCCTTATATTCCTTGGCCAGAATATCCGCAGCCTTAGCCAGCTCCAGCAGGTACTTATCATCCTCCTGCCATTTACGTACGCTTATGGCTATCAGCATTTTATCTTGCGGTATGTCAAACTGCTGCAGCAGCTCGAGTCCTTTTTCCTTGTTCTCCTGCGGCAAGGTCAGCACAGAATCGGCTGTCAGCTGCACCTTTTCCGCCGGTACACCGATGCGACGCAGTTCATACAAAGAATCCTGGTCACGCACGGTAATTAAATCCACCCGGCTGCAGATAAATTTAGTCAGCCTGCGCATAAGTCTGTTATGGATAGGTCCTATACCCTGACCGAAAAGCATGACCTTTTTTTTGAGCAACAGGCCCAAAGCCAGGATAAACAGATAATATAACAGACTGCGCTTGCTGGTAACGTCCTGCAGCAGACTGCCACCGCCGCTAAGCAGCAGGTCGCAGTCCATGAGGGCAGCAAAAATTTTGCAAAAGCTGAAACGATGAAGAGAATTCACCTTGTGTCTTGCGGCAGTAGCGGGCGGATTGCCTGAGATAACCGTCAGTTCCACGGTCTTTTCCGTACTGCGCAAAGCCTTAATGATCGCGGTCAGCATAGCTTCATCTCCGGCATTAGCAAATCCATAGTATCCGGAAATCACGATCTTACTCATTCTTCAAGGTATCTCCTTCTAAACTTAACAACTAAAGGCAACAGCATGCCAAGCACCAGTACAGCGATTACGCCGAATACAACGCCAACAGCATAGCCGTCGAGAGCACGTACAAAGCTCATAACAACCGGTGTACGCATATGACAGAAGGTCTGCACCAGACTGCCCTGTCCGATAACGGCAGCACAGGTAAGTACAAACTGCCACCAACGTGGTGCACAACGGTAAACAGCAAGCACTGCCACGAAAAATGCCGGATGACCGATCATAAATTCTTTTTCGCGCGGACGTGCATACATCAGCTGCTCTAAGAAAGCACGCATCTTCAATTCAATTGCCGGTACAGGCACACCACCGGTGTGACCGCTGCGGCCAACAAAATAATAAGCAATAAACAACAGTACCGCAAGCACTGCTACATGGCGGAAGGTAATCCCTGTATCAAGCAGACCGCTAAGACGCTCCCACAGAGTTTTCAATCCCTTGCCCACAACCTGCAGCAGGTCATAGCGTTTCATAAAAAGAACAGCTGTCAGCATAACCGGCAGAATAAAGGTTAATTTTACGCCGCGGTAGATATCAATCTCCAGCAGGAAGCGGCTGTCTGTCAAAATAGCCGACAGGAAGGCTGCACCCACCAAAGACAAAGCAATAGCCAGCGCCAGCTGCCAGATACCGTTCCAGCAGATAGCAAGCAGACTGTGCTTATCACTCGTATTTTTATCCCAAATGTTAAAGATAACATTCATCGAAAGCACCGGGAATACACTTGCTGCTGCCAAAGCCAGCAGCTGACGCGTAAACAGGCCGCGGCCGATAAACAGCAGTGCCAAAGCTCCGGCAGAAAAAACAGCCCACAGTGCTATTTGCTGCTTACCGCCCAGGTTAAAGAGCAACGCAAGATACAGCACTACACCGGCGGCAATCGCCAATACAATAGGAATAAAGTTTACCTTAGCGGGGAAATACGGTGCAAAGCCATCTTTGTTTTCGGCGCTGAAAACACCTGCTTCGCCGATAGTATAACCACGCGCTTCAACGCTGGCCTTAATATCACGCACATACTTCAGGTTAGTCTTCATAATATCCTGACCACCCTCAGGCATCAGGAAGGGACGGATATAGTTCACGCGGATATTGCGCTCCTCGTCCGTCAGTGCCCACCGGCGCAAAGCCTCGCCCACGCTGATTTTCTTTTGCTCGGTCGGGTCGATAACATAGGAACGGGCAGCCTTATAGTCATTGAACTCAGCCAAAGGCAACAGACCGTCGATTTTGGCAAACTGCAGCTGGGTGTAATGCTCCAGCATTACCAGCGTCATGTTGTTTTCCTTCATGCGCTCGCCCAAATGCTGCATTTTATTAGGATAGCCCACAACCTCTGTACCGCATGGCATCAGAGCATCAACCGGTACACCGGCTTCTTTAATGCGGGCAAAAATGCCGTCAATCTGCTCATCCGTTACATCCACATAATTTTGCGGACGTACGATAATTTTGAAGCCCAAAGCAGCAACCTTACGCATATCCTGCACCGGCAAACCTAAAGGAGCCTGTAGCAGTCCCTGAGGCTCATCGTATTTACCCTCAGGCAGAAGTGTAGTGCTGCCCTTGATTTTGATAATACGCGGATTTTCACTTACAACCTTTACACGGTCAGCACCGTAGCGCAGGCACAAATCCTGCTCTACATCATCTAAGACAGACTGCTTGTCAGTAGCAGCAACGTAAGCAGCATTTTCTTCAACATCGCCGGCTCCCACATTAGCGAAAACACCCATGCCGGAACCAAGCGCAGCTGCCTGACGCAGTTCACCGCCTGTTACCGTCTGGATGTCGCCGTTTTTAGTCAGGCGCTCCAGCGTAGTATCAAAAATCATCAGCGAGTTGATGCCTGCATCCTTAAACTGACGCAGTACATCCTCCTCCGGCAGGCCCTGCAAAGCGGCCAGCTTACGTAAGCCCTCGTACTCCATAGCCATTTCTACAGTATTGTTTTTTTGTTCAACATCGTGACGGACAACGTTCAGCCATAAGGCACAAACCAGACCGATTACGATTACTGCCAAAAGCAAAGGATTATATCGGCTTTTCATAAAATTCACCTGTCCAGACCTCGCTTTATTAAACCTTTTTCTGCTGACTGCGCAGATATGCTTCTACGAACGGCATCAGATCGCCATCCATAACAGCCTGAATGTTACCGGTTTCGCAGCCGGTACGATGGTCCTTAACCATAGTATAGGGCTGGAACACATAGGAACGGATCTGGCTGCCCCATTCGATATTCTGGTAATCACCGGCAATATCGCTGACAAGAGCATCCTGCTTAGCCTTTTCATATTCATATAATTTTGCACGCAGCATCTGCAGGCAGCGCTCACGGTTCTGAATTTGGGAACGCTCATTCTGACATTGAACAACGATACCCGTCGGTTCATGTGTCATACGTACAGCAGAGGACGTTTTGTTGACGTGCTGACCGCCGGCACCGCTGGAACGGTAAACATCGACGCGCACCTCATCCATATTAATATTTACATCAACAGTATCATCCAGCTCCGGCATTACGTCTACCGCAGCAAAGGAGGTATGACGGCGGGCATTGGCATCAAACGGAGAAATGCGCACCAGACGGTGTACACCCTTTTCAGAGCGCAAGAAGCCATAAGCATTGTGGCCGTTAACCTGAATGGTAGCACTTTTTACACCGGCCTCATCACCCGGCTGATAGTCGAGCATCTCCAACGCAAAGCCGTTTTGCTCCGCAAAACGGGTAAACATACGCAGCAGCATACTGGTCCAGTCCTGCGCTTCGGTGCCGCCGGCACCTGCATGCAGTGTCAGGATAGCATTATTGGCATCATATTCACCGCTGAGCAGCATACCCAGCTCCAAATGCTCCAGCTCGCTGCGGCATTTTGCCAACAGCTCATCCATTTCAGGAAGCAGGCTTTCATCATTTTCTTCGGCAGCCATCTCCTGCAAAGCTTCCAAATCGTCAACGCCTGCGCTTAATTTATGAAAACCGTCAACCTCTTCTTTTAAGCTGTTAACGTCCTGCGCAGTTTTTTGTGCCTTTTCCGGATCATCCCAAAAAGTAGGATCACCCATTTTATGTTCTAATTCTGCAATACGATCTTCTTTGACAGCGATGTCAAAGAGATCCCCTCATTTCCTCTAATTTTGCTTGCAGATTTGTAATTTCAGGCTTATATTCTTCAATCAACAAAATTCCTCACAACCTTTCGTGTAGCAAATATTAGTTATTTACGGCCTCAGCCGTTTTGCCGAGTTCTTGCAAACAAGGCTAAGTAAGTCAGCAGCCAAGGCTGCTGACTTAAAATTATTTCTCGGGTTCAGCTTTCAAATTGCCCTCGTCACCCTCGGGAGTCGGGTTATTGGTGGAAGCATTTTCCAGCGGGTCTTCAACCTGCGGCTGGGTAATAACATTGACGCGGTAAATGTAACGAACAACGTCTTCCTTGATAGCCTCCATCATGGCTTCAAACATATCGTAGGCTTCAAATTTGTACTCAACCAGCGGATCCTTCTGACCATATGCACGCAGGCCAACGCCTTCACGCAGCATATCCATAGCATCCAGATGCTCCATCCAGTGGTTGTCTACAACCTTCAGCATAACCAAGTTTTCCAGCTCGCGCATCAGCTCAGGACCAATTGCATCCTCACGTGCCTGGTAGTTGTCATCAGCAACCTTCTGCAGATATTCAGCCAGCTCTTCACGGCTGAGGTTTTGCAGATAATCTACGGTCAGCAGACCGCGCGGAGCATAGAAATCCTCAGCGTAGTTAATCAGAGCCTGCAGATCCCAATCCTCAGAGTAAACCTCAGGCGGTGCGTACATGGTCATAGTACGTTCAACGGTTTCATCAACCATTTCTTTGATGGTATCCTTAAGATTTTCCTGATGCAGGATTTTATGACGCTGAGAGTAAATAACCTCACGCTGCTGGTTCATAACATCGTCATACTCCAGGACATGCTTACGAATGCTGAAGTTACGTGCTTCAACCTTCTTCTGCGCATTTTCAATGGACTTGGTAACAAGGCTGTGTTCAATCGGCTCATCGTCCTCCATGCCCAGCTTGTCCATAATGCCAGCAATATTATCACTGCCGAACAAGCGCATCAGGTCATCCTCCAGGCTCAGGAAGAACTTGGAAGAACCGGGGTCACCCTGACGGGCGCAACGGCCACGCAGCTGGTTATCGATACGACGGCTTTCATGACGCTCGGTACCGATGATATGCAGACCGCCTAATTCAGGAACGCCTTCACCCAAGGTAATATCGGTACCACGGCCTGCCATGTTGGTAGCAATGGTTACAGCACCGTATTGGCCTGCATGAGAAATAATCTCAGCCTCTTTTTCATGGTACTTCGCATTCAGCACATTATGCGGAATGTTGCGGCGCTTGAGCATTGCACTCAGCTCTTCTGATTGAGCGATGGAAGTAGTACCAACCAGCACCGGACGTCCGGACTTATGGCATTCTTCAATCTCGTTGACTGCTGCCTTGTATTTAGCAATACGTGTTTTATAGATAACATCAGGATAGTCAATACGGATCATCGGCTTATTGGTAGGTACAACAACAACCGGCAGATTATAAATCTTCTGGAACTCCTGCTCCTCAGTCTTAGCAGTACCGGTCATGCCGGCGAGCTTTTTGTACATACGGAAGTAATTCTGGAAGGTAATAGTTGCCAGTGTCTGGCTTTCGCGTTCTACCTTTACGCCTTCCTTAGCTTCGATAGCCTGATGCAGACCTTCGGAGAAACGACGGCCAAACATCAGACGGCCAGTAAATTCATCAACGATGATAACCTGACCATCCTTAACCACATAATCGCGGTCGCGGTGCATCAAAGCCTTAGCCTTCAGAGCGCACATAATCTGGTGGGAATAGTCCACGCCATGCTCATTGTCATACAGGTTGCCGATGCCCAGCATTTTTTCTGCCTTGGCAATACCCTTTTCGGTAGGTGCTACCTGTTTTTGTTTTTCATCAACAGTATAGTCCTCGCCTTCTTCCATGTTGGCAACAACACGGGCCAGAACCTGATACAGCTCGGTAGATTTTTCACCGGGGCCGGAGATAATCAGCGGGGTACGCGCTTCGTCAATCAGGATACTGTCGACCTCATCGACAATACAGTAATTCAGCTCACGCTGAACCATCTGATTTTCATCAACTACCATGTTATCACGCAGGTAATCAAAGCCAAATTCATTATTTGTACCGTAAGTAATATCTGCAGCATATGCAGCCTTACGGTCGGGGAAGTCCATATCATGCACAATCAGACCAACGGACAGACCGAGGAACTTGTAAATACGGCCCATATCCTCGCTGTCGCGGCGTGCCAGATAATCATTGACAGTTACAACATGCACGCCCTTGCCAGTCAGTGCGTTCAGATATACAGGCGCAGTAGCTACCAGAGTTTTACCTTCGCCGGTACGCATCTCGGCAATTTTGCCGCGATGCAGCACTACACCACCGATTAACTGTACATCAAAATGACGCATGCCGGTAACACGTCTGGAAGCTTCACGGACAACGGCAAATGCTTCCGGAAGAATATCATCCAGGGTTTCACCCTTTTGCAAACGTACCTTAAATTCGCTGGTCTTGGCTGCCAGATTGGCAGAGCTAAGGCTTTCCATATCCTTTTCCAGACTATTAATCTTATCTACGATTACACGAATGTTTTTGATTTCTTTTTCGTTGGGGTCACCAAAAATTTTCTTTAAAATGCCTTCGAGCAACACGATCACTCCTTAAAATTATGGTGTTTGAAAAGACTATACACCTAATTTTAAATTATAACAGAATCTCTCTTAAAAAGCAAAAAGCACGGGTGAATTTCCCGTGCTTTTTTGTGAAGTTTAGGTTAAAATATTTGCTTTATTTCAGTTCCGGGCTCAGCAAGCCGTATTTGCCATCCTTGCGGCGATAAACCACATTAGTAGCACCCAAATCAGGATCGTAGAATACGAAGAAATCGTGGTTCAACAGGTTCATTTGCAGGATTGCTTCTTCCGGAGTCATCGGATGCATGATGAAGCGTTTATTCTTGATGATTTCGAATGCGCCTTCATCAGCAGCTTCTGCAGCCGGTGCCGGAGCAGGAACAGCGGTATCAGCAAAGTTGCTGTATTTTCTCTTCATCAGACGAGTTTTATATTTGTGAATCTGACGTTCAATTTTCTCTACAACCAAATCAATGGAGGAATACATATCTTTCGTGGTTTCCTGTGCTCTCAGCAAAATGCCGCTTGCAGGAACCGTAATTTCTACAATATGGTTACCTTTCTCAACCTTCAGTACTGCAGAAATGTCACCAACAGTCTTAAACTGCTTAGTAACCTTAGTAATTTTTTTCTCCACATACTCTTTCAGAGCCGGGGTCACATCAATGTTTCTGCCTTTTACGTTTACACTCATAATCAATGCCTCCTTTGGTATGTCGCCAAATTGCTTTGGTGCTACCATTTTTCTATCAAGGGCTCGGGCTTTATCCCTTTGCTTCTATATTTCGCTATAGAAACGAAAACTCCTGCTAAAATTTGCAAAAATCATCTAATTTGCTTAGATTTGTTGCAATAGTGTTACATTGATTACAGCTTATCGCCGTTTTTCATCCTTATTTTATAAAAGCGCAGCAACCATACTTTTCGACTCTTTTTAAGCCAAGATATTCATAAAAAGTAATATTTTTTTCACTTGCTTCTGTAAGGAGCTGCAGTTGATAGACATCGGCATACTTTTCCATAACCTTCCGCATAAGCTGTGAACCAATGCCATGACGCTGAAATTCCGGCAGCACTATTAAATCCTGCAGAAAAACCACAGAAGCACCATCACCGACAGCACGGAGTATCCCTACAAGATTTCCATCAGCATAAGCAGCTAAAACATAAAGTGAATTCTTATAAGCTTTTCTTAGCATTGCCGGATTATTGGTATAATTACTCCAGCCAACACTACTATATAACGCCATAATTTCGGCTTCATTGTAGGTCTTGTATTCTGCAAATCTAAATCCATTCATCAGTGCGTACCTTCCACAATCGTCAGTCCCGCAGCATCCAGACGCTCGCAAATTTCCGCAATAGTTTTGCAGGTAACGACCTGCCCATCCTGCGTGCGCTGCTTGACGCAGACACCAACATGTACAGCATCAGGCTTCAGGCTGATAATACGTTCCAGCTTTTCTTCGATACCCTCTTGGTATTTAAAGTGACAGTCACCGCAGCCGTTGCAGCTCCAATAAGCCTCCAGCTCCAGCGGTTCTTCGCCATATCTGGCAAAGGCACCGCTTTTTGTATTGAAAGCACGCATGCAAGCTGCACCTGTACAAACATTATTCGAACGCAGGCAGCGTAAAATCACAATGCGTTTCATTCATGCCTCCCAAAGTCCTTACTGATTTTGTTCTTAACCTCCCGGCAATCTTCCACAGTCAGACCGATTTTCAGCGCCACATCCTGCCAAGAATTTTTCGGTGTCTTCAAATCAATAACTTCTTTAATATCCAGCCCGGCCTTTTGTGCCAGCAGATAAGCACTGTTGATATGATGCATTGCGTAGCCCATATGCATATACTTCTTCGTTACCTTCTGCGGGATATCCATGCGTTCTGCCAGACGGCGTGCCTGATAATCCACACAGCGGTCAAAATATACCTGCGGTGTCAACCCCAAAACGTACTTCATACGCTCCCAAGAATATTTATCGCGCAGGTCAATGATTTCCTGCAGTGTTTTTTTACTCATGTAGGCATGCAGGCAGATATCCTCCAAGCCTTCAAAGCCATATTTTTCGTACAGCGGCAGCAGCTCTACTTCATCAAAAAGATAATCAGCGTGGAAAATCTTTACAGCTCTTTCTGCCGTCATGTTGCGCGTATGCAAGCCGGCAAAGCCTGCACCGCTACGCTGGCCGCGTCCTCTGAAAGCGAAAGGCTGACCCTGTTTTTGTTCCTGCTGCAAGCCCAGCTTTTCCTTAACCTGCTGCCAATCACAGGTAACAGTGCGCATTGGCAATACCTGTGCCAAAGTTTTGCCGCTCTCCTTGGCCAGCTTGGCAGCCTGCTGAATATCGCCCAGCGGATAACCCTGTCGCAGATATTTCAGCGCCGTTTCTCTGTCTACCAGGCTGTCTGCAGGCAGATAGCTTGCCTGATATTCCATATATTTTTCGGCATACAGCTTTGGCGTCAGCCCTAGCTGCGCACACACCCTGCCCCAGGTTGCAGGCTGACGCAGTTGCAGCACCTTTTCTACCGGCTCACCGGACAGATACGCATACAAGCAGGCTGTGTTCATATCGCTATAGCTATGACCAATATTCAACAGTCGCAGCATATCAGAATAACGGTAACCATATGCTGACTGCAGTTTTTCCGCAGCCTCTGCATTGGAAAGCTGTGGCCGGCGCATGCGCGGCGGCATCGGCGGACGCTTGCCGTCCTTGGGCGGCGGCAGCATCATTTTGTTTTCCTGCGGCGGTGCAGGCTGAGCAGCGAAGGCAGCAGGAACTGCTACGCTGCCGGCGAAGAACATGGCCATGAATGCCGGAATCAATAAAATCTTTTTCATCTTAACCCTCCTTGAACTGAAAAAATATAGTATGTCAAGAAAACTTATATTAGGATAATTGAAGCAGCAGATGGTGACTTATCCGCCGCCGTCCTACTACAACCCTTATTTTCACGCAAGGCGGCGTAGAAGGTGGCAGATGTGGTTGAAGCGCGACGACGGCGTACTTTTAGTACGTCTAGGAGCGGTGAAGCCGCAGATGGCTACTTATCCGCCGCCGTCCTACTACAACCCTTATTTTCACGCAAGGCAGCGCAGAAGGTGGCAGATGTGGTTGAAGCGCGACGACGGCGTACTTTTAGTACGTCGAGGAGCGGTGAAGCCGCAGATGGTGCCTTATCCGCCGCCGTCCTACTGCCAATGTTGAGGCAGATACACAATATTTATACGTCCCGTAGACTTTTCCTCATCCACTCTGCAGCGCACCTCATACATATCATAGATAAACTTTTCCGTCAGCAGCTCA